>ENA-OQAJ01000585-OQAJ01000585.1-human-gut-metagenome-genome-assembly--contig:-NODE-585-length-11308-cov-3.763975_pt1 | contig 11308 bp, 12 predicted proteins | sample MGYA00242736_ERZ504529 | MGnify/ENA primary metagenome ERZ504529 (study PRJEB26092, sample SAMD00036275) | human gut metagenome | host: Homo sapiens | study: EMG produced TPA metagenomics assembly of...
ACAGAACTCGAACAGCAATAAACAAAGGCAGGGTATCACCGTGGCGGTGTGCCCTGCCTTTTGTTTTGCATCCCCCCTATATTGTGCGTTTCGGGTCAATCGCTGCGTACGTCCGCACATGGTCGGTACGCACGTACGCAGGAAAAAGGGCAAGTTCTGATATATAACAGTAGTCTTTTATTGTGTAATATGATATACTCACGTCAACATAACAATTGTGAATGAGCGCAATTTCAAATGGACATCAATCGTATTTTAAGTGAACGAGCTATCTAAAAAAGGAGGTATTTGCTATGAAAAAAGCATCGAACATTTGGGTTCGCAGAGGTCTTTTTGCTTCACCGTTTGCATGGACAGGAATTAGCATTAGCTCTCCTATTAAAGCAAAAACCGATGTCTGCTCCACAAATTTGCTCGTCCCTTTTGGAAAAAGAAATACGCTTTGACCGCAAGAAGATTGGAAACTTTTGGCAGACCTTGAATGGTGGGGAGTTGTCTCTAACGATAGTGGTGTATATAGCTGCCAATGCGCTGTGCTGGATAACTGTCAAGAGCGCTATAACGAGAGCCAGTTGATCGATTTGATTGGGTTGACTCAAAACACTGTGAACGGCCAATCTTTTTATAGTTCTATGCCTCCGATGAGCGTCAGTTCTCGTGGACCCAGTGGTGCATAATCATGTAATTTCCAAATAGTAAGAAGCAGGGTTTGGGGCAGGCACGCCCCAACAAGTTCGCGTTTGCGAAGCAACAAACGCCCCAGTGGGGTGTTTGAGTGGCAGCCCGGTCTTGCGCTGGAAAATTATAAAAACCCGGAATCTTTTTGGGGCCAAAATGGCTCAAAAAGGGTTCCGGGTTTCTGATTTTGCGCTATTCCTTTGTGCAAGCTGCTATCGCATTTTTATTTTGCAACAGCCCCTCTTTTTTATTTTCGGGTATAGGCTTCCATGCCGTGCTCGGCGGGGTCGTAATATTCCATCAGGGTGATGTAGTTTTCCGGGTAGTGGCAGAATGCCGCACGCAGAACGCTGTCTGCCGGGCTGTTCACGCTCATCAGGCTGAGGATGTAGTACACCAGCATCCGCAGCACATCGCTCTCCACCTCGTAGCACAGACCCACCGCCAGCACCGGCACCACCACCTGCTGCGCCCGCAGCGGCACGATGGCCCCCACCTGCTCCAGAATGGGTCGGCTCATGGCCGAAGCCGTCATCACGCAGCGCAGCACCTTCGTCCACGACATTTTACGGATGTTCTCCATGCTGCGCAGCCGTTCCATCACAGCTTCATCGTCCAGGATCACGCCCTCGGCTGCCTCTTTCTCCGAGAGGGTAAAGGCACACTGCAGCATATCCATAAAGGCAGCTTCATATTTTTCGTGGTAATTTGCGGCGCTTTTGCAGAACGCCAGAGCCGCCGCGATCACCGAATCCACATCTTCCTTTGTGGCCAGCTGGTCGAACCGCAGCGGCACGCCGCCCATCCGGCTCTCGATGATGCTCAGATCATCCAGCTCGTTCTGGTACGCCGTGGAGGGCAGAAAGCGGTCGTTTCCGTTGCGGTGGTAGCCCCACTCTTCCGGCATCACGCGGGCCACGATATCGCCGCTGGAAATGATGTTGAAGATATTGCTTACATCCCAATCCGTTTTCAGTCCTCCGTCTGCCGTGTGGTCGTTGTCGTAGTCCGCCTGCAGATCCGGGCGGTCTGCTGCCGTCAGTGCCGCCGGTGCGGCAAAGGTGTAAACAAAGGTATTTTCCTGTGCGATCTGCGGCAGCTGCTGCCGGATGCGCGCCGCCGTCAGGTTTGCCACAGCCGCGCCGCGGCTGTAGCCGCCCAGCCAGAGCTTGATGGTGCCCAGCGTTCCCGCTGCAGCCTCGGCTTTTTTCAGGTAGTCCTGCAGATCTTCAAAAAAATGCTCTGCTGCTGTCACAAAGCCATAGTGCCCGCCGCCTTCGCCCACATGCAGGTTGCTGGCCCACTCGGCACCATAGCCGACACCGCGCAGCATGGCTGCAATAATGGTGGTGCGCTGGCCATCCTGTACCAGTGTTTTCTGCGCAAAAGCACAGCCCGCGGTATCCACCGGGGTGTTCAGGCTGCACTGGTAGCCCGCATAGACCGCATTGGCAAAGCCAAGCTTCTGGTAGGCATCCGCAATGCTGTCCTCACGGCCCGCTTCACCCTCCACCCAGTAAAGCGCATCGCTCTGGTAGGTGTTGCCACTTGCCGCCACAAGGCCCAGCGTTGCCAGTGCCAGCTTGTGGCTGTACTGCAGCGCCGTGTTCTCAAAAAAGGCATCTGTATAATAAAAATCGTGGGAGAGATCTGTTTCGCTGTGGTCGCTGCGGAAAGCAAAGGAGTAGTAATCCTCCGGCACCGCACTGCCCACCACAGCCTGTGCGGCCTGCGGCAGCAAAGCCTCTGCCGCCGCGTGCGGGGCCAGCACGCCTGCCACGGCAGCTGCTGCCGCCTTGCAAAAGGCACGTCGTTTTATGGTCTTCATCTTCCTGCTCCAATCAAGGCTTCTGCATAAAACCAGCCTGTTTTTCTAAGTATAGCGGATTTTGCACGCTGATACAATCGCTCTTTCTTAATAAAAAAACAGTCCATGCTCCACACACAGACTGTTTTATGGTATAGTATAAAGGTGTCCGGCTCATCTCAGCTCGATCTGCCTGCAGTAGTCCACGATGTGGTGGAACATCTGTTCCACTGCCGGGGCCATTGCGGCGGGGCGCTGCACAGCCAGGCCCACCACACGGTCTTCCTCTGGCTCGATGGGATAGATCTTGATCGCAGCCTTGCAGTCGCGCAGCAGCATCTGCGGCATGATGGAAATGCCCAGACCTGCTTCCACCATGGCGATGTTGGACTGGTCGTCGATGACATGGCAGCGGCGCTCGGTGCCGATCTTATATTTTTTCAGGAACTGGCGCATCTCAGCATCGGTGGCATCGCACTGCACAACGAAGCTTTGGCCGTTCATCAGGCGGGAGTCATCACGCCGTTTTCCGGTTCGGGCCAGTCCTGCGGCACGATGCACAGCAGCGGCTCGCGGAACAGCTCGGTGAGGTTGAACTCTTCACGGCAGGTGGAGGAAAGGAACGCGATATCCACCTGACCGGTTCGCAGCCATTCCTTCACATCGTCGTAGGTGCCTGATACACCTCGATCTCGATCTGCGGGTAGTGGGTCATAAAGCTTTTGAGCAGGCCCGGCAGCAGCGAAGCACACACCGAGTTGAATACGCCCAGCTTCACCTTGCCCTTTTCCAGGCCGTTCAGGCGGGCGATGCTCTGCTTGAGGGCCTCGTCGCTGTTGAGCACATCGCGAATAGAGGGATACAGGGATGCGCCGTAGCTGGTCATGGATACGCCGTTTTTGCCGCGGTTGAACAGAGCAAAGCCCAGCTCCTCCTCCATTACGGCAATGGCGTGACTGATGGCCGATGGGGTCAGGTGCAGCTGCTGTGCCGCCTTGTTGAAGCTGCCCTGCCGGGCCACGGCATCAAAAATCTCGTAGGAAAAAAGCGTCATGCCCAAAGCCTCCTTCCGTTTTTACTGGTTCGGAGACGCCCGATTCTCTGTGAATCTTTTTCATCTTTCATTTGAGATAGTTCAATTATCTTCTTGATTGTACTATCCCGCGCCTTTTCTGTCAAGCATTTTCGCCCGATTTATGCGCCTTTCCGGCGTATTTTGTCAAGGATGACGCAGGAGCCTGCCAGCCTGCGCCGTATCATTAAAAAAGCACAAAAAGTAGATTTTTTTATCAAGTGAGGGATTCCTTATGACCGAGACTGCCAAAGCCCCTGTCCGCTGTGGACTCAGCGGCACAGCGCTCAAATACATCGCCTGCATCACCATGCTCATTGATCACATCGGCGCTTCCTGCATCGAAGCCGGTATCCTGCTGCCGGCCCTCGCCGCCGGTGCTGCCAGCTGCGGTGGCATCCCGGTCAGCACCCTGCTGGCGGCAGACCGTGTGCTGCGGTATATCGGGCGGCTGGCCTTTCCCATCTTCTGCTTTCTGGCCGTGGAGGGCTTTCTGCACACCCACGATGTAAAAAAATACGTCCGGCGGCTTCTGCTGTTCGGCCTTCTGAGCGAGGTGCCTTTTGACCTTGCCTTTTTCCGCACACCGTTCGCCCCGCAGCACCAGAACGTTTACTGGACGCTGGCGCTGGGCGTGCTGGCTATGGCAGGGCTCAAGCGCTTTGAAAAGGAAAACGGCCTGCCCGGCTGGCAGGGGCTTGTGTGGGCGGGCGGCTGCGCCGCGCTGGCGCTGGCTGTCAACACCGACTACCACGCCATCGGCGTGCTCATCATCTGCACCCTGTACCTGACCCGCGCAGACCTCAAGCGGCAGTGCCTTGCAGGTGCGCTGCTGTTTTTGTTCGAGCTGACCGCGCCGCTGGCCTTTGTGCTGGTCTGGTTCTACAACGGGCAGCGCGGCGCGTGCAGTCCGCTGCAGAAAAAAGCCTTTTACTGGTTCTACCCGGTGCACCTGCTGGTGCTAGCAGGTATCACAAACCTTATGCTATAACAGCAGAAAGCCCGCCGTCCAAAGACAGCGGGCTTTTTTACAGCTTCTCACATCGGGAACATCGCACCGGTCAGCAGCAGCATGGCAGGCACTGTGACCAGCATACACACGGTGGAGTGGGCCACTGCCTGACTGGCAAGGGTCGCTTCGGTGCCGGTCTGCTTGGCCAGCACAGCGGCAAGGCTGCCGGCCGGGCAGCAGGCGATGATGGACAGGCCGGTGCGCAGCACATTGTCCAGCGGCAGCAGCCACAGCAGCAGCATGAACAGCAGCGGGAACAGGATGCCGCGCAGCAGGGTGACCCGGTACAGGAAACCGGTGTGCAGCAGCGCACGGATGTCGCTGTCTGCCAGCAGCACACCTACGATCATGAGCGCCAGCGGGGTGGTGCAGCCGCCCACCGCACTGCAGAACTGCTGCACCGGTGCGGGCGGCCGCCAGCGGTGGCCAGCAGCACCAGCATAGCCACTGTGGCAATGTTGGTGGGGGTGATGAAGGTCTTGAGCCGGATCTTCTCGCCGGGGCGGAACAGGCACACCACATAGGTAAAGAACCATACATTATAAGAGGCCATGGCCATGCCTGCAAACACGGTGCCGCGCGCGTGCCCAGCAGGGCGCTGCACAGCGGCAGGCCGATGAAGCCGCAGTTGGGTATAGCCGCCGTGCCCACCAGCACCGCATACTTGCCCGGCGTGTCGTGGTGCAGCCAGCTGCTCAACCGGCACAGGCCGGTGGTCACCACAAACAGTGCCAGCAGCAGCACGAACAGCACCCCTGCCTGAGTGAGCAGCTCCGGCTCACCGTCCACGGCTGCACCAGCCAGCATGGTGCAGGGCAGCAGAAGCTTCATGATAAAATCCGACAAAAACTTGCTGTCACGATCCTTGATGATGCCGCTGCGTGCACCTACATAACCCAGCAGCACTTCCAGAAAGATCACCGTGATCTGACCTGCCAAAACGCCAAGCGCCATTGGTTTCTCCTTTTTGTTCCACAAGCCGCATTTTTCCTTTACAAAGGAAAAAGCCCATTGATTTCAACGAATCAACGAGCTTTTTCTTGGCGGAGTAGGAGGGATTTGAACCCTCGCGCCGTTGTTTAGACGACCTACGCCCTTAGCAGGGGCGCCTCTTCGACCTCTTGAGTACTACTCCAGAGCAAAGTGTGTTACACTTATTCAATAAAAAATGGCGGAGAGAGTGGGATTCGAACCCACGGTACGTTGCCGTACGGCAGTTTTCAAGACTGCTTCCTTAAACCACTCGGACATCTCTCCTTGTGGACATCCGCCTTACGCCGTGTCGAATGCCTATTTAATTTACCAGATTTGCACGCCGGTGTCAAGCCTTTGGCGCAATTTTTTTTCTTTCAGCCCTTAAAAACAAAATTTACCACAACCTTTTTGGGTCTCGGCCTGTTTCAGGTCTTTACAAGTACACCTTTTTGTTGTATAATAAACACAAGAAAAATTTCCTCGCGGTGTAAAGGAGAAATATACCATGTCGTTTTCAGAACTTTTGAAGCAGTGCCGCAAAAAGCAGGGCATCAGCCAGGCTGAGCTGGCTTCCAAACTGGGCGTGACCCAGCAGGCTGTCGGCAAATGGGAAAGCGGCAAGTCCTCTCCCGATCCGTCTACCGTGGCCCGCATTGCCGAGCTTTTGAACACCACAGCAGATTATCTGCTGGGCCTGTACCGCCCGGTAAGCAATGTTTCCGCCCCGGAAGAGCGGTTCTTTGGCAGCTATTCTGAAAGCCTGATCCCGGTGATCGGCACGGTAAAGGCCGGTTACGGTGCCCTCGCCTTTGAGGAGGACTACGGTCAGGAGTATGCCCGTGTGAAGGACCCCTCCAACTATTTTTATCTGGTGGTGCGCGGCGACAGCATGGAGCCCCGCATTCAGGACGGCGACCTTGCCCTTGTGCACAAGCAGGACACACTGGAAAACGGCGACCTTGGCGTGCTGATCTACGGCGATGAGGGCGAGGGCACCCTGAAGCGCTATATCCAGCGCGGCAACTGCGTGGTGCTGCAGCCCTTCAACCCGGCCTACAGCGAAATGGTCATCAAGGGTGAGGACCTGAACCATCTGCACATCGCCGGCCGCGTGGTGGAAACAAAAGCGAAGTGGTAATAACTCCTTCCGTCTGCTCACGCTGTTCGCAGCCACCTCCCTCATGGAGGGAGGCCTTGGCAAAACCGGAAACTTTCCCGTACTGCCAAAGGCTCCTCCTCCGGGGGAGCTGGCACGGCGGCAGCCGTGACTGAAGGAGTTCGGCACAAATTGATGTAAAGCCATCTGCATTTTGCGCATGGCTTTATTTTTTGACCCTTTTCCCACTTTGGAGGTGTATTCTGCATGGAACAGACCCTGATGGACAAGCTTACCATTCTGGCCGACAGCGCCAAATATGATGTTGCCTGCACCTCCAGCGGCGCATCCCGCACCGCGCGGGCAGGCATTCTTGGCAGCTGCTATGCACCGGGCTGCTGCCACGCCTTTACCGCTGATGGCCGCTGCGTGAGCCTTTTAAAGGTGCTCATGACCAACTGCTGTGCCTTCGACTGCAGCTATTGCGTCAACCGCAAGTCCAACGATATCCCCCGTGCCACCTTCACGCCCCGGGAATTGGCTGAGCTGACTGTGGAGTTTTACCGCCGCAACTACATTGAAGGGTTGTTCCTTTCCAGCGCGGTGCTGGGCACGCCGGACTACACCACCGAACGGATGCTGGCCGCCCTGCGGCTGCTGCGGGGCGAATACCGCTTTGGGGGCTACATCCACGCCAAGGCCATCCCCGGCACAAGCCCGGAACTGTTGCAGCAGCTGGGATATCTGGCCGACCGCCTGAGCGTGAATGTGGAGCTGCCCAGTGAGCAGAGCCTGAACCTGCTGGCCCCGGACAAAGGGCGGCACTCCATTTTCCGGCCCATGAAGCAGATCGCAGTTTCCGGCGCGCAGAGCAAACAGGAGTTGACCGTCTACCGCCATGCGCCAAAGTTTGCACCCGCTGGGCAGAGCACCCAGATGATCGTAGGCGCTTCGCCGGAGACAGACTACCACATTTTAAAGCTCACTGAGGGCATGTACCAGAAGTACAGTCTGAAACGGGTGTTCTACTCCGCCTACATCCCGGTAGCCGAGGACACCCGCCTGCCTGCGCTGGACACCAAACCCCCGCTTTTGCGGGAGCACCGGCTGTATCAGGCTGACTGGCTGCTGCGGTTTTACCAGTTCAAGGCAGACGAAATTCTGGATGAAGCCAACCAGAGCTTCAACCCCTACCTCGACCCAAAATGCAACTGGGCCGTGCAGCACTACGGGCTTTTTCCGGTAGATGTGAACCGCGCGCTTGAATGTTGCTGCGTGTGCCGGGCATCGGCCCCAAAAGCGCCCGGCGCATCTGGCACGCGCGCAAGCTTTCCAGCCTTGGGTTGGACGAGCTGAAGCGCATGGGCGTGGTGCTCAAGCGGGCACAGTATTTCATCACCTGCAAGGGTTTTGCGGGTGCGCACCCGGGCCGCGGCACCGCCGGGCGGGAGCGCATCACGCAGGCGCTCATCGACCCCAACGTGTTCGGCGGCAGCTGCGAACAGCTCAGTCTGTTCACGCCGCCTGCGGTGGACGATTTGATCACGCAGGGCGTGGCACCGCGCGCAGCCATGCGCATGGGTGCGGGAGGAGGCGGTGCAATGTCTGGCGAAGGCGCTGTAAATGTTCAAGTTCAGAAAGCCCGCAGGCTCCACGATGCGGATGTGGTGTACCTCTACGACAGCAGCTTTGAAGGCTTTCTGTGCTGCGTGTTCGAGAGCTTTGCCCAGCACGAGATCCCCTTTGCGGTGTGGACACCCCAGCGGGAAACTTCCACCCTGTACCCGGTCAAGGACATCCCCACCGACCACGCCAAGGCTCAGCGGGTGTTTGCCAGCTTTGGCAGAAAGCTTGGCCCCGAGACAGAGTACCTCGTCAGCCGGGATTTCCTCTCTGGGCGGGAGGACAAAGAGCTGCTGCTCATCCGCTTTCTGCATCTGGCCTTCGCCCTCGGCCCCGGCACCGTAAAGCGCACCGGCCACCCGGACGTGGCCCCGCTGTATGAGATGAAGAAAAGCCTTGACTGGGAAGTGGACAAGTTTCAGGGCTTTGTGCGGTTTGAGGAGCACGACGGGATGCTGGGCGCGTCATTCACCCCAAAAACTACATCCTGCCGCTGCTGCGGCCCCACTTTTGCGGACGGTTCCCGGAAGAAAACTTTATGATCTACGATGCGGTGCATCAGGCTGTGCTGCTGCAGGAGGACCACAAGGCCCGGCTGCTGGAGCTGGCTGCACCGCTGGAGCTGCCGCCGCCCAGCGAGCGGGAGCAGCAGTTTCAGGCATTGTGGAAGCAGTTCTACCAGACGCTGGAGATCAAGGCCCGCCACAACGAAAAATGCCGCATGACCCACTGCCCCAAGCGCTTTTGGGCCGATATGGTGGAGATGAAAGATGAATTTTAACAAAAACGTTGCATCTGCGGCGTTGCAACCCCCCAAAACCTATGGTATACTATAAGAGATATCCGGCAGGCCTTCTGCCGAACACTCCCGCACTGCTGCGGGGCAACACAAAAGGAGTATTGTAGCGTTATGGTTCGCATTACTATGGAAGACGGCGGCATCATCGATATCGAGCTGAACGAAGAAGCCGCTCCTATCACCTGTGAGAATTTCAAGAAGCTGGTCAGCGAGGGCTTTTACAACGGCCTGACCTTCCACCGCGTGATCCCCGGCTTTATGATCCAGGGCGGCTGCCCGCTGGGCAACGGCACCGGCGGCCCCGGCTGGAACATCAAGGGCGAGTTTGCTGCAAACGGCGTGAACAATCCGCTCAAGCACACCCGCGGCGTGATCAGCATGCACGCGCATGAACCCAACAGCGCCGGCAGCCAGTTCTTCATCATGCATCAGGATGCACCTCATCTGGACGGCCAGTACGCTGCCTTTGGCAAGGTGGTTGCAGGCATGGATGTTGTGGATAAGATCGCAGCTGTCCGCACCGACTGGAACGATAAGCCCACCACCCCGGTCAAGATGAAGACTGTGGAGCTCATTGAGGGCTGAATTTCAAACCTAAAAAAATCCCGACACCTTGCGGTGCCGGGGATTTTTTTGTTGATGCTTGTTTTTAGCAGCCTTCCTTTTCGGCCAGCTTGCGGCCCATGAGCACGCCCATGACCGAAGCCATCATCAGGCCGCGGGTCCAGCCGGAGGAGTCGCCCAGACAGTGCAGGCCCTTGATGTTGGTGTCCAAGTTCTCGTCCATCTTCACCTTGTTGGAGTAGAACTTCAGCTCCGGGCTGTACAGCAGGGTCTCGTTGGCGGCAAAGCCGGGCACCACCATATCCAGCATCTTGATGAACTCAATGATGTTGGTCATGGCGCGGTAGGGCATGGCGGCGGTAATGTCGCCTGCCACGGCATCCTTCAGGGTGGGCTTCACGTTGGACTGGGCCAGCTCCTTCTGCCATGTGCGCTTGCCGTCCAGAATGTCGCCGTAGCGCTGCACCATGATGTGGCCTGCGCCCAGCATGTTGGTCAGCTCGCCCACCTTCTGTGCGTAGGCAATAGGCTGGTTGAACGGCTCGGTAAAGTTGTGGGAGACCAGAATCGCAAGGTTGGTGTTCTCGCTCTTTTTCTCCTTGAAGCTGTGGCCGTTGACCACGGCAAGGTCGTTGTCGTAGTTTTCCTGCGCCACAAAGCCGCCGGGGTTCTGGCAGAAGGTGCGCACCTTGTTCTTCCAGGGCTTGGGGTAGCCAATGAGCTTGGACTCATACAGCACCTTGTTCACCTTTTCCATGACCTCGTTGCGGCACTCCACGCGCACACCGATGTCTACGGTGCCGGGCTTGTGGGCAATGTGGTGCTCGGCGCAGATCTTTTCCAGCCAGTCCGCACCGCGGCGGCCGGTGCCAATGACCACGGTATCCGCATACACAGGCCGGACCTGATCGCCGTCCTTCAGCAGCACACCCTTGCACTCCTCGTTCTCAAGGATGATGTTCTCGCACTCAGTATTGAACAGCATCTCCACGCCGTTGTCGGCCAGATAGTTCTGGATGGCCAGATACAGCTGCTGCGCCTTCTCTGTGCCAAGATGGCGGATCGGGCAGTCCACCAGCTTCAGGCCGGCATGGATGGCGTTCTTGCGGATCTCCTTGATCTCCTCGCCGGTGTAGATGCCCTCCACATGGGGGTCTGCGCCGAACTCAAGGTAGATCTTGTCGGTGTAGTTGATAAGCTCCTGTGCAAACTCCTCTCCGATCAGGGTGGGCAGGTCGCGCCCACCTCATAGGAGAGGCTCAGCTTGCCATCCGAGAAGGCACCTGCACCGGAAAAGCCGGTGGTGATGGCGCAGGTGGGGCGGCAGTTGACGCAGTGGCCCACTTCGGCTTTGGGGCAGTGGCGCTTTTCCACGGGCTTGCCCTTTTCCACCAGCAGCATCTTCTTTTTGCTGCCGTGGCGCAGCAGCTCCACAGCGGTAAAAATGCCAGCCGGGCCGGCACCGACAATAATCAGATCATACTTTTCCATTTTCTCTTTTTCCTTTGCTTAGTCGTTAGTATAAAACCCTCTCAGTCAACGCCTGACGGCGTTGCCAGCTCCCCCCGAGGGGGGGAGCTTTTTCCTGCGGAAGAAAGGGTACACCTTCTTCACAGTATGAGGAAAACGTCATCAAAACAGCGCATTAAGCTCGCCTCGGGAGAGCTGGCGCGGAGCGCTGA
>ENA-OQAJ01000586-OQAJ01000586.1-human-gut-metagenome-genome-assembly--contig:-NODE-586-length-11301-cov-1.709146_pt1 | contig 11301 bp, 13 predicted proteins | sample MGYA00242736_ERZ504529 | MGnify/ENA primary metagenome ERZ504529 (study PRJEB26092, sample SAMD00036275) | human gut metagenome | host: Homo sapiens | study: EMG produced TPA metagenomics assembly of...
GGCTCTGCCAGTTCCAGCTGTGGGCGCACATCTCCTCAATGCCGTACTGGGCCTCCCAGCCCAGCTCGCGCTTGGCCTTGCTGGGGTCACACCAGCACTCGGCAATGTCGCCGGGGCGGCGCGGGTCGATAACATAGGGAATCTCCTTGCCGCAGGCCTTGCTGAAGGCGTGGATGACATCCAGCACGCTGTAGCCGTGGCCGGTGCCCAGATTGCAGATGAACAGGCCGGGCTTCTGCTCCAGCTTCTTGATGGCCGCCACGTGGCCGCGGGCCAGATCCACAACGTGGATGTAGTCGCGCACGCCGGTGCCGTCGGGGGTCGGGTAGTCATTGCCAAAGACGTGAACCTTCTCCAGCTTGCCCACGGCAACCTTGGCAATATAGGGCACAAGGTTGTTGGGGATGCCGTTGGGGTCCTCGCCAATCAGGCCGGACGGATGGGCACCAATAGGGTTGAAGTAACGCAGCAGCGCCACATTCAGCTCCGGGTCAGCCTTGCAGCAGTCGGTCAGGATGCGCTCGGTAAAGACCTTGGTGGTGCCGTAGGGGTTGGTGGTGCCGCCCACGGGGAAATCCTCGCGGATGGGCACGCTGGCGGGGTCGCCGTAGACGGTGGCAGAGGAGGAGAAGATGATGTTGTGGCAGTTATGGCGGCGCATAACGTCCAGAATGTTCAGCGTGCAGGCCAGGTTGTTGGAGTAGTACTCAATGGGCTTGGAAACGCTTTCGCCTACAGCCTTGTAGGCGGCAAACTGGATAACGCAGTCAATGTCCTCGTTCTCGGCAAAATTTTTCTCCACAGCGGCCTTGTCGGTCATGTCAGCCTCGACAAAGCGGAAGTCCTTGCCGGCGATCTTCTTGACGCGGGCCAGAGCCTCAGGGCAGGGAGTTGTAATAGTTATCGGCCACGACGATGTCGTACCCTGCGGCCAGAAGTTCCACACAGGTGTGGCTGCCGATGTAACCGGCGCCACCGCTAACCAAAATTGCCATAACAGTCGTCTTCCTTTTAATTTTAAAAGTATTAATGCCAAAGTGCAGGAACATACCGAATTTGCGGTCAATTTGTGCTTGTTGTCCAAAAGTGGGAACTAACGCAGGTTGCTGCATAATCGGGTATTCTTTGAATGGATACGGTGGTATTTTCTTTTTAAATGCCATAATAATTCATCCTCAATTAAATGCTTTGACATTTATCGCTCGTGTAAGCACGATTTAATTACAATTCAGCTGATTTTGTTACCACGCAAGAATGGGTTCATTCAGCAGTCGGGCATACAGCTCCATAGCAAAATAGTCGCCAAAACTGGCGAAGGTCGCATTTCCATTCTGCTGACGCAGCACACCCGGGCATTCCGGATCCAGCTCCAGATACTGCTGTGCCAAGGTACGGGCAACGGTTTGCACATACTGGCGCATACTCTCATTCTCTTCTTTACTTAAAAACTCAAGCATTCCGCAAGCCATAATTGCCGCAGCCGAGCTGTCCACATTCAATGTGCGGTTTGCCGGGTCGGTAATATCCCAGTACTCCCATGTTTCCTGGCTTCCAAAGTGACGGGCAGGCTTATCTTCCGGTAAGCGAAAATCCCATACCGGCACACCATCAGGTGCACACAGTTCCAGATATTTTCCGGTCAGCTTCAGCACCGCCTGGCGGTAACGTTCCAGACCGGTAAATCTCCATGCCAACGCAAATCCGTATACAGCCCAAGCCGTTCCCCTGGCCCAATGCGAACCTACCGAATAGCCACAATCATTAAATTCCTCTACCGGCTCTCCGGTAATTTCATCAAAACGATAAGCGTGGCAAACACTACCGTCCTCACGGATAAAGTTTTTCAACGTAGTATCCGCATGTGCAATAGCAACATTCGTAAAAAAACTTGTCCTTGGTAGCCTCGCCCGCCCAGAACAGAAGCGGCAGATTCATCATGCAGTCCACAATGGCAAGCCCCTGACTGTTCGTGAAAAAATTATTTTGTTTCAGCGACTCTTCAATGTAATCCGGCAGACTGTCGTCCATGCGCCCCCAGGCGCGAATATATCTTCCATTGGGCACGAACCGATGTGCCAGCACCTCGGCCGCCCGCACCGATAGCTCCTTCATCGTGTCACTTCCGGTCAGACGATATGCCAGCGTACTGTACAGCGTATACATAAATCCCAGATCATGCATCGTATCTGCCGGAGTATCAAAGACTTTTGCCCGATATTTCTCGTACAGGCTTTCCACCCAGCGCACCAGCGAAAAGGTTACCGGTATGCTGAGCAGCCATCAGCGCCATTCCGGTAAAAAAGCTGGGTGTCCAGCAAAAGATATGTTCCACCGGGCGCAGCGTATTGCGATCCACATCAAAATATCTGCCATCCATGCGCCCGGGAAATTCTCTCAGATCCGTACCAATACGCTGGGCATTCAAAGCCGCTTTCCGACAGATTGCCTCATATATATCCCGGTATTCCTTATTTTCCATCCTTGGCTCCCCTTTTTCACACAAACGCATCCATCATGACAGTGTGACCATTCACGCGGGAATCTTCAGCAGCCAAAGCAATCAAATGACTTTCAACCGAGCTGGCAACCTGAGTTCTGCCCGTATAGGCTCCATCCGTCTTCATCTGGCGCACCACATCACGCATAAAGCTTATCACCGCCGGAATGTCCCTCCGGGTCGGCATTCAGGCGAATCGTGGTGGTCGTACCGGTGGCAAAACAGGTCAGCTCAATCTCATCCTTTTCCACATCGCCAACAATCTGACCATGAGTTCCCATAAGCTTAATGGTCCGTCCGCCATCCCATGTGAAAGCGCACATGGTAAAGGACGCTGTTACGCCGTTTTCAAATTCAAGGTTTACTACCTGATGGTCCACAACATCGTTGTCGCAGTGATATACGCACCGACCATAGGGTCCTCTGCGCAACGCCTCCCGCACCGACTCATCCGTATTCTCAAGGCTGACTACCTTGCGGATTACCGGCACATGAACCCCTTTACTTTGCAGATAAATTCGTTCCGCATTGTACGGGCAGGTATCGGAAACCGGGCAACCGTCCAAGCAGTATTCCGGCGCCCCCTCCGGTGCATTCTCGGCTTTAAAATGACCCAGACTCCCGAAAGAGGAAACCTTGGTGCAATGGCTGCCCACCATCCAGAGAATGATGTCCATATCATGACAGCTTTTCGCCAAAATCATCGGGCTTGTTTCATCTTCCCTGCGCCAATTACCGCGCACAAAGCTGTGCGCCTGATGCCAGTAGGCTACATTCTCGATCTGCTGCACACTCTGCAGCTGACCAATCTTTCCGGCATCCAACAGCTCTTTAACCTTACTGAAGAAAGGAGTATAGCGCAGCACATGACACACTGTGACCAGTTTTCCCTTTTCTTCCGCGAGTGCTTTCAACTCTCGAAGCTCGTCTGCGTTGCGGCTCATGGGTTTTTCCATCACCACATGGTATCCCGCCTGCAAAGCCGCCATTGCAGGGGCAATGTGCTGGTTGTCCTGTGTGCACACAAAGGCACAATCGGCCATTTTAGGGCGTTCCAGCAGTTCATGCCAGTCTTCCACCGCATTGTCCGGGCAGATGCCATGATCCCGGCAAAATTCCTTCCGACGAGCTTCATCCGGCTCAGCCACCGCCACAAAAACGATATCATTAGGGTTGCGCCGTGCAAAAGCGCCGTATACCTGAGCCCCTCGCTGGCCGGCACCGATCAAAATTGCTTTTACCTTATTGGTTTCCATTGTTGTTTTTCCTCTCTTTGTCTTATTTCTGAGTGCTATACCTTACTCTATTCATTTGTCAAGATAGAAAATCCCTTCTGCACCGGAAAATTCCCATGCAGTTTTCTGTTCACATATGTGGATTCGATTCTGTCGCTCCATCCAGACCGCTGTAACAAGCTTTGCCCCCCTGGCTTCTTGATAGGGCGCCCGCAGCTGCCATACCGGACGGTGTTCTCCATCCATCATCGGCTCTGCCGCAGCCCCCTGCCACTTCCAGTTAAGCGGTTTTACATACAGTTTCACATCCCCCACTTGGGCATAGGCGCAATCTGCTTCGACCTTCCACTGGCCATAACAATTCAAGCGGAATTCCACACTGTCTGCATTGCCAAGCAGAAACTCATCCTCCAGCGCCAGAAGTTCCGCAAAGGGAGAGATTACCGTTCGACGCACCTTTTGATATACCCCATCGCTCCATGCAAGGGTATCATCGGTGCAGAATTCCACATGTGTTCCGTCCTCCTGAGCTTTCAGCACACTTCCGCCTTTTTCATAGCGCCCCTGTGCAGACAAAATCCCATCCGCACGCACAGGATACAGTAAGTTGTGCGCCCCTGCCTGGCGCAGATAAAACAGTTCCGACTCAAAATAATTGGCTGAACCGCAATCCGGACAAAGGCAGATTCCCTCGGCTTCCAGAATTAGGCTTCCCTTATCTTCATGGAAATGTGCCGAATAAGTCGGTCCGCTGCACAAATGAATGTGCGTTGTGAGGTCCCGTCCTTTGCGCACCGTACCCAACTGACCGGTTACCGGATAGATTCGGCATACTTCCTGTTCTTCCAGCTGCTCTCCATCCGGATCGGAGCCGAAATCAGTGCGAAGCTGTCTTCGTCCACACTCCCCTGCCTGAGCAATCTCTCATACAGATTTTTCCATGCGGAATGTCCGGTAAACAGATAAAAACTATTTGCCAATGCACAGGATATCCGTGTGAGAGGATGGGCATCATTAATCGGCAAATACACCGTTTCATCCTTTTCCATGGAGAGCATGGACAACTCAAACTGGCTGGTCTTACTCAGAAGATCCCGATAGCAGTCAAAGGGCTTCTGATGGTACCTGGCCATTGCGTACAACGCGCACAGAGTTTCGTTAAAAGTGAACATCCAATATCCGGGACCCTCCAGAGTTCCTCCATCTTCTTGGATGTAATTTTCAATAATCGAGTGCAGATCTTCCTCTGCTGCAGAAGATCCCGCCGGTAGCGAGGATGACGGGGAAGCATAGCCAAATCTGCGAAAATGCGCCCATAGCTGAACACGATTCCCTGGTTCATATATCGGATATACTCCACACGCCGGAAATCAGACTCGATTCGCGGCAGACCTTTCATTGCCAGCGCATCCCTGACAATCTGTTTGGCAAACGGAGTCATCAGATCACCGCACCAGCCAGCACCAGAGAAATCACCTTGCAATACATGTTCTCGGTAAAACTACGATGATGCCAGGTGGCTCCGGGCAGCACTCCCATGGCCGACTCACACCAATATTCACAATGGCACACCGAAAGAGCGTGGCGTACTGCCATGCGCATCATTTCCAGATCGTTTTCCACCAGACCCACAAAGGCCAGATTCTCGATCACCGTTTCCAATCCGCAGGCATTTTTGGTTGTACTGGGCGCCCATGCCCGATCTCTTGTACGATTCCATCGCTGGTCAAAATGAGGTACAAAGCGTCCGATATAGTGTTCGGGGCAAATCGCCATATCACGCTGTGCCTGCTCTTTTTTCTTTGCATAAGCGTCTGCAAACAGCGGATGTCTCAGCTTTTCTCGCAGTGCTTCCAGTTCTTCCGCCCCCAGCAGAATCCCAATGGTGGGTTTGGGGCAGGCGGGAATATCCTGTACAAAGCAGCCCGGCCATTCCGGAGAATAATACTCTCTTTGTTTCAGCATTCGCTGCAGTCTTTCACTGTGTGCAAGCCCCAGCCAGCAGATATTTCCCTCGATTCCTCCACGAGACGAAACGATCTGGATGGACAAACCGGTCATCCAACAGCCTTGTATCGTCCCGGTGTATTCCTCACTGACACCGGTTCCCTGAACTTCTTTTATCAGTATCTGCTCTTTACCATCCACCACCGCTTTTACGGTCAATCGAAAATCTTTAGGCATACTTCCAAAAAAGATGAATCTATCATAATCGGAAATATCCAGCCGGCAGCTGCGATGCATCTCCAGCGCAGGCAACGAGCCTGCTGCTTTATCCAGCTGGATTGTGGCAAATGCCCATCCCTGGCGGATGCTGCCAATAGCCCCATTCAACACCTGCACCTGATATTCATCCAATACACGATAGCGTGGGTCCTGGTTGTCCGGCTCAGATGTCCCTCCGTCGAAAAACGGTTCTATGATGCTTCCGCTTCATTGATCGCAACAATTCGCATACCGCATTCTCCTTATTTGTCCATGTATTCTTCAAAAAAGGGCAGGCGCAAGTTTCCCGGCGCCTGCCCATTTCTCGTGCCTCTCGGCCGCGGTTGCTTTTATTTATTTTTAAGCTTTGGAAGCCAGGAATTCATCCACCTGGTTCTGGATTTCGGCGGTGACCTTCTCCAGGCCGGCCTTGTTCATCTTGTCCAGCATTTCAGGAACTGCAACGCTCTGATCCTGCAGACCATAGTACAGGATATCCTTGTACTCGGTCCAGATAGCTTCACAGTTAGCCATTTCGGTCTCGATGCTGCTGCGATCAGGCACAAAGCCAAACAGAGGATCCAGGGTGGCTTCCTCGTTGCCCTTCATGGTCTCTTCCCAAACGCCTTCCATATCTGCCTCGAGCAGCAATGCATTGAACTGGTTACCCAGCATCCAAGCAGGTGCGCTCCAGCAGTCTTCCAGCTTCTTCACACGACCATTGACCAGTTCGTAGTCCTGACCTTCCAGACCGTAGAACAGCATATTGGAAATTTCCTTGTCACCAAAAATGTAATCGTACAGCTGAATGGCTTCCTCAGGATGCTCGGAGTTCACGTTTACTGCGGTCAGCGTGCTCTGAACAGCCATGGTATTGATGTACGGATCACCCATGGGAACGGTAACCCACTCGTTACCATAGGTATTTTTCAGCGCCGCATCAACACCGGGTTTCACGCGCTGATAACGGGACAGGATCTGACCCTGCGACAGCAGAGTGTTCTCGTCCTTGATAGTGGCTGCATCAGCAGGAGCATAATTTTTGTCCTTCCACTCCTTGGCAGAAGCCAGGTTTTCCTGAATTCGATCGAAATACAGCGTGTTGGAGACCTTATTGGTTTCGGGATCGTAGGTCAGGAAGGGCATATTCATGATGGTGCTCAGTGGCACATCCTGCAGCATCAGGTCATGGTTGATTACACCGCCGCCACGGGTAGCGTACTTATCCGGATAAGCAGCTGCCAGATCTGCAATGGTTTTGTTCAGGCTCTCCCAGCTGTTCACAGTGGTCACATCAATACCCTGCTCATCCACCGCAGACTTCAGGAACATCATGCCGGCCTGATCGTACATAGCCTGATAATTCATCAGAGCATAAAATGTTGCCATTAACCTTTACACCATTCCACAGATTTTCAGGAATGGTCGCCATCAGATTAGGTGCGTTCTCGTTCAACATTTCTTCGCTGAGCTCCAGATAAGCACCTTTGCCTGCTGCATTCACATAGTTGTTTGCCCAGTGGCTGGTGAAGCACAGATCCCATTCGTCACCGCCGGCCATCGCCATCTGCATCTTGGTGTCGTAGTCGCCGGGGGCGATGAAACGCATATCCAGCGTCATGTTCTTCTCTTTCAGCAGTTTCTCGTTCACAGCGGCCATGACCGAATCAAAGTTCTTCGGCTCTTCGTTGCGAACCATCCAGATAATTTCAGTTGGTTCACCGCTCTGTGTGCCAGTCTCAGTTGTCTGGCCGCCGGAAACGGATTCCACACTGCTCTCACCGGTTTGACCGCAGCCAGCAAAAAGACTAACGCCCATGACTGCTGCCATTGCTAAAGGGAATAACTTCTTGTTTTTCATGGTTGCCTCCTAATAATAAATATAACAATTTGCAATGCCTCATATTGCACTGCATACAAGTACCCATTGTACCTCTCGTACAGCCCGTTGCTGACTATTATTAAAGCGCCGTCAGATTGGGTCCGTCCGTTGCTAATATCATAGCCTTCACAAGCCCATTTGCAAAGCCCCTACATCCTGCTATCGGTTCAAAAGTGGTTGGATTCAAAAAACGAAAGTGGAGTTCAAAACGTTTATGTATAATCTCGTTCCATTTTTGCTCAATGCTATTTCGTCGATATATCGTATCATATACAGTTTACAAGTATATCGGCACTTGACTCAAATGTACCCCTTATTCAATTTTCTATAAAATCTACACTGTGGTGCTTCTATTATACACCACCTTGGAGGTTTACACAAAGTATGGCATGGTCTCAGGCTTAGCTGACAAACTTACCGCTATAGTCAGCCAACTATCCCCAAATATATAGCTACAATCCAGCCTTGGTACCTCAGCAGGCTTTGGCTCATGAAGAAGTTGCAAAAATCCTTTATGAACATTGTCGCTTGCTCCGTCGAAAGGAACCATACCGATGGTCAAATGAATCTGTATAGGAAAAAGCGTTTTTCGATACAGCTTCTTCATGTACCATGAAGCATAGTAGGGGTCGCATATACAGGCAAAATGTAAAGCGATTCTACTCTTGTGGTTAGGGGGCAAACAGAATTTGATGTATTCGAATAAATCACATTTCAATCTGTCGCTTGATGCATTTTATAGCAATTCCAAGAAATAAAATGACAACTTGACAAAAGGTGTAAAATTGAGTCAAAGAGGCGATTCAAATGTTGCACAATGAAGCAAGAAACCTTCTGATTCAGGAATTGGAGAAAACACACAATGCAAGGGAAGTTGCTGAAAACTTTTCTGTCAATCGAGGTACTGTATACCGCCTTAAAAAATAGCTGGATGAAACCGGCTCCATCGAAACCCGAACCTATCTTCGTGGACGTTTAAGTATGGGGTGCTCTGTTTGGTCTGCTCCCCGCTATTCACCTGTTGTATATGAGCACCCAATTCACAGGACAGGTTATCAATATTGAAATGCCTTTAGGAATTATTACGGCATTGTATATGATAGTTTGTGGCTTTTGGGTTTGGAAGAAAGGATCATATAATTAAGCCAATTCCAGTTTGATGAAATGAAGAAATGATTGGAGAGAAAAAGTATGGTTGAAAGAATTTATCACGTTGGATTAACCGTTTCTGATTTGGATCGCTCGATTGCTTTCTACAGAGATATTCTTGGGCTTAAATTTCAGGGTGAAATCTTTATGGAAGGCAAAGAGACAGATAAAATGTTCCGTAAAGGAAAATTGTAAAGCAAGGGTTGCATATTTGAATGGTTCGAAAGCTCTTGAAGCACCACCGGTTGAATTGATTCAGTTTGTAGACAGCAAAATCCATAAAGAACAATCAGACTTGTTTACGACATCTATCTCAGAAGTATGTTTTTACACGAATGACATTGATTCTGTCTACAAAACCCTTATCGAAAATCATGTGGAGTGCTTGTCTGAACCGCAGTATTTCGATTTCAGGGCAAATGGATTTGGGGAAAGCAGAGCGTTTTATTTCAGAGACCCGGATGGAATCATTCTTGAGATGATGCAACCGTTATAATCCGAGGCGGACTTCGGCTTGCTATTTCTTTTTTTAAGCATCCTTTTTGTATCTGAAATCAATATCGCAATGATAACGCTCACAGAATGTGGGCGTTTCTTTTTGCTTCCTATCAGTCACATTCTCCGGGTTTGGTGCTGATGAGTTTATACACCATACCTGTTGTCGGTTGCTTATTTTCAAACGGAATAATATTGTTGCCCATCTTCAAAATGCCCTGCCCGGCAGTGGCCAGCTTCAGATATTCTTTCTGCGGCTTGGACAGGGTGTACAAATCTTCCATAGCATCAATATCCTTGGTCTGGCGCAGCATCACCACAAATTCACTGTTTGCAAGTACGGTTCGTGCAGTCGGATTTCTTAGGCACTCCTCGGCATTTTGAGTAATGCCGGTGGCGTATGCGTTGTATTTTCGATACCGTTTCCAACTCTGATATAGAAAAATTCGCGCTCTCTGCATCACGCAAAAGCAGGTAAATCTCATCGAAATATACCCATGTGGCGGCAGTTGCGTCCTTTCGGTTGGTGTTCATCACAGCAGTGTTTATGAATTCAAGCATGGAAATCATGGCTACAGGTTTCAGCTGCTCACCCAAACGGTTGATGTTAAAGCAAATCAGCCGGTTGGACATATCCACATTTGTGGGCTGCGCAAACGCCTTCATACTGCCAGTTGCAAAAAGCTGTAGCGCAAGTGCCAGCTTATGCGCACGCGGTTCGCGCTGCCTTTTCAGTTCTTCCCATAAATCCACCAATGTTGGACACGAAACGGTGTAGTTGGATTCAATCAGTGGCTGATAAATATTCTTAAGGCAGTCATCCACAATGCTTTTATCGCCCGGCATGACATTTTCGGCTTTCATTATTTTCTCAAACAGCGATAGAACAAATTCAGCCTTTTCGCTTTGCGGCAAAACACCTTCTTTTTCATTGTAGTGAAAATCCAGAGGGTTGAAGTGTGTTTCGCTAACAGGAGAAATATCAACAACCTCACCACCCATAGTACGAACCAAGGGTGCGTACTCGTTTTCCGGGTCCACTATATAAAACTTTGCTTTGGGGTATCGCAGATACAGCATCAGGATTTCCAGCTTAACAAACAAAAGACTTGCCACCGCCGGAAGTTCCCAAAACCATACCATTGCCGTTTACCAACTTGGAACGAAGCCCCACAATCAGATTTCCGGACACAGCGTTAACGCCGTAAAAGATAACCACCGGGATCAAGAATTTCATGCACATTGAACGGCACAAGGGCGCACAACCCCTTGGTAAGCATAGTGCGCACACTGGCAATGCGCCGCAGGCCATACGGCATGGCCGTGTTAAAGGCTCGTTCCTGCTGGAAACGCAGCTCGGTAAACCGGCAATTGAAGTTCGCTGCCGTGGTTTTTAGTGCAGCGGTTTCTGCTTTGAGTTCGTCCAGTGTATCGGCAAAATATGCCGCGGATAACAACACCAAGAACATCTGCTGGTCATGCTCGGCCATTTCCGTTCGGATATATTCGATGTTCTTCTCCTGTGCCTGTGTCTTGTATGGCACAGTGGCCACAAAGTCAAGATTCTCCACCGTTTTGCGATTAAACCGCACCTTTTCGGCATCGGTTTTCATCCGGGAATCCTCGATTTCGCGGTAAGCGTCCTCGGTTTCCACAGGCTGAATGGCAATGGACAAAACGATGTACGGCACCTGCTGGAGCAGTGTCGCAATAAACTTATCGTCCAACTGCTGCGGATACTGGGCAATCGTCATGCACTTGGCATAGAAATCGTCAATCTCGATGTGGTCTTTGCAAAAGCGCATTGCATCCGGCGCAATGGCATCCCGAAAATCCTG
>ENA-OQAJ01000587-OQAJ01000587.1-human-gut-metagenome-genome-assembly--contig:-NODE-587-length-11298-cov-3.923194_pt1 | contig 11298 bp, 14 predicted proteins | sample MGYA00242736_ERZ504529 | MGnify/ENA primary metagenome ERZ504529 (study PRJEB26092, sample SAMD00036275) | human gut metagenome | host: Homo sapiens | study: EMG produced TPA metagenomics assembly of...
ATCCATGGGGAATACTCCTTTTTGAAAATATGTTGGATTGTTATAAAATTTTTTGAAAGTAAAGTTTTATTGTTGGTGCAAACATACAAAAGCCAAAAAATTTTGCTTTTGCTTTGCTTTGCGTTAATTATATAAAGTTTTATCGAAAAAGTAAAGACTTAATTTAAAGCAAACCGGAAAATTTTGTTTGACAAGAAAACAAAAAGGGGTATAATACATCATGCAAGGCAGCGCAGAACAGAAAGCGCCTGCCGCTTTGAATTTGAGATTCACCACTTTATATACTTTCCCACCCCTCTATACACAAAAGCCCGCTGCCAGGCGGGTTTTTGTGTTTGTTGGGGATTTTTTCTTTTTGAAAAAAGCAGTGGCAGACAATGTACTCGACCCATAGAGCAGCTGCTTTCGGCTGCGACCCCGCCCGTGAAAATGCAAGCCCGAAAGTCCGCAGACTTTCCGGGCTTGTTCTATCTCAAAATATTATTCTGCTGATGATAGCCGGAGCACAGCGGAGGCGATTTAGATCGTGTACGCCTATCAGACCAGATACCCCTTCAAAGCAGTGCAGGTCTTCCGTCTTGACGATGCCCTCCAGATACAGCCCGTCCTCCCGGTATTCCTCCACCTGCACGCTGCCGCGCTCCCGCATGGGGGCGGCAAGGCCCAGTTTATCGTAGGGCAGCAGCACCTTTAAGGTGTGCACCCGGTCGCTGAGCACCTCGTCCAGCTTTGCCAGCAGGGTGTCCAGACCGTAGCCGGTCTTGGCACTGGTGAGCAGGATGTCCGGGTCAAAGCTCATGGCACCCGGCTTATCGCACTTGTTGTAGACGGTCAGGCGGGGGATGTCCGCACAGTCCAGCCCGTCCAGAACCTCATCCGTGACGGCCAGCTGCTCTTCCCGCTGTTCATCGCCTGCGTCTGCCACACGGATGATCACGTCCGACCATGCCGCTTCTTCCAGCGTGGACTTGAAGGCTTCCACCAGATTGTGGGGCAGGCGGGACACAAAGCCCACCGTGTCCACCAGCAGCACCGCCATGCCGCTGGGCAGTATCAGCTTGCGGCTGGTGGGGTCCAGTGTGGCGAACAGCATGTCCGCTTCGGCTACGCTGGGGCCGCACAGAGCATTCATCAGGCTGGATTTGCCCACGTTGGTATAGCCTACAAGGCTGACCACCGGCATCCCGGTCTTGGCACGGGCCTTGCGGCTCTCGCCCCGGCGCTTTTCCATTTCGGCCAGCTTTTCAGCCAGCGCATCGATGCGGGCATGCACATGACGGCGGTCCAGTTCCAGCTTGGTCTCACCGGCACCGCGGCGTGCACCACCGCCGCGCCGCCACCGCCGCCCTGACGGCTGAGCGCTTCGCCCATGCCCTGCAGACGGGGCAGGCGGTAGCGCAGAAGGGCCAGTTCGGTCTGCAGCTTGCCCTCGTTGGTGACGGCGCGGCTGCGGAAAATTTCAAGGATCAGCATGGTGCGGTCGATCACTTCCAGTCCGCCCAGCGCATTGGAGATGTTGCGGATCTGGCTGCCGGTCAGTTCACCGTCAAATACGGCGCATTCCGCGCCCAGCGTTTCGGCGGCAAGGGATGCTTCCTCCAGCTTGCCGCTGCCCAGCACGATGCCGGTCTCCGGGGTCTGGCGCTTCTGGGTCACCTGTGCCACGGCTTCCATGTGGTTTGCTTCGCACAGGGCGGAAAGCTCTGCAAGGCTGCGCTCGCAGTCCCACAGGCCCTGATCCAGCGCCAGCAGAATGACCTTCGTCGGGGGTGTTTCTACCAAAATATCGTAAAGTTCGCTCAAAGTAAGTCCTTTCTGTTATATCGTTCTCTTGTCAGCAGATAGCTTCTGCACTCCACCGGTGTGCCGTCAAACTTGTGATCAACGGTGTCGTGGTGGTACACAAAACCGGCTTTTTCCATTACCCGGCCGCTGGCAGGGTTCTCTTTTGCGTGGCAGCAGGTGAGCCAGCCGCCGTCTGTATTCTCAAACCAGTAGGTTACTGCTGCTTTTAAAGCTTCGGTTGCAAAACCATGGTTCCACCAGTGCTTCCCGATGCAGTAGCCTGCTTCCCAGATGCCGTCTGTGCAGTCCTGCTGCGGCCAGAGCGCTTTCTGTGCCGGGTCACCGAGCAGAGCATTGAAGATGCTGATGCTGCCAAACACCTGCCCGGAAGCCTTTTCCACAATGGCCCACTGGTAGTAGTCCGGGTTCGGGTAAAGGGTGGCCCATGCCGCCAGCAGACCTACGGTCTCCAGCGCGTTTTTTATGCGGCTCCCACCGCAGAAAGCGGGTCACTTCCGGGTCGATGCCCAGTTCGTATACATCTGCTCGGCATCCTCGGGCAGAAGCTGGCGCAGGAAAAGCCGGTCGGTCTCAAGCGTTTGCGTTCCGGCATGGCGCATGGCACACACCTCCCCACTTTATAAAGTATGCATAGGATAGCACAAATTTTGCGTTCCTGCAAGCGCCGCCGTGAAAAAACGCTTGACCGGACGGCATTTGTGCATTAAACTGAAAGCCAAGCGTTTTTGTAGGAAAAAGGAGAACTCCCTCATGAAGGATGTGCGTGAAATTTTAAAAAAGCGCCCGCTGCTGTTCGATGGCGGCATGGGTACATATTATAAGGCAAAGCCGGGCAGGAATGTGAGCAGGCAAACCTGCTGGACCCGGACGGCATTTTGACCGTGCACCGCGCGTATCTGGAAGCGGGTGCCGATGCTATCAAGACCAACACCTTCGGCCTGCCGCGCATGGCAGCAGCGCAGAACCCCATGTGGGAGGCCATGGCGGACGAAGGCTGGAAACTGGCTGCACAGGCCGCTGCAAAGACCAGCGCTGCCGTGTTTGCCGATCTTGGCCCGGCCCCGGACACCGAGGCACTCCCGGCGGCACAGATCTATACGGCCCTTGCCGAGCGGTTTGCCGCATTGGGTGCAAAGAACTTTTTTGTTTGAGACGCTGAGCAGCGATGCCGGTGTGGCCGAAGCCGCGCGGCAGATCAAAGAAGCAGTGCCGGATGCCTTTGTGCTGGTGTCCTTTGCAGTGCTGCCGGACGGCTACACTCGCGAGGGCCGTCACTGCGCAGAGCTTGTGCGCAGCATGACTGCCTGCGGTGCAGTGGATGCTGTGGGCCTGAACTGCGTTTCTGCTCCCGGTGCCATGCGTGCGCTGGTGCAGCAGCTTGGCGAGACAAAGCTGCCGCTTGCAGTGATGCCCAACGCGGGCTACCCGGTGGTCACACGCACCCGGGTGCAGTATCAGGGCAGGCCGGAATATTTTGCACGGGAGCTGGCCCGCCTTGCTGCCGAGGGTGTGCGCATTCTGGGCGGCTGCTGCGGCACTACGCCTGCCCACATTGCGGCCCTGCGTGCGGCACTGGATGCCTTGCCGGAAACACTGCCTGCAGCCCCGGCAGCAGCAGTCTCCACTGCCGCAAAGCCGGAGGTGGAAAAAGACGATGCCTTCCTGCGCAAGCTGAACGCGGGCAAAAAGGTGATCGCCATTGAGCTGGACAGCCCCAAGGATGCCGACCTGACCGGCTATCTGGACGGTGCACGCCGCCTGCAGGCTGCTGGTGCAGACCTTTTGACCATTGCGGACTGTCCCATTGCCCGGGCACGGATGGATTCTTCGCTGGTGGCCTGCCGGGTGCACCGGGAGCTGGGGCTGAACGTGCTGCCCCACATGACCTGCCGCGACCGCAATCTGAACGCCACAAAGGCCCTGCTGCTGGGCCTGTACGCCGAGGGCGTGCGGGAGGTGCTGGCCATCACCGGCGACCCCATCCCCACCGCGGAGCGGGACGAGGTGAAAAACGTGTACCAGTTCAACTCCCGCAAGCTGGCGCAGTACATCGTCTCGCTGGCAGGCGAGGGCCGGGAGATGCCCTCGCCCCTCACCGTGTTCGGTGCGCTGAACCTGAACGCCCGCAACTTTGATGTGGAGCTGCGCCGCGCACAGGAAAAGCTGCAAAATGGCATGAGCGGCTTCCTTACCCAGCCGGTGCTCTCCGCACAGGCGGTGGTGAACCTGAAGACCCGCGAAACACTGGGCGAAAAGGCGAAAATTCTGGCCGGTATCATGCCGGTGGTGAGCAGCGCAACGCCGTCTTTATGGAGAACGAGGTCAACGGCATCCATGTGGATGCTGAGATCATCGAGCGCTTTGCCGGGCTGGACCGTGCGCAGGGCGAAGAGCTGGGGCTGAAAGTCTCGGTGAAGGCCGCGCAGGCTGCAGCGCCCTATGCAGACGGCTTTTACCTGATGACCCCCTTCAACCGCATCGCCCTGATGGAGCGGCTCATTGCAAGGCTGAAGGATGAAGGGATCGCGGATTGAAAATGGCCGATGCGTTTGCTCTGGCCATTGATAGCGGAAAAATATTTTTTATTATTTGTCGTTTTGTCGTGGCCTGTGGGCCACTCCAAACGCGCTTTCACGAATAAGGCCCAAACCGTAAGATGCATCGGGATAAATTCTTTTGAAGAAAAAGTAATTGACAAATCGCACAAAAAACGCTATATTCTTTTTATAAATGCGTTGAAGAAGAGTGTGCACTGCATTTGCCGTTCAGAGAGCCGGGGGCTGCTGAAACCCGGTATGGCCCGGCGGTGTGCTGTCACTTTGGAGCAGGAGCGGTGAGCTGAAGAGCAAGCCGCTCTCGGAGCTGTCCCACGTTACCGGGGCATCAAGGGGCGCAGGATGCTCTGCGCAATTTGGGTGGTACCGCGGTTATTACAGCCGTCCCATGGAACGTTCCGTGGGACGGCTTTTTTCGTCCCACTTCATCATTTTTTACTGGGAGGACCCTATGAAAGAACTTGCAAAACAGTACGATCCCAGCCAGGTGGAAGACCGCATCTACCAGTTCTGGCTGGACGGCGGCTACTTCCACACGAAGGCAGACCCCGACAAGAAACCCTACACCATCGTCATGCCGCCCCCGAACGTCACCGGTCAGCTGCACATGGGCCATGCGGTGGATAACACCATGCAGGACATCCTCATCCGCACCAAGCGGATGCAGGGCTATGCCGCCCTGTGGGTGCCCGGTACCGACCATGCATCCATCGCTACCGAAGCCAAGGTGGTGGAGGCCATGCGTGCCGAGGGCCTGACCAAGGAGATGGTGGGCCGCGATGGTTTTCTGGACCGTGCATGGGCATGGAAGACCAAGTACGCAACCGCATCGTCAGCCAGCTGAAGAAGCTGGGCAGCAGCTGCGACTGGGATCGTGAGCGCTTTACTATGGACGAGGGCTGCTCCGAGGCTGTCAAGGAAGTGTTCGTGCGCCTGTACGACAAGGGCCTGATCTACCGCGGCAACCGCATGGTCAACTGGTGCCCCCACTGCAACACCTCCATTTCGGATGCGAGGTGGAGTACGAGGAGAAGGACGGCAGTTTCTGGCACCTGCTGTACCCGGTCAAGGAGACCGGCGAGATGCTGGAGCTGGCTACTACCCGTCCCGAGACCATGCTGGGCGATACCGCTGTTGCCATCAACGGCGATGACCCCCGCTATGCCCATCTGCACGGCTGCCATGTGGTGCTGCCCCTGCTGAACAAGGAGATCCCCATTGTGTGCGACGAGCACGCCGACATGACCAAGGGCACCGGTGTGGTCAAGATCACCCCCGCCCACGACCCTAACGACTTTGAAGTGGGGCTGCGCCACGACCTGCCCATCGTGCGTGTGTTCACCTACGACGGCCACATGACCGGTGCTGCCGACAAGGCTGCTGCCGATGCCCTGTTCGCCGCCGGCAAGAACGCCATCAATGAGCCGGAGGTGCTGGACTGCGGCAAGTACGCCGGCATGACCACCCTCGAGGCCCGCAAGGCCATTCTGGCCGATCTGGAAGCAGGCGGCTTCCTGAAGGAGATCGAGCCCCTCAAGCACGAGGTTGGCACCTGCTACCGCTGCCACTCCACCATCGAGCCCATGGTGTCCAAGCAGTGGTTCGTCAAGATGGAGCCGCTGGCAAAGCCTGCCATCGAGAGCGTGGAAAAGGGCGAGATCAAGTTCGTGCCCGAGCGCTTCACCAAGAACTATATGAACTGGATGAAGAACACCCGCGACTGGTGCATCAGCCGTCAGCTGTGGTGGGGCCATCAGATCCCGGCATGGTACTGCGACGACTGCGGCGAGACCGTGGTGGCAAAGTCCGCTCCCTGCGCCTGCCCCAAGTGCGGCAGCGCAAAGCTGACCCAGGACCCCGATACGCTGGATACCTGGTTCTCCTCCGCTCTGTGGCCCTTCAGCACGCTGGGCTGGCCCAATGAAGAGAGCGAAGACCTCAAGTATTTCTACCCCACTAACACCCTCGTTACCGGCTACGACATCATCGGCTTCTGGGTCAGCCGTATGATCTTCTCTGGTCTGGCCTACACCGGCAAGGCACCCTTCAGCACGGTCTGCATCCACGGTATCGTGCGCGACAGTCAGGGCCGCAAGATGTCCAAGAGTCTGGGCAACGGCATCGACCCGCTGGAAGTCATTGCCCAGTACGGTGCAGATGCCCTGCGCTTTATGCTGGTGGATGGCTCCACCCCGGGCAACGACATGCGTTATATCGAAAAGAAGGTGGAGGCTGCCCGCAACTTTGCCAATAAGCTGTGGAATGCTACCCGCTTTGTGCTGATGAACCTGCCCGAGGACTTTACCCCGGGCCTGCCCAGTGAGGACAAGCTGGATATGAGCGACAAGTGGGTGCTCACCAAGCTGAATCAGGTGGCCGGTGCCATGACCGACAACCTCGACCACTACGAGATGGGTCTGGCCGCCGCCAAGATCAACAGCTTTATCTGGGATGTCTACTGTGACTGGTTCATCGAGATCGCAAAGCCCCGCCTGAACTCCGGCGATGCCGAGCAGGCCGACACCGCCCGCCGTGTGCTGGTGTATGTGCTGGACAAGGCCCTCAAGCTGCTGCATCCCTTCATGCCCTTCATCACCGAGGAGCTGTATCAGGCTCTGCCCGGCTCTGCCGAGACCATCATGACCCAGAGCTGGCCCACCTTTGACGAAGCTCACAACTGGGCTGACGAAGAGGAAGCCTTTGAAAAGGTCATGGACTACATCAAGGCCGTGCGTACCATGCGCACCGAGATGAATGTCCACCCCGCCAAAAAAGACCAGCATGATCATCGAGACCGCCGACGCAGCACCCTTCCAGAAGGCACAGGTCTATCTGGCAAAGTTCGCCTTTGCCACCGACGTGACCTTTACCGAGAAGTACGAGGGCAGCACCGACGGCATGGTGCAGGTGTCCACCCACGCCGCCCGCGGCTTCATCCCCATGATGGAGCTGATCGACCGCGACAAGGAACTGGCCCGCCTGAACAAGGAAAAGGCCAAGGCCGAAAAGGAAATGGCCATGTTCGCGAACCAGCTGAACAACCCCAAGTTCGTGGAGCGCGCCCCGGCGGCACTGGTGGAGGATATCCGCAATAAGTACGCCAAGAGCCAGGATAAGCTGGCCAACATCGAGCAGAGCATCAAGGCTCTGGGCTGATTTGAGCGGGGAATATAACAGCAGCGCACAGCGCACTTCGCCGTGGGTGACCGCAGGGCGGGTGATCTTTACCCTTGCTCTCATCAGCTGCATCGCGTTCATCTTTTCCAATTCCATGAAGATCGCCTCGGTGTCTACTGTGTCCAGCAGCCGGGTGCTCACTCTGCTGCAGGCGGCTCTGCGCCGTCTGGGCCATCCGGCCCTTGCCCAGCGCCTGACCGACCACATCGTGCGCAAGCTGGCACACTTCTGCGAGTATATGCTGGAGGGCTTTCTGCTCATGCTGTGTATGCGGGTGTATACCCGGCAGTATATCTGGCACATCAGCGTGCCCATGCTGGGCGGCGTGCTCACTGCGCTGACCGATGAGACCATCCAGATCTTTTCGCCCGGACGCAGCAGTCAGGTCACCGATGTGTGGCTGGATTCAGCCGGTGTTCTGGCGGGCATCCTTACGGCGCTGGTGCTCATGGCGCTGTGCAGATTGTTGTTCAACCATCGTAATAAGGAGTAACCAATGACCATCGAACAGGCAAATCAGTATTTTGCCGCCCTGCCGGACGGTTTTGCCTCCACCGAACAGCTGCGCGCCGCGTTCACCGCGCCGGTGCAGAAGGTGCAGTTCGTGGGCGTGGCAGGCACGGCAGGCAAGACCGTGACGGCCCGTCTGCTGGCGGCCATCCTGCACGCACAGGGGATCCATGCAGGCCTGTACCATGCCGGGTGCCGCCCGCTGTCGGAGCGCATCTGCATCGATGATGCCCCGGTGGACGAGGGCCTGCTGGCTCTGACTGCGGATACCCTTTCCGCAGCCGAAGCCCTGCCGCAGGATGCAGCGGAGCTGGCCGCTGCGGCCAACTGCTTTGGCGCAGCGGGCTGCACGCTGGCCGTGGTGGAACTGCCGGATGCGGGCCTTGCGGAAGCACTGCCCGGCATGCCGGTGTGCGCCGTCACCTCGGTCGGCCCGGACGGTGTGAGCCGCTCGGTGGAGCGCCTTGCGGCTTTGGCAGCAGGTGTCATGCGCAAGGAAAGCATCTGCGTCACCGCGCCGGAGCAGCCCAAGTCTGTGCTCAGCGAGCTGATCGTGGCCGCAGGTAAGTGCGGCTGCGAGCTGGTGGTGCCGGACCCGGAGGATATCACCTTTCTGGAGGCAGAAAAGTTTGCCAGCAAGGTGGACTACGGCGGATATACCGTGCCGCTGGCTTTTCTGGGCCGTCATGCGGCGGGCAGCGCTGCCATGGCTGTGGAGCTTTCGCTGGCGCTGTGCCGCAAGGGCTTTGATATTACCGACGATGCCATTCTGGAAGGTCTGGCTGCGGTGGAGAACCGCAGCAGCATCCGGGTCATCTCGCAGCGCCCACTCATCATTCTGGATGCCTGCCGCACCCCGCAGCAGGCAGCAGCCTTGCTGCGTGTGCTCAACATGGCCAAGGTGCGCCATATGAGCGCCATCATCGGTCTGGCAGAGGAGGAGGGAGCCGAAGCGTTCTTCTCCGCACTGGAGACCGGCCTGACCCCTGAAGAGCAGAAAAAGGATAAGTCCACCATGCCCGGCATGAGTGAGAACCCCTTTGATAAGGTGTATCTTGTCACCCCGGCAGGCGGCGATGACGAGATGACGGCCCGTTTGACCGAAAAGGCAAAGTATCATTTTGATGCCGAGATGTGCACCAGCATTGCCGAAGCTGTGGAGTTGGCTCATGCCAACACCCGCCGCGGCCTGCTGGTCTGCGGCGGTGAAGCTGCCGCGCTGGAAGCGGCCGAACTGCTGGTGAACAGCTGAGCCGACACGCTTCCCTAAAAATAAACGAAAGATCCCGTACACTGAAACCATGTGTACGGGATCTTTTTATTTTTGGCAAAGGAGATGGACAAACCATGCAACGGTAAGCTTCAGCCCGGCGGGCGATGTGCTTTATGCCTACCTTGCGGGCGAGATCGATCACGATGCGGCGCAAAGCCTGCGCATCCAGCTGGATGATGCACTGGTCAGCCGTGCCCCGCAGACCATGATCCTGGATTTTGGCGGGGTCGGATTTATGGATTCATCCGGTGTAGGGCTGATCCTGGGGCGGCAGCGCATTGCCCGCACACTGGGCACGGCACTGCGGGTGCAGCACACACCGTCCCAGCTGGAAAAGGTACTGCAGCTGGCGCGCATCCCCTGCACGGATGCAGGACAGAAGGAGGAATAAACCATGAAAGCGGAAAACACAACAAAGATCCAGTTTGATTCCCTCAGCGTGAACGAAAGCTACGCCCGGGGCGCAGCAGCGGCCTTTCTTGCCCGGTACGACCCCACCGTGCCGCAGCTGGCCGATATCAAAACGGCAGTGTCTGAGGCGGTGACCAACTGCATCGTCCATGCCTACCCGGACCACATCGGGCCGGTGGCCATGAGCATTGCAGTCTATCCCGGGCGGGAGGTGCACATCACGGTGGCAGATAAGGGCATCGGCATCCCGGATATCCCGCAGGCCATGGAACCGCTGTTCACCACCGGAAACCCGGAGGAACGCTCCGGGCTGGGCTTTGCGGTGATGCAGAGCTTTATGGATAAGGTCAAGGTCATCTCAAAGCCCGGCAAGGGTACAAAGGTGCTGCTCATCAAGCGTCTGGCCCAGAGAGAATGATACATAACAGGAAAGGCAGGCAGGAGCATGGTATCGGATAAGACCCGGCGGGACGCATTCATTGAGCAGAATCTGGGGCTGGTGCACGCCTGCGCCGGGCGCTTCCGCGGGCGGGGCATAGAGTACGATGACCTGTACAGTGCCGGATGCATGGGACTTGTAAAAGCCTGCGATAATTTTGATGAGAGTCGCGGCGTATGCTTTTCTACCTATGCAGTGCCGGTAATTTTAGGCGAGATCAAAAAGCTGTTCCGGGACAGCGGCACAGTCAAGGTGAGCCGCTCCTTAAAAGAATTAGGGATGCGCGTACAGGCGGCACGGGAGCATCACATGAAAGTGTGCGGTACGGAGCCGACCCTTTCTCAGCTGGCGGAAGAATTGAATGAACCTACAGAGAACATCACACTTGCCATTCAGGCGGCACAGCCTGCCATGAGCCTGACCCCGGAAAATGAAGAAGAGAACCGGCAGATGGATATTCCAGTAGAATCCCCGGAAGAAGCATTGGCAGAACGTATCAGTCTGGAAGAGGTGCTTCACGCTTTGCCGGAACAGGACAGGCAATTGATCCGCCTGCGGTTTTATGGCAACAAGACCCAGAGTGAAACTGCAAAGGTGCTGCATACCACACAGGTGCAGATCTCCCGGCGGAACGCAAGATACTGGTACAGCTGCGCCGCCGACTTTTAGAAGATTAGATGTCATACTTTCCAGATTAAAAGGAAAAAACTGGGCAAAAAGCCAAAAGCCGGATTTTTGCGAAAAATATGAAGAAAATGCTTGCTTTTTGCAAAAGGCTGTGCTAAAATACATTACTGTCAGGCGGACATCCGACAGAATGAAACACTTCAGAAGGAACGTCCTAACGTGAAGAATCGATGAGCTTCCACAAGAAACTCAAAAATAATTCAAAAAGTGCTTGACAACTTATACGTCTGAGCATCGATCGATGTACAGCTACGTACGTCTGAGCATCGATCGATGTACAGCTACGACGTCGAGCATCGATCGAGACAGCTACGTACGTCTGAGCATCGATCGATGTACAGCTACGACGTCGAGCACGACGATGACAGCTCGTACGCTGAGCATCGATCGAGTACAGCACGTCGTCGAGCACGCGATGCGCTCGACGCTGAGCTCGATCA
>ENA-OQAJ01000588-OQAJ01000588.1-human-gut-metagenome-genome-assembly--contig:-NODE-588-length-11295-cov-2.018804_pt1 | contig 11295 bp, 13 predicted proteins | sample MGYA00242736_ERZ504529 | MGnify/ENA primary metagenome ERZ504529 (study PRJEB26092, sample SAMD00036275) | human gut metagenome | host: Homo sapiens | study: EMG produced TPA metagenomics assembly of...
CATAGGGAAAGCCATTCCTTTGGTGATTCCAGCAGGCGGCTTTCGACCTTCGAAGGGCCGTTTTCAATGCCCCTTCTGCCGCCTTAGGCAAAAGACTTTTACGGGAGTGCTTTCCCAGTCCGCCGGCTTCTGATTTTTCCAATGGTTTGCCGCGTTCCGCATCAATCAAAAAGAGGACGGGGGAGCCCCCGTCCTCTTTAACCATCGCTTTTTGTTCCTGTTAAGCCTAATAAGGCTTATTTACCTCTTTGCTTGCTTCAAGAAATCTTTTTCCAGAAGCTTCCCAGCCGTAATTTTTTAAAATCCCCTGCCGCCATAATCAATGCTTTGAAAGGCGGCGCGCCGGGAAGAAATCAAATTTGAACCGTCGGAAAAGAATCAAAGCTTAAATTCCTGAATTTCCTTTTTCAGCTTTTCTGGACATTCTTCCTCGATTTCCACTGTGATAGGCTTGGAAAGATCCAGGCTGAACACGCTCATAATGGATTTGGCGTCGATTTTGTATTTATCGGAAAGAAGATTTATCGTAAAATCGTATTCATTAGCGATGCAGACAAACTTTTTTACAGCGTCGATGCTGGACAAAGAAATCGTCTCAGTATACATTGTTTGCAATCCCTCCATTATTTCTTTTCATTTAATAATAGCCTCATTCTTACAGAAGGTCAAGTCCTAATTGCCACGACAATTTGACGGCGGCGCTAAAACAATTTAGATAAAATAACAAGGAGCCGGTTTATGAAAGCATATATCCTTACGTTAGGCTGTAAAGTGAACCAATATGAATCTCAGGCTATGCTGGAGGAGCTTTGCCGCAGCGGCTTTGCCCCCGCCGAGACGGAGGAGGAGGCAGATGTGGTGATTCTTAACTCCTGTACCGTGACGGCGGCAAGCGATCAAAAATGCGAAAGCTTCTCCACCGGGCCCGCAGGAAAAATCCTCAGGCGCTGCTGGTTCTTACCGGCTGTATGCCCCAGGCCTTCCCGGAGGAAGCCGCCAAGCTGCCGGAACCAGATCTGGTTTTGGGAACCTCCAATCGAAAGGAGCTGGTGCCGTCTGTTCTGAAGGCCCTGGAGAACCGCCGCCGGGAAGTGAAGATCCGGCCTTATACAGGAAAGGACTCCTTTGAAAGCCTCCAGATTCACAGCTTTCAGGAGAGGACCCGGGCTTTTTTGAAGATACAGGATGGATGCAACCGGTTTTGTTCCTACTGTATTATTCCCTATTCCCGGGGAAGAGTGCGGTCAAAGCCCTTGGAAGAGCTTACCCGGGAGGCCCGGACTCTGGCGGCGTCCGGTTACCGGGAAATTGTTCTCACCGGAATCAATCTGTCCTGCTACGGACAGGATAGCGGACTGGGGCTTTGGGACGCGGTGGAAGCGGTCTGCGGCCTGCCGGAGGTGGAGCGGGTGCGCTTAGGCTCCTTAGAGCCGGAGCAAATGGAGCTGCCTGTTCTGGAACGCCTGGCCCGGCAGGAAAAGCTGTGCCCCCAGTTCCATCTTTCTCTGCAAAGCGGCTGTGACGCCACATTGAAAAGGATGAACCGCCATTACACGGCGGCGGAATATGAGTCTATTGTGAACAATATCCGCGGGGTATTCGATAATCCGTCGGTGACCACGGATATGATGGTAGGATTTGCTGGGGAAACTCCGGAGGATTTTGAGGAGTCCTTGAATTTCGCGCGGAAAATCGGGTTCGCCAAGGTCCATGTGTTCGCCTATTCCCGCCGGCCGGGGTACCGCGGCGGACCGTATGCCCGGCCAGGTGCCCAACAAAGTGAAGGAGGAACGCAGCAGGCAGCTGATTGAGGCAACTAATGAAGCCCGGCGGCGCTTTTTTGCTGACCCAGGTGGGAAGGACCGAGCCGGTGTTGTTTGAGTCAAAGCGCTTGGAGGATTATTATGAGGGGTATACCGCCAATTATACCCCTGTGCATGTCCAGAGCCCTATTCCGCTGTTTGGAAAGATTTTGCCGGTGAAAATTCTGGAGGCTGGAGAGGATTTCTGCTTCGGAAGCTTAATATGATTTTAACTAAAATTTAAGGAAACTTTTCCCGGCTTTTCTGTTGACTATTTCCGCTGTTCCTGAGAAAATATAACCGTAAGGGGTTTATAACGAGGAAGAAGGGCGTGTATGGAAAAATATGCGAAGAGGTTTACCAAACAGGAAAAAAGCTGGATCCTGTATGATTGGGCCAATTCTGTGTACGCCACCAATATTATGGCGGCGATATTCCCCATTTATTTTGGAGCGGTATGCGAATCCGCCGGCGTGGACAATGTCCAGGTTTGGGGCTACGGCACCTCGGCAGCAACCCTGGTGGTAGCGGTAATGGGGCCGGTCCTAGGCGCTGTCGGGGACCATAAGGGTATGAAGAAAAAGCTGTTCACCGGCTTTTTGGCGGCAGGCGTTCTGTTCACCCTGATGATGGCTGTTTTCGACCAATGGCAGCTGCTGTTGGCAGGCTATGTGATTTCCTATATCGGATTCGCCGGTTCCTGCCTGTTCTACGACTCCTTCCTTACCGACGTCACCACCGAGGAGCGGATGGACCGGGTTTCCTCCTGGGGCTACGCTATGGGCTACATAGGCGGCAGCACCATCCCTTTTGTCATTTCCATTGCGGTTTTACTGATTATGGGCATGGATAATCCGGCGGCGGTTAAGTTCTCCGTGGTGATTACCTCTGTGTGGTGGCTCATTTTCAGTATCCCGATCCTAAAAAATGTGAATCAGACCCACTATATTGAGGCTCCGGCCTCCAAACTGCTTTCCCACACCTTCCAGAGCTTAAAGAAAACCTTAAGGGAAATTTTTCGGAATAAGACGATTTTTATTTTTATCATCGCTTATTTTTCTATATTGACGGTGTGGGCACGGTAATCCACATGGCAACCAGCTATGGCACCAATTTGGGCCTGGATACCACCGGTATGATCATCGCTCTGCTGGTGACGCAGATTGTGGCCATGCCTTGCTCGATCCTGTTCGGCAGGGCTTCGGGAAAATTCAGCTCTATCAAGCTGATTCTCTTTGCCATCGCCATGTTACCTGGTGATTTGTGTGCTGGGCTTTTTACATGGGCTTTCATGTGGAGCAGGCGGAGCTTTCCAAGGCCGCCGACCTTCAGGCTATCAAAGCGCCCTAGCCTTTTCCCAGCACCCTTTTCTGGATCATGGCGGTGCTGGTAGGTACGGTTCAGGGGGGCGTCCAGGCGATTTCCCGTTCTTATTTCGGCAAGCTGGTGCCGCCGGAAAAATCCAACGAGTTTTTCGGCTTTTTCGATATTTTTGGAAAATTTGCCACAGTTATGGGCCCGGCGATTGTGGCTCTGATTTCCGGTTTGACCGGAAGAGACTCCATCGGCGTGCTCAGCGTTTCCGTGCTGTTCCTCATCGGAGGGGGGCTGCTGATAGGCTTCCGGTCTCATTTTACCGCTGAGGCGGCAGAACGTTCCAAGCAGGCGGCGAAAAAATGACGCCGGATAAACATCAAGTTGAAAAGGTGAAGCGGCCGAGAAGCGCGGCGGCCTTGCTGGCTGTAAGCTTTTGCCCGCAAATGGTTTTTTATCCTGCTGGATAAATTTTTTCCAGCCCCGGCTGTATTCGGAAGCAGCCGGCAGTGTCATTGAGCTTGGAGGAAAATTTATGAAAAAGTGGTATGCCGAGGAATATGAGTTTCAGATTGAGGTGACAGGGTTCCTCCGTGGAAACAGCACAGAGCGCTTCTGCCGGAACGGCGAAGAAATTGGGGACCGGTATACCTGTACCTATGGCTGTCCTGTCAATGGGCAGGGAGAGGGAATTTGCTCTAAGACCATGACGATTTTGTTTCCGATTATGGAAGCGGTCAGAAGCGGCGGAGATCTGCAAAACATCGGCGGCAGCGGTCCGTACACGAAAGACATTGTCTGCCCGGATGGCTGTGTGATGTTCAGAATGACCGCCAAAAAAGCTTGGAAACGAGAACTTCTATAAAGGGAAGTTTTTTGATTGACTCCATTGACCTGAAGCGTACGGCCTCTTAAAAACGAATCAGAAAGCGCCGCTTGAAGGATCCTTCAAGCGGCGCTTTCTGCGTTTCATCCGCAATATTATTCGTGATAGAGATATCGTTCCCGGCATGAAGCAGGCGTGTGGAAAGCGGCAGACTGGTAAAAAGCTTTTTAAGCCTCGGCCGCCGGGCGGGGCGGTGTACGCCTTATCCACGTTTACCACAATTTCGTAACGCGCATCCAAGGCTTTGACGGCCTGGCGCAAGGACTCCACCACCTGGTCGTCGGTCAGGCGGAATTGATGGGGCACCACAATGTCGAAAATTAGGTTGGTGTGGGTGGGGCCTTTTACCATCCGAAGTCGTGAATCGTAACCCGGGAGTCCAGAAGCCGGACGATGGACGAAAGCTTTTGGTGAATTTCGTTGGTTTCCTTATCGTCGGTGATAATCGGGTCCATATGGATGACGACCTCGCAGTCAAACTTCTTTTTCAGGTCCCGTTCGGCATTGTCTATGGTGTCATGGATCTTTAGGATATCCACGTCGCAGGGAACCTCTGCGTGGAGGGAGACAACGCTGTGGCCGGGACCGTAGTTGTGAACGATCAAATCGTGCACGCCTATGATTTCCGGATAGGACAGCACCTCCTGCTGGATCTGCTTGACAAACTCCGGATCGGGAGCCTCGCCCAGCAGCAGGTCTAAGGTTCCTTTGGCGGTGGAAACGCCGGTATATAAAATGAAAAGCGCTACCAGCACGCCCAGATAACCGTCTAAATTCACTCTGGCCCAATAGCCGATGACAAAGCCCGCCAGTACAGCGGAGGTGGCCGCCACATCGGACAGACTGTCCATAGCGGTGGCTCTCAGCACGGCGGAGTCGATTTTATCTCCCATTTTCCGGTTGAAAAGCACATCCACAGCTTTACCAATATGGAAATCCCCAGCACCGCCGGAGTTATCCAGGAAAAACTGATTTCCTCGGGATGGAAAATCTTATCCAGAGAGGTTTTCGCCAGCTCTACTCCCATGAGCACAATAATAAAGGATACGATCAGCCCGGCCACATACTCGATTCTGCCGTGGCCGAACGGATGCTTGTCGTCGGCAGGCTTGCCGGCCATCTTAAAGCCCAGAAGGCTGACGACGCAGGAGCCTCCGTCGGACAGGTTATTGATGCCGTCGGCAACAATAGAAACCGCGCCGGTCAGAAGCCCCGCGGCGATTTTGGCGGTGCAGAGCAGGGCGTTGCAGAGAATACCCACAACGCCGCTTACCACGCCGTATCTCTGCCGCACAGCAGGGCTTTTCACGTCAGACGCGTTGGGAATAAAGTGTTTTATGAGGAAATTAGTCAAGGGATGGTTCCTCCTGAAACAAGAGATTTTGTTTTCAGTTTATCACGAATCGCTGGTTTTCGCAAGGCGGAATCCCCCTATCTGTGAAAATACCCTTTCAGGGCGTGAAAATCATTGCGGGGCTGAGAGCGTATCAGGGTTCCCCAAAAAGGCGTAGATAAAATTTCAACACAATCCACAAGAAAAATTCAAAATAAAAATTCTATGTTCTAACTTCCTTTGAAAAAATATCTTCCTAAACAAATGGAAATAGTGTATAATAATACATTAGTATAAAGGCTAGTGATGAGATTCCGGAGAGCTGATCCTTGGCGCGGACAGGCCGTGCCCCGTGAGAGGTTTTACTTTTTTCGGGCGGAAGCTGCTGCGGACAGACACAGATGAACTGGAGGCAAGACTATGGAACAGACAGCGTACTTAATTCTGGAAAACGGTACTGTTTTTGAAGGAAAGAGTTTTGGCGCCGCTTTTTGACGTTACTGGGGAACTTGTTTTCACCACGGCGATGACCGGCTATTTGGCTACTCTTACCGATCCCAGTTATTATGGACAGATCGTGGTGCAAACTTTTTCCTTTAATCGGCAATTACGGCGTGATTCCAGCGGAATTGAAAGCCAAACGCCTCGTTTGAAGGCTTATATTGTAAGAGATTGGTGTCAAGAACCCTCTAATTTTAGATGTGAAGGGAACCTTGACACTTTTTTAAAGGAAAAAACATCCGCCTTCACGGCATTGACACCCGGGCGCTGACCAGGATCGTGCGGGAATACGGCGTGATGAACGCCCGGATCACCATGGAAAAGCCGGACGCGGCCGCCCTGCTCCCTGAAATTAAGGCCTATAAGATCAAAGACGCGGTGAAAACCGTCACCTCCCAGGAGGTGGTAATTCATGAGGGCAAGGGAAACCACAGAGTGGTGCTGTGGGATTTCGGCGCCAAGGAAAATATCGAGAAATGCCTGCTGAATTACGGCTGCGAGGTGATCTGCGTTCCGTCTTTCGCCACCGCAGAGCAGATCCTTTCCTATGAGCCGGAGGGTGTGATGCTGTCTAACGGCCCGGGAGACCCGGCGGAAAACGTGGAGGTCATTGAGGAACTGAAAAAGCTGTGCGCTGCAAAGATCCCGATCATGGGAATCTGCCTGGGCCATCAGCTTCTGGCTTTGGCCAACGGGGCGAAAACCGAGAAAATGAAATACGGCCACCGGGGCGCCAATCAGCCCGCGGTGGAGCTGGCCACAGGCAAGGTGTTCATCACCAGCCAGAACCACGCTACGCGGTGATCAACGACAGCCTGCCCGCCGGCGCGGAAGTCAGCTTTATCAATGCCAACGACGGCACCTGCGAGGGTGTCAATTACCATAATATTCCGGCGTTCTCCGTCCAGTTCCACCCGGAAGCCTGCGGCGGCCCGCTGGATACGATGTTCCTGTTTGAGAAGTTTATGACACGGATGGAGGAGGAAAAAACATGCCGCTGAACAAAAAGCTGAAAAAGGTAATGGTAATCGGCTCCGGCCCGATCGTAATCGGCCAGGCCGCTGAATTCGACTATGCCGGAACCCAGGCATGCCGCGCCCTGCGGGAGGAAGGCTGGAGGTTGTGCTGGTGAATTCCAACCCCGCCACCATTATGACCGACAACGCCATGGCGGATAAAATTTACATTGAGCCGCTGACCCTGGAAACCGTCAAAAGGATCATCAAAAAAGAAAAGCCGGACAGCCTGCTTTCCACTCTGGGCGGCCAGACCGGCCTGACCCTTTCCATGCAGCTGGCCAAGGAAGGCTTTTTAGAGGAAAACGGCGTGACCCTGCTGGGCGCTAATCCGGAGACCATCGACAAGGCGGAGGACCGCCAGATGTTCAAGGATACTATGGAATCCATTGGCCAGCCCTGCATCCCCTCCAAGGTGGTGAATACGGTGGAGGGCGCGGTGGACTTCGCCAATGAGATCGGCTACCCGCTGATTATCCGCCCGGCCTTTACCTTGGGCGGCTCCGGCGGCGGTATCGTGGAAAACGAGGAGGAGCTTCGGGAAATCACGGAGAACGGCCTGCGGCTTTCCCCGATCACCCAGGTGCTGGTGGAAAAATGCGTGTCTGGCTGGAAGGAAATCGAGTTTGAGGTGATCCGGGACAGCAAGGGCAACGTCATCACCGTCTGCTCCATGGAAAACTTTGATCCGGTGGGCGTTCACACCGGGGACTCTATCGTAATCGCTCCGGCGGTGACTCTGGCGGACCAGGAATACCAGATGCTCCGTTCCGCCGCCCTGGATATCATCAACGTGCTGAAGGTAGAGGGAGGCTGCAATGTCCAGTTCGCCCTGAATCCGGACAGCTTTGAATACGCGGTCATCGAGGTAAACCCCCGTGTGTCCCGTTCCTCCGCCCTGGCCTCCAAGGCCACCGGCTATCCCATCGCCAAGGTGGCGACCAAGATCGCCATCGGCTTTACTCTGGACGAAATTAAAAACGCCGTTACCGGCACCACCTACGCCTGCTTTGAGCCGGCCATCGACTATGTGGTGGTCAAGCTGCCCAAGTGGCCCTTTGATAAATTTGTTTACGCCAAAAGAAATCTGGGCACTCAGATGAAGGCTACCGGCGAGGTGATGGCCATCGGACAGACCTTTGAGGAAGCCATCATGAAGGCGGTCCGGGGCGCGGAGATCTCCCTGGACACCCTCAACAGCCCCAAGCTGAAGGAGCTTTCTGACGCGGAAATCAAAGCAAAGGTCAGCGTGTGCGACGACGAGCGCCTGTTCGTAATCTATGAGCCTTGCAGCGGGGCGTTTCCGTAGACTATATCCACGACGTAACCAAGATCGACGAGTGGTTCCTCTACAAGCTGGTAAAGCTGGTTCAGATGGAACAGGAGCTGGCCAAGGGAGAACTGACCGACGAGCTGTACCTAAAAGCCAAACGCATGGGCTATCTGGATAAGGTCATCAAGAGAATTTCCGGGTGCGAGATCGCCCGCCCCCGGTTCCCGGTTTATAAAATGGTGGATACCTGCGCCGCCGAATTCGCGGCGGAGACTCCTTATTTCTACGCTTCCTACGACGAGGAAAACGAGGCTCTGGAATTTTTGGAGCACGACGATCCCAACCGGAAAACCGTCATCGTGTTCGGCTCCGGCCCTATCCGCATCGGACAGGGCATCGAGTTCGACTACGCATCCGTCCACTGCGTCTGGGCGCTGAAAAAGGCGGGCTATGAGGTGGTTATCGTCAATAATAACCCGGAAACGGTTTCCACAGATTTCGACACCTCCGACCGGCTGTATTTCGAGCTCTCACCCCCGAGGACGTCATGGGCGTGATCCATACGGAGAAGCCCTACGGCGTGGTTGTGGCCTTCGGCGGACAGACCGCCATCAAGCTGGCCAAGTTCCTGGACGACCAGGGAATCAACGTACTGGGCACCTCCTTTGACAGCATCGATATGGCGGAGGACCGGGAGCGGTTCGACGAGCTGCTGGAAAAGCACCACGTGAAGCGCGCCGAGGGCTTTACGGTGATGACCACCGAGGAAGCCCTGGAGGTCGCCAACCGGATCGGGTATCCGGTGCTGATGCGGCCGTCCTACGTGCTGGGCGGCCAGAACATGATCATCGCCTTTAATGACGCGGATATCAAGGAATATATGGCGATCATTTTGGCGCAGGAGATCGAGAACCCCATTTTGATCGATAAATACCTGATGGGCACCGAGCTGGAGGTCGACGCATCTGCGACGGCGAGGACATCCTGATTCCGGGCATTATGGAGCACATCGAGCGCACCGGCGTCCATTCCGGCGACTCCATCGCCGTGTACCCGGCCTGGAACATCAACGACGTGATGACGGACAAGATCATCGAGAGCTCCCGGAATTTGGCCATTTCCCTGAATACTAAGGGATTGGTGAATATCCAGTATCTGATCTATCACAACGAGCTGTATGTGATCGAGGTGAACCCTCGTTCCTCCCGCACCATTCCGTATATCAGCAAGGTCACCGGCGTGCCGATGGTGGACCTGGCTACCCGGGCGATGCTGGGCGAAAAGCTGAAGGATATGGGATACGGCACCGGCCTTTATAAGAAATCCCCCTATGTGGCCATCAAGGTGCCGGTATTCTCCTTTGAGAAGCTGATCAACGTGGATACCCATCTGGGACCGGAGATGAAGTCTACCGGCGAGGTGCTGGGGATTGCCGGCACGCTGGAGGAGGCCCTCTATAAGGGCCTGATCGCCGCGGGCTATAAAATGAAGAAGGATGGCGGCGTGTTTATCACTGTCCGGGATTCCGATAAAAACGAGATCGCGGAAACCGCCAAGAAATACGCGGATCTGGCTTTACCCTTTACGCCACCAAGGGTACCGCCAAGGTGCTTGCCGAGGCGGGCATCCAGGCGATCCCGGTGAATAAGATCCATGAGGACGACCATAACAATACCATCGAGCTGATCGAAAGCGGAAAGATTCAATATGTGATCTCCACCTCCTCCAAGGGCAGAATTCCCACCCGTGACAGTGTAAAGATCCGCCGGAAAGCGGTGGAGCGCAGCATTCCCTGCCTGACCTCCATCGATACCGCCAACGCTATGGCGAACTCCCTGAGAAGCCGGTATTCTCCCTACAGCACAGAGCTGGTGGACATCAACGACATGAGAACGGAGAAAATCAAGGCTAACTTCACCAAAATGCACGGATGCGGCAACGACTATATCTATTTTGACTGCTTCCAGCATGATATCAATAATCCTGAGGCTCTGTCCGTCCGGCTGTCCGACCGGCATTACGGCATCGGCGGTGACGGCGTGATCCTGGTGTGCCCCTCTGATGTGGCCGACGGCAAAATGCGTATGTTCAACTTGGACGGCAGCGAGGGCAAAATGTGCGGCAACGGCATCCGCTGCGTGGGCAAGTTCTTGTATGACCACGGCCTGGTGGACCCGGCCAAGGAAAAGATCACGGTGGAAACCTTAAGCGGGATTAAGACCCTGTGGCCTATCTATAACGACAGAAAGGTCTGCGCCATGAAGGTGGATATGGGCAAGGCGGAGCTGACCCCGGCGCTGATCCCGGTGGACGCCTCCAAGCTGCCGGACCCGAAGGCGGACCGGATCGTCAATGCGCCCTATACCGTGGACGGCGTGGAATACCATGTGACCTGTGTTTCCATGGGAAACCCTCACTGCGTGGTGTTTAAAAAACGACGTGGAAACCATGGACATTGAGAAAATCGGCCCGGCCTTTGAAACCAGCGAGCTGTTCCCGGAGCGGGTGAATACCGAGTTTATCCGGGTGCTGGATGACCACACTCTGAAAATGAGAGTATGGGAGAGAGGCAGCGGGGAAACCTGGGCCTGCGGCACCGGCGCCTGCGCCGCGGCGGTAGCGGCGGTGGAAAACGGTTACTGCAAAAAGGATACTGATATCACCGTGAAGCTGATCGGCGGCGATCTGGTGATCCGCTATACCGACGATACGGTCTACATGACCGGCAACGCCGTGACGGTTTACGAGGGCGTTGTGGAGATCTAATCCGGAGGCTATTCCGAAAGGAGCGAATATCTTATGAATATCAACCATAATTTTCAGAATGTAGCTGACAGCTACCTGTTTTCCACCATCGCCAAAAAGGTGGCGGAATACCAGCAGGAAAACCCCAAGGCGGATATTATCCGACTTGGAATCGGCGACGTGACCATGCCCTTGGTTCCCGCCGTCATTGAGGCCCTTCACGGCGCGGTCGATGAGATGGGAAAAAAGGAAACCTTTCACGGCTACGGCCCGGAGCAGGGCTACGGCTTTTTGAAGGAGGCTCTGAAGGGCTATTACGCTCAGCGGGGAATCGAGCTGGACGGGGATGAGATTTTTGTTTCCGACGGCGCCAAAAGCGACGTGGGCAATATTTAAACCTGTTCAGCCAGGATAATACCGTTCTG
>ENA-OQAJ01000589-OQAJ01000589.1-human-gut-metagenome-genome-assembly--contig:-NODE-589-length-11258-cov-8.212470_pt1 | contig 11258 bp, 8 predicted proteins | sample MGYA00242736_ERZ504529 | MGnify/ENA primary metagenome ERZ504529 (study PRJEB26092, sample SAMD00036275) | human gut metagenome | host: Homo sapiens | study: EMG produced TPA metagenomics assembly of...
GCCGGTGTCGATGACGGTGAGGAACCACCTGTTCCCATTCCGAACACAGAAGTTAAGCTCACTTGTGCCGAAGATAGTTGGCTGGAAACGGCCTGTGAAAATAGGTAGATGCCGGCTTCTCTTAAAAGCAAGCAGCCCACGGGCCGAGCGGAAGCCCGGTTCGTGGGTTTGCTTTATTAAGCACCATTAGCTCAGTTGGTGGAGCAACTGACTCTTAATCAGTGGGTCCTGGGTTCGAGTCCCCGATGGTGCACCAAAGAATGCCTTACACGAAAGTGTAGGGCGTTTTTTATTACTCTATTTCAAGAAGGCACGATCTGGTGCACCGTCAGGGATACTCGAACAGGGCGGCGGCACGCAAGTGCCGTAAGGAACGCCACAGTGCGGCGTTCCTTATGGAAGACGGCACGGTGTTTCAGGCGTATTATTTCAATGAAGATAAAATCCTGAAGTGATTTTGAAATGTAAACATCAAAAGGGGGTAGGCGCGGATCGCGCCTACCCTCATTTTTTGTAAAACGCAATTGCCGTAAACAGGGGGGTGTGCTATGATAATGATAAATACCGTGCTATGAGGTGACTGCCATGACCACTGCGCAACAGCAACAGGCGGCAAGAAATTTTGCCGCTTATTGGAAAGACAAAGGCTATGAAAAAGGGGAGAGCCAACCATTCTGGCTGTCCCTGCTCCGTGATGTGTATGGGGTCGAACACCCGGAGCAATTCATTCAGTTTGAGGAGCAAGTCCACCTTGACCACACCAGTTTCATAGACGGCACGATTCCCGCTACCCACGTTCTGATAGAGCAAAAGGGGCTTGGCAAGGATTTGAACAAGCCCATCAAGCAATCAGACGGTGCGCTGCTGACCCCTTTTGAACAGGCTAAGCGGTATATTTTGGAGCTGCCCGTATCGCAGCACCCGCGCTGGGTGGTAACCTGCAATTTCAGCACCTTTTATGTGTATGATATGGAACGCCCGCGCGGTGAGCCTGAAATCATCGAACTTGCGAATCTGGAAAAAGAATACTATCGGCTGCAATTCCTTGTCGATGCCGGAAACGAACACCTCAAACGGGAGATGGAAGTTTCCATAGCGGCAGGTGAAAGTGTCGGCTTGTTATATGATGCCTTTTACAAGCAGTATGCAAACCCGGAATCCGAACATTCGCTGAAAAGCCTGAACAAGCTGTGCGTTCGCTTGGTATTTTGCCTGTATGCCGAGGATGCCGGGATTTTTGGGCATCACGGTATGTTCCACGACTACCTCAAGGGCTTTGACACGCGCGGACTGCGCAAGGGGCTGGTAGATTTGTTCCGCGTGTTGGACACAAAGCTGCAAGACCGTGACCCCTATTTGAAAGATGACAACCCGGAATTGGCGGCGTTTCCCTATGTGAATGGCGGGCTGTTCAGCGATGAGAATATCGAGATACCGCCCTTTACGGACGAAATCCGGGATTTGCTGCTTGTGAAAGCCAGCGAAAACTTCAACTGGTCGGAAATCAGCCCCACGATTTTCGGTGCTGTCTTTGAAAGCACCCTGAACCCAGAAACCCGCCGCAGCGGCGGTATGCACTATACCAGCATTGAAAATATCCACAAGGTCATTGACCCGCTGTTTTTGGACGAACTGAAAGCCGAGCTTGACGAGATATGCGCCAATCCCGTGGAGCGAACCAGAACGGCAAAGCTGCGGGTGTTCCAACGCAAGCTGGCATCGCTCACATTCTTAGACCCCGCGTGCGGCAGCGGAAACTTTTGTCGAACCTAACTTAGTAGCCTGCGCCGCTTGGAAAACAAAATTTTGGTGGAACTCTCACACGGTCAGGTCACGATGTATTCCGCCAGCGAAAGCCCGATACAGGTTTCCATCAGCCAGTTTTACGGCATCGAAATCAACGATTTTGCCGTGACGGTTGCAAAAACCGCGCTCTGGATAGCAGAAAGCCAGATGATGAAGGAAACGGAGAAAATCCTGCTCGTTCCGCTGGAATTTCTTCCGCTGAAAACAAACGCCTTTATTGTAGAGGGCAACGCCTGCGGGTGGATTGGGAGAGTGTGGTTCCCAAAAGTAAGCTGAATTATATTATGGGGAATCCGCCGTTTGTTGGGGCGCGGCTTATGGGCAAAGAGCAGAAAGCCGATGTAAATACCATTTTCCCCGCTGGAAAAACGCCGGAAACTTGGATTATGTCTGTTGCTGGTATAAAAAGGCTGCCGATATTATGCAGGGAACATCGGTTCGCTCGGCGCTGGTTTCGACAAATTCTGTATCGCAGGGGGAGAGCGTTGCCAACCTTTGGAAACCGCTGTTTCACGCCGGTGTGCATATTGATTTTGCTTATCGGACATTCCGCTGGGACAGCGAGGCTAAAATAAAGGCGCATGTTCACTGTGTAATTATCGGCTTCAGTATTGCGGCAAGTTCCACCCCCAAAAAGCTGTTTGATGGTGACCGCTACCAAGTGGCGAATAATATAAATGGGTATCTGCTGGATGGCGAGAATGTTTTTGTGGAAAGCCGAAGCAAGCCCATTTGCAATGTGCCGGAAATTGGCATCGGGAATAAGCCGATAGACGGCGGCTTTTACCTATTTGAAAAGGAGGAAATGGAAGATTTCATCAAAAAAGAGCCATCTTCTAAAAAGTATTTCCGTCCTTGGTATGGTTCGCGTGAATTTATCAACCAAAAGCCGCGTTACTGCCTGTGGCTGGGGGAGTGTACCCCCGCAGAGTTAAAGGCGATGCCGCATTGTATGGAGCGTGTAAAGGCTGTACGGGAGTATCGCTTGGCAAGCCCCAGCGCAGGAACGGTGAAACTTGCGGATAAGCCGACGCGTTTTCATGTGGAGAATATGCCAAAAGGAAATTACATTGTTATTCCAAAAGTATCTTCGGAAAATCGAAAGTATGTTCCAATGGGGTTGATGTCACCGGATATGCTTTGTAGTGATTTGGTGTTTATCGTACCTAATGCAACTGCATATCATTTAGGCGTGCTTACTTCCAATGTACATATGGCATGGGTGCGTGCGGTTTGCGGACGTTTGAAAAGTGACTATCGATATTCTAAAGATATCGTCTACAACAACTTCCCGTGGCCTGCACCAACCGAACAGCAAAAAGCCAAAATCGAACAAACCGCGCAAGCAATTCTGGACGCACGCGCTCTTTACCCGGACAGCAGCCTTGCCGACCTGTATGATGAACTGACCATGCCGCCGGAACTCCGCAAAGCCCACCGAGATAATGACCGCGCCGTTATGGACGCTTACGGATTCATAAAAGGAACTGCCGCAAGAACCAGCGAAAGCGCTGTGTTGCCGAGTTAATGAAACTTTACCAGCAGAAGGTATCTGCCGCACAATCCAAATAATCGCTTTGAAAAGTTGACATCAAAAAAAACTCCGGGGGCTGCATTGCTCCCGGAGTTTGCTTTTATTGGGGCTACATCGGCTTGTTGCAATCCATACACAGAATATGGATGATAAGATTTTTTGTTTATGCAGTCTATAAGAAGTATGACAGGCAGATCTTTGAAAACAGAGAACTGCCGGTTTTCAATATAAATTTATCTACCAACGTCGTAGGACGGGGCGTTGGTGATGCTGCGGATTTTTAATGTATAGTACGGCAGTAGGGCGGCCAGGGGTTGGCCGCCCTACTGCGGAATATTGTGGTGTTGATTCGCAATGAACCTGTATATTTGTGGCATGCCAGGGCTGGCCTGGTCTGGCAGCCCCGACCGACAAAACGCTTTGAGGGCAAACAAACTGCTCCACCCCGCATTTGCTGTGTATGGTTGCATGTGCTATACTAAAGGCAACACCGCACAATTCCCGCCTTGCGGCTTAAGCACCGCTCCGGCAGCTGCGGCACGGCATCTGCGTTGCCAAAATGCTCGATAAGACATCCAGTATTATCTGCGCTTTTGGCTTGGCATCTGCCGCACCTCGCTCGCCGTATCGGCACTTAGAATTATGCGGTATTGCCTAAAAACAATCGATGGTGCAGCTGAAAAGTCGAAAATATCGTTTATTTCTACAAACGCAGCGGGATTTTGCGTTAAAAGTCCTTGGAATCCACAAAAGATTCCTGCGGCTCTTTGCCTTACATCCTGCTTGTGTTTGCGAAATATCCGTCATTTTCTTTGTTTTCAGATACACCTTAAGAAACCGCACCAGGTGTGGACTGTGCGGGGCCGCAGTGTGGTGTTGAGAAAGGGGAGCAGCAGATGACCCGGATTGCGATTGTGGAGGACGAGGCGGCGGTGCGGGAACAGCTGGCGGGGTATGTGCAGCGGTACACCCGGCAGTACGGCACGCCGTTTGAGGTAACGGAGTTTGCGGATGGGATGGAAATTTTGGAGGATTACCGCCCGCAGTTTGACATCATCTTTCTGGATGTGGAGATGAAGCACCTGGACGGCATGGAGACCGCCCGCCGCATTCGGGAGCGGGACGGCGGGGTGCTGATCGTGTTCATTACCAACATGGCGCAGTATGCCATCCGCGGATATGCTGTTGGGGCGCTGGATTATGTATGGAAAGCATCAGCAAGATTCAGGGAACCGATACAGATGGCCCTGCACAGGTTGGCAGCTGGGGCCGCCCGGCAGGCAAGACCATTGGCTTCCCGAACTCTGCAACCATTGCCCAGATCTGGAACACCCCTCTTGTTGTTGAAATTGGCCACTCCCACGGCAAACAGGCATTGCAGAACGGTTATTCCGGCCTGTATGCACCTGCTGCCAACATGCACCGCAGCCCGTTCAATGGCCGTAACTACGAATATTACTCTGAGGACAGCTTCCTTTCCGGTGAAATGTGCGGCAGCGCTGTGCAGGGCATTGAGGAAATGGGCGTATATGTTTACATCAAGCACTTTATCTGCAACGATGGCGAAGCTGGTATTTACCGTGATGCCGTTTACACTTGGATGACCGAACAGGCCCTGCGTGAAATTTACCTGCGCCCGTTCCAGATGCTTATTGAGGATTACGATGCAACCGGCCTGATGAGCAGCTACAACCGTATTGGTGCAGTTTGGGCAGGCGGCAGCGAAGCTTTGCTGACCGGCGTTCTGCGTGATGAATGGGGCTTTAATGGCGCTGTTATCACCGACTATGCAGACCACCACAGCTACATGAACGGCGACCAGGCCCTGCGTGCAGGCGGCAGCCTGTGGATGGCTGGCTTCGGCAGCGGTGAGATGGCCTTTGAGACTTCCTCCAACAGCTACATGCAGGCACTGCGCCGTGCAACCAAAGAAGCACTTTACATGTACCTGCATGTCCGTGTGACCAACCGCGACTATGCCGAAAGCATCGGCGATACTACCGCTATGCGTCATGCTTTCACAATCTCTGTGTTTGGCTGGCGCCATCTCGTTGTACTGATTGATATTGTAGTAATCGTTTTGTTTGTCCTGGCTGTGCGTGGTGTTGTGATTGATGTCAAACTCCGCAAGGCAGCAAAAGCGGCAAAAGAGAACTCTTGAGCTTAAAAAGGAGCGTGTGACCTAATTGAAACACGCAGATGTGATTGCAAAACTGAATTTAGAGCAAAAATGTGCCCTCCTTTCCGGTGATACCGTCTTTACCACCCGTGCGTATCAAAAGGCAGGCGTACCTGCCATCACTCTGTCGGATGGCCCCAACGGCGTGCGCAAGCAAGCCGGGGCGGCGGACCACCTGGGGCTGAACCCCAGCGTTCCGGCCACCTGCTTTCCCACTGCCGCCACTGTGGCGTGCAGCTGGGACCCCGCCCTGGGCGAGCAGATCGGCCGGGCCATGGGCGAAGAAGCCGCCGCGCAGGAAGTTGCCGTGCTGCTGGGGCCAGGCCTGAACACCAAGCGCAGCCCCTTGTGCGGACGCAATTTTGAGTATTTTTCTGAAGATCCGTATCTTTCCGGCAAAATGGCCGCGAGCTATGTGCGGGGCATCCAGTCCAACGGTATTTCGGCCTGCCCCAAGCACTTTGCCGTCAACAGCCAGGAACTGCGCCGCATGGCGTCGGATTCCGTGGTGGATGAACGCACGCTGCGGGAACTGTACCTGACCGGGTTTGAGATCGTGGTCAAGGAAGCAAAGCCCAAGACCATCATGAGCAGCTATAACCTCATCAACGGAACTTACGCCAACGAGAACCGCCACCTGTTAATGGACATCCTGCGCGGGGAGTGGGGCTTTGACGGCGCTGTGGTAACGGACTGGGGCGGCAGCAATGACCATGCCCTGGGCGTGCAGAACGGCTCCACGCTGGAAATGCCCGCCCCCGGCGGGGACGCGGTGCGCGAGCTGATGCAGGCTGTGCAGAGCGGCAAAATTACCGAAGCGGATGTGGACGCCCGGCTGGACGAGCTGCTGACGCTGGTGTTTGATACCCATGCCGCCGTGCAGTCCCACAGCCGCACCTTTGATGCGGACGCTCACCACGCCCTGGCCCGCCGCGCCGCAGCCGAAAGCATTGTGCTGCTGAAAAACGAGAACGACCTGCTGCCGCTGGCCGAGGGCGCAAAAGTTGCCGTGATCGGCGACTTTGCCCAGACACCGCGGTACCAGGGCGCTGGCTCCAGCGCGGTCAACTCCATCAAGGTGGATACCTTTTTGGACTGCCTGAAAGAGAGCGGCCTGGCCAGCGTGGGCTTTGCCCCCGGCTTTGACCGCCAGGGCAAACCGGATGCCGCCAAACAGGCCGAGGCTGTAGCCCTGGCCCAAAAGGCCGAAGTGGTGCTGCTCTGCCTGGGGCTGGATGAAATCAAGGAAAGTGAGGGTCTGGACCGCGGCGATATGCGCCTTGCGGACAACCAGATCGAACTGCTAAAGGCCGTGCAGCAGGCCAACCCCAACACCCTTGTGGTGCTCAGCGCAGGGGCTTCGCTGGAAACCCCGTGGCTCAAACACTGCCGTACCCTGGTGTATGGTGCGCTGGGCGGCCAGGCGGGGGCGGGCGCCATGCTGGATGTGCTGACCGGCAAAGTGAACCCCAGCGGCAAGCTGGCCGAAACCTGGGTCAACGCCTATGCGGATACCCCCGCCAAGGATAACTTTGCCGGGCCGGGCCGCATGGTGCAGTACCGCGAGGGGCTGTATGTCGGCTACCGCTATTACCAGACCGCCGGTGTGCCGGTGGCATTCCCCTTTGGCTATGGGTTAAGCTACACCAGCTTTGCCTACAGCAATTTGCAGGCCGCGTCCAATGGCGTGACCCTGACCGTAACCAACACCGGCAAGCGCGCCGGAGCAGAGATCGTGCAGCTGTATGTGGCAAAACCCGGGGCAGAAGTGTTCCGCCCCGCACAGGAGCTGAAAGGCTTTGCCAAGGTGCAGCTGCAGCCCGGCGAAAGCAAGACCGTGACCATCCCGCTGGACGACAAGGCATTCCGCTACTGGAACACCAAGACCGACAGCTGGGAAGTGGAAGGCGGCAGCTATGAGCTGCGGGTCGGCGCGTCCAGTGCGGACATCCGCCTGACCGCCGTGGTGGAAGTGGCCGGTACCGGCGCACCCAACCCCTATGCGGGCAAGCATCTGCCGCACTATACCAGCGGCAAGGTGCAGAGCGTGCCGGATGACGAATGGGCCACCCTGCTGGGCCGCCCGGTGCAGCAGGGAAAAGTTAAAATTGACCGCAACATGACCCTGGGCGAGCTGGACCACAGCCGCAGCCCGCTGGGCTGGCTGATCTGGCTGGTGCTTACCGCACTGCTGAACGCTAGCTACAAGCGCGGCAAGCCGGACCTGAATGTGTTGTTCCAGTACAACATGCCGCTGCGTGCCCTGGCCAAAATGACCAGCGGTGCCATCAGCATGGGCATGGTGGATGGCATTGTGATGGAATTACAGGGATTCTGGATCATCGGCCTTGTGCGGGTGATCGTAGAAGCCGTGAAAAACCTGGTGCTGAACGCACAGCTGGAACAGCGCCTGCGCAACAGCTGAGGAAAGAGAGGGGCTATTTATGCAGCTATGGAATAATTTTGCGGCAAAACACCCCGCCGCAGCCAAGTGGGTGCGCGAAGGCGGACTGTTTGTGATCGTATCCAACCTGGTTACGGTGTTCAAATACCTGCTGCTGCAATTTTTGCCGGCGGCGTTCAGCAGCCTGCCGGTGGTGGATTTTGGCTGGCCGGGCATTCCGGTCACGCTGTTTGGCGAAACCTTCCAGTGGAACATCCTGGGGTATGATTCCGCCCATGGCGGTCTGCCTTACTTTTGCGCCTACATGGTTGCCATGGTGGTGGGAGAATGCATAAACTTTCCCATCCAGCGCAACTTTGTGTTCCGCAGCAAGGGCAACCTGGCCAAGCAGATCGCCTGGTATGTGGTGGCGTTCTGTTTGATCACCTGCATCGTCAACTCCATCAACTGCGTGTGGGTGGCGGTTGCGGGCCTGCTGGTGCCGGATTTCATCTACAACATTGGCACCACCGTGCTCAATGGCGGCATTTCTATGGTGATCTTCTTCTTTGTGAACAAGATCATCTTCCCAGAGGGTGCACAGGCAAAATAAAGCCCGGCAGGATCACGGGTGCTTTTCCCGGTACCCGAACAGGGCGGCGGCACGGTACAGGAAAAAGTCCTTTGGATGGTATAAAAATGTGATTGCCAGCAACGGCGAAGATCTGAACGGATAAAGAAGAATGCTGCCTTTCCCTGATGTGGAGAAAGACAGCATTTTTTATTGCGTTTTTCGGAAAGAGGTGAGCAGCGGCCCCTACAAATGGGTAACGGCTGGCCATAAAATGGCGCTATTACATGGTGTGCTTTGTGAGAAAGCGCTGTAGTGTGATGATATAAAACGGATGGGTGCATGGTGTGCGCCCCTACGGAATTACAACAAAACGCCCCCGCCCCGTGCGGTAAATGAACTGCATAGGGCGGGGGCACCGTTATTTTACAAAGAAAACGCGCAGAGCGGAGATTAGCAATACCGCACAATTCTAAGTGCCGCAGCCGCCGGAGCGGTGCTTAAGCCGTCAGGCGGGAATTGTGCGGTGTTGCCTTTACTGTTCCACGGCACCGGTGGGCAGCTGGGGAACAGCGGTCAGGATGCGCATGAACTCTTCGCCGGTGATGGTTTCTTTCTCGTACAGGTACTTGGCAATCTCGTCCAGCTTGCCGCGGTTTTCAATCAGCATCTGTTTGGCTTTTTCATGCTGCTGCTTGACGACTTCCACGACCTTATCGTCCACTGTGGCGGCTGTGCGCTCACTGCAGGCCAGGCTGGCATCGCCGCCCAGGTAGGCGTTGTTCACGGTTTCCAGGGCAACCATGTCAAAGTCGTCGGTCATGCCGTAGCGGGTAATCATGGCGCGGGCCATCTTGGTGGCCTGCTCGATATCGTTGGATGCGCCGGTGGTGATGGAGTTGAACACCACTTCTTCGGCGGCACGGCCACCGGTCATGGTGGCAATTTTGGCCAGGATCTCTTCCTTGGTCATCAGGGTGTGGTCGCCGTCCTCTACCTGCATGGTGAAACCCAGCGCGCCGGAAGTGCGCGGCACAATGGTGATTTTCTGCACGGGGGCGGAATGGCTCTGCAGGGCGGCAACCATGGCATGGCCGACTTCGTGGTAGGCCACGATGCACTTTTCTTTGTCGCTCAGGATCTTATTCTTTTTCTGGGCACCGGCCAGGATGGTATCCACGGCTTCCTGCAGGTCGTACTGGGTAACGGCCATGCGGTGGTGGCGCACAGCGCCCAGGGCGGCTTCGTTGATGATATTGGCCAGCTCGGCACCGGAAGCACCAGGAGTCATGCGGGCAACCACGGCAAAGTCACAGTCGGGGCCGATTTTGACCTTTTGAGCGTGCAGGCGCAGGATGCTTTCGCGGCCTTTCAGGTCGGGCAGCTCCACGGGCACACGACGGTCAAAACGGCCGGGGCGGGTCAAAGCGGGGTCAAGGGATTCAGGACGGTTGGTGGCGGCCAGAATGATAACACCCTTGGCGGCGTCAAACCCGTCCATTTCGGTCAGCAGCTGGTTCAGGGTCTGCTCGCGTTCATCGTTGCCGCCCATACCGGAAGCACCGTCACGCTTTTTGCCGATGGTATCGATCTCATCAATAAAGATAATGCAGGGGGCTTTTTCGTTGGCCTGTTTGAAGAGGTCACGCACCTTGGAAGCGCCCATGCCGACGAACATCTCGACAAATTCAGAACCCGCAATGGAGAAGAAGGGAACACCGGCTTCGCCGGCAACAGCGCGGGCCAGCAGGGTTTTACCGGTGCCCGGAGGGCCGACAAGCAGAACGCCCTTGGGCATTTTGGCACCGATATCCTCGTAACGCTTGGGGTTATGCAGGAAGTCAACGATTTCCTGCAGGCTCTCTTTGGCTTCGTCCTCACCGGCAACATCGGCAAATTTGATGGACTTGCCATCCTCAACGACATACTGTTTGGCACCGGATTTGCCGCCGCCAAAAATCATGCTGTTGGCGCCGCCGGTCATTTCACCGACCCGCTTGCGCATCATGCGGTTGAACCAGACGATCAGGATGATCATGGGCAGCAGCGAGATGACCCAGCCCAGCAGGGTATCCACCCAGGTGGTCTGGTTGTACACCTTGCCAAAGGAAACGCCGGCGCTTTCCAACCGGTTGACCAGCTGCAGGTCCTGCGCAATGGAGTTGGTGCAGTAGGTGGTATCGTTTTTGTCCACAAAATAGATCTGCTGATCCTGAATTTCAACGGTGCTCAGTTCGCCGCCTTCGAGCATGTTCAGGAAGGTGCCGTAATCGACCTGTTTGACCTGGCCTTTCATCATGGCGGGAAAGGCCCAGAAATTGAGCAGCAGCAACACCACAAGGATCACGGCATATACAATGCCGGTCGTCTTTTTGGGGGTCGCGCGGCTGTTGGGTTTCGTGCATAACAATTCCTCCAGTTGGGGGCGGTAATAGGGGCCCCCGATAGATTCTATCATGAAGAATAAAAATGAACTGCGGATGAACAAGGCATGAAATAGCTGGAAATTCCGGTAAACTTTGCGTGAACAAGGGCAGTTTGTGGGCAAAAACAGGAATGCAGACCGCGTAACGACAGGGAAAAGTGAAGGCAACACCGCACAATTCCCGCCTTACGGCTTAAGCACCGCTCCGGCGGCTGCGGCACGCATCTGCGTTGCAAAATACTCGATAATGTCGGGTTGCGGTACCCGCATCGTGCTTCGGGGGCAAAAGCCCCTCGCACTCTGCGACCGCTGCCCCTGCTTCGGTTCGCTGTTTCCGCCACTGGCGGCGCTCACCTTTGC
>ENA-OQAJ01000590-OQAJ01000590.1-human-gut-metagenome-genome-assembly--contig:-NODE-590-length-11254-cov-1.466523_pt1 | contig 11254 bp, 21 predicted proteins | sample MGYA00242736_ERZ504529 | MGnify/ENA primary metagenome ERZ504529 (study PRJEB26092, sample SAMD00036275) | human gut metagenome | host: Homo sapiens | study: EMG produced TPA metagenomics assembly of...
CTGCGCATAGCAGTATTCACATCCAAAATTGCAGCCGGTGACGGGGTTCCATGAAAAATCGCACCAATCGATTGCGCTCTTGTTCATCATTTTTGTGTGTTCTCTCCCTGTTTCAAAAGGTCCGGGTTGTCGTAAATGTTGCCCACGATTTCGTCCGGGTATGCGATCTGGCAGGCGTACCAGGGGCGATCTACCGGGAAGGCTCTAAAAGCACTCCGCTTTTTGTCGTACTTCACCACGGCCAGACCAATGGGCAGGGGCGTTTTTGTGGTGAATCTTCAAAATATCGCCCTCGAAAATGTCCCGGGCGCGCTTGTCCAGGATACCGGTAGCCTGCCCCACGGTTTCAGGGTTCACGCGGCCGTATTTGCCCACAAACGTTTTTGCCGGGGCGGATAATACAGATTCCCTTGCTGTCAACGTTCAGGTTCCCGCTGGCCCATTCACCACTTTTCAGCTTCCCACGGAAAAGAATCCGGCGCGGCAGCTCCCGGGTTTCAGGCTCGCGGCTTTCTTTGGCTGCTAAGCCGAAAAAATCAAAGTCTTCCATTTATCTGTACTCCTTCCCGCTCGTTTTGTCGCGCAGCGGTATGCGTCCGATAATCTCAAGCCCGCAAGCTCTGCCGTCTGGCGCAGAATCGGCACCAGGGCCGAAACCACAGTAAGGCGGGCGGCGTCCAGCCGCTTTTCCTCCCTGCGCATATTCTCCCAGGCGGTGCCTGGTGTGGGGTCGCTGTAATGTTCGCTGTTTCTGCCCATGTCCATGCGTGGGTCCTCCTTTTCATCGCTCATTCATCAATCACCGCCTTGTTTCAACGGCTCGAACTTGCTCCATGCAATCGGCGGCCAGAAACGGCCGTCGTTGTAGGTGATGCAGAACGGGACCTCCGGGGTGTCGGTGTATTCTGTGCGGGTGTGGTAGTTGCCGTAGGCGCCACGGTCAAAACCGGGTGTTCCAGGGGTGGCAGGGCCTTTTTGACGTCCATCCATACGCCAGCGGGCAGGGTTTCAAATTCTTCCACGGTCATGCGGCGGAAGTCAGGCGCGGGCCCGTCCAGAAGGCGGAAGCCTCATGGCCCGGTTTTGGCTTCTTATACGGCCAGTGCGGGAAGCGCTCGTGGAGGTCGATTGTCCAAGCCTTAAAAATGGATTCTTTCTCGATCATGGGCGTGCCTTCTCTCAAATGTTCAGGTGAAGCGGCTGGCCTGTCGCAAGCTGCCGATGGATAAATTCTCTTCAAGGCAGTTGTTCACCATGACCAGAGCTTGCAGTTCACCGGGCAAAATCTTGCCGTCAATGTAAAGCCGTTCCATTTCCGGCCGCCGTGCGTGGAGCTCTCGAAGGGCTGCTTCTGCGTTCTCCCATTCGGTCAGGTCGTACAACTCTCCGAGTGCCTTGTCAAATTCGCTTTTTCGGGCATTGTCGCCGCCTCCTTCAAGTCAAAATGCAAACAAAAAACGGAAAGGCAAGAATCTGCAAAAAAGTCCGCGTTCCCGGTTTTCAGGATGCAGGCAACGGCCACAGCAGCAGACGCCAGCCAGGCGGCAGCCTTCCAAATACCTTCACTACTCATTTTTTCTTCTCCCATTCCCTGTTCCAGGCTTTCACAGTCGGCGCATAGTGGCCGCACGAAACGCATATAACGCCGTGCAGGCTGCCAAGCCAGGCAAGAATCCGGGGTGTTGTGCAGCCGTAGGGCTTCCCGTGCGCCAGGAAGTTGCTTCCGCATTTCGGGCAGGGGTGGACAAGAACGGTTTTCTTTTTCATGTGTGTTCCTTTCTCTTGTACTGCGCGTTCCACGCCTCCACGCTCTCCGCGTGGAATTTGCACAGGGCGCAGAAGATTTCTTTCGGGCCGCCGTCTGCGGGCGTCGCCTCAATAATCAGCGGGCTGCCACACTTTGGGCAGGGCGTGGGAATAACGGAGTTCTTTTTTCACGGTTTCCCCTCCTGCTCGGTCAGGCGGTAAAGCCAGCGTGCCATTTTCGGCTCTGCATACTCGCCGCACTCGCTCATAAACTCGTGGTAGTTCTGCGGGTCTTGCTCTGTAAGGGCATCAATGGAGTTCATAACGTCGCCGATTTCCTTTTTCAGGTCCTCCCAGCACTCTTCTAAGGTCTTCGGCGTCGGGTTCTTGCCATCAATTTTGCGGCGCAGCTTCGACGCAGCCGCGGAAGCCTCCGCCAGTTCTTCCGCAAGCTGGCCCAAAATTTCAGGCTTCGGCAGAATGTCGGAGATCTTCTTTTCGGGTAAAGCCTGCCCAGTGTGGCCTTTACCTGTTCCTGGAGCTCCTTGTGGCACTCGCCAGGGCCCACCACATAGCACCAGCTTTGCGGCGGTCTGTTAAGCTGCAAGGCGCAATTCCCGCAGCAGTTCCCGTTTGCAGGGTGTTCAATGTGCATTGCACAGCCGCCGTTATTGCACCAGCGCAAGGCGTTTTCGCAGCGAAGGTGAAAAGCCGCCAGGTCAAGTGGTGTTTTATACGTCTTCAACGCGGTAATGTGCCAAGCATAGCCTTTGCCGTGCGTGTATTTCCAGATCTGTCCCGGTCCATGCAGGCCTGGGCTTCCAGGTCGTCCGGTGCATGGTTCAGCGGGGCGATTTCATACACGCGATCACAGGTAAACTCCCCAATGACGGTCCCATCCAGCCGCATCAAGCCTCCGTCAGGCTCTAGCCGGAATCCAGCGTTTTGCCCTTTTGTGCAATAAATAAAGCACTTAAAGGGCTGGCCCTGGAAGTCCTTCGGGAAGCTCTTGCGGATCTCCATGGTCTTTTCTCCGCGAAAAATCTTTTGGCACCACTCCGGGCGGATGCTCAAAAGAACGGCTGTTTCTTCCATGTTCATTTTTTCGCCTCCTCAAAAATCCCAATCGTCAGGAACGTACAAACGGCACTCTCCATCCCCGTTGTTGCTGGTCGGTTTATCAAATGGGCAGCCCGGGCAGCCTTTCCTGGCCGCCAAACGGCAATGGCAAAGATCCATCAAATAATGGGCCATATCTTCCGGGCTCATTATGGCAGCTCCGGGGCTGGTTTTTGCCTCCTCGGTTTCAAAGAAAAACTCAATCGGCTTTTTCGTTTTCAACGACGTTCCCATAAGCCACGCCAATTTTATAAATATAGTCGCCGCGCAGCTTGCGGGGGATCTCGGCAATATACCGGCGAAACACTTCCAAGGAATTTGCGCGCTTGTAGTGGTTGCACATCCGGCAGGCGGGCATAAGGTTTGAAATATCATCTGCCGCGCCGTCCGCTTCGTCCCACACCCGCAGCGGTCGGAAATGATCGACCTGCATATCCTTGTAGGCAATCACCCTGCCGCAATACGCGCAGCGGCCGCCGTACTTTTGGTATACCGCCTCGCGGATCTTCTTACTGATTGCCATTCTGCGCCGCCTCCTCCGGGGGTAAGGGCATCCAGCCCACCACGGGGCAGTCTATCTTGTTATTGTAAAACGTCGTCCGGGTTGAAGTGGCGGTATTCCCACCAGCCTTCCGGGATTCGGTAGTCGTCCCGCTCCTCGTCGTATGTTCCCCAATCGGAAAGATCTTCCCAATTCCATTCGCTGTCCTCGGAGAAAACATTGCCGTTTTCGTAGTGCGCCGTTGTAATACCCAGATAGCCATTGCACCGGTACAAAACCAGCACTTCGGTTTCCACCTTCGGAGGGTCCTTGTCGGGGTCGCGCCAGGCGGGAATCATCTTTGGGGGTCAATCACCAGCAGTTTTTCAATTCCTCGATTTCGTCCTCTGCCGCCTCCTCAACCGTCAAAACTTCCGTTGCACCTTTCAGGTCTTCCAGCTCGTTTTTGAGATCTTCCAGGAGCGGGCCAATATCAACGATTCTTTTTTCAGCCATTTTCTTTTCCTCCGAATCTATCCCAGCCCATCGGGCTGCCATAAAGCGGGCAAAGCGCGCCTTTGTTGCCTTTGTCGAAGATGCAGTTCTCGCCGCAGCATCCTGTTTTCCGGCGCTTTTCACAGTAGAGCCGAACGGTTTCCGCAGCCGCCATGGCTCCTGGTCTTCGTCCGCTCGGTCCCCTCCCTTCCCGCCGGTTGTCAATTCGTCCAGCGCGTCAATGACGCGCAGAACGGTTTCGGCTGCCTCATGGCGGCCTTGCAGCTCGTAGCCTCCGGCAGCGCCAAGAAGAAGGCGGCGGAAGGAATCGGCTCCAACAAATACGTTCTCGCTCATTTTCGTTCCTCCCGTGCCTTCCCGAAGGCACTTCATTTTGTAGGCAGTTGCCTGGTAGCCCTGCCAGCGGTCGGAAAACCATTGCTGCCAGATCGCGCAGCCCGGGAAGGTCTTGCGGTCTCCACCTTTGCCCACAGTAATGCTCGTGCAGCCAGCGGAGGCACATTTAAGGCAAGGGCTGTCCGCCGGGCGCGGGAGGTTGTCTGTGCTGCTCATTGTGTGTTCTCTCCTTTCGCCTTATTTCCGGCCTCTGCGGGCCTTTGGGGGCTCGCTGTTCATGGGCTGGTATCTGTTCTTATTCTCGTTCCATTCAAGCGCCACCGGAGCCTCACAGTTCAGGCAAGGCATATCAAACGCGGCATCCTGGATGTTCGTATGGTAGCGGTAAGCGCTGCCGCACTCGCACCAGATCTTGACCTGGCGCATATTTTTGAGCTCCGTTTTCCCGCCGCACTCCCGGCAGTAGCACGAAGAAATGGGCGTTTTTGCGCAGAATCCGCGTTCCTGGCCGCACTTCTCGCAACGTACATACAAGAAACCCGTGAACTTTGCCGCAGTGGGCGCCTCCGGGGCTCTGTGGGCGCTTTCGGTGGGCAGCGTAGGTTTCACCATGGCGGGAATGTTCGGCGCTGTACAATGCGTTCTTTATGCGGTGCGGGGCGCTGGAACGTCTTCGGTTCAATGGCAGCCGGTCCACCACTTCCTTCACGGAATCCTCCACAGCCTTTGCCATGGTCTTTTCCAGCGGTTCTTTCTGCGTCTGCCGGGCGGCCGCTGCTTCTTTCTTTTTCAGCTCGCCGAGGATTTCCACGGCCAAGTCGTCCAGCGTTTCCCGCTCTGCGGCCGTGTGGCCCGGGTCGCAAATGCGGCGCCCGCTTCATAGCAGGCCCGGCGCAGGACGCGCAGTTCTTCAACGTTGAAGGCTTCAAAACGTACTTTTTCCATGTGTTTCTCCTTAAAGCCAGGCTTCCACAATGCTGTCGTCCGGTGCTGCCGGAAGGCGGCTCATTTCGGCCGGAATTGCCTTTCGTAAGTCTTCCAGGGTATCTTCCAGGACCATGTATTGGGTACTCTCCGGGACGCTCATGTCCCAAAGGCGGGCAACAAAGCGCCGCGGGTAGTCGTCCTGGTTTGCCGTCACGATAATAACGGGGATCGCGGCCTGCTCCGTCAGCTTCGCATACTCGAAACGGGCTAAATAAAATATCGTCACTCATTCCAGAACTCCTTCCAGCTTTTCAATGGTTTCCAGGTACGGCAGGCCAGTGCGGCCGCCGAGGTGAACTTCCCAGGCCGAAGAAAATCTTCCGGGGCTGCGCTCGCCATGGGCGGCGGCGTCCAGGTCTGGCCGTAGGCCGTCACGGTGGGCGGTGTGCGTTTCCGCTCGGTCGTTCCTCTCTGGGCGGCCCATGCGGTCCTGGCTGCTCGCCAGAAGGGCCAGGGAACGGCAAAGAAGCGGAGAAGGTTGAAGCTAACCAGGATCATGCCCACCGCTTTGTCGGTCGTCCAGGCGTCCAGGAAGGCCGCCTGGTGGGGCTGCACCGCGTCAAAATCAATTCGGCCGGTGTGGGTCTGCTTTGCTTCTACCGCAACAGGGGTGCCATTGTAGCGTCCCAGGAAGTCAACGCAAGATTTATGCTCCACCTTGCAGCTCTTGATCTGGCCGGTGCTGTCGCGTATCGGTAGGAACTCGGTCGGAACTTTGTAGACCACAGCTTTGCCGCTGCGAGTGTATAGGTCGTTCACCTGGATAACGAAGTCTTCAAAGTCACGGCCGCGGTTTGCGAATGTGTTGTAACCTCTCATGCTGTCCTCCCTGGGCTTTAATTTTCTTCTGCCACTCACAGAGGGGGCAGACGTAGGTTTTACCGCCGCCTTTTGTTATGCGGCTCACGTTCCAGCGATTCCCGCAGGTCTTACAGATCCGGTAGCACCGGCCATTCTCTGCGCTCATTTCGCCCTCCACGAAGGGCCGTCAAGGGGAACTGCAAGGCACATTTCCCGGAGGCGGTCAATCATCTTTTGGGCGTTCCGTTCGCTGCATCCGGCCGGGGTCAGGCTCCGGGTCAGTTCTTCGGTGCCGCAGTTGGTCGTTACGATCACCGGCATATAGGCTTCATAGCGGGCGTTTACGATGGTGAATATCATGGATGAAGTCCACTCGTCGCGGCCTCGCTGCCCAGGTCGTCAATAATCAGCAGCGGGGTTTCGGTATAGAGCTTCAAAATGTCCGCTTCGTCGCCCTGGCCGTTGTAGGTCCGGCGCACGTTCGCCAGAAGGTCGATCATGGTCATGCACAGCGCCGGGGTGCCGTTTCGGATCAGCTCGTTTGCCACAGCTGCGGCCAGGTGTGTTTTGCCGGTGCCATAACCTCCCACCAAGAAAAGGCCGTTGCGTTCCTGCTGCGGGGGCACTGCCTCGCCGTCCTTACCCTTGCCGGGAAGCATCTGCGCTTTGAAGGCTGCCGCATACTCCTTGCAGGCGGTATAGGCCTCTGGTTTTCCGGCGTCACCTGGAAGCGGTCAAAGGTCCGGTTCTGGAATCGGGCGCCCATGCCGCTGTCGCCCAGCAGCCGGTTTATACGCCGGTTGAAGCTGCGGCGGCCTCTGCTGCCGCCTTTGCCTCCTCTGCGGCCTTGTTCTTGGCCTCTGCTCTCTCCCAGTAGGCTTGCGCCCTGGGGCAGTTGCAGCGCTCCGGCTGCGAATCCCAGCCAAAAACGCGGGTCTGGAAATGGCCGGAAGAAGGAAACCTCTATATTGCAGGGTTTTGCCGCAGAATTTACAGTGTTCCGGCTCCGGGGCCGGTTTGTCCATCTTGTAGCCGCGACGGATTGCCTCGTCTGCCAGGATGGAGGTTTCACGCGGTGTGGAATCCTGCGAGGTCTTGGGTTGCCGGGATTGCGTCCCGCTGGCGATCATATCGCCCAGCTTTTCCATTTCGTGCTTCCTCCTTTGTCCATTTATCTGCATCCACGGCCGCGTCCAGGTCCTTCACTCCCTTGTCCCTATACCGGGCCAGAACGCCGCGGACGTATTTCCAGTTCGGGCTTTGGTTCCTCTGGGCGATCTCCATTGCGTGGATCACCACGTCAGCGCCGAAGTCCGCGACCGCCTGGGTCAGGTCTTCAAGCTCCCAGCGTGGCGGCGTGGGTTGATGTTGTTCAAGTAAAATTGTCCAGCCCTGGCCAGTTCCGGGTCCGTTCGCGGTTCCGTTCTCTGCGGTGGCTGCGGGGCTACGACAAGCGGTTTTTGTGCTGGTGCAGAAACTTTGTTTGCTTCTGCCCTGGCGGCCTCTGCGGCCTTCTCTGCCCGCTTTCGCTCTTTGAATCTCCGTTGCCGTTCTCGTGCTGCCTCCCGGCGGGCTTCCGCTTCGATCTGTCCTGTGTTTTCGGCCCAATCATGGAGCCGGAAACCGTCTGGTGCTTCGTCTATGTAACCGGCATCTATCATGGCCGCCAGAAAGTCGGCCGGTTCGCCTGCCCACCCGGAAACCTCTGCGATTTCCGTCGGCGTCATTCCCGCCAGGCTGCCGTCCTTGGTGCTGCTTGCGGCCCATACCCAGAGCATTGTAAGATGGCCGACCGCCTGGGCGACGCCTATCCCCAGCAGGCCTTTAAGGCGCAGCGTTTTTCGGTGCGTCAAGGTCCCCTGTTCAATTTTTACCCCGGCCATGTCGTCCTCCATCGTAGAAATTAACAAACGTACACTTCCGCGCCGGTAAGGCGCTGAATCCGGCGTTTCATTTCGGCCTCGTCCGAATTTTCAGCCGAAAGGTGCACGAGGTAGATTTGTTTCAGCCGCGAAAGGTCGTTTGCCTCCAAAAATTCAACCAGGTGTTGGAGGCTCATGTGGCTGTGCATCAACCGAGCGGCCCGAACTGTTGGCAGCGTGTCTTCCGCAAGGTTTTCTTGCACTCGTTCCCGGGTGTAGTTGCACTCTCCGAGTATGTGGGTAATGCCCGAAAATCTGTATTTCAGGTAATAGGTATCTGTGAAATACAGCAGCTTTTCTCCGGTCGCCGTAGATTCCAGAAGAAATCCTTGCGAATCCGGCGCATCGTGTTCCACATCGAAAGGCAAAACCAGAAACGTGCCAACCGTCAACTGTTCAAGCGGCCGCGTAATGTGCAGCCTGTGGCCTTCCAGGCGGCAGGCTTCTGCGGTGCCCTGGCCCGTGTAAAACGTCCACGCCGTAGCGCAGAAGGTCTTTTGCGGCTTTGCTGTGGTCTCCGTGGCAGTGCGTAATAAAGCAGCCTCCCAGCTCCCGCACACGGAATCCGCATCCTATCTGGATTGCCTTCATCGGGATGCCAGCATCAACAGCAGCGGGGTTTGCCGTCGGATATCCAATAGGCGTTTCCGCTGCTGCCGCTGGCAATGGGCCGAATGTCCACTTAAAAATCCGGCTCCGCAACGTCCCACTGTGCCGGGGCTGCTTTCCGGCTGGTGGGCTTTGCGCGGGCGCCGCCTGGGGTTCCAGAACTTCGCCGGTGCTGGCATCGACCTGGATCGTCTTCTTGGACTCCGGCAGGCTTGCGGGCGCTGCGGGCTGCGGCGCGGTGTCGATCAGAACGGTGTTGGCCTGTTCCTGGATCTCAGCCTCCGCCTGGATCTCGGCATAGGCAATCTCTCTGGCCTTCATCACGCGGTAATCTTCGTCCAGCTTTTCGGGGTCGCGTACAATGTGCTTTGCGCTGAAAACCTCGCGGATCAGGGTCTTGCGGCACATTTCGTCCAGCCAGCCTTCCACGGTGGTGTCTTCCTTCTTGCCGGTCTCCTTGTTGTAAACCTGCTTCGTACCGCCCCAGAACTCGGCGCTTGCGTACTTGGGGCATACGCTTGCGAATGGCAGCCATGGGCATAACAATAAGCTCGTTCTGTGTCGGGTCGTCGTATTCGAGGTAGCCAAAGCCGCCCACAATGTCGCCGCGGTCGAAGGGATTCGTGATCTCGAACTCGTAGGACGCAACCGGGTGGCGGCTGTCCTCGGGTGCGGAGCAAACTTGTCATTGCTGTAAACAAGTTCGATTGTGTCCGCCTTGGGCTTGTACAGCGCATATTTCATGGCAACGTAGCGGATACCGTTATAGCCGGGCATCAGGGTCACGTCGTACAGGTTCGTTTTGTTGTTCTTGTACGGGATCGGGAACAACATATTCTCGCACTGCATATCCAGGCCCATGCGGGCATAGCGTACCAGGTCCATTGCCAGGTCCTGGAGATTGACGAACTTCCACGTTACGGGGATGGTTTCGTCCCACTTGTGGTCCCGGTTCTTGGCGTTCTTCGCCACGCGGGCCTCCTCTGCTACGGCCAGGGCGCGGTCGATCTGGATAAAGTATCCCTGGATAAGGCGGCGCTGGAACTCCGTTACTGCAATCTGGCTGCCGGTGTTACTGGCAAACTGGGCCAGCACCTTTTTGGTAAAGCGGGTGCCGATGCTCTCGGTGGCTGTTTCTGCAACCGCGTTTTCGGCCGCGGGGGTCATTGCTGTGTTTTCTGCGTTCATGTGTGTTCCTCCATTTTTTATTTCTTGCTGGCCGCGTAGAAATCTACGGGCGGCAGCTTTACAACTTTTCGATTTGCTCTGCCATCTGGGCGGCCGCGGGTCCTGGTAAGAAAGGCTCGCCGCAATGTGGGTATAAAGCACAATCAACATTGCGGTATCTGCCAGCGGGTATGGCCCCAGGCCTCCGCCGTGCAGTTGAAGTAATGCGCAAACTTCCAGAAGCACCCGCAGGCCTTCTTCCGGCTTGTGTTGCTCCACGGTCAGCTCAACGGCCCGCGGCAGATACTGTGAAGTTTCCGGGGCCGCCTTGGGTTCCTCCGGCTTCTTCCAGTGCGTGCGGAACGGAAAATTATTTTTCATGTGTGTTCTCCTCTTTGTCGCCCAGGACGTCAAAAACCGTTACCTGGTTCGGGTCCGGCATTTCCCGAAGAGCCTTCATGCGGCAAACGTGGCCGATGCCGTTTCTCACGCCCTCTTTGCTGGTCGGCAGACCGCCGCAGCGGCGGCAGCGGCAAGCCTGGATCATAAAACGTGCCGGGCTCCTGGTCTTTGTCCTTGGCGCTCATTTCTTCCCTCCCGGAAACGGAATTACAACCGTGGTGATGTGCTTCAAAATGTCGTCTTCCAGTTCCGGGCCATTCGCAGGCAAAACGCCGCGGATGCCGTCGTGAACGGATTTCATAGCCGCAAGGAAAATGGGTATACCCTCGGACGGAAAGGTCCTGATAAGGCTCTTGAACTGCTGGCTGTAAAAATTCAATCCCTGCTGCATCACGTTTTCGGTCGGGTTCTCGTAAACCTTCCGCATAAAAGATTCGTTCATTTGTCTACCTCCACGCGCAGGCTCTCGTCTTCTGCGCTCACGACCAGGCGGATCACCTGGGAATCAACAGGGAGAAGTTCGGTCACGCTCTCGGCGTTGTCTACCACAATAGGCAGCCGGACGCCGTAGTGGTGGGAAAGCGTGGCGATGATTTCCAGGCCAGCATTTACCACGGCCGCCTTGTTTGCGGTCGAATACGGCACCATGCGCCGCCTCGCCGGGCACCAGAACTTCGCAGCAGTCAGCGACGCCGCCGTTTGTCTGCTCCCGGAAAAGCTGGAAGCTCACAGACTTGAACTTGCTGTTGATCCGCTCGGTCAGAAGGGCCACTTTTGGTTTTTACGAAAACTTCACACAGGTAACGCCCTGCTCGGTCTTCTCGTATTCCGCAGCCAGGCTCTTTTCCTCGGCTTCAGTTCCGCAATGCGCTGGCGCTGGCGCTGCGCTGCCTCTGCCTGGCTCTGCATATAGCGGATCTGGCGGCAGTTGTTCATAGCTGCCTGCTGGTGCTCGTTCACTTCGCGGAGGGCTGTGCTCTGCTTCTGCTCGGCCGCCTCGATCTGGCCGAAAATCGTCTGGATAGTCTTCGCAATGGCCTGGCCGCGGTCAGTTTCGGAGAAGTCCGGGCGGGGTGGCTCTGCCTTGATGGTCTCTTTGCGAGAGGTGTAAATTTCATCGGCGCGGGCCTCGGCTGCCGCTGCCTTTTCTTCGAGGGCCGCAATGTCC
>ENA-OQAJ01000591-OQAJ01000591.1-human-gut-metagenome-genome-assembly--contig:-NODE-591-length-11252-cov-1.800899_pt1 | contig 11252 bp, 15 predicted proteins | sample MGYA00242736_ERZ504529 | MGnify/ENA primary metagenome ERZ504529 (study PRJEB26092, sample SAMD00036275) | human gut metagenome | host: Homo sapiens | study: EMG produced TPA metagenomics assembly of...
CGAGTATATGGATTTTATCCGGCAGCGGGGTGATAAGATCGGAATAAAACTGGTTTTTACAGCTCTGCATGGTCACATAGGGGCGGGCATCGCCGAACATTTTCAGAAAGGCTTTGACATAATCCTCCGACTCCTTGGCACGCTTGTCCAGACGTTTTTTGAGAAAGATTTTGCCTTGAACTTTCCGTCACGAACCACGGGGTAGATCAGCGGCAGCAGAAGATTTGTCTGTAAGATTGCCGCCAACGGCGACGCCTGATCCAAATCGGAGCTTCCCAGAATGCCGTAGTCTATGCGGATGTTCCGCCGTGCCGCCAGCAACCCTACGAAGGAGCCGCCCAGAGAGCAGCCGTAGGCTGCCCGGATGTGACCACCACAGTGGGTCTTGAGGTAGGCTTCAATCTTTTGAGTCTCCTCCAGCATGGTGGAAAATTCGGTCTGCTCGGTTTCGTCAAAGCCATCGTAGCTGACACACAGCACCCGGAAACTGTCTGCCAGAAGTGGAATCACCGCGCCAAAATTGCTTTTCCAATGGCAGCAGGTACCCGGTAGCAGCAACAGCACCGGGGCATCCTTTGCACCAAATGGGTAAATCTTCATCGTGATACGCTCCTTCTGCTTTTAGTTTCTGCCTGTAAGAAAGAACACATTTCTTCGGGCAGGACAACGCCAAGGGTTAGATAAAGCTAACTTATGGTGCTGCAAAAAGCCGCTGCTCAGCGGCTAGTCTGCCCAAATAATACGCCCTGCTGCTAACTCTGTCAAGAAGTTTCGGTGCTTTCGGAGATTCTGAGAGAGGCTCCCGCAGCACAAAGCGTTTGGACGGTTATGCACAACTAACTATATAAAAGTATACTGCACATCGGCAAAAAGTCAAGGGCTTTGCGGCAGAAGAAATTTATCTGAAGCGAATCGCGGTAAGCCGTTTGAATGTGAATTTACCCAATACGGTGCGAATCGCAACTGTATCTTCCCAAGGACACACTGGTTTGACGGCAAAAATAACGCTGTATCAGTAGATTTAGCAGGCGCGACAAATTATATGGAGAAGCTCCTGAAAGCGATTATCATGTGTGTTCTCTTTTTAACAGTTTGTGAGGGCATAGTAAGGCAACATCGCACAATTCCCAGCTTATAGCTTAAGAGATGCTCCGACGGCTGCGCTGCCAGAAATCATACGTTTAAACGATAGGATTTGCTATTTGCAGCGGGGGACATCATCACAACGATAACTGAGAAAAAATCTCATTATATGAGCGCCGCAGGGTATTGATCGCAACCCTTTATGAGCGGCACAATGATATAGTTGGAAACCGTGCTTTTGAGTTCGATGCAAGTTTCCATACCATCCGCAACGATATTCGGGTACTGGAATTGAAATATTCAATCTATACAAGGATGGGCGCAGGTGGCGGCGTGTTCATTCTGGATTCGAGCCGACTGCAACAGCGATGGCTGACAGTACACCAGCGGGAACTGCTAATGGATGTGTGCAGCGTTTTAGATGATGAGCGAGCCTTGCTGATGAAATCCATCATAGGCGGACTGGCGCCTTGAATTGTGAATGGTGTGTAAACAATTAGCACTTGCCATTGACAGACTGCTAATTGTCGGCGTATATTAAACTTACAGATTTATTCTGTACCAGCACCTTTACAACTGAATACACAGCATAACAGGTACTTTACTTTCCCGGGGGGCGCGAAGCAAGGTCAAGGCAGACCCTAACCCACAGCAGGGAGAGGACATAATGATACTCCAGATGCCCCACAGCTTCAGATGGGGTGACCGCGCAGGGGTTGTAATCAGTAAGATTCTTGCAGAGTCAGTGTACGGTCGTTGCCAGCGGCTTGCCTGTTATGTTCCCATGTCTGGGGGCGAGCGGCAAATTAGACATTTTTTCTTCAGCATTTATTTTGATGTACACGGTTTCTTTTATTATTTACATGACCGTTTGATTGACGCCAATATGCGTATTATTTGATTTTTATTGAATTTACATCAAGATTTGCGGGGAAAGTGTACCCTTACGCCCGGATAAAACAGAGAAAATATATAAAGAGCCCGGAGGCCTTACCGAAATCGGTAAGGTCCTCCGGGCTCTTTTTTCTCCCCGGAAAGTGTATTCAAGAGGGTTACATGAAACAACAATGCAAATTAAGAAAGAGGGTGTATGTATATGACAAAATCAAATCCAGAAGATTGTGCAAAATATATACGCGGGCCGCCGGAGTGAATCCGTTCTGATTCACTTTTTGAGGGAAGAACTGAAAAGTGAATCATATCTGATTCACTCTCGCACCTCGCCCAAATGCGGCCCACGTGGAGGAGAATCCCCGCATCGCACACGGATCGCGAGGTCACCTACAAACCGCCGTTTGGCACGTTTGGTGGGGCTGTGGGCGGCATAGCCGTACAGCTTACTACAAGAGAGTAAAACTTACTACACACAAAATCACGATAATATGAGATAATGTATATATCTTGAAATTGAAAGGATGATGCAAATGACTTTTACAAAACTTCCGAAAGCAATCTCCGCAGAAGAACTCCTCTCCACGCCGCTGCCGCCTGTTAAATGGATTATTCCCGGTCTGCTCCCGGCAGGACTGGCACTGTTTGCTGGCCCCAGTAAAGCTGGCAAAAGTTGGCTGGCCTTGTGGCTGTGTTTACAGATTGCGCAGGGAAATCCCGTTTGGAATCGAGAAATAGAGCCACGCACCGTGATTTATTTCTCGTTGGAAGATACATTCAACCGCTTGCAAAACCGCATCTTTCAGCTTATCGACGGTGGAGACGCCCCGGAACGACTGATTCTCCAAACAGAATGTCCGAGTATCGGGCAGGGCTTAGAAGAACAAAATCGATTCTCTTATCTATACATACTCTGATGTAGGCATGATTGTCATCGATACACTTCAAAAGTGCGTGTGAGCGATGGAAACGAGGAATGTATGCAAATGACTATAAGGAGGCCGGTGCATTGAAGAAGCTCGCTGACAAGTATGGTATCTGCATTTTGTTAATTCATCACTTGCGCAAGCAGAGTGCGGCTGACCCGTTTGACCAGATTTCCGGCTCCACTGGTCTTATGGGCGTAGCCGATACAAGCTGGGTCATGCAGAGAAAACGCATGAGCCAGACCGCTGACATTCTGCTCACCGGGCGCGATATGGACGATAGGACGCTGCATTTGCGGGAAGATAACTGCATTTGGACACTTGAAGATGAAGAAACCGCAGAGGAACGAGAAATCAGGGCTGTGCCGGATTACTTGTGGAAAGCAGCGGAGTACATCGAAAGTGTGGGAAACTGGCAGGGAACGGCCTCCGAGTTGCTTGCAGCGGCAGGTATTGAAAATGCCAAACCGAACCAGTTCACCTACAACATGGCAAAGTATTTCGATAAAGTGTTCGAGCCGAAAGGTATTCACTATAAAACTCATCGAAAAAACAAGGTTCGTCTTTTGAGCTTCTACGGTGACGATGGTGACGGTGGTGACGATGATATTGACATAACTCAATTATCGGGGTGGGGTATCCCAGAAAGACCGTCACCATCGTCACATCGTCACTCGGAGCGCTTGAGAGGAGCAAGCATGGGCGAAGTGTTGCCACAGGCACCCGCCGAAAAGCCTACGGGGACAGCCCCGAACCCCTGTGAGGCTGCTGGCGCATGAGAAAGCGCAGCGTTGGAATCACGTCCGCGTCAGCGTCACTGAAAAGAAAAAGGTGACGATGTTGGCTCGGAAGTGTGGTTTGTCACTCTCAGAGTATTTACGCCAGCGGGCGCTGGGATATGAACCGGGCGGACATCCGCCCAAGGAGGTATTTGATGTGTTGGACAAGATTGACGAGATTGCAGAAAGCTGTCAACCGAGTGCAGGTACTAAAATTGCAGCCTGTGCAGATGAAATAAGGGACCTGCTCATTGGCGGTAACTAAGATTTGGACGATCAAGGACAGCCTGCAGCGCGTCCTTGACTATGCGGCCAACCCGGACAAAACCGAATACGATGCTCTTGCCCAAACGCTGCACTACGCAGAGAACGATGCCAAGACAAAGCTGAACGAGAGCGCCCAGCTCGTCACCGGCATCCATTGCAGGGCAAATCATGCGTGGGAAGATATGCGGGCTGTACAGAAACGCTTTGGTAAAACAGACGGCGTGGTGGCGCTCCATGCCTACCAAAGCTTCCGCGAGGGCGAAGTCACCCCGGAGCAGAGCCACAAAATCGGCATGGCGCTGACCCGCAAGGTCTGGGGCAAGCGATTTCAGGTGCTGGTCGCCACACACATGAACACGGATAATCTGCTGGAACTCCGGGCGGTTGTCCGTCTTGGCAGAGATGGCACGGTCAATGTAATGCTTCACCACCGTGATGCCATTCTTTTCGGCATAAGCCGTACATTCCCGGATCTGCCTTCGATGGATTCTTCGCGCTGGTTGTCACTGGAATAGCGGGCATAGATCACGGCGGTCATGGCAGGCAGCTCACTTTACACATCATTAAACGGCGAACGGTTCTTTCAAAATGCAGTTTCGTACAATATATAGACCATATTTTACAACGGTTTGCAATGGGAAAATCAGCGAACAGCATTTAATTCTTTTCGTAAATCAGATGCCCACCGACCTATGGTTTTCGCCATAAGCTGATGGACATCTGTTGTTCTGGCTTATAATTCACTGATGGTTGCAGTAATGGGCTGCATGAGGATTCGCCTGACCGGGTTATATACTGCCAGCACCACAGCCGCCAGCGCGACTACGACAATCACGGCAAGACAGCCCCACGGCACCTGCCACGCTGCACCGAAATAATGGGTGATGATCAGGATATACAGCTTCCGATTCAGCACAAGACCCAGCGCAATGCCCACCACAAGACCAGACACCGCATAGGTGCCAGCTTCGGCAGAGATCATGCGTTTCAGCTGTGCATCATCCATCCCGATGGCACGCAGGATGCCATACTGCTTCATTCGTGCCGACACGCTCATGGAAATGCTGTTGATGATGTTCAGAATGGTGATTCCTGCAATCACGATGAGAAACGCATAGACCACCAGATGGAACGCCCAGTAGGTGCTTTGTATCATCCGATTTCCTTCGATTCGGTTGGAAAAAACAACCTGCTTGTTTAACGTGTTGCTCAGCAGGGTGTGTATTTGTGCAATGGCTGCGTCTGCTGTGGTATCTTTTAGTTGAATATCGATCACCGCATAGCGGTTTTGCCCGGTCAGCTGATGGAAGGTTTCTTCGGTGCAGATAACAATCGGGAAATCGGTACTACTGAACGGGCTGTCGTTCAATACACCCACGACTGTGAGCTTTGCATCCTCCAGCTGAATGGTATCACCCACGGTCAGGGAGTTGCTTTTGTCGAATACCGTCAGCACAGGGTATGTGCCATCCTCTGGCTCCTGCGGAAGGGTTCCGCCAATCAGGTCTTTTTTTTCGCCCAGCCAAACTGTATAGTATCGTATGAATCAGGTCGATGGACCCCTGTTTTCCCTGATATTCCGCCGGGAGTGGGCAATACATCCGCCCGAATGCGTGTTTGACTTTCCGGCAGAGCTTCCAGCTGCTCCACCAGCACCGGGTCAAGGACATTTTGCCCGGATGTTTCAGCCACCGATAAGTCCGGTGCGTAGGACTGCACCGGATTCAGCGCAAATCCAACCCAACGAAGCAAAACCGAAAAGCTCAAAAACAGGAGAATGCTTAACGCAAAAGAACCTGTCATCAGAAGCAAGTTCTTTTTGGACGAGATTGCATGGCTCACGCCCAAAGAGAGCTCTGCACGACTTCCAAACAACCGAGCATGACACGGAGAATCCGCTGCATTTTCCACCGCATTCCCAGTTGCTGCTGTGATCGGAGAAGCTTTTGCCGCCCGCCGTGCCGGAGAAGATGCCGCGAACCAAACCGTGATAAGTCCCAGCGCGGAACCACAGATAATACCGACCGGCTGATGCCAAGCACTGGTAAAGAGCTGAACTCCTCGCCGATAAATCCACGCAGAAAGGAACACAATCCCCATGTGGAAACGATTCCCAGCACACATCCTGCCGGAACAGCAGTTTTACACCAGAAAAGGGCTTCCAGCCGGACAAGCATCCGAACCTGATTTTTTCCTGCCCCAAGACAACGCAGCATTCCATAATAGCTGGTACGCTGAGCTACATTGCTGTTGATGCTGCCTGTGATCATAAAAATTCCGGCAAGGACGACCATGCCAGCCAACACAGCCGCTACCGCATATAAGCCTACAATATAATCGTTGTTGCTGCTTGCGTTCAACGCCATCAGGTAAGTATTTTCGGAGATTTTTTCTTCTGAAATTCCGTACTTGTTTTCGATGTTCACAATGGACTGCCGCAAATTGGTACGTGGCTTGAACTGGATGAAATACTGTGTTTCAAAGGATTCTTCTACCTGTGCGGCAATCTGAGAAAATGTACTGCGGTTCATCACCAGCACAACAGCATCATACTGGTTCGCATCGGAGGTATCCTCATTGAAACCTGCGACAGTAAGCGAAATGGTTTGTCCATCCGGGAGCGTCAGCGGAATCGCTGTACCGACCGTAACATCCAGCCAATCCCGGATGTTTGCTGTCACGAGCACTTCGCCGATCCGCCGGGGCAGTGCTGCACTGCATTCCCGGAAAGATTTGAAGGATTGCATCATCTGCTCCTACCAGTGCGGCACGTTTATCTCCGGCAAAGTAGTTTTCCGTAAGGGAAGCGTTTATGTCGCTATACGCCGAAAATGCAGCAACATCCTCCTGTGCGGCAAGCTCTGCGGCTGTTTCAGGGGGAGATGTTCCTTTACCATGATATGCCAGTTTCCGTTTTTTGTTCAGCTGGTTTGAGGTTTCCATCCGAATCGCCATATCTGCCATACTGAACACCGCCGTGACCAGAAACACCGCAAGGACGATGCACAAAATCGTCATGCGGTTCTGCCGTCTGCGTACCTTGGCAGAAATCGGGATCAGGCTCAGATAGCTTTTCATTTCTGTGCTGCTCATTCCCGGCACCTCCCAAAATCGGTCAGGCAGCCGTCCGATACCTGCAACACCCGGTCTGCCGTCTGCGCAATGCTGCGGTTGTGGGTGATCATCAGGATAGTCTGCTCGTATTTCCGGGATGTTTCTTTTAGCAGGGCAATGACCTCGCTGGTGTTCTGGGTGTCCAGATTGCCGGTCGGCTCATCCGCCAAAATCAGTGAGGGCGGGTCATCAGGCGCGGCCAATGGCTACCCGTTGCTGCTGCCCACCGGAAAGCTGGCTTGGCAGATGCTTCCGACGGTCTTTCAGATTCAGCACGGTCAGCAGTTCTTCCAGATATGCCCTGTCCGGCTTTTGGTAGTCCAGCAGCACCGGAAACAGGATGTTCTGTTCTACGGTCAGTTCCGGGATGAGATTGAATGCCTGAAAGATAAAACCGATATTGCGGCGGCGGAAGATCGTCAGCTCCCGGTCTTTCATGGCAAAAACATCCTTGCCATCAATCAGCACCTTGCCGGAAGTCGGCGTATCCAGTCCACCAATCAGGTTGAGCAGGGTGCTTTTGCCGGAGCCGGATTCGCCAACGACCGCGACATATTCGCCTTTTCGGCACTGAAAAGCTAACATCTTTCAGCGCATGGACAGCGGTTTCTCCGCTGCCGTAGGTCTTGCAGAGATGGTTGACTTCTAATAGTTCCATAGTGTATCCCTCACTTTGCAGGTTCCTTCGATTCAGACGGATTATCTCTGTCTGTGCAGAAAAGGATAACACGTCAACCTTACTGCAAGCCTACACTCAGCCTACAATTTTGTAGGAATCGGAAAATTCAGAGTAAAGGTCGTGCCCTTTCCCAGCTCGCTGTCTACTTCAATGGTGCCGTGATGGGCTTCCACAACGGCTTTTGCCAGCGGCAGACCCAGCCCGATGCCCTGTGTATCCTGTGAAAAGCGGCTGCGATAAAACCGTTTGAAGATATGGTACAAATCTTCCGGGTGGATGCCGCTGCCGTTGTCGCGCACTTTGATCTGAACCATGGACGGCAGTGCATTCCACTCTACCTGAATCGTATCTCCGCTCTTTGTGTGGTCAAGGGCATTCTTTACAAGATTGTCCACAGCTTCCTGCATCCAGTCACGGTCGCACCAAAGTGTAACCGCCTCTGAGCCGGACAGAACAAGCTTTTTCTGTTCCTGTTCTGCACGATAGTTATACTGCCGCGCAATGTCCTGCACCATTTCAGCAACATTTTCGTTTTTCTTCTCCAAGACGACCGAACCGGCATCCAGCCGGGTGATTTTGAGCAGATTCTGCACCAGCGTTTCGATGCGGTCCAACTCCTGTTCGGACAGGTCTGCAAACTCTTTGACCTCCGATGGCGAAACAGCTTCGTCCTGAAGCAGACCGTTGTAGATTATTCACGCCGCCAGCGGTTGTTTTGAGCTGGTGCGAAATATCTGCAATGGTTATTTTTCAAAAAAACGCTTCTCCCGCTGCTCGTTGTCTGCGTGTGCGCTCAGAACTGCCGTCAATGCATTAACGGAGTGAAACAGACGGTAAAGTTCTCCCTCCCGGTCGCAGTCCAGTCGTGCATCCGGGTTGCCATCCAGACAGCTTTGGATTTTCTGGACTGCCTGTTCCAGAAGCGCGCTCTGCCTTTGGAAATAGCGAAAAAGCACGCCCCAGAGGCAGCCGCCCAGAAGCAGAAAAACCAACAGTAATGCGAAAGAGAATGCGTGCGTCGTATGCCATACGATGCCCTGCGTGAGAGCCAATGCCACCGCCCAGACTGCCAGCACTGTCCGGATCAAAATCCGGATCTCCCGGTTTGCGAATACTTTCATACGGCACCTTTACCCATTCCATTTATAGCCCATGCCGCGGACAGTCAGCAGCATCTGCGGTTTGCCGGGGTCGTCCTCAATCTTCATCCGCAGCCGCCGGATGTACACTGTTAAGGCACTGCTGTCAATGTAATCCCCATCGCAGTCCCACAGTGCATCCAGAATTTGTTCCTTGGATAGCACGGCATTCGGATGCTGCATAAAGAAGCAGAGCAGCTTGTACTCTGCGCTGGTCAGTTCCAGCAAGATCCGTTTTTGTACGCCTGTCCCTGCAACAGCCGGACGGTGATGCTGCCCGATTCCAGTACGGGTTCTCCTGCGCTGGACGCATTTGCACGGCGAAGCAGTGCATTGACCCGCGACAACAGGACACTCAGCTTGAACGGCTTGGTCAGGTAATCATCCCCGCCCATATCCAGTCCCATGATGATATTCATTTCCTCATCCGAAGCAGTCAGGAACAGAATCGGCACGTTGGATGTGCGCCGCACCTTCTGGCAGAAATCGAAGCCAGAGCCATCCGGCAGGGAAACATCCAGCACCAGCAGGTCATATTTTCTGTCTGACCACAGCACCTCGGCTTCTGCCAGCGTCCGGGCTGTATCCAGTGCAAAGCCCTGTTTCTTGAATGCAAAGGTCAGCCCACTGATCAGGCTCAGATCATCTTCCAAAAGGAACAGTTTTCTCATGATTCCCTCTCTTTTCTGCGTTTTGTGTGTCCTACAGGTTCAAAAGCATTATAAGTTTTTTCTGCGAAGATTACAATGTGCGAAACGGAAATTGTTTCTTGCCGTGTGTTAAATATAAGTCCTACTATCACCGCTTTACTGCGTAAAGTACATTGCAATGCGCTTTTTGGCGCGCCCGAAGGGATTCGCCAAGCCGCCGCCCTAGAAAACGGCCCCACCGGGGCGTTTCTGCCCCGCGGGACGCAAAGCGCGGGGCACGGGCTGTTCGAAGCCCTTCTTTTACTGCCCCATAAAATCCGTGCAAAACAAAAAGGGACTGTTGCACATCGTTTTGGATGAAAGTGCAGAATCGCCCCTAAGAATTAGACATATAATCGAACAATAGGAAAAAGCATGTGCATCACAAATCCATTGAAAAATTTCTGATTTTCAAGGAAATCTGTTGCACATGCTTTTATTTCTACAAAAACATGCTTTTTTATTTTTCGATTCTACGAATAAAAGAGGGGCTGTTACATGTGCAACAGCCTCTTGGTGCGACCGGGAGGATTCGAACCTCTGGCCTTCCGGGTCGGAGAACTACGACAAGCCCGTACAGACCAACGTTGAAGCGTGAATTTTGTTGGTTCTGCACAGTTGCGTCCAAAGCAAGAAAAACGCCTGTTGGTGGTTGTCACAACGGGCTTTTCGGTGTTTTACGGTGCGTCTGCACAGTAGTAGTCAAATGGTGGTCAAAGAATGTAAAATAAAACGCAATAGAGTACCACTATTCCCGGTATATGACCCTTGCTTTAGCATCTTGCTGTTTTCCTATATAAACCCGTTCATTATGTTCAATTCCAAAAATGCTTGTGCATTTAATTGTCATGTTCATGCAAAAATATCCCAAAGAGTTTGTCCAACTTTCCCAACGATTTCTATAGACATCCTCAGCGAAATATATATCGAAAGCAAGTTTCTTCATCATCAATCTGTGGCTTATTCTGCTTGCAAATTTTAAATTACTTCATATTTCCATTGCAAGTATCCATAATTTTCGTCCATAAAGTGGGCCAAAAGCTGAAATCACTCCAGCGGCCGGGGATAAGCCAGCCGGGCAGGGTTTGCAGAAAATGGGGTACCGCCCACGCAAATGCCAGTGCTAAAGCAAACAGGGCTGCCCCGTGCAAGACACCGGGCAGGGCACAAATAAAGCGCAGCAACAGCACGACCAAAGCCAGTCCGACAATCAGGGCAGGCAGGGCACACGCTGCTTGAGCCAGCCATGCCTTTTGGGGGCCGTAAGTGATGGCGGTGATCTTTCCGGCACCGGTTGCTGCGGCCCACTGTTCGGCGTCCGTTTTGGGGGTGTCGGGCGAAAGACCCCGCAGCGCCGCGTGGGTAAAGCCGCTTGCGCCGGATAAAGAAGCGTTTTGCTTTACTTTTAAACACGCCGGAAATGAAATACTCGGTACGGTCCAGTGCAACAGTCAAGCCCATAATATCATAGCTGCCAAACAGTGTCCACGCCAGCGTCGAAGAAATCGCGCACTGCTGTCCTACGACACCGGGTGCTGTGCCCTGAAGATATTCCACAGGCAGACAGTCCTGCGCTGTACCGTCAAAGCCGATACAGGTCACATCTTCCGCTGTGCGGTCAGAATCTGCCGAGACCGCTGCTGCTTTCTCGCTCCAAAAGCTGGCAGTAACGGCTTGAGTGTTGG
>ENA-OQAJ01000592-OQAJ01000592.1-human-gut-metagenome-genome-assembly--contig:-NODE-592-length-11247-cov-2.909712_pt1 | contig 11247 bp, 18 predicted proteins | sample MGYA00242736_ERZ504529 | MGnify/ENA primary metagenome ERZ504529 (study PRJEB26092, sample SAMD00036275) | human gut metagenome | host: Homo sapiens | study: EMG produced TPA metagenomics assembly of...
CTTCTGAAACATTCATGTATACTGCTTCGTATGTATCCTGAATCTGTTTTTTGTACTTCCAGCAGTGAGTCGCAATTAGTCCTGAAAGCATATCAAAAATGATGCTAGAGCTATAGAAATCACTAACATAATATTTCTTCGCTTTCAGACCGAAGATTCCTCTGTACAATATTTTTATTGCTTTTTTATCCCCTTGTTTTCTCATCTTCACCAACTCCAATTTTCAAAAAATTTTCCGTCTTCAATCCTCACTATTCGTTCTGCTAAATCTGCAATGTGCTCGTTATGAGTAATCATCACAACACTTTGCTCAAATTTTCTACTCGTGCTTTGAATCAATTCCAGTACATCCTGGCTCGTCTTGCTGTCAAGATTTCCTGTAGGTTCATCTGCAAGTATAATTGCCGGCTTCGTAATCAAGGCTCTTGCAATGGCAACACGCTGCTGTTGTCCACCAGATAACATATTCGGCATACTTTTCAGTTTCTCCTTTAAACCGAGCATATTAATAATTTCGTTCAAAAATACCTGATCAACTTCCTGCCCATCTAATTCAATTGGCAAAACTATATTCTCATAAACATTTAACATGGGGAGTAAGTTATAGTTTTGAAAAATAAAGCCTATATTCCTTCTTCGAAAGATTGTAAGCTGCTCATCATTTTAAGTCTGACAATTTTTTTCCTTGGATTTTTAATTTCCCCAGAGGTAGGTATATCCAATCCTCCCAACATATTCAATAAGGTAGATTTACCACTTCCGGATGTACCAACAATAGCTACAAATTCTCCCTTTTCAACACTAAAATCTACTCCATCTAATGCCTTTGTTATATTAGGCTCCTTTCCATAATATTTTTTTATATTTCTTGCTTCCAATACTTTCATAATTTATTTCTCCTTTCAATTCATTCTTTAATTCGTATCTATATATCAATGAAAGGCTACTCGATTTTATTTTCTCGAATAAGGACTACCTTTATTCCGGCTTGCTGACACATCTCTATATGCTTAATTAGCTGCTGCTCCTTTTCAGGTGTTCCGAACATGTGCATGGTACTGAAATCAATTTCATCTATATATCCTTTGAGTTGTTCTGTTAATTCCTCGGTAATCGCAAGACCATTGCTCTGTAGTGTAATTGGGCAAGTCAAACCATTTCTTAATGCTTTTGCAATTTCCACAATTTGATCTTTAATCAGTGGCTCTCCACCTGTAAGAATCATTTTATGTGGTTTATTTTTCTGAAAGAACGGAATCACCTTATTCTGTATATCCTCCAGCTTAAATTCTTTTTCTGGACGAAGCTTGTCGTTTGCACTGATCGCACAAAAATCACAATTCATATTACATTTCCTGGTTACCATCAAATATACCGTATTGATTTTCTCATGATTCTTCTCTATTTCTTTTACAAATTCAGTTTGCTGCTCCCATACAGGGAATTGTATCCTCTTGATCCTCTAGGTAAATAATCTCTCGAATCCTCGGAACATCCAACCCGGCTTCTACAGAACCGATTTTAAATTCTGGAAGTTCCGCACAAGTATAAATCCCACCATCCGTTGTTACATAGCAAGTTGTCAAACCTGCCTTACATGCGTAAAATGGACATGGAATCAGGAAAGATTTCAGATATTGTTCCCAAAGATTCCAAAAGATTACTTCTTGATTTTTTTGTATATGTGCTTTATATAAACCAAATACCTTCTCTATCTGTTCTCGTAATCCCTGTATCTGCTCATCACTCCAGGAGCAATAATAATCAATTCCCGACTCTAATTTTTTTAATTCCTAAATCAAGCAAAAACTGGAAACTTTCTGCATAATATTGATAGTTATTACTTGTCACAACACTGGCTACCGAAATCTGATTTCCTGTTTCCTGCTCATATTTTCTCAATAACGGAAGGTTCTTCATAATTTTTTCAAAGCTTCCGGTTCCTGCATAATCTCTCCTGTTCAAATTCTGAACATACTCAGGACCATCTAAACTCACCTTCACCTCAAATGTATTTTCCACAAAAAAATCAATTACTTCATCTGTAACTAACGTTCCATTTATCGTAGTACTGAACTTGCATATTAAGTTTGTTTCCTGGCATTTTTTCTTCGCATAATCTACCACATCTTTCATCAGATTAAATGCCATAAGGGGTTCCCCTCCAATAAAGTAAACCATAAGTGTCCGATCATGCTGTTTATTTGCTTCATGCACAGCAATATCGATTGCCTTTTGAGCCGTTTCTAAACTCATGTATGTATTTTTCTTCTCGCCCAGATAGCAGTAAGTACAATTCAAATTGCACTTATTTATGATCTCTAATGACAATGTATACATTTTTCCTGCCTCCTAAACTGTAAATTGGTTCAAATTTCTATTTGTTTTCTTCTGGAAATCCAATCTTTCCACCATATTAAATAAGGGATATCGCAAAATAATTTCTGTCTTCGGATTTTCCATGGCATATACCCTGATTCTCTCTTTATACTCACATATTTCCTGATAATTGTTGTGATCAATAAATAGCACCGGATACTGTTCTGCTGTTTTTATATTTCTCAATTTTTCCATTCCACTTTCAAAAGTATCACATCTCTCTGTTCTCGTTACTTCCCGTATGAAACGCTGCTCTAAAGGTTCTTCTATACGGTTCGTTAGAAAATAACACTGTTTCTGCTTCAATGTTTGATATGGATAATAGTGATTCAAAGTGTTGAGAGTAAACTGTAAAATTGCCTGTTCATGTTCATCCTCATAATTGCTTAAATACCCTGTTATTACAGCACACCCAAAGCTATTGCCCTGATAAAACTTAGGAATGCCTAAATGATAAAGAGAAAAAAATTTAGAGGAAAAAATCACATCCTTTCCTATCCCATCATATTGGAAAACCTGTAAAGGATTCTCTATGTCCAGGCATCTTATTCCCATTACAAAAGGGAAGGAAGCCGGATAGGTTGCTTCTACTTGCTGATTAGAGTATGCTGCCACAATCAAAATCCCCTTTTCTGTAGCTGCTCTACATACCTCCTCTATTTCTTTGTGATATTTGTACTCATCTCCCATACTCATATTAATTATGTCTACCTGTTCCTCTATCAGTAATTCAATACCTTCTATCATATCCAGAACCGTACTCTTTTTGTTCTTCCTCACAATGGGTACCAGAACAATTTCAGCTTCTGGGTTTTCCTTTAAAATAAAAGAACAGACATATTCCGCATGGGTAAATCCAAAGGCATCTTTACTGTATTCCTGACCTTTCCACTTGCAGTCTTATTTTTACAATTTTCTTATCCTGAAAAAAAGGATTATCAAAAGATCCATTGGAATCCAACACACCTATCCTCACTTTTCACTCACCTGCCTTATATGTAGCTTCTCCAAATCCACAATAATATCTGCTTCTCGCAATTCTTCCAGATTGTGCGTAGAAAAAATAATAATTTTCTCCCTTGATAACGCATGCAATAATTGATAAAAACGCCCTCTTCGTTTTTCATCAATATTTGCTGTCGCTTCATCAAAAATCAGAATTTGTGAATTTTTCAAAATATTCCTCATAATATCTAAACGCCGCATTTGTCCTTCTGAGAAATTGCATGGATCTATCTTTATCTCGGTATCCCATACCATTTCTAAAGTATGGATTTCATCATACAAATCCAAGCACTTTGCCACTGTATCCATTTCTTCTTCCGAAACAATATGTAGTAATCCCATATTCCGTCTTACCGTATCATTGAAGAACTGTGTACGCTGCATAACATATCCTGTATTTTCCCAATAGCTGTTAATATCTAATTCCTGCAAATCTGTGTTATTCACAACTACTTTTCCTTCTGTCGGTTGATACACACCTGTTATAATTTTGAACAGAGTGCTTTTGCCTTGTCCACTTTTTCCATGAACTCCGTAAAGAGTGCCTTTTTCGAACTTCAAATTGAGCCGGTCAAATACCTTCTTATTCGACTCTGTATAAGAAAAGCTCATCTCTTCTAAGGAAATGTTGTTAACTGTTGTTACTTTCTCTCCATCTCCTTGTTTCTGATCCGGATACTGAAGCAAACCATTGATATCCTTTAAGGAAACTACGGCTGTATGATACTCGTTAGCAAACTGTGCGATTCCAATAATAGGATTCATAATAATTGTCTGGTAATTCATCAAGGCCATAATGGTACCTATGGTCATATTTCCTTTAAATACTTCTTGTGCACCGACTACCCAAATTATGACTGTTCCTATAAACTGAATCACGAGTATCGTAGATGTATTCAATATGTACAACAAATTCTGGCGATTCGTCTCTTTTTTGTATTTCTGATTTTTCTCAAAGTACATATCATGCACATATTGCCCACATTGAAAGAGTCTTGTAATAAACCAATTATCATAGGTGTTTGTCAGAACATTGGTTATGCTGTTATATCCTTCCAAAACTTGACCACTGGTTTCCTGTATCAATTTCCCCAGGATTCTACTAATAAAAGGAACACTGACAAGTAAGATAATATTGGATACGGCAATCCCCTTATGGATAGAAAACATATATGGAGGAACAACCACCAGGATAACAATATTGGAAACCAATGTGATAATACTTGTGATTCCACATTGTTTCACTGCTGAAACATCTTTATCTACTTTCAGCAAAATGTCACTTAGCTTTATCTTCTCAAAAAAATTCACGCTTACTGTTGATAATTTATCTTCTACCTTTTGTCGCATATCTGCTGCTATCTCTTCCGAAATAACAGCCACGATATAACGCTGTACATAATTCATAAGGTAGTTCAGCAGTAACATGCCCAGGAACACCACCAGAAGGAGCATAAACGCAGATAAACTGGTACTATGTGGATTCCCCAAATCATCTATCACTTTTCCCTGCAGCTCCGGACGCACCAAAGAAACTCCCGCCGTTAACACAATCGTTTGCTATTGTTAAAAATATAGGAAGGTAGTAACTTTTTTTCTTAAAAAGCATACTCTTTTAAAAAATCCAAGATATGGACGGCTTTCTTTACTTTTCATCGCTTAACCTCTTGGCAATCTTCTCTCCGAACTCACTGAATTTTAAATCTTCCTCCTGGATATAGTCTATATACACTCCTAATTTTTCTCTAACTATTTCAATCGGCTGCTGTAAATAATATTCAAGAATCTGCACCATTGCCTTATAAAAGATATGTTCAAAAATACACTCTGCATCCGATGGTACATTAATCTTCCCTGTATTGATAAAATTCATATATCCGCATTTCATACCATGACAAAAATCTCGGATTGTGCATCCCTTGCACTTCGGATCGGTTTTATCAAAGTTCGACATTGCTATTAATTTTGCCTTTCTTATATCAACGCCTTCCTTGATATTACCTATACAATATTTTTCATTACTTGTAAGAAATCCACATGGATATATCTGACCATTCGGAAAGATCTTGAAATTTCCAATTCCGGCATCGCACATGCCAAAGCAGTTCCCAAAATCACACAACATATTAAACATTTTTCCATCAAATTGATCTATAGTAAAAACTCTGCCCGCTGCTGCCTCAGCCAAATAGTACCGCAAAAATTTGTCCCACCTGCTTTTCAAATTCTGCCTTCAGCTCATCACATATTTTTAAATATACATCCATAATCATACAGATGTTATCCAATCCATGCTCATGCAGGTAACAGATATTTTCGAACATATACGGAATGGTATTTTCTGTGACCGTCATTCTTACAGAAAAATTCAATCCACTATCCTTTACCTTCATGATATTCTCAAAAATTTTTTTCATAGCAAGAAACTCCATCTTTCGCAACTCTGTTCAAATCATGGGTTTCCTTATTCCCATCAAAACTAAGGCGTACTGTAAAATGATTTTCTTTCATAAATGCAATGAACCGATCATCCATCATGGAACAGTTGGTAGTAATATAATACTTTACTTCCCTTTCCGGATAATTATCTTTGATATAGGCTACTGCCTTGTAAATTAAATCTTTCTTCAGCAAAGGCTCACCGCCCAAAAAATCAATCAAGACTTTCCCTCTATCCCCATAATTCATCATAAACTCCAAAGAGTCCACAAGTGTTTTTTCATTCAACTGATAATGGTTATGGTAGTCTTCATAACAATACTGACATTTAAAATTACAATCTGTTGTCATATATAATGTGAAATTATACATATCTGTCTACTCCTTTCTTGAATATACTAAAAACAATTTTAATCAAATTCTCCTATCTCGCCATATATTTTGATTATTTTGCGTATTTTAGTGTCTAAATGGCATAAAAAACAGGCCTCGATATTCTTAATACCAAGACCTGAAAAACTCTTATTAATAGATTCCAACTTCTTTTCCAAATTTATACATATATTGAGTTACCGTCTGTATAGCATGCTGCACAGATTGTCTGCCTGCACTATCATAGGAACTTTCCTTTTGAGCATCCGCCGCAAGCCCTTTCGCATGTTTTGCTGCGGAATACATCAAATCTCCTGTTGATGTATTTAATGCGGTTGTATATACGGATGAGCCAAACGAATTTCCTGCTATTGTGTAAGATTTACGGTTTTTTATCAACATATTTTTCAAAAGCGGAATGATTGCTGTTTACTGCTGTCAAGTTCGATGCATGATGCGGTTCATTTAAGTCTGATACATAATGGGTGCCTTTTCCTAAGTTTGACATAGCCAATTGTACATCTCCTGCACGATACGCATTTACTGCTGCCTGAAAATATGACTCTGCTCTTGTCCTAGCTGTCGGAGATTTTTGACCAAGCCAGTTTTTTCCAGTATCAGGATCATAAAAGTGTCCTGCAAAAGTTCCTGCATCTGTTTCATTTCCAAGTTTATCCGGCCAGTCGGTTGCCTCCATAAGAATAGATGAGTTCAGCTCACCATTGAATGCACTATTTCCTTTATCATTGCTCAGAATTTTAAGTGCGTTTGCAACAATATACTGATGTGTATGATCTACCCCACCAGACGAAAATCTTTCATCTGGATTTGTGCCATGCTCAATCGGAACTCCTTCCCCGTAAAGTTCATCAGAACCATTCGCAATATCCTGCACTTTCGTTGGAAGTTCTGGTTGTTCCGCTGCCATAACTGGCATCGTTCCCAATAAAGCCCCCACTGATACCATGGCAATAAATAGTTTCATTTTTTTCGCATACCCATGCCTCCTCTTCTTTTTTCTTTATTTTACATCCTGCTTCAAGAAAAAACATATAATTTGTTTAGTTTGCATTTTTTTATGCCCTGCCTGGACCAATAAAAAATGGCACTTATTTTCCATAAGCACCATCTTGTCACACTATATTTCTATCGGAATAATCACAGAAACAGAAAACATATCATCTAAAACACTAAATGATACTTCTCCTCCATAATCTTTCACCACACTTTTAATATTTTTGACACCAAACCCATGATTTTTCTTATCTTCCTTTGATGTTTCCAGTGTTGCATTTTCTCGCAGATAACGTACTTGTGAATCTCTTAGGCTATTTTCACATAAAATTGACAAGAACCCCTTTACTTTTTTAGCCTTTAACTGTACTAAACACTCTACCATAGGATTTTCTTCTTTCATTAACCGGCATTCTCTTAATGCGTTATCTATTGTATTCGAAATTATGACACATAAATCCTCATTTCTTATCTGTCGAAACTCTGTAAAATCGGCAAACACCTTAAATTCAATTCCCTTTTCGATAGCCTCCAATCGTTTCGTATGAAGCAAATTATCAATAAAAGTATTCCCTGATTTATAGTAACTTTGATACTTATTTAATTTACGTTCAATACCATTAATATACTCTATTTTTTGTTCTGGCTCTATATTTTCTTTCAATGCCTCCAAATGATTTTTTATATCATGGGAAAGCCTGCGGATATTTTTCCATATCTTTCGATTGTTTCATATAATAATCATACTGCAAGCTCATCTCACTTATTTGAAGCTTTTTTTTCATTTTCGATTTTTTTTTACATTTAAGTAGTTCTCCAAAATCACTATGTTACAGACAGTTCCTAAAAACATAACAATAGGAACTATTGATATTGTAATAACTGACCATATGTTTCCAATAATTACCTTTTTATCATTATATAGGTTATCGGTACATACTGCCATAACTATAATATTAAGCAATAACGGGATGAAAATTGTCATCACATTAATGCTTGATAAATGCGGTGGAATTCTTTCTATAATTTTCTTTAATGTCAAACATCCGGCAATAATAACACTTTCTGCAATTACCATCATCACCACTTGGTATATTCCTGGTAATTCAGCTAATACTCTATTTCCACTATATGGATATAGGAAAATACTGCTTAGTAATTGCCCTAATAACGAAATAGATAAGAAAATACTGCCTATCAAAATACAATATTTCATATTCCGTTGAAATAAAAAAATGTCCTATAAACATGACAATAATCACAATCGTAATATAATTATAAACGATATGTATGGATACCCCATTCTCCATTACCCGCACCAGAAAAATACTTCCAATGCACAAAACATAGGAATACCAATTTTTCTTTCGATACTCTTGATTGTTTTTTCTATCAATCAACAAATATGTAATCAGAAAAATATTAATTATTGAAAAAAGATTCTTTATAATACTCTGTGCATACACACTATACACTTCCTCCCCGTTCTGCCATTTTTTTCATTAGGTTTTGTTTTCTAGACCGTGTAATATAAATTTTAGCTCCGGAATAAAGTGTAGTGGTAAGATCATGTAATGATTCAATACAATCGACATTTACAATAATACCATTATGACAACGTACAAAATAGTATTTTTCCAAGCGTTCTTCTAAATCTCTCATTTTAAAATATCCATCTTCCTGATTTCCATTTCGTAGATGAAATAAAACCTTTTCGTTTCACGGTTTCAATGTATTCTATATCGGAAAGAAATAGTTTTAAAGTATCCTTTCTCATTCTTTACTGCTATGTATTTTTGCTCATATGACTCTAGTTTTCTTAATGCTCTATTCATTTCACAATTAATCTGTACTTGTGTAATTGGTTTTGTAATAAAAATTTTGGACATCATACTTATATCCAACCCCTAAAAATTCATTATGAGATGATACATAAAGAATAATTGATTTTTCATCATGTCTGCGGATAATATCCACCAACTCCATGCCATCCATCGCAGGCATCTTCTATATCCAAAAAATGAAAAATTTGGAATTCTTCTTTTAAAGATTCCATTAACTGCAACGGCTTTGTATATTTTTTTTATACAAAAAGTCCTTACCATTTTTTCTCTGCATAAATTTTTTAGCATTTTTCAACTGTATCTACAAAATATTTTTCATCATCACATATCGCTATTTTTATCACTCATATCACCTATCTGCTTCTTCAGCATATTTTCCATCTGTGCTTCATTTAGCCTTCTTCCCATCAACAATAACGTAGCTTTATTTATCTCATCTAACTTTTGAAAAACATCCCATAATTCTTCAATTTGACTTTTACACAAATCACTATTATCTCCATATACCAAAACATCTATTGGTATGTCAAATATATTTGCCAGTTTCACCAATAAGCTACAGGGAATATTTTCAATATCTGCCTTTTCAATCCTGCTGATTGTCTGTTGACTCGTACCTAACTTTTCGCTTAATTCTTTTTGAGAAATCCCCAATTCCTTTCTCTTTCGCCTAATTATATTCATTTTCACCACCACATCAATATAATAAAACACTTACTACCAGTCACTTCATAAGTTGGTATTTATAATAAAAATAGCGTATTTTTACCCATATTTCAAGTTTTATTTTCAAAAAAATTATAATTGAGGAGCATATATCTCCCATAGATTCCTCTTTTTCCTTTCAAAATAACACATATCAGGATTATGTTCACCTACTGTTCCACTATATGCCAAACTGTTCATGATGCAATTTTTGCTTTGGCACTTCACAGCAAAGCTGCATTTTGAACACATATTACCTTCTTTTCCTATTTTCCTCAATCTTTTGATACATTCCTTAGACAATCCATTTTCAACATCTCCAATGCACCCACTATCTTCTAAATTTGCCGCACAACCAAAGATTCTCCCATCCACCTTTATATATATTTGAATAAGACCTACACCACAAAATCCTGATTCTCCATTATTTTCTCCGTATTTCTTCAAATCTAAAATTGGTCCCCAAAGAAATGCTTTTCCTGCTTTTTTCCTTTTTAAATAGTAACGTAATACTTTTTCCCATTCATCAGCCAAACCATCCAACTGATCGGTTGTCCATCTATTCATAACATCAATAGAAGAATCCACTATGCTAAAATTTAGATTTTCAACTAAATGGCAAACAGATTCAAATGTTTCCCCATAATTATTCTGTGTAACAACATGTGCTGCCTGAATATATTGCTTGGTTCTCTTCTCGTATTCTTTGAAATACATACAGTTTTCAATAATATTAGAATAACTTCCAACACCATCAATCCTCTTTCTGTTTTTATTATGGGTTTCCTCATCTCCATCAATACTTACTTTTAAATGAATTCTATATTTAATCAGCCATGCTAAAATCTCATCATTTAAAATAGTTCCATTTGTCGTGATAGAATATGTCACTAAAATATTTCTTTTTAATGCCTGCCCCTCTATATAATCCACCAAATGCTTTAAAAATGAAAGACTTAAGAGTGCCTCTCCACCTACAAAATCCACCCATAATCTTCGATCTCTATGATTTTCCGCATTTAAAAATGCAATTTCCAATCCTTTGTATGCTATCTGTTCGGACATCTTTTGGTTTGTCTTTCTTCCAAGATAACAATATGTACAACGTAAATTACATATTTGGTTTACTTCTAAAGTAATTGTATACATATACTTTCCTCCAAAAAAGAAACCGCACAGACTATCATATCCGATAGGCTACACGGTTCTTTGTTTTAACTAGCTTCATTAATGTATGCCCCTGGAAATGGCCATGGGCAATCAGTTAAACATCTCTGCGTTCTTTCAGAACATCCGGTATTAACTTTCTTATTTCTTCCTCTGTTAAATCCAGTTTCTTTTACGAACTCTTCTGTTGTTTCAGTATTAACCATGTTTTTTCTCCTTTCTGTTTAGTATATGAGGACTATAATCCATTTTTTTCCATACAACAATATTCTTTGTATAAATCAACATATTTTTGACATAGATTTCAGTTTTCCCATTTTCC
>ENA-OQAJ01000593-OQAJ01000593.1-human-gut-metagenome-genome-assembly--contig:-NODE-593-length-11243-cov-2.379993_pt1 | contig 11243 bp, 14 predicted proteins | sample MGYA00242736_ERZ504529 | MGnify/ENA primary metagenome ERZ504529 (study PRJEB26092, sample SAMD00036275) | human gut metagenome | host: Homo sapiens | study: EMG produced TPA metagenomics assembly of...
AACCAGTTCCTGACCGCAAGTGCCGGTAACGATGGTCATAATGAAGTCAAATGCAGCCTGCGGGTTCTCGCAGTTAGAGGAGATGGCCAGAGAGTTTGCACCGGCGTAAGCAGAAGCATCAACATTGCCCTCGACTTCGGGGTAGTTGAAGAAGCCCCAGTTTACAGGCTCGCCAACCGCAGCGTCAACCTCAGAAGTGACATAGTTTGCGCAAGCAACCATAGCAGCCGTGCCAAGGCCAACCTTGGTCTGGCTGGCGGGGTAGGCATCAGGTGCGCCTTCGGCCAGATAACCAGCGTTCACGAAATCAATGATTTCCTGCGCAGCCGCCACAGCAGCTTCATTGTCAGCCCAGCCGCCGTTCTTGCCCAGTTCAGCAATGGCGTCCTCACCCAGATGACGAACCAGATGGTTGTAGAAGTTGAAGTTTGCGTAAGCACCGTCCAGCGCCAGCGGCTCATAGCCGTTGTCTTTCAGGGTCTGGCAGACAGTCAGGAACTCATCCCAAGTCTTGGGGGTGTCGGTAATGCCACAGGCATCGAAAACATCCTTGTTGTAGAAGATACCGCCAATCTGGGGCTGCTCTACGATGGAGTTCAGGTAGCCAGCCCATTCTTTGGACTGATCGTTAAAGCAAGCGTAGCTGAAGTCATCATAACCGACAGCGTCTGCCATCTCGGTCAGGTCGTAGGTGTAGGGAGCGTAAGCGTGGCCGATACGGTTGTAATCATCCTCGAAGATGTCCAGTTTTTCGCCAGATTCCAGCGCGGCAGAAATCAGGGTGTTGACATCGCGGCCTTTCCACTCGATGTTGACGTGTGCGCCAGTTTCAGCCTCGAAAGCGTCAGCGGCGGCCTGAATTGCATTTGCCTGAACCTCACCGGCAGACCACATAGACCACATGGTCAACTCAACGCCCTCATACTTCTTGCCATCAGTAGCCGTAGACTCGGCAGCCGTGGATTCAGCCGGAGCAGTAGAGGTAGCTTCCGAACTTTGAGCGCTGCCACCACAAGCAGCCAGAGATGCTGCCATAGCAGAAGCCATCAAAAGTGCAACGATCTTCTTCATTTGTGTTTTCCTCCTAAGTGTAAATTCTGTGTCGGGATTACTTCCCTTTCGCGGTGACTTAAGTGTAGTGCTTTTCCAGCTTTTTAGCAATTATTATCTTGCCCACCTATTTTACAATCTTGCTATTTCTCCGTTTTTCGGCATATTGCTGGGTTTTCGTAGGCAATCGTTGTGCATTTTTTACTATTTGCTTTTTTTCATCAAATGTTAGTTGTTGACAAAAACGCCGAATACCGTCTTGCGCTTTTCAGCCTCGTGCAATATAATGACAATATACTACAAAATAGGAAGTGTGACCCCAATGAGCCATATTAACTACTCCTTTAATCAGACTGATGATTCCCTGCCCCGCGATAAGATGAAATTACGCAATATTGCTTCCACAAAGTATAGCGGGGATTGGCCCTCCATTCCACATTCTCATAGTTATGCTGAATTATTTTATATTGTAGATGGTGCGGGGCAATTTCAAATCAACGATAAATTATTCCCTGTGCAGGCACACCAGCTTGTTGTTGTAAACCCCAATGTTATCCATACAGAGGTCAGCTTGGAATCCCACCCGCTGGAATACATTGTGCTGGGTATTGAGGGGTTAGAATTTACGATTTCCGATGCCGCCGAGGGCAGCTTTTGCGTTTATACGTTTGACGGAAACAACGATGTACTGTCCTGCATGAGAAAGATTCTTACGGAAATGCAGAATCGGGAATCCAATTTTCAGATACTTTGTCAGGCTTATATGGATATTATCGTGGTACAGCTTATGCGAAATGCCAGTGTATCCGCTGTTCCAATTCATTCCCGGCTGCCTGCTAACCGCCAGTGTGCAACTGTAAAGCGCTATATCGACCACCATTATAAAGAAAATCTTACGCTGGATGAGCTTGCCGAAAAGGTTAGTATCAGCAAATATCACATGGCACACGCTTTTAAGCGCGAATATGGTGTCTCTCCTATCAACTATATCATTGACTGCCGCATCCGGGAGGGAAAGCGGTTATTGGCCGAAACCGACCTTGCACCATCTCAGATTGCCAGCATTCTCGGCTTTTTCTTCGTCCAGCTACTTTTGCAAGACATTTAGCAACATAGAGGGAACATCCCCGACAGAATATCGTAAAGCAAACCAAGTGAAATTTTGATGTCCACTTCCTATAAGCGAAACGATCTCGCAAACTAAAAGTCGGCATATAATAGCACACTTTGGCGATTTTTGTCAAATGATTCCGTCATGGATAGCGTGATTCAAGATCGTTCTCAACAAGAGCCTGCCACACTTCGTATGTATTGGCTGTGTCAGCAGCAAATATTTCTGCTGCTGTTCGGCAAGAAAGTACAATTCCAAATTTCCAAAACAAATAGCAGCCCGCGCAATGATATGCCCCCTATATAGCGAACAGTGAAATAAAGCACTGAAAACTATATAGGGGAGCATATCATGCTAAAGGCTGCTTTTCGCTTATTCTGCTGTGTGAAATGCTCTGCATGAACTCCTATACTCAGGAAGCAAGTCGAGATACGGCTGCCAACGTCTGCGAATCTCCGCAATCTCGTCATCATCTGCATGCCCTACGGTGGGTGGGGGTCCATAAACTTGGGTTCGGTCATGGTGGTATCCTCCTATTTTATAAGTCGCCCTGCGGGTCGGCATCCACCAACAGCACCTTGTAGCCCATCGCCGCCAGTGCTGTGCCGAGATTTACGGTGGTGGTCGTTTTTCCTACGCCGCCCTTTTGGTTTGCTACTGCGATAGTTTTCATGTCTTACTCCTTTACCGCTCTTTTTCCATAATTCTGCGGGTTGTAATCAGATAGTCGTTATAGTCCTTGCCAATGGCAGGGGGGCGTATTATGTACCGCATATCCACGCTCCGTCAGCCTTTTTGTTACGATTTTTGTAAAGTTTCTGCCGGGTTCATCACGGTCAAAGCAAAGTTCCACGCGCCCAACTTTGGGATGCTGCTGCAAAAAGTAGTCAATCGGCTGGTGATTTAACCCGCCCAACGCCAACCGATGAACTTTGCGCCACGATCCATCATGCTGAAACTGCCGCAGCGTTGCGCCAGACATGGCATTAATGGGGGCTTCGTAGATTTCTACGGTATCGCAGTTTTCGGCTTCGGCGGGAATAAGAAAGCCATACTGTTTTTTGGCTGCCCGCCACATCCCCGCGAAAAACTGCCTTGACAGCCACGCTGAAAAGCAGAACGCGGTACACCGTCTGCATCCTTGCCCACAAACACGCAGTTGCGGTAGCTGCCGCGCGTGGTTTGGTACAGGATGCCGCTGCTCACGCAGTATCCCCTTGGTGCATTTATATTGATTTTTACGTTGTATGCTCTATTTCGCACGTTGCAAAGGTAACCCTTATAAGGTATAATCTATTATGATAAGGTAAGGCAGGTGAGCATCCATGCGTTTTTTTCTTGATGCAGCGTGACCATCAAGCGGCTGTTATTGAAATAGCCGAAAAAACCGGCGATATAATTGATGTGGCTGAGATTCTTTCTGCGCAAAGAATCCCCCTCGGCGCAAAACATATCGACGGCAGTTTCGATGTTCTCTCCCTGCGTAAATGGTGGGCCGGGCGTGGTATTCCTGCAAGCCGCTCCGGGCTGGAACACGCGCTGGAAGCACTGCACGTTCCCTATGCAGAACTTCTGCTCGTCAAGTGCAGCGGCCTGAGCCTTTCCGATCAATATTGGGTCACTCCCTGCGATGCTCCGCAACGCTGGCATGATGTAAACTTTTACGAGAATGACTTTTCTGACGATGTGGGCCGCGCCTTGTTTGGTGAGGGCGTTCTCTCTACACAGCCGGATTTGTGTTCTCCCTGCAATACCTCGGATGGCTTTTTACAAAAGCGCTGGCGCATTGCGGACGGGAAACGGATTCTGTTAAAGGCCGGTTCGGGCATTTACCAGCAAGAGCCTTACAATGAAATTGTTGCCTCTTCGTTGTATAACACCCTCGGTATGCCGCACGTTTCCTATTGGCTCGTAGATCAGGGCGGGCAGGTCATGTCCGCTTGCGAGTGCTTCACTGACGAGCACACAGAACTTGTCACCGCTGCCCAATTTATGCGACTGCTGCCGCAGCAACAGGGTGTCTCCAACTGGCAGCACTTTAACGATTGCTGTAATGCGGTTGGAATCTCCGATACACAAAAAAAAATGTCTGCAATATGCTGGCCGCCGATTATATCTTAGCCAACACAGACCGACACTTGGGTAATTTCGGTTTCCTCCGTGATTCCGAAACGCTAGATTGGAAAGGACTTGCCCCTATCTATGACAGCGGCACAAGCCTTTGGCAGATGACACTCACTCGCGCCATCAGCGCGGATGCAATGGTTCCGGCAAAGCCGTTTGAAAACGTCGCAGCAATCTCAGCTAAAATTGATCGCACCTTATGTAGATTTGCCGCTGGAGCGCCTTGATGGATTTTCTGGCAAGGTAAAGGACATCTTGGAGGATGCTGCCCAGTTTGATGATGGGCGAGCTGCGAAAATTGCTACCGCTATTGAGGGCAGAATCCAAACGCTGCGTTCCATGACCATGTGACAGAGAACTTGGTCACATACGACTGGTGACAAATTGTCACCAGTTGATATAGAATTTACAAAAAGGGGCTGTTGCACATCCTCTAAAAAAGAAAGACCGAAGTAAAAGCCAAAAAAAGGCTTTACAACTTCGGTCTTTTGCTTTAAGTTTAATAGTTGTGAACAAAAAAACTCAAAAGCAAGAACAGCATATCGAAATTTTTGGAAAAAAGTCAACAGTTAAAATTTCGGATGCCGACAGAAATAAGAATATCAAAGCACAACGCGCTCTATCAGGCAAGCATCCAGCTTGAGGAACTGGATTACACAAAGTTGTATAGAGCTTATTCGGGAATCCGAAAATCGCAGATAGAGCCGCGTGTGTTATTTAAAGTGCTGGTGTGCGCCTACATGAAGGGCGTATATTCCAGCCGTAAAATAGAGGAATTGTGCAGGGAGAATCTGGTATTTCGCTGGCTGCTGGAGGATCAGAAAACACCGGATCACTGCACTATAGCAAGATTTCGGGGCAACCGTAACCTGCAGGAAGCGTTTGAGGATTTGTTCTTTCAATATGTAAAGAAGCTGGAGAATAAAGGGTATGATATTGACAATATCATACAATCGTTATTCAGAAGGGCCTGTTTGAGTTATCTGCTTTTGGAAATTAGGGGGTCTATGGCGAGCGTTTTTGTGCTTCTGGAGGCATTTAACCGTAAAGAGGCTGCTGCACTTGGATTTTTTCCTTGTGCAACAGCCTCTTTTTTGTAAGGGCAAAATTCCTCGTTTAAAGCTGTGCAAGACCTGCCGGGTGCCATTCGTCCCGGATGCCGATGTCGGCACAGACGATCTCACCGCAGAAGGGTGCGGAGCTTGGAGCTGTGTGCAGGGGCTTGCAGCTGTCAAATGTCACGGTCAGGTCTGCGCGGACGGCTCCCTCGGCGGCCTCACCCGTATCGGTGTTGATGCCGCTGGGCAGATCGACGGCCAGCACGAATGCGCCGCTTTCCCGCTGACGATTCATCAGCGCACAGGCAGCCAGCCCGGCCGGCGAAGGCTGCCGTGAACCGGTGCCATACAAAGCATCCACGACGGCGTCAAAGGGCTGTGCTGCCAGCGCTGCCGCATCGCGGCATTTGGTGACCGGCAGGTCTGCCAGGCGTGCATAGTTCGTCATGGCATCGGGCGTTTTAGGGTCGCCCTCGGCCAGCAGGACGACCACGCGCCAGCCATCTTGGGCGGCGGCGCGGGCCATCACAAGGCCGTCTCCGCCGTTGTTGCCCTTGCCGCAGACGATGAGCAACGCCCGCCCAGCGGAAGGCGCGCCCGCAGCTGGGTGTAGCGGCCAGCCCGGCGTTTTCCATCATTTGCAGATAGGGCAGGCCGTGGGCGTTGCCTGCACGCTCGATCTCCTTCATCTGCGCAGCGGTCACAATGCGGTGCTTCATACTTTGTGCCTTCCTTTATCACGGTATAACATTTTGTAATCAACTGTACAAATTATAGCAGCGCCGTGCCCGTTTTGGGCACAAAAAAGCGGGTCATGTCGGCCTGCTCCAGCGCCAGCAGCTTTACCTTTCTGTCAATGCCTCCGGCATATCCGGTCAGGCTGCCGCCGGTGCCGACCACGCGATGGCACGGAATGATAATAGAAATTTTGTTATGCCCGACAGCGCCGCCCACGGCCTGCGCAGACATCCGGGGCCTTCCCTGCTTTTCCGCAAGCTGCCGCGCGAGTTCACCGTAGGCACAGTCTGCCCGTAGGGAATTTGCAGCAGCAGCGCCCACACCGCCTGCTGAAACGCCGAGCCAGCCGGGTGCAGCGGCGGCAGAAAGCCCGGCTCCTGCCCCGCAAAGTAAAGGTCCAGCCAGCGCCGGGCCTCGGAAAGGACCGGCGTTTCCCGTTCGGTATGCTCGGCGGGCAGTCCGTCGGCAAAATATTTCGCGCCGTCGAACCACAGCCCGGTCAGCCCGACCTCGTCCGCCGCCAGCAGGATACGACCCAACGGGGCGTCATAATGCTGAATATATGTCATCGTATATGCACCTCACCGGCTGAAAAACAGACCGTAGCGGCCCGCAGCCTTTTTTATCATTATACCGCATTCCGCTGCAAAGCTCTATCCGTATTTTGCAAAATATCCAAGACTGTTGCCTTTTTCCCGCCAATCCCCTATAATCATGGGTAATGACAGATAAAGGAGCACTACCATGAAAATTGCAATACCCTATCAAAACGGCCAGGTTTTCCCACACTTCGGCCATGCACCGCAGTTTAAATTCTACACCATCGAGAGCGGCATGATTTTACACACCGAGGTCGTCGAGACCGCGGGCAGCGGCCACAGCGCCGTGACGGCCTTTCTGATGCGCGGCGGCGTTGACACGCTGATCTGCGGCAGCATCGGCGCGGGTGCGCAGACTGCCGTAGCCGGGGCCAACATCAGGCTGTACGCCGGTGTCAGCGGCGACGCCGACAAGGCCGTGCTGGCGCTGCTGGCCGGAAAGCTCGTCCATGACCCCACTGCTGTTCACTGCGGCCACCACGACGGCGAGCACCACTGCGGCGGGCATCACTGCCACTGACAAGGAGGCTTGCACCATGACCCTTACCGAACGTGCAGCCGCAGCTGCAGAATTAAAAACCACCGGGCAGTGCAACTGCACCCAGTCTGTTGTAAAGGTATTTGAGGACAAGCTGCCCGTGGAGGGCGACACCCTGCGGATGCTGGCGGCAGGCTACGCTGCCGGTATGGGCTGCCTGGAGAGCACCTGCGGCGCACTGATCGGCGCTGTGATGGTGGCCGGCATCCTGACGGGGGGCCGCGGCACGCCCGCTGTGGCACGCGCACTGGTCCGGAGCTTTGAGCAGCGGTGCGGCGCGACTATCTGCAAGGAGCTGAAGGGCGCTGCCACCGGCGTGCCCCTCTGCCCCTGCCCCGAATGCGTGCGCATGCCGTGCTGGCGCTGGGCGACGTACTGCCCGACGCCGTAAAGGAGTGAGCGCCGATGTTTTTGCCTACGGGGAAACCGAGCTTGCCTGCCTGCGCGCCATGGATAAGCGGCTGTGTGAGGTCATCGACAAAATCGGGCATGTGGACCGCGTCGTCGATACCGATTTGTTTTCGTCGGTGGTGCATCACATCATCGGCCAACAGATCTCGACGAAGGCGCAGGCCACGATCTGGCAGCGGATGCAGGACGCACTGGGCACCGTGAATGCCGAGACGATCCTGGCTGCCGGTGTTCCCAAATTGCAGGCGCTGGGCATGACCTTTCGCAAGGCGGAATACATCACCGATTTTGCCGAGCGCGTCCACAGCGGTGCGTTCGATCCGGAGGGCATCCGGCAGAAAAGCGACGAGGACGCCATCCGCGAATTGAGCGCCCTGAAGGGCATCGGTGTTTGGACGGCGGAGATGATTTTGCTGTTCTGTATGCAGCGGCCCAACATTTTCAGCTACGACGACCTTGCCATCCAGCGCGGTCTGCGGATGGTCTACCACCACCGCAAAATTGACCGCAAGCTGTTTGAAAAGTACCGCCGCCGGTTCAGCCCCTATTGCAGCGTGGCCAGCCTGTACCTGTGGGCCGTGGCAGGCGGAGCGATCCCGGAAATGCGCGATTATAAGCCGAAAACCGCACGATAAAAAAGGCAGCCGACCCGCTGTAGCTCTGTCAGCGGGTCGGCTGCTCTTTTACATTTTTTAATTTGCCACGGAGTTATAAAGCCTTACCGCGCTGCTCTTGTCGGAATTTTGCTGCGCAGCGTCTCAAAGGCGGTTCAGCGCGTCGTTCAGCGTCTCGTCCTTCTTGGCAAAGTGGAAGCGGATCAGGTGGTTGACAGGTTCCCGGAAGAAGCTCGAGCCCGGCACCGCGCCGACACCGACCTTAGCGGCCAACTCCTCGCAGAACTTCAAATCGCTGTCATAGCCGAATTCGGAAATGTCCATCATCACATAATACGCACCCTGCGGTACGTTGTGGACAAGGCCCAGAGCGTCCAGGCCCTTGCAGAACAAATCGCGCTTGTGCGTGTATTTTGCCAGCAGGTCATCGTAATAGTCTTGGCCGAATCGCAGTCCCGGGATGATGGCCTCCTGCAGGGGAGCCGCCGCGCCGACGGTCAGGAAGTCGTGTACCTTCTTGGCGCGCTCAATGATGGGCGCGGGCGCAATGACGTAGCCCAGCCGCCAGCCCGTGACCGAGTAGGTCTTGGACAGCGACGAACAGGAGATCGTCCGCTCCCACATACCGGGCAGCGCGGCAAAATAGGTGTGGGTGTGCGGCGCGTAGACGATGTGCTCGTACACCTCGTCGGTGATAACATAGACATCATACTTTTTGGCAAGGCCCGCAATCAGCTCCAGCTCGTCCCGGGTGAACACCTTGCCGCAGGGGTTCGAGGGGTTGCACAGGATCAGCGCCTTCGGGTGTTGGCGGAAGGCATTCTCCAGCACCTCGGGGTCAAAGGTAAATTCCGGCGGCGTCAGCGGCACATAAATTGGCTCCGCCCCGGTCAGGATCGTGTCCGCGCCGTAGTTCTCGTAAAACGGCGAGAAGATAACGACCTTGTCCCCCGGGTTCGTCACGGTCATCATGGCGGTCATCATCGCCTCGGTGCTGCCGCAGGTCACAACGATCTCACTGTTGGGGTCAATTGTCCGACCCATATAGCGGGTCTGCTTGGCGGCCAGCGCCTCGCGGAAGTTCTGCGCGCCCCAGGTGATGGAGTACTGGTGGTAGTCCTCGTGCGCGACCTCGGCCAGACGGTCCAGAATTGCTTTGGGCGGGTCAAAATCCGGGAAGCCCTGGGAAAGGTTCACCGCGCCGTATTGGTTGGAGATACGAGTCATGCGGCGGATGACGGAATCGGTAAAGCCTGCGGTACGGTCAGAAAGCGGCTGCATTGGTAGATCACCCCTGTTGTTTATTCCTATCTGTTTGCTTGGTTACTTTGCATTGTACCGCGGCAGCGCGGGTTCGTCAATGCCGTTCCGCGGAAATTTTTGCATTTTGGAAAATCGCTGGTATAATAAAGGCAATACCGCATAATTCTAAGTGCCGCAGCCGCCGGAGCGGTGCGTAAGCCGTTGGGCGGGAATTGTGCGGTATTGCCTAAAGGAAACAGACAAATCGTAAATCGGAAAGGATGTTCCCGATGCCGCAAGATAAATCCTTACAGATGAATCAAACCATCGAAACTGCTATTTGCAGCTGCAGCAGTCCCCTACCCCGGAGCAGCTGGCCCACACACTGACCGTCGTCCGCCGCTGTATGCAGGCAGGCGGGCAGTGGATCGTGGCCGTCGAGCCTGTCCCCGGTGGCGGGCAGGTGCAGCCCCGGGTCGTGACGACGGCGGACGGCGCAAGCTGGTGGTACGCCTTCACCTCGTTTGAGGAGCAGATGAAAAGCCCTGACACGGTGAAATCGACCTTCCTTGCAGACATTGACAAGCTGTTTGCCGCAGCGCTCTCCGCACCGGAAATCGCGGGCATTATTGTAAATCCGTGGCACTGCACCCTGCAGCTGGATAAGGAGCTGATCCGCATCATCCAGCCGGGCCGTGCCGGCTGACGGGAGGATGTAGACGATGAAAATTCAATCTGTTGCTATTTTGGGGGCCGGAGCCGTCGGCTGCTATGTGCTGTGGGGCCTGGCCGACAAGGCCGCTGCCAACAGCCTGCAGCTTGCGTCGTGGCGGAGGGTTCCCGCGCCGAGCGGCTGCGGCAAACGGCTGCACGATCAACGGGCAGGTCTATCACCCGCAGGTCTGGACCCCGCAGCAGGCCCACGGCGTCGATCTGCTGATCGTCTCGCTGAAATACGGCGCGCTGCCCGGCGCGCTGGACAGCATCCGCACCATTGTGAGCGAACACACCGTTGTCATGAGCCCGATGAACGGCGTTGACAGCGAGGAGCTCATCGCCGCACAGGTCGGCGCGGCTCATGTGTTGCCCGCGCTCATCAAGGTGGCCTCCCACCGCACCGAGGACGGTGTGCGTTTTTGACCCGGAGACGACCATCGGCATCATCTACGGGGAGCTGACCGCACCGTTTGACAGTGACCGGGTGCAGGCGGTGCGGGCGCTGTTTGCGGACACGGGCATTCATTTCCGTGTGACCGAGCATATCCGCGAGGAGATCTGGTCCAAGTTCCGGCTGAACGTCTGCAAACAATCTGCCGCAGGCGATCCTCGCGCGGGCGTCGGCTGCTACAGCGACAGTGCCCATATAAAGGCCATCAGCGACGGCCTGCGCCGCGAGCTGGAGGCCATTGCCGCCGCCAAGGGGATCGACCTCTCCAAGGCAGCTGCGGCCTCCACCCACGGCAGCACCGTGCCGCCAACCGCGCGCTACTCCACCCTGCAGGACCTCGACGCCGGGCGGCACACAGAAATCGATATGTTCTCCGGTGCGCTCATGCGCATGGGGCGCGAGTTAGGCATCCCCGACGCCCTACAACGAATACACCTACCACATGATCAAGGCTCTGGAGGAAAAAAACGACGGCCTGTTTGACTATACGACAACAGATGCTGTGACCTGCTCCCGGTAATAAGGGGGTGCTGACGGCCCTTGCGGACGGCTGCATTTTTCTGATTTTTTTATTTTTGCAGAAAAAAACT
>ENA-OQAJ01000595-OQAJ01000595.1-human-gut-metagenome-genome-assembly--contig:-NODE-595-length-11222-cov-2.408743_pt1 | contig 11222 bp, 12 predicted proteins | sample MGYA00242736_ERZ504529 | MGnify/ENA primary metagenome ERZ504529 (study PRJEB26092, sample SAMD00036275) | human gut metagenome | host: Homo sapiens | study: EMG produced TPA metagenomics assembly of...
GTTAAAAATAAAAAGCAGCCAAAATTTAGCAATAAGTAACTTTTTATATGAAATAGGTACTGTTAAAAATAGATTTTAATGTATCATCTGTTGTTTCCCTGGAAATAATGTACACAGCGACTAATGTAATAATAATCGGGAAAATAATGTACAATTACTAATAATTACCTGCTGTATAAAATACTGAAAATCCCATACTTTATTTGTGCTTGCAATTGAATAAAAGCAACTCATTAACACAGATAGCGACATCATAACTAATCCAGCTTTTACAACTGAATATCTTTTAATTTTTAATAACTCTGTTGATATAATATTTCCCATTTAAATTACCTCGTCCATTTTTTATAAAATCTAATCATAAGCATTAAAGATAAGAACAATGTTACTCCTAATACCAAAAATGCATAATATCTGACGGAAACATAATATATGCTTCTTTTGACAAATTATCTTTTATTACATGATCTACCAGTTTACCGCTTGTCCAGTCCATCGCACATATAACTGGAAATAGATTTAGAAATTTTTGCGGTACCTTTCACTGCCATTGTTTCAAATAAACCGATAATTCCCCAATTTTAGAATCGAATAAAAAAATGCCAACAATGTAGACACTAAATAGGATTTATTAAAAATATACTATTATAACCACAATAGGAAGTGACGCTATCGTTATCACAAGCCCAAATATAATACTAAATCCTAGCTTGTATGCTAAATCATATATAATACCAACCTTCAATATCCATGAAAAGAATATTGTAATGATACACTCGCCAGGCTAAAAAGAGTACCATATATAAAAAGTACACAGATCTTTGCAAGGATCATTTTGGTAATTGTCACGGGCACTGTTCTAATATTTTTAAATGTATCATTATCTCGTTCCATAAAGAACAAGATTGTCGCAAGCATTCCTATTAAACAAGGTGCAAGGAATACAAGACATAGCCCTGTGTCATAGTAAAGGATAAATCAAACCTCATTTTCAAATAATGTGTGCTCAGATCACCAGACATCCCGTTCTTAGTTGTCATAACCACAATTAAGGGGAAAAAACATGATAATACAATCAGCATGAGCGTGATTTTCCTTCTTTTCAATTTTGTAAACTCACATCTGACTAAATCAAGCAATTCCTTCCCCTCCTGTCACTTTTTTTAAAATAGTCCTCTAAAGTATCTTCACACAAATGAGCGTCCATCACGTCTACTCCTTCTTGAACAAAGGAACGAACTATATCTGGTATTGATATACTGAGATTATACACATTTATATCTTGGTTTCCTGATACCTTAAAATTTGATTCTTTATAATACACTGACAGTATTCTTGCTGCTTGGGCATTATCAGAAACCTTGAAGTGTATATATTTTCCATTTTTTTCTTCTAATTCCTTCATACTTCCCTCTTCAATGAGTACGCCTTTATCAATGATACCAATATCGTCTGCTAAAACAGCAATTTCTGAAAGTATATGGCTAGAGATCAATATAGTTTTCCCTCTATTTTTAGATAAATCTTCTATAAATGTTCTTATTTCTGCGATTCCTATCGGATCTAAGCCATTAATTGGTTCATCCAAAATTAATATTTCTGGATCATGCATTACCGCTAATGCTATAGCTAATCGCTGTTTCATTCCTAATGAATACTGCGAATATAACTTTTTATCTTTATATGGTAAATTAACAAGTTTTAATGCCTGTTCGATAGCATCAGTTCTTGGGATTCCTCTCAATTTCGCAAAAATTCTAAGATTTTCCGTACCTGTCAAATTAGGGTAAAATCCAGGACTTTCAATCAGTGATCCTATTCGAGGTAATATTTTTTCTCTTCAAGCCTTATATCTCTATTAAAATACGTATGGAACCTGATGTCGGTTCTATGAGGTTTAGCAGCATTTTCATAGTTGTGGTTTTTCCAGCTCCATTTCTCCCTAAAAGTCCATATATCTTTCCCTTTCTTACATGCATATTTAGATTGGAAACACTTTTCTGTTCTCCATATGTTTTAGTTAAATCACGTGTTTGTATAATGTATTGTGACATTTGGTTTTTCTCCTTTCAGAATCTTCTATGTTTTACAGTATAATATATTTTTCTGACAGGAACCTGACAGAAACCTGACAAGAACCTTGTAATTTATTTAATACGAAAAAGATGATACTCGAACGTATCATCTTTTTTGTTACCTTTGTATAACTGAAAATTCAATACAAAATACTGTTCCTTTACCCGGTTCACTAAATGCACTAATTGTCCCACCCATTTTCTCTAGCAATAATTTTGAAATATTTAATCCCAGTCCATTCCCTTTTCCGGATCTTCCTTTATTACACCGGTATAATCTTTCAAAAATATAATTCAAATCTTCCTTTGCTATCCCTATCCCATCATCACCTATCTCGAGTCTAAATTTACCATTCCCCTCTGATGCTGTTATTGATATGTTTGCTGCTTTGCTATGAGTAAAAATATTCTGCACAATATTATTTATAGCCCTCATATAACAATCCTCATCAATCTCAACAATTATAGCTTTCTCAGGAATTTCTATATTATATCCTATTCGATGTTCTTCTATTATAGGGATCCAATCCAAAAAAATCCTTCTGGTTTCTTCAGTAATGTCAACTGCTTTTATTTCCAACTGTTCCTCATCTGAATTAATCCTAAACCACTCGAATAACACTTCGATATATTTTTTTAAGTCATACGCCTTTTCTTTCGCTAGTCTTAGATATTGTTCCTCTTTATCTGAACTTACCAGTTTTAAATCTAGAGCGTCCAAATACCCTATTAAGGTTGTCATGGGTGTTCTGACATCATGTGATAAACTTGTCATGAGTTGCTTATTTGCTTCCAACTCTATGTTACTCTCTTCGATCCTTTTTTCATATTTATACAATATAGAATTTACTCTAAATCCAACTTGATCTATCCTATTATTTTTTTTCAATAGAAACTTTTGTTTGCTTTGACCTTTCTCTATTTCTAAAAGTATTTGATTGAACTCTTTTAGTCTTCTATTAATTTTAAACACATAAAGTGTCAATCCCAAATTATAAAATAAAAAGTATGACTAGCACCACATAAAAATAATTTCATTTATCTCATAACTCCTTATTGATCTATATCCAAGACCTCTTACAGTCTGAATATACGAATTTTCTGCTGTTCGCTCTATTTTCTTTCTCAATCTGCTAATAACTGCCATTATGTTATCATCATCATATACATACTCTTCGTTCCAAACATTTTCGTATATTTGTTTCTTCGTGAGAATTTTTCCTTGATTTTTTGCAAGATATATAAGTACATCATATTCTTTTGCAGATAATTTAAGCTCTTCACCAGACAATTCTACTATGCCACTTTCTAAGTCAATTCTTAAATCGCCATATTTCAAAATTGCTTTACTAGCCATATTATTTAAACGTGTGTAACGTCTTATTAGAGATAATACTCTTGCAAAAAACTCTTCCATTTCAAAAGGTTTTGTCAAATAATCATCAGCTCCCGCCCGCAACCCTTTTACTTTTGAGGTGCTGTCATCTTTCGCTGTAAGCATTAGTATTGGTACATTACTCATGTCTCGTATTCTTTCTAAAACTTCAAAACCACTGATTCCTGGCATCATCACATCCAATACAACTAATTGATATTCCTTATCTTTTACTGATTTTATCCCATCAAAACCGTTGCATGAAATATCTGCACAAATATTTTTCTTGCAAAAGACTCTCTTGCAAGAGTGTACATAAATCCCTATCATCATCAATAATTATAATATCTTTTCTCATCTCAAGCCTCCAGTAATATGTATATCTCTTCAAATTGATTGCAACAATTATATTGGTAATTATTTTATCACTATATTAACCGTTTGTATCTTACAATATTCTTGTAATTCATATATCGAACCATTTTGGCTAACTCTTTATATATCAAATTTTTTATTTCTTCATCTCAACTTGACAAACCTCTACAATTTAAAAAAAAAATTCACCCATACTAGAATAATCTGACAACGATTCCAGGTAGGGGAACATATTCTGGTCCGAATCTTAACTATCCCGGGAGATTCCCCAGAAACGCTCTCCATCCATGCAGATGTAAAAATCGTGGAAGGCAACACCAGCAAAGAAAATCTGAAAAGTTGTCGGGTACAGGGAAAATATGCCGGAACGGTGGAAGACATCCACAAAGGAACTGTTTTTGTCCGGTTAGAATTGGGCGTCAACGCCATTGCTCACAGTTGCTACGACAGCCGCACCGTTGGGAAGAAAGATAAGGTGTCCTTTGTTGTGACACATATTGATGAAGAACGGAATGTTGCAGTGGGGATTATCACTCGTATTATTAAACAGAGTATTTAACAGTCCATAATGTGAAAGGTAGGAAATCAACTGAACGCTTTCCTACCTTTTCTGTTATCTTTTCTCACCCTCATACTCAATTTTCAAACCAAAAATATATTGCAGTTTATGAAGCAAAAGAACAAATACAATGCCCATATATTAATTTATAAAAATTCTTTTATTAGTAGATATACTCTATTTTATTCTATCTATCAGACTCTCTCTCTTGTAAAAATTAATAATTATATAGGCAAATATCATTTGAACAATAATAAGTATTGAAAAATATACCGTCATTTCTTTAAATGGGAAGTGATATATCACTTTTCCAAAAACACTAAAGGAACTAAATACATTACACAGTATAATCCCAAAAATAGTTCCAAAAATCAAAGAAATTGAAATCGAACCAACGGAATATAAGATTCCCTCTTTTACTACTATAGATGATAATTGTTTATCAGTTAGACCTACACATTGTAGCATTCCATATTCTCGTTTACGTGTTGCCATATTTGAAAACAGCATATTTAGCAAATTAACAATACCAAAAATTCCTACAAATATAACTAAACCATAAACTGGCTTTCTATATGCATCTATCCTTTGTTTATATGAAGCAGCAACATCATCTATGGTAGTAAATTGGATAGGCATTTCATTTTGAAACATCTTTCTAATCATATCTTCTGTTTTTGAAACATTTGTATCACTTGTTGTTTTTATACTCAATTGATAAGTTAAATTTAATACATCTTTTCTTAATTCTTCCATATTAGATAAAGGCATATACACCATATTGTAGCCGCCATAATCAGCACCATTTTCTACAATTCCTACAACCTCATATTTTACTGGTACACCCTCGCTATCTAAAATATTAATTGTATCACCAATTTTAACTTCCCAATCCCATAAAGTTTCCCACTCACTTGCTTCCGAAACTACAATTCCATTTTTCTGTTGCATTTTCTTAAAATCTATTTCACCATCTACTAAAAATTTCTTTAAATTAGTAATATCCCCCGATTGTATTCCGTCCACAACAAAAATATCTGTATCGCCATTCGGTAATGTTATGTCACAAACTGTTCCTTTATACTGTTTAATTGATTCGACAGCTTGCATATCCTCTAATTTTTTTAGCAACTCTTGATTTAAAATATTATTTTTTGTAATCAAAATATTGTTTACTCGTATAAGACTGTGGTCCGTATGTTCCAAGTTCAATTTTTATTTCACCATTTGGCATTGATTTTTTGCCATATTATATGGATCAATAGAATTTAAGTAGGAAGAGCTAGCCATAAGAACTATTCCACAAATTCCTAAAGAAAGTATTGTTAAAAAAACGTTTTTTCTTATTACGCTGCACACTTAACAATGCTAATCTCCACAATGTAATTTTTTTTATATGAATGTTTCCTATTTATATTTACCTCTGTATCTGCAAAAATATCGTAATGCTTCTATTGGAGAGGCTGCAGATGCTATTTTTGCTGGTTTATAAAGAGATAACATTACAACAAAATAAACAAACGCACTCGCCATACCTGATATTAAAATAGTATTCACTAAATACCATCCTTTTGGTTGAATAAAGTAAGCTATAATACCCCCAAAAACACATCCCCAAAAACAACCTTTTAGAGTTAAAACATTCCCTTCTATTTTTTATTATTTTTTCTGGTCCGTTCACAGGTATAAATTCCATGCCAGGAAGGTTCTACATACGGAGACGGCAGATAATCACGCCACTCTCTGATCAGATGTTTACCCATTCCTGCTTTACCAAGCATCTGTTCCTCATATGCCTCTTCCATCTTTTCAAGGAAATCATTGGAATACAGTGGAAATCCGCTGGCAACCTTGACAATATAAAATCTGCTTCTCTCATCACTCTGCTTGATAATGACTTTTGTACTTAAATTTTTTTGCTCTAATATGTGCCACTGCGGTCTGATAGATTACCGGGCAGTCACTTGGAATGGACAGAATGGAAAATTCATCTGTCTTTCCATCAAACTGTGCACTTTTTTTATACATGGCATAGGACTTGTCAAGAAGATGATCGATGCAGTCACCGATATATTGGTTCAGGCTCTGTCCTGATTTCAGTTTCGTAGACATAATATTTTCCATGTTGATCGTAAGAAGTTTGCTGAAATGCTCAGAAATAAATCCGGAAATAAATCCTGGAACATCTACAGTTCCTGCAATGTTCTCATCAACGTTGTCAATATCTCTGCCGATCCACTTGTGGATATTTTCTGCCAGACTTCCAAGGAAAGAATTTTCTGCCGCAAGAACCGCCGCATTGAATTCCATCTGCTTCGTATGTTCAAACTGCAATGGGCGGATCAGAACATCCGTATCTTCCTGCACAACAGCTTCCTGTGCCTTGATGATCTCCACATTGTCATGGAATATCTTTGGAAGCTCAAACAGTGTATCTGTCAGAGGTTTCAGAATATTATCATAGTATAATTTCAACCGTCCCTGAAGAATCTCAATAACTTTTACGATCTCTTCATTTAAAAATGCAGATTCTTCATTTCTGTACCATCTTTCAACAGAATCCAGATAATCTTTTGCAGCCTGTTTTTTCTTTCCAAATCCCGCATTCGTTCCCATGACATACATCTGCTGCATTTCTTCCTTCATTCTCTGGGACTGGCCTGCACACTGGCCTTTCAGTTCATTGCAGTAATTCTTAAATCCTTCCAGCATATGATAGAGAGAATAACTTTCCTCTGATTTCACAAAGTATCTCAGATATACAGGACCTGTTTTCTTATTCTGAAGATTTGATTTAATGTAATTTTTCAGTTTTCCTTCCAGATAGCTTGGAAGATTTCCGGATTGTTTTACTACCGCACGCTGAAAATCCGCAAGCCAGTTATAAGCGGCATTATACGGTGTGTTATTTGGCCAGATATCCTTATAGTCAAACTGCTGCAGTGCCGGTCTCGGAATAACCTCTCTGTACAGCAGACTTCGGATATTATCTTCTGTCATTTCCAGATCACGATATACTGTGACATTAAATTCTTCCTGCGTTGGACGATTTCTGAACATTCCCTGATCCAGACGTTCAAATACACGTGCAGCAACCAACGTTGAAATCTCTGTATAAGGAATTTCAATCTTTGCGGCACCAACGGACAGGTATTTATAGCATGCCGGATACGGAGCCCTTGTCTCCAGTGCGGTCATATATCCCTGAATGTTATTGTACATCTGTGTCATTGCGGTATTACCACCATCACCGCCACCGGCTTCTCCCGCAACGTAAGCAAAAAATATTCTCCGCAACAGAACGCAGGATCTTTTTGTAACTGACTGGTGACCGTGGATATCTGAAGCATCCAGAAGATGGCAGAAATCAAATGGTGCTGCAAATTCATTTAATTCATAGCCAGGAAATTTCTGATGGTAACGTTCCATATGCTCACTGGAGTTCATCCAGTAATCCAGTTCTTTCAGGCAGGCAAAACCGTTTGCACGCAGAGATGTATCTGCACCACCATTTAACTCATTGACATCTGTCATGATCAGATAGCCCAGGATATTTACATTTGGTATGGATTCTTTAGCCACTTTTCTTAAAATATAGGCCATATCCAGAAATGTACCTGCACCGGTACCACCGGAAATACCGCTGAATAAGATGATTCGGATATCATTGATCTGTGTATTGCTGATAAGACTGCTGATCTTGCCCTTAATATCTGCAACTACTTTTAAGATGTTATTTGCCAGAAGCATCGTCCGATCTGGCGGATTCCACCTGCACCATCCGCACCTGCAATAGCATTTACATCTTTATCAAACCACTGCCAGTATTCTACACCATTGTCTTTCTGTTTCAGGACATTCTCGATAACCTTGTCTACCGCATCCACAGAAATATCACAGAACTCTGTTCCACGTCTGTCAAAATGTGCGGTACCATATGCAAGATTTTTTTGGTTTTCTTATCGGTATCAATTTTCCAGAAAATCCAATATTTTTTTTCGGTGTGTCCGCAACAGGTGTGTTACTTTCATCAGTAGGAAGGATCATTCTATTGGTGATCTGATCCTTAATGCGGATCAGTGCATCCGCACCACTTCCTCCAAGTCCTACAAACAGCACTGCCTGTTTTTCCTCAGGCGCAACTCGTGCGCCTGCGTAATAAATACCGCCATTCTGGCCAAGGCTCAGTGCCTGCTCCAGTAAGCTGATCGTTCTTTTTTCTTTTGCCATAACATGTCCTCCGTTTAAGGATTATTTTATACCGTTTATAAAAAATAACTGCGATCAGAAAAAGTCATCTCCGCTTCCGTCACTTCCGGAACCGCCAAAGTTAAATCCTCCGTTTCCTCCCGGCTGGGTATTCCCTGCTGTCGCCACCAAAGCTGCCACTTCCGAAGTCGTTTCCTCCCTGGTTGTTTCCGCCTCCGAAACCGTTTCCTTCCTGGCCGTTTCCTCCGCCGAAGTCATTTCCTCCTCCGAAACCGTTTCCGCTTCCGAAGCCATTTCCTCCCTGCTGTTTCCTCCGCCAAAGCCATTTCCGCCTCCGAAACCGTTTCCGTCTCCGAAACCATTTCCACTTCCGAAACCGTTTCCTCCACCGAAACCATTTCCTCTCTGCCACCATATGGACTGCCAGTATGGCTGATATCAAAATCACTTCCTCCAGATCCATAAATAGATCCGGACATTTTTCTGTTCTTTTCCGACGATCAATGTCAGCACACTTCCACCCTGCTCAGATGGGCTGACATACTGAATGGAAATTCTGTCGCCTTTTCTGACAGATTTTTTTACACCCTTTTCAGTGTCGATCTTCTGATTATCAATCTGGATCATGCCTGTTGTCTTTGGAAGCACACAGACTTCAATTCCATCTTTTAATGCTTTCAGCTTGATATTCTGTACCAGAGCCTGAAGGCCTGTACGCATAAACACTTCATTATATGTATTTCTTGCTACCTGATCCTCATTGATCACAGTCCCTAACAGCACTTCGGATTTTTTGCCCGGCAAAGTCATAGATACGCTGCCTGGTGTCAGGCTCTGAAGAGCAGGCGGCAATGTGAGCTGCATAGTGAGCAGATCACGGAATTTCGGTTTCATTGCACGGAAAATGAAGAAAATTGCAGCGATCACTGCAAGGATCAATACCAGTACTCCGATAACGATCGTCCATACGGATTTTACGTTTACCCGCATTGTAAATCGTGCGCTCTGTCCATATTCATCCGCAATACGGAGATTTACATCCTGACTACCATTTTTTAACGGAACGATCTGGAATGTTTTGGTATCTGGATTAAAGGAAACCTTCGCATTTATTTCACTGTCTTCTTCAATATCACAGTTAATCTTGGATGTTGCGTCGTATGTAGTGATCTCGTCCAGAGGAATTTCCTTGGTCTTTCCGAATGGTTTTCCCAACAGTGATACTTTTTTCACATCTCCGCTTTTTACAGATAACGGAGTACTTTTTATGATCATCTTGTATGGGGTTGTTTCTTTTGAGAAACTTTCATTTCTTCCATTAAGAACTACTTTACTGTATAATCACCCGGCTTCTCTGCCTTCATGGTGTATTTGAACCTGTAGCTGTCTGTATCCATAGGGATCTGCTGTTCTTTTCCACTGGCATCTGTGATAATACAGGTAGCAGTTGCACCATACAGAAGATCATCATCTGAAATTATCTGATCTCCGCATTTCAGAAGTGCTGTCATATTGATATCATCACCTGTTTTCGGTGAAGATTTATCCACATCCAGAGTAAGGTTCATATCAAATGTGGTCAGCAGATTGATCTTGATCGAATCCTTTGCGTCGCCTGCCACACTTACAGTCCATTCACCTTTCTGCGGATTCTTAACCTTAATGGTCATATAACGTTTTATCAGAAGATACCGTGATATTGTGTTCTTCATCCTGAGGTACTTCTTTTCCGGAAGGATCGATGATCTTCGGATCTGACACACCTTTTTCTGTAAGAATTACAATATTAGCCGCGTAAACGCTTGCATTGTCAACAGTAAAGTTTGTTGTATATCTTCCTGTTTTTGGAATCATACTGGGGAAGGAAGTTCCGCACTGCCGCCCTTTGTGTGGTCATTATAAATGTCTTCAATAATACCATTCAGCTGATCTGAAGATTTTGTTTCATAGAATTTACCGCCTGTCTTCTCGGCAATATCGTTCATTGTAGCGGAATCCAGAGAACCATCATAATTCAGTCCGATGGTATATACCGGAAGGTTCAGAGATACTGCCTCTTTGAGAGTCTTGCTCAGTTCTTTCTGGGATTCTTCTACTGTACGTGGTCCTTTTGGAAGATCTGTTCTTCCGTCGCTGAGCAGAACGACCATCGGATTTCGTCCGGAATTAAAAGCCTTTCCCTCTTTCAGAAGTTTTACGGCTTCTGTAAGTCCCAGTGCGATATCGGTATCATTATTGATATCATATTTTGATCGCTTCCATGCTTTTTTGAGTGTATCTTTTCCGGTGCTCAGATCGGTAAGTCCCACACTGTCAAGAATAACATGGGAATAATATACATAACCGGCTCTTGTGCCCTCTGCACTGGATGCACACAGTTCTGTAAAGAGCTTTCCGGCAGTCGGTGCCATGTATTCCGGGTCTGCCCGCTCCATGGAACCACTTCCGTCGATGACATAAATGACATCCAGATTCAGATTGTCTTCTGTCGACGGTGTTGCTTCTTCTGCTTTTACCGGTATTCCTGTCACACAGGTAACAACCAACAGCAAAAGCATTACTAAAAAACGCGCTGTCTTTTTCATGTTTTCCCTCCATTTTCCCTTTTATCTGTGCCTATTTTTCTTTA
>ENA-OQAJ01000596-OQAJ01000596.1-human-gut-metagenome-genome-assembly--contig:-NODE-596-length-11218-cov-2.562438_pt1 | contig 11218 bp, 18 predicted proteins | sample MGYA00242736_ERZ504529 | MGnify/ENA primary metagenome ERZ504529 (study PRJEB26092, sample SAMD00036275) | human gut metagenome | host: Homo sapiens | study: EMG produced TPA metagenomics assembly of...
TTTTCGGTCGTTTCTGATCTTTTGAATAATATTTCAAAAAACTATCAACTTCTTGATCTTGTACCGTCATATCTTCTGGTAACAATGAAACTAGGTTCTAATCCATTTACTTTGTGAATAAGATAGAGATAATTTTTTACCAGTTCTTTTAAAAATTCTGTCGCTCCTGTGCCATCTGTCAATACATGGAATACTTCGAAGTTGATTCGTTTTTTATAATAGGTTACTTCAAAAAGCAGTGTCTTCTTATCCTTTATATAGAGTCTACTACAAGGCTCTTTGTACTCTTCCTTTACAATCGGTCGTAAATTACATGGCTCAAGATAATGCCAGAATAATCCTTTGCGAAGCACCATTAAAAACGTAGGAAATGTTTCTATTGTCTGATTCAATGCTTCCTGCAAAACGTCAGGATTTACTTCTTCTTTCAATTCGCAGTAAAAACGAAACACTCTCGTATCTTTTTTATTACTGGCAGCAGAATATAATTTTGCTGCATTATCTAGTTTTCTCCAACGTGCTTTTTTCTTACTCACAGTGTTTCCTCTTTCAGAAATTCATTGATATAGGTGAAACTTTCCTGTACATGAAGCTGCTTGATCCCCAACGCAAAATATCCATGTAATGCATCTTTGATCCGATGTATCTCCACATAATTTCCAGCCTCTTTTAAGCGCTTCCCATATGCTTCCCCTTCATCTCGAAGTGGATCAAATTCACATGTAAGAATCAATGTATCAGGTTGATTCGCTAAATCTTCTGCTATGTATGGTGCAAAATAAGGATTCTTCTTATCCTCTTTATTTCTCGCATAAAGATCAATATAATCCTGCATCTTCCCAGCTGTCAAAAGATAATCTGTTCCATTTTCCTTAACAGATGGAAATGGTGAATTTTCTGTATAATCATTATATGTAGCCGGATAGATCAGTATCTGTCTTTTTGGCATAAATTCTCCACAATCTCTAGCCATCAAAGATAATGCTGCACAAAGATTCCCTCCGGCACTATCTCCGATCAATGTAATATTTTCGGGTTTATGTTGAGCATAAATCTCCGGAATATAATGTTTTCGCAACGGCATAACAATCTTCCAGACCTGCCGGGAATTTATCTTCCGGTGCCAGTCGGTATTCAACTGCAACTACATATTGTCCGGTTGCATTAGCAAGCCGGGCACAAATTCTTTCATAATTATCGATACTCTCTGTAACCCAGCCGCCGCCATGTATAAACAAAAGCATCTTTTTATCTTGAATATTATGTTTCTTTTCTTCACTTTTCACGAAAACTTTTTTTCAGATTGGAAAGAAAATACGAATCGGAACTGCATGACTCCCGTTATTATATTTTCTCTATATATTTTTTATAAAAAATCTTCATCGGATCCAATCGTTTTTAAATCCGCCATATGACGAAATGCTTCTACTTCCACACCATCAAAAGACAGAGCTTTCAAAATCTTCTTCGCTGTCTGATTAATCAATACTATATTCTCCTTATACCCGTTCTTATGTCTGTAAAAGCTACGAGCCCATTATATCATAAAAGTGCTTATTAAAGTGAATTTAATATTGCAAAAAGCACCAGCCAACTGAATGACTAGTGCTTTTAACATCAATATACTTTATTTTGTATAAACTGTATTCCCTTTTGCAATTACTTCAACAAGCTGAAGTTCCTGGTCAAGAATACAAAGGTCAGCATCATAGCCTTCTTCAACCTTACCTTTTCCTTTGAGGCGAAGAATATCTGCTGGATTAGATGTAATTGTAGAAATAGCTATTTCTAAAGGAATTTCTGTTTTAAATACACATTCCTTTACTTCCTTCAGAAGGCAGCTAGACTGTCCAACGCCCATTCCAAGGAATTCGCCATCACTACTGTACATCGGAAGGCTTCCCTGTCCATCAGAAGAAATTGTCATGCGGTCAGGATTTACTCCTGCATCCAGCATCCGTTTGATACCATTACATACACGTACCTCATCACAGATAGTTTCCCAATAGTCAATATCTTCATTTCCGGTAAAGTCTACTGCTCCGCCTTTCAGTGCATACTCAATCGACTTGCCAAAAAGCATCTCATTTCGATTGATATGTGTTGGCAGTATTTGAGAAGCCGGTATCTCTGTCTCATCTACCACTCGTTCAATAAGATCTAAGCATCTCGGACTGTCGCCAAGATGAACATTTACAATACCAGCTTTCCCGGAAAGAACACCGCCAAGTCTTGTATCCGCAACGACACGCGCAAATTCCTCAAAAGTCGGCTGTGAAGAACGATGATCAGAAATCGCGATTTCTCCGGTTCCAATGATTTCCTGAATCATCATAATATCTTTGACAATACTGTCCGTCAACGTGTGAACCGGAATCTGATAACTGCCTGTATAACAGTATGCAGACATTCCCTGCTCATTCAATCCTTTTGTCTTTGCAACCAGTGCACACATATCACGACCGATTCCATCCGTTCCAAGGCAGCCAACAACTGTTGTTACTCCAAACTTCGTAAGTCCTTCCATAGTTGCTTCCGGAGTACGATTGGCGAATCCACCTTCGCCACCGCCTCCAAGTACATGAACATGACAGTCAATGAATCCCGGAGTTAAAAGTAACCCCTCTCCATTGATTATTTCTGTCTCAGAAAGAAATCCTTCTGCGGATATAGAACCTGCATCTTTAATCTTGACAATCTTATCATTGATTGTAAGTACATCTTTTTTCCCCAGATGCTGTGGGGCATAGACATCAATATTCTGAATTAATTTCATCATAAATCTCTCTCAATTATCAAATGTATGTTTTAGAATCCAATTCCAACTGCAATAAGAATTGTAATGATTGCACCAATCATTAATACACCAAGGAATTTCCACATGAATTTAATCCAGTTAGACCACTCAATCTTTGCAATTGCAAGGGATCCGATCAGACATCCTGATGTAGGAACAATCAGGTTTTGTAAATGCATCACCAAGCTGGAATGCAACTACAGCTGTCTGACGTGAAACACCTAACAGGTCTGACAGTGGAGCCATGATCGGCATTGTGATCGCAGCCTGTCCGGTTCCGGATACAACGAAGAAGTTGAATACGGACTGGAACAGATACATAAGTACTGCTGCAACTGCTCCGGAAACTCCAGACAGTGCATTTGAAATATTATACATAATTGTATTAATAACCGTAGGTGTTGTCGGATCAGATCCACCAAGAACCTGCATGATGCCCTGTGCCATAGCAACAACAAGTGCAGCACCGATCAGGTCTTTTGCTCCATCTTTGAATGATGTTGCGATATCATTCAGTTTCATATCGTTCAGTTTAAAGATAACTCCAATCACACCGGAAACAATTCCCATAATGAAGAACTGAGTAGCAATCTCTGGCATGTAGTATCCTTGAGTCATAACTCCCCAAACTACCCATACTACTGTAGCAGCCAGTGTCAGAAGAACTAAAATGTGTCCAAGACCAAATGAATGTCCTTCGTCAATTCCTGTTTTTTCATTCTGCTCACGGAAATATGCATCGGTCTTATATGCGATTGAGATTGTCGGAGTCTTTTTTGATCTTTGATGCATAGAACATAGTCATTCCACAGCCGAGTGCTGTAAATACTACCCACATTACCATACGGAATCCTGCTCCGGAGAATACGTCAATACCTGCAATTCCCTGTGCAATACCTACAGAGAATGGATTCATCCATGATGAACCGAAACCAATCTGTGTTGCAACATAAGTAACAAGAACTGCAATAACTGAATCGTATCCAACTGCTACAAACAACGGACAAAGAATCATAGTAAACGGAAGTGCTTCTTCTCCCATTCCAAAAACTGCTCCACCAAGAGAAAACAGTACGAAAAGTATCGGAATCAGCAGTTTTTCTGCTCCCTTTGCCTTACGGATCAATCCAATCAATCCGGATTCAATCGCTCCTGTACGGATCATGATACCGAATGCACCGCCTACTACCATAAGAAATGCGATAATCTCGATTGCAGAACTGCTTACGATTCCGTTATACATATAGTTGAAGAATCCTGTTCCACCATCTCCACTAAAGAGTGCTACTCCTTCTGTTACTACATTTCCTGCATCATCTGTCAGATACTGGAAACTTCCGTCTTTGATTACTGTACGGGTTTTCTCAACACCATTGATCATATACGAAATATCCTGTGTTTCGTAAAATCCCTTTGGTACAAGGAAAGTCAGAAGTGCAGCGACAACAACTACTAAAAAGATAATAATGTAGGTGTCAGGCACTTGAAACCCCTTGTTAAAAGACTTTAACCCTTTTCCTTCTTTTTTGCTCATTTTCGAGTTTCCCTCCCATTTTTGATATACTATATCAGTGTACCATAGAATGCCTAAAATATAACTAAAAATTTACATATTTTATCAATTTTTGTCATTTCCCTGTATTTTTATACATCAAAGATAGGTGTTTTATTCAATCAATCACATCATTCTGAAATCTTGACAAATGTTCATAAGGTAAGATCAGTCTTCCCCTAAACAGTCCGCACCCATCATTGATCAGACTGTTATCTACTGCGGAAAACATATTTACATCCAGATCTGCCAGTTCCAGCTGCAAAAAGACGCATGCCCCGTTCATAGGCTTCATCGAAATAAACGCACTCGTCTTCTGGAATAGCATCACGTCTTGCACGCTCATCCTGCTGTTTCTTCTCATATCCCAGATGATTCGCCGGACCAATTTCCGCAATGTCATCCATTTCTGGGTACGCAGCTGCACTTCCATGAAAGAACGGGAACTGTTATCATAAACTGTGATATGTAATGACTGATATCCTTCCCCACTGGTTCCACAGATATAATCCCGGTAATACGTCTTCACATCTTCATTAAGAAGCGGCGACGTACTTTTCTTTACTCCATAGGCAGACTCCACCGTAAACCCTCGTTCTTCCAGGAACCCGGGAAGAACATTGGCAATCTCATAAAGATAGCGGATCGACGCCGTTTCCTGATCTTCTCCTGGTTTCAGATGACACTTGGGCATACACAACACAATTCTGTATGCAATAAAAATCCCGAAAACAACTGAGTTTATTTTTCAGTTCCGACACAGGAGGATAGGTTCCATGTTTTGTATAATAATCGTAAATATATTCCACAATATAGCCGTTAAATTTCTCTTCTGCCCGGATCAGCGATTTGATCCTTCCTTTAAATGTAAACGCAAGAAACGGATATTCATGAGCCATATATTTATAAAATTCCCGGATTTTCTGGGACTGGGCCGTAAGGAAATCATTGTGTTCTAAAAGCTCTGTTATCTGAATCAGGAAATTCACATGCATCATATCAATCTCATTATGAGTAAGTTTCGCTTCTTTTCTCAGATCCCGGGTATATTTCTGTAAAATTTTTTAAAACCGTATCTCCTGAATACAGATAATCATTTAATGTAATCATAAGTTTTTCCTCTTTTGGAGTTATAGCGTGTTTGAAGATTGTAGAAATGATTTTTCAGACACGCTATAATCTATAACCGAAATTTAGTTTTTCATTAATTTTAATGCTTTGTCAATATATCTACTGTTCTGTCAGCCTTTAACCAAACTGCTTCTTTTTCTTCATGAGTAACAAAGATCAACGTCTTTCCTTCCGTTCTTTTTCAAAATATAATCAATTGTTTTTTGCTCTGGTTTTTTTCATCAAGACCTCTGAGAGGTTCATCCATGATCACACAGTCTGATTCAGCCAGCAATGCCCTCAGGATAGATACTCTCCTGCGCATTCCTCCACTCAGTTCACGAACCGGTTTCTGCCATATCTCAGTAAGCGCAACTGCTTTATACGCCTCCTCCAGTTCTCTGTCTGTTATTGTTTCTGTACATACCAGTCTTATATTAGAAGCAGCGCTCAGATTTTCACACAGACGATCTTCCTGAAATACTGCACTGAGTTTCCTGTCACTTACCCCTTCTATTTTCCCCTTATCCGGAACATCCAGTCTCAGAAGAAGCCGTATCAGTGTTGTTTTGCCACATCCGGATCTTCCTCTGATACAAGTGGTTTTCCCTTCCGGAAAAACACAGAACAAGTCTTGCAGTACCTGCTGTTCTCCGTATGCTTTACTAATATGATCTACCTTTATATCCATATCTCTTCTCCGCCTGTAACAGACCTCATAAATAATGCATTTAAGAGGATTATCATAAATCAAAATTTCCGTTATCTATGTTCTATCATATAAACTACTCTGCTTACAATTCCAAGAAAACACTTTTCAAATACAAAACTGATCACAATTATCACAATTGTCCACGCAAAAAGATCCGGAGTATTCATGATATATTTTGTCATTATACAGTTTCTCACCAATAGAACCTGAAGGTACTCCGATAACCTCTGCTGCCACTCCTGCTTTCCAGCACATTCCAAGAGAAAGCCTGCATGCTGAGAGAAAATAAGGCAGTACCTGCGATACATAAATATACCTGATCTGTCTTCTGAGATTCACACGAAATACTTTTGCCATTTCCAGTATCTTCCTGTCCGTCTGTCGTATTCCCTCAAGGATATTTGTATATATCACCGGCAGAACCATAAGAAAGGAAATAAAAACTGACAGATTTTTCGAAGGAATCCATATCAGGCACAAAATAATAAAAGATGCCACAGGTGTAGATTTGACCACTGCGATCACAGGTGCTGTCAGGATTTCCACTGTTTTTGACCAATATGCCAACACTGCCAGAAAGATTCCCAGAAACACAGCCAGAAGAAATCCTGTCACAATGCGTACAAAACTAAATCCGACAGACTGCCAGAAATTTCCGCTGAAAATCAGTTCAAAAAGCTTTCGGACAACAGAAACAGGAGATGCCAGAAGGAATCTCCTGTTTCAGATACATACTCGCAAACTGCCAGATTGCGATCCAGAAAAACACTGCTAATATGCGAATTCCTGTATATTTCGTTCCATTGTCAGTTTTTGCTCTATCGTGTGTAATAGAATGCATCATCCGGCAACTGTCCTCCTATAATCTCAGGATTCTGATCATCCAGAGTTGCCAGATATCCTGAAAGCATGGTTTTCATCTCATCACCTTCAATAAACACAATACTGCAGTCAGGGATTGCTTTCTGTGCAACTTCTTTTGCAATAATATCATGATCTCCTATGATCTGGGCCGCAGCTTCTGTGTCACTGTTGACAAAATCTACAGATTCTTTATAAGCATCCATAAAATCATTTACTTTATCTGCATGATCCTGAACAAACTCATTGTTTGCGATCCACAACTCCTGTCACAAGTTTACTTCCGTCATCCATGGAATCTTCCCACAGTTTGTTCAGATCCAGGGCAACCTTCAGCTTATCGTTTTTCATCAGCGCTGTAGTTACAAAAGGCTGCGGAAGAAGTCCGACTGCTGTCTGATCCTGCACAAGTGCGGAGACTACCTCTGCGTGCTCAGATTTAAATTCAACAGTCACATCTTTTTCAGGATCGATTCCATTCGCTTTAAGAACAGAGTTCAGGGCATATTCCGGAGTTGCACCCTTCCCACTGGCATAAATAGTCTTTCCCTTAAGATCCTCCACAGATTTTACACTGTCTCCATTCTCCACAAGATAGAGAACACCCAACGTATTGACCGCCAGAACACTGACATCCTTATCTGTCTTCTGATACAACGTTGCTGCCAGATTTGCCGGAACAGCTGCAATATCAAGCTTGTCCTGTACTACCATCGGAACAATCTCATCCGGAGATGCAGCAATCGTAAAATCGTATCCGTCTTCATCAAGAAGCTGCGCCATTCCCATTGCTGTCGGACCTTTCAGGGCTCCTATCCGGACAGCATCCGAAGATGATCCTTCGGATGCCCATACGCTGACCTCTCCAGTGTTACCGGTCAATCCTGCACAGATACACAAAGCCATTGCACAAATCATCAATTTTCTTTTCATTTTACTCAACATCCTTTCTTTATTTAAGAATTTAAAAATCATTTACAGCAGTTCAGAAAAATAATACAAATAAGGCGCAAAACTCTGTCTTTATGTCCCTGATTTCAAATCTGCCAGTATTTTTCTTAATTTACTTCCATAATCTTTTCCTGCTGCCCAGCCGCCGCCATAAGGATTTTCCTGGATTCCCAGCCATTCCACGTAAGGCGCCGTCTCTCTTGTCACGTAATCGAAGCGTTCATCTACACATTCCTGATTCAGGGAATCTGTGGAGGCGTAGGCTTTGAGATGCTGAACCTGAGCACGTATTCCTGTTCTTACATCCGGAAATGCGATTCCTTTGACTCCACCTCCGGTTGTTCCAAGACCTGCGAAATTGAACTGGTCGATTCCCGCATCACCACCGAAACTCAGCCATCCGGTTTCCAGCATTGCCTGCGCAAAAAACTACTTCACCACGTACATTCTCGGCATTTGCCTCCTCTACAATAATATTGCAAAAGGTATCTATATCAGATGCTCCGCCGCCACTGAGTTCTTCAGATGGGTAAGTGCATCCCTGACTGTTGTATAATGAACACATTTCATCGACGGAAACAGTTGTTCCACCCATAATCGTGTAGTATCCATAAGTATTATCTGTCGGGTCTTCATCAGAGATAATTTCTTCTCCGTTATTTTCTGCATTTTCGAGATATTTAGGTTTGGAGATCTGTCCCTCTCCTGAATGATCAGTTTCCTGACTGTTTTTTTCTGCACTATCAGTTGTTTTAGCTATCGTGTCGTCATCTGGGGTATCTGCAGCATTGTCTGCTGCGCTGTTTTCTGTATCAGTGGACGCCGTCCCTTCACTGGCACTTACCAAAGCAGGTGCCCCGAACATCAGGGCACCTGTTATTGTCATAAGCAGCCAGAAATATTTTCCCGGCACTTTTTTTCATCTTATGCGTTTACCTTTCTCATTGCAGCTTCTACCACATGACCAACCAGTACAGAAGTTGTTACACTTCCAACACCGCCAGGTACAGGTGTAATAGCATCTACGATAGGCTCTACTGCTGCGTAATCAACATCACCGCAGAGTTTGCCTTCTGCATTTACGTTGATACCTACATCGATGATTGTCTGGCCTTCTTTTACATATTCGGCACCAACAACACCGGCGCGGCCTGCTGCTACAATAATGATATCTGCTTCACGTGCTACAGACGGCATATCTACAGTTCTTGTGTGGCAGATCGTAACAGTTGCGTTCTTTTTAACCAACATCATTGCTGCAGGTTTACCAACAACAAGGCTTCTTCCGATTACTACTGCCTTTTTGCCTGTGCAGTCGATTCCGTAATGATCAAGGATTTCCATACAAGCCTGTGGTGTACATGGCGGGAAACCAATCTTCTTGCCTGTGAATACACCGGACATAGAAAGGTCTGTCATACAGTCAACGTCTTTTTCAGGAGCAAGTGCATTCTCGATCACTGCCTGATCCAGATGTTTTGGAAGCGGACGGAATAATAATACGCCGTGAATGCTGTCATCTTTGTTTACTTTATCGATTGTTGCAAGAAGTTCTTCCTGGGAAACATCTTCCGAAAGTAAGATTTTTTCACATGCAACGCCTAAAGTTTCGCAGCGTTTTGTTGCTCCTCTTTCATAGGAGATATCGCTTGGATTTTCACCAACACGGATGATGCAAAGGGTAGGATTTACTCCTTTTCCCTGAAGCTCTGCTACGTTTGCTTTGATTTTCTCGTTTAATGCTGCTGTTACTTCTTTACCTAATAACTGCTTAGCCATTTGTCGTTCCCTCCGAAATTATACGTTATTATTCTATACTGTATCTGAATGATTTCAACATAACCGCCTCATAAATCATATGCACTCTGTAAAAAAATACATCTCAATAAATAATGTTACACTTTATTAAAAGAGACGGAAAACAATACAGAAATTTCTATTTTACTATTATTTCAGTCTGCCAAGTACGCTGTTGAATGTGTCATCTGCGATCTTTGTATATTTCTCAAGCATGGCATCTGCTTTTCTGTTTAATTCTTCTGCATACTCTCTGTCAGCCATGGATTTTGTGTTGATGTATACGTTCAGGCTGGCACCCTGTAATGCTGCCTTACAGAAAGCTGCACCAACGCCTGCATCACTGATAGCAAGCTTAGAGCCTTTTGCACCGAATTCTACGATCAGTTCAATTGCTTCACAGCATTTCTCCATGATTTCCATTGGTACAGAGCAGGCATCTTTTAATACGATCTCCATGACTCTGGCTTTCTCAGCTTTCTCTTCTTCTGTTTCCTTTGGCATTCCATATGCCTTTGATAATGGCTCGAATACTTCTGCATCACGCTCGATCAGACGAAGGAAATCCTTCTGTAACTGATCGCATTTTGCTTTTAATTCGTACATTTCGTCTTCAACATCCGCATATTTCTTTTTTCCTACAGTAAGGCTTCCTACCATATTTCCAAGAGCAGTTCCTACTGCACCAACTAATGCAGACGCACCGCCGCCGCCCGGAACCGGAGCCTTAGATGCCAGAACTTCAACGAATTCTGTACATGTACTTGTTGAAAATCCCATTTTTTCTCCCTCTTTCTTTCTGTTTATATTTACTTATCTGACTCTGATATTTACGGATCATGCTGCAGTTTCCATAATCCTGATATCATTTGTCATTTCTGAACACATTTCAGATATGCTTTCAGAGAACCAATGATCACATCTCCCATAACTGCCATATCCTCTGCCTGGAAAGAAACAGGGAAGTTGTCAGAAAAGAGAATCTGTGAAGACGGCGGAAATTCCTCATCGCCCTCCCAGAGGATCATCTGTATTTTATATTCCGGAAAAATTTCTACTTCATAGGCAATATCTCCATGCTTTACAGGTATGGCACTGATATGCTCCATGATCGCCCTGAAATCTCCCGGACGGTTACCATAGGAAAATGCCAGACGTTTGATACATCTGCCGTCAAACTGTCTTAAATATACTTCTCCCCATGGCATCTCCCGGTATGTCTTAAATTTTCCAGAACTCTCAGACTTCACACCGTTTAAAAGAAAACGAATCATCAGGATCCTTGCATAGATCATGTTCTCCAGTGGATAAAAACCTTTATCATCCGGAGTATGTGTTACTTCAAAATCCGGCCATGTAATCTGATACTGTGTTCCAAGAAAAAGTTAAAAGTAAGTTTTTTTTGCTTCTTTCATCGTAAGGAAATAGACAGTCTGGA
>ENA-OQAJ01000597-OQAJ01000597.1-human-gut-metagenome-genome-assembly--contig:-NODE-597-length-11213-cov-2.222443_pt1 | contig 11213 bp, 20 predicted proteins | sample MGYA00242736_ERZ504529 | MGnify/ENA primary metagenome ERZ504529 (study PRJEB26092, sample SAMD00036275) | human gut metagenome | host: Homo sapiens | study: EMG produced TPA metagenomics assembly of...
TCACAATTTTGTGGGATATTTTGCCCGGATGAGGGCGCGTAGCGGGCTACGGCAACTGAATTCGGGTGAAATATCCCGCAAAGTGGGGCGTGCAGATTGCGGGAATGATTTTTCAGACACGCTCTAGATCTCAATCATCACAAGAGAGAGGAAATAAATAACCGGTGCTGTGAAGATCACACTGTCGAATCTGTCAAGGATTCCTCCATGTCCCGGAATTAATTTTCCATAATCTTTAATCCCCTGATTTCTCTTGATCGCAGATGCAGCCAGATCGCCTACCATGGAGATCAGTGCTCCGATTGCACAGATCACAGCATATTCCAACATCGGTCCCTGAGTGGCTGCTGCATAGATCACACCAAGAAGTGCAGCTCCTGCCACACCACCCACAGCTCCCTCCACAGATTTCTTAGGGCTGAGGACAGGTGCCATTTTATGTTTACCGATCAGCATTCCCACACAATATGCGCAGGTATCACATCCCCATGAGCACAGAAAGATCAGCCATACGTGGAACTTTCCACCGGGAAGCTCTCTGGTAAGATAAATAAACGACAGCATAACTGCCACATACACAATACCAAACAGTGCAGGCATTACCTGCCCTGCCTCATAGGTTGGATAAGTGAACACGTATACAAACATGAGCAGCACAAGTCCGAAAATGATTGCCAGCACTCCATACCTCTCAAAATCAAGCAGTACTGCCAGATAATATAATACTGCGCCTAAATAGCCTGCTGCTGCCAGCAGATTTATCTTCTCATCCTGCACCTTCATTGCTCTGTACAATTCTCTCATTCCAATGAGAGAAACCGCAAGAAGTGTGAAAAACAGCACATAATCACCGCTGATAATAGTGGCAAGCGCAATAATCACAAGCAGGATTCCGCTTAAGAGTCTTGTCTTAAACATTCTTTACTCCTCCTTAACTCCGCCGTATCTTCTGTCTCTCTGATTATATTTCTCAATAGCCTTAATCAGCTCTGCTTTATTAAAATCCGGCCATGCCACATCTGTGAAATAAAATTCTGTATAAGCCATCTGCCATAACAGAAAATTGGAAAGTCTCAATTCACCGCTTGTGCGGATCATCAGATCCGGATCAGGGATTCCTGCCGTATCCAGGTAATTGTCAAAAACATGCTCATCAATTTCTTCCGGCTTTACTTTTCCATCTGCAGCATCCTGAGCAAGTTTGCGGATACCTCTTATGATCTCATCTCTGCTGCCGTAGTTTAATGCAATCTGGAAATAGATTTCATCATATTTCTGAGAATATTGTTCCAGACGTGCAATACTTTCCTGAATATCCTGATCAAATGCCGAAACCTCTCCGATCACCCGGACACGCATTTTGTTCTTATCTGCCAGTTTAATACATTTTTTCATATAACTTCGGAACAGTTTCATCAGACCGTCCACCTCATCTTTGGAACGTTTCCAGTTCTCTGTGGAAAAAGCATATACAGTCACATATTTAACTCCCAGCTCCTTCATATAGTCACAGACTGTTTCCAGATTTGCACAGCCCTTCACATGTCCGTAGCTTCTGGGCATTCCCTTTGCCTTCGCCCAGCGTCCATTACCATCCAGAATAATGGCAATATGATTTGGTACATTCATACTCTTGTTTCCTTTTCTTATCCTGTTATTCCTTTAACCTTACTGTCTCATCATAATGAACCACAGTTTCCGGTCCATTATCTCATTCAGATAAAAAGAGAGCCCGCATTCATGGAGCTCTCCTTTTCGTTTCCCTTATACGGTCATGATTTCTTTGCTCTTTGCATCCACTGCCGCATCAACTTCTTTGATATATTTATCTGTGCTCTTCTGGATTTTCTCCTCAAGTTCTTTGATCTCATCCTCAGATACACCTGTTTTGCAAGTTTCTTAAATGCATCATTTGCATCACGACGAATGTTGCGGACTGCTACTTTGGCTGCTTCGCCTTTTTTCTTGACATCTTTAACCAGTTCCTTACGGCGTTCCTCTGTAAGTTCCGGGAATACAAGGCGGATTACTTTACCATCGTTGCTTGGATTTAATCCAAGGTCAGAGGTAAGGATTGCTTTCTCAATTCCTTTGATCAGGCTGCTTTCCCATGGCTGGATCTGGATCATACGAGCTTCCGGGACAGTGATATTTGCCACCTGCTGAAGAGGTGTCGGAGCTCCGTAATAATCTACGGCGAGTTTGTCAAGGATATGCGGGTTCGCACGTCCTGCACGAATTGTAACCAGTTCGCTCTCAAGGCTTGCCAGTGTCTTTTTCATCTTCTCTTCATATTTCTGAATTCTCTCATCCATTAGGTTCGTCTCCCTCTTTTTATAGTTTTTATATTACACTTTCTCTGTAAACTGACTTATAAGCCTTACTTATACAGTAACCTTAGTTCCGACAAATTTGCCATGTACTGCATTGATGATGCTGTCTTTTTCATCCAGTGCAAATACCAGCATCGGCATCTTCTGTTCCATACACATGATCGATGCTGTCAGATCCATAGCTGCCAGTTTCTTTGCAACTACTTCTTCAATGGAAATTTCATCATATTTTACTGCATTCGGGTTTGTCTTCGGATCACTGTCATAAATTCCGTCAACAGCTTTTGCAAGAAGGATTGCTTCTGCTTCGATCTCTACTGCGCGAAGTACAGTGGCTGTATCTGTGGAGAAGTAAGGATGTCCTGTACCGCCTGCAAAGAATACGATCTTGCCCTGTGCAAAGCTTGCTTCCACTGCATCCTTAGAGTAAAGGCTTGTAAATGCACCGCATACAAATGGTGTAAAGATTTCTGTCTTTAATCCAAGGTATCTGCAGATATCAGATACATAAATACAGTTCATAACTGTTGCAAGCATACCAATCTGATCAGCCTTATTCCTGTCGATAGTCTCACTGGTGCGTCCTCTCCAGAAATTACCTCCGCCGATCACAATGCCGATTTCCAGTCCTTCCTCAGCAATTGTCCTGATCTGCTTTGCAACTTCAATAACAGTCGCCTCGTCAAATCCGGTCTTTCTTCTCACCGGCAAGGGCTTCACCGCTTAATTTTAATAATACACGTTTCAATAGTAACTGTCTCCTGAAATTAATTTTATCGCAGGTAACAGAGGATCGGAATACCTCCTCTGTTACATTCGTAGTTCTATTCTACCATATTCCGGCAACAATTTCATTACCATTTTCATCAACTGTTGTAGAAACTGTGAAATTGCTGTAATAATGGAATCCTGTTTTACCTGTCTCAGGATCATCCTCATAGCTGCTGCCCTGTGGAGAACCGCATGCGCCTTCCAGTGCATCCAGAGACTGACCGATATACTGTTCTGCTATGGAAATCATATCGCCGCCATTGTTATCCTGATCTGTGTTTCCACCACCGCCGTTTCCACCATTTCCATTATCTGTGCTTCCACCATTTCCATCATCAGAACCATTATTACTGCCATTTCCATTGTCATCTGTATTCTGGTCACCGCTGTTATTATTATCTGCTGAATCAGAATTATCTGTAGAATTCTTATCACTGTCGTCTGTGGAATCTGATTCTGACTTACTGTCATCTGTAATGCCAAGACGTTCCTTTACCGCATCAAGCGTGGATACTTCTTTTGTTGATGTACCTGTCAGATATTTTTGCATATGGGATCGCATCATCATCTGTGCCATCCATACATAACGTAATCTGCGAAATTGTTCCAAGCGGAATATCGCGGAAAAAGCATTCATTCTTGTCCTCATCAGCATATGCAATACGGATATCATAGGAAGCTGTACTCTTGTTGGATGTTGTCTGTGTATCTGATGTCTGTGTACCTGATGTCTGTGTATTTGCAGTCTGCATATAATACAGTGCCTTGTCCTTATCTGTCAGAGTAAACATTCCATTGATGAGATCATCTCCCCATCCTCCATCCTCGTCTGCATCATAATCCTCACTGTCTTCATCCACATGAGTGCGGATATAGAGTGACTGGATGTCATCCCCTGTATTATTTACAAACACAATCTTAGATGCTGTAGAAGTCTTCTCTCCCATTATATTCTTTATGTCTTCATCTGCTGTCTGCTGCATATCCACCATATCGACTGCCTTGGTTACCTCAGGAGTCGGGGTAGCTGTTACCTCTACAGGTGCTGTCTCTGTTGTCTTTTTTTCTTACCACATCCGCAGCTGCCACTGTCATTACCAGAAGACCTGCCAGTATTAAATAACGTTCTTCATAATATATTCCCTCCTGCTATATGGAATATCTTTTTCTTTTTAACAATGTCATTTTTTCAATTTCCTATTATTGCAGAGTATCGAAAACTTGTCAACTAAGCCTCTGCCGATTTCATACAATTTTAAGACTTTCAGGTTTTTAAAGTTTCTGCCTGCGGACGCATTCTTATGAAAAATCACATTTTTCCTACTTCATATTATGATGTCAGGATTAAAAAGTATCTGACCCTGATATCATATTATTGCACACAAGGAAACACGCACTGTAATCAGCGGATACTCCAACAGAAAGGACTGCCATGTTACTCTGGCAGTCCTTTCTCATCCCTTTGTGGTCATATTTAATATATTTCTATTCTGCAAGCTTCATCAGAAGTTCCACACATTCTTCCTCTGATAAAACCGAAGTATTCAGGCAGATATCATAGTTTTCCATTTTTCCCCATTCATGTCCTGTATAAAAGTTATAATAATCTCTTCTCTGACGATCTTTATATGCAATTCTGTCAAGTGCCTCTCTCTGAGAAATATGCTTATTTTTCTTGATCCGTTTAATACGGTCTTCCATATCAGATGCATAAATATACACACGAAGCAGCTGATTATCATCTTTCAGGATCTGGTCTGCACATCTTCCCACAAAAATACATGGACCTTCCTGTGCCAGGCGCTTCACTGTCTCTTTTTGCGCATGAAACATCTTCTCCGGAATTGTCAGGCGTTTTTTATCCTGCGATTCTTCCGACATCATTACTCCGATTGCATAGAGAAGACTGGTCTTGCCTTTAAATTCATTGATGATTTCCTGGCTGATTCCATGCCTCTCTGCTTCCTTCAGCAAAAGCTTACTGTCGTAACAGGGAACTCCCATTTTTTCTGAAAGCAAAGCTGCAATGTGTCTTCCACCGCTTCCATACTGTCTGCTGATCGTGATTGTTTTCATAGGGCACCACTCCTTTCAGCTCATCTGCCTGAAAAATGAATTGTTATTTTTTTATCTATATGATAGATTATACGAATTTTCGAATATTTTTGCAATATCCATTAATTTTTTCATAACATTTCACAATTTTGAGCCAAAGGATTTGGTAATATTATCAATATAGATTCTTAACCTTAAAGTCACGTTCTGCTTCTCTTCTCTGGTCTTTCTTTGCGATATCCTGTCTCTTGTCATAAAGTTTCTTACCTCGAGCCATTCCGATCTCTACTTTTACCAGACTGTCTTTGAAATAAACTTTCAGAGGTACCAGCGTCAGACCTTTCTCTTTTAACTTTGCTTCGATTTTGTTGATCTCATACCTGTGAAGCAGCAGCTTACGGATCCTCAGGGGATCTTTATTAAAAATATTGCCTTTTTCATAAGGGCTGATATGCATTCCGTAGATGTAAACCTCTCCGTTTTCCACACGTATAAAGGATTCCTTAATACTACACTTACCCATACGCAGGGATTTTACTTCTGTTCCTGCAAGGGCAATACCGGCTTCATAAGTATCTTCTATAAAATAATCATGAAATGCCTTTTTTATTATTGGCAATCAGCTTCATTCCTTTTTTTCTTTGCCATAATATCCTCCAAGCCATTTTTTATTTAATTCTCTTCTTCATCATTCCAGATATCAGCAACCAGCTCAAAATCTACTGTTTTGAGCATTTTTATTCTGCATTCTGCCACACGGACACTAGACTTTATCTCCCATTTGTAGACTTTCTTTGTCATCTCTCCGCGGAGTTCGTAGGTTTCCTGGTCGAAGATATAGTAGTCATCCCGCAGAGTGTTGACATGTACCAGACCTTCTACTGTATTTGGGAGTTCTACGTAAAGCCCCCATCCGGTAACGCCTGAGATAATTCCCTCGAATTCCTCTCCCAGATGGTAGGACATATATTCTGCTTTCTTCAGCTTGTCTGATTCACGTTCTGCCTCATCTGCACGGCGTTCACATACACTGGACTGTCTCGCAACTTCATCAAGGATTTCAGCATAGTGTTCGGTTCTGCCTTCACGCATCAGTCTGCCTCGTAAGTTATCCTTAATGATCCTGTGGATCTGCAGATCAGGGTATCTTCTGATCGGAGATGTAAAATGGCAGTAATATTTTGCTGCCAGTCCAAAGTGACCGCTGCATTCTGTTGTATATTTCGCCTGTTTCATGGAACGCAGCACCAGACGGCTGATCATTGCTTCATTCGGAAGCCCTTCGATACTTTCGATGATTTGCTGAATTTCTTTTGGAGTGATCTCTTCTTTTGCTTTCTGAATCTTCACACCCTGATTGTGAAGTAATGTCAGAAGACTCTCCACTTTCTCCGGATCCGGATTATCATGGGTTCTGTATACAAACGGAATCTCTTCTGTGCAGTATTCCTGTGCCACAGTCTCATTTGCCATCAGCATGAAATCTTCAATGATTTTGGTTGCCACATTTGCTTCATATGGCTTAACATCGATTGCTTTTCCTGCTGCATTAAGAATAATCTTGCTCTCCGGAAAATCAAAGTCAATGGAACCCCTGTGATGACGGCTGTTTCGTAAGATTCCGGACAGTTCTTTCATCATAAAGAACATCGGGATAAGTGCCTCATACCGTTTCTTTGCTTCTTCGTCTGTGTCCTCAAGAATATTCTTTACATCAGTATAGCACATTCTCTCATTTACGTTAATCACTGTTTCCGCGATCTGATGGGAAACTACCTTACCCTTTTCGTTAATGTCCATCAGGCAGCTCAACGCCAGTCTGTCCTCTCCCTGATTCAGAGAACAGATTCCATTGGAAAGACGTTCCGGCAACATTGGCACAACGCGGTCTGCCAGATAAACACTGGTTCCACGTTTCAGTGCTTCCCTGTCCAGAGCACTGTTGTACTGTACATAGTTGCTTACATCTGCGATATGGACTCCCAGATGGTAAATGTCCCCCTCTTTTGTCAGGGAAATCGCATCATCCAGGTCTTTGGCATCTTCGCCATCAATAGTGACTGTCTGCAGATGTCTCAGATCCAGTCTTCCATCTCTGTCTGCATCCAGCACATGATCCGGAACACGCTGAGCCTGCTTCATTACTTTCTCAGGAAATTCACTTGGGATTCCGAAGCTCTTGACGATTGCCAGGATATCTGTACCCGGTGTTCGGATATTTCCCAGATTCTCCTTAATTTTTCCTTCAGGATTCTTATTTCCGGAACCATAATCTGTAATCACCACGATTACTTTATCACCATTTTTATTCCTGCCGCTTCTTTTCTCGGAATGAAGATATCTTTGGAAAATTTCGGATTATCACTGATCACAAAACCGAAATCCCGATTTAACTGATAAGTTCCTACAATTTCAGGCATACCACGCTCTAGAACCTTCACAACTACGCCTTCCTGGCGTTTTCCCTCTTTTTGTCATTTCTGATGATGATCCTTACTTTATCCTGATGCATAGCTGTTCCTGTATCACTTTCAGGAATAAAGATATCCTCATCCTGCCCTTCAATTTCTACGAAGCCGAAACCTTTGGGATGTCCGATGAATGTTCCCTCAGCCTGGATTCCCTCCGGCTGCTCTTTTTTATTTTTATCTTTTTTATTTTTATCTTTCTTCTTTCTGCCATACTCTGATCCGTATTCTTCTCTTCGGTCATCGTAATAACGGTCATCTTTTTTCTTTTTCCATTTTCCTTTGACCTTTTCATATCTGCCCTTGCGGTCTACAGATACCTTTCCTTCCTCGCAAAGTTCGTCCAGAACATCATACAGCTCTCTTTTCTCTTCTTTTGAAAGTCTCAGAAGAGAAGAAATCTCGCGGAGTCTCATTGGCTGATAAATAGGATCTCCCATCAGTTCCAGGATAAACTTTTTTCTTCTGTCCATATCTTTTTTACTCATATTACTCCTCACAGCCTCCGCAGAGGACTTTTATCTGATTCAGCTCTTTATGACACAAAAAACACTCTTGCACATAACAAGAGTGTTTCAAATTTCTTTTCTGATTAACCAAGCATATTTAATGCTACAGAAATTACAAAAAATAAAGTTCCCATAATAGTGGTTGCCTTAACAAGTCCGCCCTCCATGGAACGACCTTTGTTCTTACCCCAGTATGTTTCTGCTGCTCCGGCGATAGCACCAAGTCCCTGCTGCTTACCTTCCTGCATAAGAACTACTACTGTAAGAGCGATGCAATCTATTATGAAAATGACACTCAGAATGATCTTAATAATCTGCACTTCGTTACACCTCCTAATCAACTGAGTTTCATTGTAACATAGCCGGATGGGGATTTTCAACCACAATTCAGAGTTTTTGTCAGGTTTCTTAACAATTTTTTTCATTTTTCTTTAAAGGATTTCATACACTGCCAGTTCTCCCAATGCCTCATGGATACGAAGAAGCTGATTATATTTGGTCATTCGTCCGACGCAGGGTGCACCTGTCTTAATCTGGCCGGCACCTGTGGCAACTGCCAGATCTGCGATAAATGAATCTTCCGATTCTCCTGATCTGTGAGAAATTACTGCCCTGTATCCCGCTTTCTGTGCCATTTCCACTGCATCCAATGCTTCTGAAAGTGTTCCTATCTGGTTTAATTTTATCAGAATGGCATTTGCCGCTCCCAGTTTGATACCACATGCAAGACGTTGATATTCGTGACAAACAGATCATCACCTACAAGCTGTATTTTATCTCCCAGTCTTTTTGTCATCTGTTTCCAGCCTTCCCAGTCATCTTCCTCAAGTCCATCTTCAATGGAAACAATCGGGAACTTCTCTGCAAGTTTTTCATAATATTCTATCATCTCGCCGGAATCCCTGAGAACTTTCTTCCCCTTTCATTTTTCCTTCTCCGGGGAAAACATAAAACGCCTCTTTCTTCATCGTACAGTTCACTTGCCGCAGCATCAATTGCAATGCTGATATCCTTTCCGGGTTCATACCCTGCCTTTTTTACTGCTTCCAGAATCACTTCCAGGACGCTTTCTGAATCGGAAAGATCCGGTGCGAAACCTCCCTCATCCCCGACTGCTGTTGACAGACCTTTTTGTTTCAGGATAATTCTGAGAAACTGGTATACTTCCGCACACATTCGGATCGCCTGCTCCATATTTTCCGCTCCCGTCGGCATGATCATGAATTCCTGTAAATCCACCGTATTGTCAGCGTGACGTCCCCCTTGTGTCAAGCTAATGACACAAAATTTTTGTAATTTGTCCATCATCACTTCAACTGCAGATTTTCTGCACCTGCTCTACATACTTCACCAGCTCATCAGCAAAATTCCATTCAATTTCTATTCGCTTATCATTATATACCTTGATACCACGAATAAAAAGTTACTGCTATCTCTCTGGTTAATTGCTTATTTCCTCCGATCAGGTCTGTCAGGCACTGTCTGCCATCGGGCGGAAGTTCAAATAAACGTTCAGCCGCTTCACTCTGTTCTGTCTCCATTTGCGCTATCGCTAAGGTTTCTTTCTCAATTTGTTTATCCAGCTTGTCATTTTTTCTGGTGAACTCTTCTTCTGAGATTTCTTCCATTGCATATCGCATATATAGTTCAGTCTTCTGGTGCTTGTATCTGCTAATACTGTCTTTGGCATCCCGAATCTTTTTTTGCAGCTCCATTCACTTTTGATTTAATTCTACTTCTGTAATTCGAGTACCGGTTCAGCATCATCACTGATCTTTGCAAACAGCTTTATTGCCCTGAAAATCATCTCATTGAACTCGTCATCATATAAATTGTCTGTTACACAATCTTGATTTGCCGCATTAAATTTCCTTGGGCACTTAAAGTGCGGATTGCATCTGGTTACATGCTGTAGATTCTGACCGCATCCCCCACATTTTACCAATCTTCAGCGGATAATTATTATTGTGGGTTTTGCTCCTCTTTCTGGAATTTAATTCCAACTTTTCCTGTACAGCATCAAACACCTCTTTAGAAACAATCGCTTCATGCGTACCCTCAACCACAATCCAGTCTTCTTCTTTTGTTTTCAAATGCTTATTACTTCCTACCGAAGCAACTTTCCACTTGCCGCCAATCGTAGTTCCCGTATACGTTTCTGTCATCAGTATCAGTCTTACAGTTACTGGATACCAGATATATTTTTCTGTTGTTTTCTTCACACCAGTTTTCAGAACTTCTCTTTTTATATTGACCTGGACTCATAATTTTCTGCTCATTCAGGTAACGTGCCAGCTGAGTAATATTCATTCCATTAAGATATTTCTGAAATATCATCTTCACAACAGGCGCTGTCTCCGGATTAATCACGAGGCTGGTCACATCTTCATCAGGCTTCAAATATCCATACGGTGCTCTCGCTCCCATATATTTTCCAGCTTTCTGACGCTGTATCAAAGTTCTTTTTTACTTTAACGGAAGTATCAATGCTATGATGTTCGTTAATAATATTTCTGAAACCAACATCTATTCCCGGCATACCAGATTCATATTTCATACTATCAACATTATCATTGATTGCTATGAATCTCACATTCATAAATGGAAAAAATTTGTTCCAGATATGTGTCAACCTCTATATGATTCCTGCCGAATCGAGAAAGGTCTTTCACTATAATTGTGCTGACTTTTCCATCTCTTACTAATTCCATCATACTTTGGAATCCTGGGCGATCGAAATTCGTTCCACTATAGCCATCATCTTTGAATTCTAACACTTCCGTATTTTTGAACTCATTTTTACTGGCTATGTATTGCCCAATCACAATTCTCTGATTGGTAATACTATTGGATTCATCCAGCATATCCTCATCTTCCAGCGACAATCTTAAATACTTTACTATGCATTTACCATCTGACATCTGATCACCCCCTCCTCTAAAATTTCTGATAACGCCTGTATTTCATCTTGAAATTTAAATTCGATCTCTATACGTTTGTCTTCATATAAAGAGATTTTCTTTATATAAGAACGGACAACATCTTTTGTAAGGAATTCCAAATTCTTTCCTTTACTG
>ENA-OQAJ01000600-OQAJ01000600.1-human-gut-metagenome-genome-assembly--contig:-NODE-600-length-11168-cov-2.160040_pt1 | contig 11168 bp, 13 predicted proteins | sample MGYA00242736_ERZ504529 | MGnify/ENA primary metagenome ERZ504529 (study PRJEB26092, sample SAMD00036275) | human gut metagenome | host: Homo sapiens | study: EMG produced TPA metagenomics assembly of...
AAGTATCCTGCTCGTCTCTTGCCGGATGGTTCTCCGGAATGTTCAGTTTTGTAAAGTTGTAATCCGCATACTCAACTTCCGGACCTTCTACAACCTCATATCCCATTCCGATGAAAATACGCTCAACTTCTTCCAGAGCGATGGTGTTCGGATGACGATGACCAATTTTTGCTTTCTTTGCAGGAAGTGTTACATCGATCACTTCGGCCTCATTTTTTCCTCGCGGACTTTCTCCTCGAAATCTTTCTTGGAAGCTTCCAGAAGTTCCTCGATCTTGGCTCTTGTCTCATTGACAAGCTGACCAACTTTCGGACGCTCTTCCGGAGCAACATCTTTCATACCTTTTAAGATTGCTGTAAGCTCACCTTTTTTTCCAAGATATGCAACACGCACATCATTCAGCTTGTCCAGGCCCTCGGATTCCCTCGATCCGTTTTCTGGCATTCTCAGCCAGTTCCTGAAGTCTTTTCTTTCATATCCATGGTCTATTTCTCCTTTAAATTAAAATAATCAAATGATACGCCGCCTGCCCCGAAAATTCAGATACAGGCAATAAAAAAACCGTCCCTTATAAAAGGGACGGAATATCCGCGGTACCACCCAGTTTCCCCATGAAAAGATCACGGGCACCTCTTATCTGCTTAACGCGCAGCGCACGTCATCTCCTACTGTTACTTCAGAGAGGAAGCTCCGGTGGGAAATTCAAGAATCATCTGAACCCGGGGAAGCTTACAGCCGGCGACCTCCCTTCTCTGTGAGAAAATGATCCTCTATAAACACCTTCACAGCTTTTCTGTCTTTTAATACTATGCCACAAGGTCTGCTTTCTGTCAAGCGCAAAGTCAGGATTCTTTGGAGCTGTTTTTTTCATTTTCTTTCTTGGTAAGGAGAGTTTTTACGGATTTCTGGGCTTTTCGGAACTCATTTTCGAAGTATGCATTAATCTCTGCCCCGTAAAGAATCAGGTTCATACACACATACAGCCACAGCATTACCATGATCAGTGCAGTCAGGCTTCCATACATATTTCCGAAATTCGGAAAAAAATTCAAAATACAGAGAAAATCCATAGGAAAAGATTAGCCATGCCATAGCATGATAAACGCTCCGGGAAGCTGGCTTTTAAAGGTTGCCTTCCGGTTGGGCAGCACTTTATACAACACCAGAAATACCACAAACAGTACCGCAAACACCAGCAATGTCCTGGCTCCCATGATCCTGGCCATCAGTCTTCCCAGAATTGGAATCGTTTTTTGTACAGCCATCTGGATCCGGTTACCAAGGACCAGAACCAGAAGGGTAACAATGATCGCCAGAACAAACAGCAGCATATAAAAAACCGAATAGATCCGGTTCATCAGCCAGTTTCGTGTTTCCTTCACATGATAAATGGTATTCAGACCGTTAATAATAGCCTGCATTCCCTTTCCGGATGCCCAAAGCGCCATCAGCGCAGACAACGGGACGATCGCTGTGCTTCTTTTGTACACTTCCACTACAATGCTCAGCACAAAAGTCTGCAGATTTCCGGGCACAAAACCGACAATGGCGTCCCGGACTACATTATAGCTTAACGGTGTGTAACGGATCAGTGTTGTGAGAAAAAGGATAAACGGAATAAATGACATGATCAGAAAGTATGCTGCCTGCGCCGCATATGCACTGACATGATCTCCGTTTGCCCTTCGCACAAACCCCAGCATGAGCTGGATTATATTTTTCTTTTCCTCGTCCATGCTGACCCCCTCAAGTTTTTTTTTACCAGGAAAACCGTTCAAAGCCAATCTTATCCTGGATTTTCGGAAAAGCTTTTACTTCCGGCTGTACACTTTTATGTTCGCCAATCATCTTTTCCATCCATATCATATTATACCAGCGGTTAAACTTATATCCGCATCTGTGGAACTCTCCCACGCGTTTATATCCAAAATGTTTATGAAAGTCCACACTGGCATTAGTCAGATATTCATCTTCTTTCGGTGCCACCGCAATACACGCATTCAGGTTCAGCACTCCCATCTCCGCAAGAAGACTTTCCAGGGCACGGTAGAGTCTTCCGCCTGCACCGCTGCCTCTTCGATCATGTTTCACATAGATGGACATTTCGGCGCACCACCCATAAGCAGCTCTTGGATGAAAGGCAGAGCCATAGGCATAACCCAGGATTTCTCCGTTCTCTTCTGCCACAATATATGGATATTTTTCTTTTATGTTATGAATTCTTTCCGCAAATTCCTCTGTGGACGGTGTTTCATATTCAAATGTGATCGCCGTTTTTTCTACATAGTAGGAATAAATCTCTACCAGTGCTGCCGCATCTTTTTCTTCTGCCACACGTATCTGCATTGCTTTATTACACCTCTTTTATTTTTTGTTTCTTCCCTATTTCACCCAGAAACGGTAAACCGTCTCTGAACTGTATTCTTCACCGGGACGCAGGATCGGAGAGTGGAAATCGTCCACATTTACCGCATTTGGCTCCACCTGTGTTTCCAGGCAGAATCCATACCGTTCATGATAAACATGGTCGTTCTTACCCTTCTCATCCTTGACAAAATTACCTGCATAGAACTGTACACACGGGCAGTCAGAAGAAACTTCCATTCCAATCCCGGATTCCTTACAGTACGCACTGGCAATGGAACGGACATTACCCTTGGCATAATTGTCAGTTACATAGTTATGATCATAACCACCCGTAAACTTCAGCTGCTCAAAATCAGCCTCAATATCTCTGCCGATTGGTTTCGCAACATTAAAATCCATCGGCGTTCCTGCTACCGGCGCATATTCACCGGTAGGAATGGACTGACTGTCTTTCACAGGAGTAAAATATTTCGCATGAATGCATACTTCCTGGTCAAGTACATCTCCACTGCCCTCCCCTTTCAGATTAAAATAGGAATGGTTGGTCATATTGGCAACCGTTGCCGCATCGGAGCGTCCTCTGTAAAAGATCTTCAGTTCATTTTCCTCGGTGAATTCATATTTCACAACAATCGAAAATTCTCCCGGAAAACCATTTTCACCATCCGGACTGATGCGGAAGAAATCCACGCTGTTCTTATCCTGGGAAATTTCTTTTACCGCCCAGAGTTTTTTCTCGAAGCCATCAGGACCACTGTGCAGATTATTATGATTTTCATTCTCTGTAAGAATCACTTCTTTATCATCAATAAAAAATCTGGAATTTTCGATACGGTTTCCACTTCTTCCAATGATCGCACCAAAGAAGCAGCCATTCACTTCATAACTTTCCATATCGTCATATCCCAGAACCACATCCTTAAGTTCTCCATTCTTATCCGGCACGCATACTTTCACCAGGATAGCGCCATACTGAAGTACCTCGACATAGGCACCCTTTTTATTTCTCAAGATGATAGATCTTTACTTCTTCCCCTGTAGGAAGTGTTCCAAATTTTCTCTCAGAAACACTCATGCTGTAATTCCTCCCATATATGAAAAAAGAGCCATCAACCGGCTCTATGTCTTTAACCGATTAATCCCGGGATGCCGTTCCCTTATTTTTTGACGCCTAGCAGATGCTAGGTGGGTATCCTCAACAGTGTCTTCTGCCTACCACGACGTGAGGTCTGACATCCAACCTGCGATTTTGGATTCCCAAAATGTCAATGTAGGTTCAAAAAGAAAAGGGGGATCGAACATTCCAGGATTCGGTTTCGTTGTTTTTATTATAAACCAGTATTTGTGCTTTTTCAACAGAAAATACACATTCTTACTGATTTTTATTATTTAATGTTAAGAATCTCTTTTACTGCTGCTGGCATATCCACTGCATCTACCACTTTATCATGAAGAACCGGTGCAGTACGGATCTCCTCAACAGCACGCGGAACCGGCACTTTTGAAAGCGCGGATAATGCATCTACCAGGCCAAAATCATCCAGATCTTTATGATCTTCCCCAAGCGCATCCATAACACTTCTTGTAAATTTATATGGACTGGCTGTAGAAGCAATAACAGTTGGAAGATGATCATCTGTCTCACTTACATATTTCTTATATACGCCTGCGGCAACTGCAGTATGTGTATCAATTACATAATTGCTGTCTTTTATAGATTTCGCTGATGGTATTTGCAGTCTCTTCCTCACTGCAGAAAATTACCATAGAAATCGCCGAGCTGTGCTTTCATCTCTTCTGTAATGGTATACTCTCCGCCCTCACTTAAAGATTTCATAAGCTCTGCACATTTCTCAGCATTCTCTCCTGTAAGGCGATAGATCAGACGCTCCAGGTTGCTGGAGATCAGGATATCCATGGAAGGAGAAGTCGTAAGAATGAAATCTCTCTTTCTGTCGTAGGTTCCTGTGCGGAAGAAATCATAGAGAACACGATTCTCATTGGATGCACAGATCAGTTTGTGGATCGGAAGTCCCATCTGTTTTGCATAGTATGCGGCAAGAATATTTCCAAAGTTTCCGGTAGGAACTACCACATTGATCTCCTGTCCGTCTTTGATCTTACCGTCACGTACCAGTGTTGCATAAGCGTATACATAATATACAATCTGCGGAACAAGTCGTCCGATATTGATAGAATTTGCGGATGAAAACTGGAAGCCTGCCTGATCCAGCTCTGCTGCCATCTCATGATCATTAAACATCTTCTTAACTGCAGTCTGGGCATCGTCAAAGTTTCCGGTAATACCTACCACATAAGTATTGGCTCCCTTCTGGGTTACCATCTGTTTCTCCTGAATCGGGCTGACACCATGTTTCGGATAGAATACGATAATTTTGGTTCCCCGGTACATCTGCAAAACCTGCCATGGCAGCTTTACCGGTATCTCCGGATGTTGCGGTAAGAATTACGATCTCATTTTTCACATGGTTCTTCTTCGCTGCTGTTGTCATCAGATGAGGAAGGATGGAAAGGGCCATATCCTTAAACGCAATAGTTGCGCCGTGGAACAGCTCCAGAAAATAAGCTCCACAGGCTTCATGAAGAGGAGCGATCTTTTCTGTATCAAATTTGCTGTCATATGCCTTGCTGATACAGTTCTTAAGCTCTTCCTCTGTAAAATCTGTGAGAAAACGGCTCATTACCTCATATGCTGTTTCCTGATAAGTCATCTGAGCCAGTTTGTCCATTGGTACATCCAACTGTGGAATGCGCTCAGGCACGAACAGTCCGCCGTCCTCAGAAAGGCCTTTCAGTATGGCCATTGACGCTGTAACTGCCTGCTCTTTTCCTCTGGTGCTTTTGTACAATACCTGCATTGGTGTTCCGCCTTTCTATTGTAAAATATTCGTTTTCTTTCTAACGTTATCACATTATAGCATGGAATTATGGAAAATGCCACCACTTTTAAAAAAAACCTGAAATTGTTTTTCTCCAAAAAAACAAAAACGCCGGCTCTTTTTTCTCTGCTGGCGTTCTGTCCAGTGCTGAATCAGCACTTTTTATTTGTATGTATAAAATTCATGGACTCCATACTTGAAAAGCTTTCTGAGATCTTTTTCAAACCATTTAATGTTATGAGCTTCCGCCGCGGATTTCTGGATAAAAAACAATGCCCCTTCTGAATAATCGGTGCCTTTTAGTGCTTGTTTCACAGCTTCCTTTGTTTCATCCGAGACCGTAACTTCATTGATTCTTCCATCATAGGTAGGTGAAAACTGTGGTACTCCATCGCTGTTATCCCATACAACTTCTGTCACTGTATTGGGAAAATCATCACTTTTCATGCGGTTCATGATCACATTTGCCACCAATACACGACCTTTGATGTCCTCACTGCCAGCTTCTGCCTCAACAATACGCAGAAGCGTATCATAATCCTCATCTGACATCAGCGTAGGATTCTCGGCAAGTGTAATCGACCTTGCATCCAGTTCATTCACTTTATTTTCCATGGAGGAGCTACATTGAGATCTGCTGTGGTATTCTTTACAGTCTGTACTCTCTGACCTACGATCACCTGCTCACAGGAACTTCCAATCCTGGTTACTGTACTCCCCGACACAGGTGTGTCGGAAACTCCGGAAACGACTCCCGCAATTCCTGTAGGAACAGCTACCTCTTCATCCGAAGATCTCGTTCCACCATCGAAGCAGCATAGACTTTACTGCCATTGCCGTTTTCTGCAAATCCTCTTGTTCCCAAAGAGATCACCATGCAAAAACTGCACACACTGTCAGTACTGCAAAACTGCGCACGGAATTCCTTGCGGTTTTTCCATTTTTACGTTCATCCTGTATTTCTGCAGAATCCCGTAAATCTTTCTCAACTTTCATAATTTCATTCCCTGCGTTATATTTTCCTTTCTTTGTTTACATTGTTTGTAACATTTCTGTAATGTATAAGAAAATTATATTTAATAAAAGTGTGATATGTCAAGCTTTTTTCAGCTATTTCTGTCCATAATAACAGCATTTATTTGTTATCCACATCCCTTCCACATTGATTCCACATACGAATCCGCAGTTATACACATAACTATCCACTTTTTTGAAACAAACAAGGACAGATAGTAAATACATTTTTTTGTAACAATTGTACTCTTGTACTGTAAAAAATGTATTTCTATCTGTCCTTGTTTCTGTCAGAACAGTTTTTTCTTTCCGGTTATTTATCATAGTGTTTCCAGAAACGCTATAATTGATTATAATATTGCGGCTTCATACAGTCAAGGATTTCCGTCCGATCATAATCGACAGATCCTATAGCTGTTGCTGTTCACTTTATAATCAAAACAAGGTTAACCTGCTTATTTATACTGACAGAGAGCCTGTACAAAAAGTGTAGCATATACACACAGATCGATACTCCAGGCTCCCAGAAACAGTCCCCACGGAGTTCCATTCGTACCTTCCGCAAATCTCTTTGGCTTCAATGCAAGCACTACCGGCAAAAGCAGCGGCAGGAAATAACGTCCCTGAACCCCCAGAATCTTATCATACCCATAGGCCGTCCACTGACCATAAAGAGTAACAAAAATCAGGCCGAAAACCAGAATACTGATACCTGCCAGCATTATTTTTGCAAAAGGATCCATACGAATTCCTTCCATATCGTTATTTCGTGAAACCTGCAGTAACATCATAACAAGATAACCCACTGCCAGAAGACTGCAGACTGGAATATTCAGCCAGCCAAGGGTACTTCCCACCATTTCTGTAAGATAAGCCAGTCCAAACGCATCCAGGCTACGTACAAAGGTAAGTATAAAAGCAACCGGATTTTTCAGGATTCCGATAAGCTGGGCAGCCGTATCTACTCCCGGCTGCGACTCGCAGAGATATCCGGACGCAATTGCAAGCCAGCCAAAGCTCAAGAGCAGGATCATTGTCCCCGCACACGCCACATGAAGCCAGTAGTTCTTTTTTATTCCGGAACCGCTCCTTCGGAATCAGAAATAAAAAGAGACAAAATGGCATATAAACAACTTTACACAAACACAAAAATCCCGTCACTGCATACATTAACACAAGCTGTCCTTTTTTCATTACCCGTTTTTCTTTATAGCGCATGTACAGTACAAACACGATCATGGCTACTGTCAATGCCAGTGCCAGCGCATCTGCAGACATGGAATTTGCGGACTGGATATTCATGGGCACGAGTCCCAGCAATGCAATAAAGTTTTTACCCACAGGTGTAAAACGGATCGCCAGAAAGAAAATCAGACCAAAACATAACATATTGGCGACTCTTCCTCCATAGGCAAGAACAATCGGACGATCTGTGAAAAGATCTGCGATCCGAATCCCTATAGCCTGTGGCAGATAAGATGTAGGCGCATACAGAGCTGTATTTCCAAATCCGTAGAACTGTGTTTTTCCGGTATCGATCCGCTGATTAATATTGCCTCCGATATCCCAGAGTGAAACATGGTCTTTGGAGGAAAAATCAGGGATAAGGCCGCTGTTAAAAGTTCTCCCATATGAAAACAGATCATTCCCCCCATTCCCCTCTGAAGTCATATGACCTCTGGAAACTTCATAACTTCTCAGAAAATGGCTGTATTCATCCGGTGAATTAAAAGCAGGAACTGCTGCCAGAGTAGTAAAACTCATAAAAAGATAAATTACTGCAAATAATACTTCGGTCTTTACTTTTCTCCTTCTGAGAAACGCAAACACCAGCAGCATAATCACTGACGCCGCTGAAATAGCCATGAGCACAAGTCCCTTTGAAAATGGTCTGGAAATAGCACGGTAAGCAAGTGTCTGCGTGCCGTCTTTTTTATTTATCACACCGGCAGCCACACCTGTATCCCCTGTTGCTTCATCCAGGATGATCCGAAATTTCCGGCCTTTACAGTTTAGGATTCTCTGATCCAGTTGAAAATACGTAGTATCGCCTGCAGATATTGTCAGCCGATTTGTTTCCCAGTCCTGAATTTCTTTTTCTTCCTGATAAAGTGTTACATGAAAGCTTCCTGTGACAGACGCACTTTCCGTAGATAAAAAAAGTTCTACCCCGGAAAGCCGGTTTGTTTTGCAAAAGAAACTTGTTTCAAATTTTTCTCCGGATCCGATCATCACTGATGTTTCCGGTCTTTCCTGCTGTTTTACATTGCCAAGGACCTCTGCATCTGCCAGAAGATATACTCCAAAGACCAGGATCGTACCAAAAATCAGGATGTATTTTATTATATCCTTCAGATCAGATGACAGATGACAAGTTCTTCTGCTTTTTTTCTCATTTTTCATATTGTACCTCTTATGTTTCCTGTTATTCTCACATTCCGAACCATTATATCATCTGTACAATAAAAAAGAAGCGGCTTTTTGCGACAGCTTCTTTTTTTATATCTGTTCTTATCGGTTATTGATTGCAGTTACCAGCGCATCGATAGACGCACGGATGATATCCGGATCAACGCCAGCTCCCCATGCAAGAGTACCATCCGTTGTCGGATTCCCACATACGCAATCGCTTTGGATGTGGAACTGCGCTCCAGCGCATGCTCCTGATAAGTTTCCAGTGTATATTTCAGCTCATAAGCTTTCTTCAATGCATTACTTACTGCATCAAGACGACCATTGCCGGTAGCTTCTGTAACAATGGTTTTTCCACGGAATGTAGAAGTAACCTGAGTTACAATGCCACCGTCTTTCTGCTGGAAATGAACTTCGTTAATGCTGTATGGCTCAACCACATTTTCGAAGGTAGATTTGAACAGGCTGAAGATCTCGTCCGGATGAAGCTCTTTGTGTTTGTGATCGGACACTGCTTTCGCTGCATAACCCATAGCTTCGCGCATTTTCGGTGGAAGGTTCAGTCCGAATTTTGTTTCCAGGATATAACCTACGCCGCCTTTTCCGGACTGGCTGTTGATACGGATAACATCCGCATCGTAATTTCTTCCCACATCTGTCGGATCGATCGGCAGATACGGAACAGTCCAATGCTCCAGATCTCCATTCTCTCTCCAGTGCATACCTTTGCGATAGCATCCTGATGAGATCCGGAAAATGCTGCAAATACAAGAGCTCCACTGTATGGGCTTCTCTCATAAATCTGCATTCCTGTACATTTCTCATAAACCTCACAGATATGTGGCATATCAGAAAAATCGATCTTCGGATCCACGCCCTGGGAATACATATTCATACCCAGTGTTACAATATCCACATTACCGGTACGCTCGCCATTTCCAAAGAGAGTACCCTCAATTCGGTCAGCGCCTGCCAGAAGGCCCATCTCGGAATCTGCAACACCGCATCCACGGTCATTGTGAGGATGAAGGGAAACGATTACGTTTTCACGGTATTTCAGATTGTCACACATGTATTCCACCTGGCTTGCATACACATGCGGCATGGAATGTTCAACAGTAACAGGCAGGTTGATGATTGCCTTGTTATCTTCCGTTGGCTGCCATACATCAAGAACTGCGTTGCAGACTTCCAGTGCATATTCCGGCTCTGTTCCTGTAAAACTCTCCGGGCTGTACTCAAACTGGAAGTTACCCTCTGTCTCATCTGCCAGTTTTTTCAGAAGAGCTGCGCCATCTACCGCAATCTTCAGGATCTCTTCTTTGGATTTCTTAAATACCTGCTCTCTCTGAGAAACAGATGTGGAATTGTATACATGAACGATCGCTTTCGGAGCACCCTTTACGGCCTCAAAAGTTTTGCGGATGATGTGCTCTCTTGCCTGAGTCAGTACCTGAATGGTAACATCCTCAGGAATCAGGTTCTGTTCGATCAGGGTACGAAGAAACTCATACTCTGTCTCTGAAGCTGCCGGAAAACCCACCTCAATCTCCTTAAAACCGATTTTTACAAGAAGCTTGAAAAATTCCACTTTCTGCTCCAGGCTCATAGGAATCACAAGTGCCTGGTTTCCGTCACGAAGGTCTACAGAGCACCAGATCGGAGCCTTATCCACATACTCTTTCTCCGCCCATTTCATACATTTCACCGGCGGCATGTAATACTGACGTTTGTACTTAGATGGTGTCATCATTTTCGTTTTCCTCCATTTTCTCTTCCATTAATTTTTTTTGGTTTCTGTAATTTCATTTTGTATTAAGACATAAAAAAATCTTCCGGCTCTGCAGATTCTGCAAGAGACGAAAGACAACTGCTGTCCTACGCGGTACCACTCTTATTTCATGAATAAAAAATCACACACTTGACAGATACGGAATGTAAAAACATCCTTATATCCTCTCCGGGTAACGGCGGACACCGTCCGCGCCTACTCTCTTATAGGATTTCGGGCAGATGCTCCGAGGCGAGTTCCACAAATCCCTTCCACTGCTTCTCACCGGCCAGCAGCTCTCTGTGCTCCGCTCAATGTGTACTATTCCTCATCTATGCATTTCTCTTTTTGAAACTGGTATTAGGTTAACACGTTACGATAAATTTTGTCAATGGTGTTTTCTCTTTGACATGTAAGATCCAAACCAGTAAATCAGGCCTCCAACGCCTCCACCCAGAGTATTGTAAAACAGATCTGAAAACTGAAAAGTTCCAAGACGCAGGAACAGCTGCAGAAATTCAATGGACAGAGAAAACAGAAATGTGATCTTAAGTCCCTTCCATATAGTACCGCAAAATGTCATTTTTCCGTAACTTTATCACGAACAGTCCAGAAAAAAAAAGAACCGTAAACGGAATGAACAGCATCAGATTCTCAATGCACTCTGTTGTAAGCTGCCTGCTCCCATCTTCCGCATACTTCCA
>ENA-OQAJ01000601-OQAJ01000601.1-human-gut-metagenome-genome-assembly--contig:-NODE-601-length-11165-cov-3.449176_pt1 | contig 11165 bp, 15 predicted proteins | sample MGYA00242736_ERZ504529 | MGnify/ENA primary metagenome ERZ504529 (study PRJEB26092, sample SAMD00036275) | human gut metagenome | host: Homo sapiens | study: EMG produced TPA metagenomics assembly of...
CCAAGCATCCGCTGGAAATTCCTCTGGATACTGTCATCCGGTATCTTGGAAGTAAATCCCAGTACCATCTCATCCCCATAAGAACAGGAACACATCTGCAAAGAATTGGTACTTGCAAAAATCCCAAAATGCTGAATATATTCTTTGTACTCCTCCGGCAAACGAATAATGCCGATATTAGAATAAACTGCCGTAATGCTCCTGCTTCCCAGATTGGCTCCGATCATCAGAAAATATTTCTTGATCTCCAACGGAACAGCACGTACAAAAGGATTCTTCTCAATGCGCACATATCCGCTCATATGCATGGCAATCTTTTCTTTTACCAGTTCTTCTTCGAACTGTTTCTTCACAGATAAAAGTACATCTTCAAAGGTTGTTTCATCAGAAAATATATATCCCACCTCAATCCATCCAAAGAAATTTGTCATAGACTGAGACGGAAAATAATTTCTCAGATTCACCGGAATCATCAATGCTACCGGTCGTTTCTGCTGATTCTTTGGAATCTCTTCCCGAATAGAACACAGCATCATTGCTGTCAGTAAAACAGTGATGGAAACTCCACAGGAGCGGGCTTTCCGGTGGATATCTCTTCTTTATCTCCATGTGTAATTTCCTCTGCATGCTCAATCTGCGGAAGATCTGCCTGTGGATGTACCAGGATCAGATAATCCTGAACCAGTTCCTGCAGGAAATGCATGGCTCCGCAGGTGAATTACCTGGTTAATCAATCGTGGCGCTCATCCGTATTACTGTACATTTCACAGAATCTTGCAGCAAATGCCGGTGGTTCATCATGCACATATAAATGGGAAATATCACCAAATGCACTGATACGAAAACTTGCGATTCCTTCTCTTCGTTCTTCTGTATTGACAGTTGTCACTGAACTTGGTGCTGCGCAGAATCCATGCCACAGTACCATTGGAGAAGCACCGATCAGATGCGCAAGAAGCACACATTCCAGACCAAAATGGCAGAAGAATACCAGCGTATCTTCATTTGGTTTCTCCACTCTGTAATAATGTCCTTCACGTACATAACCATGTTCGGCAAGAAGCTTATCAAACTTTCCTGTTACATAGTCATAGTATCCTTTGGCATCAGACTGCTGAAGTCTCTCGTTTTCATACCAGTGATCATACTGGTAAAATCTCTCGTCCTGTGTCCAGTCCTGTGGAAGCCAGTCCCATAATCTCTTCTGCCTGTCAGTAACATCCGGGCGATCGATCAGAACATCAAATTCCCTCAGCCAGTCACACTCAACTGCTGTACGGTTCATTTTCTTCAATGTAAAAGAAGCTGTATCCTTTGCCCTTCCAAGAGGTGATACATAGAAATCCTTTACATCAAGTTTTGACAATCTTTCTGACAGATATTCTGCTTCTTTCCAGCCTTTTTCTGTAAGAGAATCAATGGAATAATCCGGATCTCCATGTCGCACGATCAATAATCTCATTCGTATTGTTCCTTTCTTTTGTCTCAGTTCTTCTATTATCTCAGATCAGATCGTATCCAAATAGTCTGACATCCTCCATTCATAGATCTTATCTGAGTTTTTTTAATTTCCACATTCTTCTGTAACCGGAGGGATTGTTTCCTCATAAATATCGTTACTGTTCACTCCGTTCACAGTAACTAAATATCTTCTGATGTGGATAAGTTCTGCTTATCATATGACGCTTCTATTCTAACACCAAGTTCCGCTTTCTGCACTAAAAATTCTCTGCAGTCCGGTTCAGTTACTGCAAAAGTCGGCCAGCTGTTTATTTATAACCATTCCATAAAATACTGCACTTGCTATAACAAAAAAGGATGTGCAACTCTGACACATCCTTTTTTGTTCGCATTTTATTTACCTGCTTCAATTGCCTTCTGAAATCTCTGTGCGATTTCCAGCGGACGTGTGATTGCTCCGCCTACCACAATCGCCCATACACCTGTCTGTAGTGCTTTTACAGCCTGATCCGGATAATGGATCTTGCCTTCTCCGATAACCGGAATATCTGTATCTTTTGCAAGTCTCTCCATCAGTTCATAATCTGGTTCATCCTTTTTGGAAGTGTAATCAGTGTAACCGCTCATGGTTGTTCCAACAATATCCACACCACACTTCCATGCATTGATACCTTCTTCATAATTAGAAATATCTGCCATCAGGATAATATCCGGATATTTCTCTTTGATCTGTGCGATAAACTCATTGACAGTTATGCCATCACCACGCTTGCGAAGTGTACAATCCAGAGCTACAACATCAGATCCTGCTGCTACCAGATCGTCTACTTCTTTCATGGTAGGTGTGATATATCCTTCATATCCGGGATACTGGATTTTCACCAGACCGATCACCGGAAGACCTGTTTCTTCTTTGATCGCTATGACATCGCGGATACTGCTTGTACGGATTGCAGGTGTGCCTGCCTGTTTTGCAGCGCGTGCCATCAGGTACATAATGGATTTCTCTTCTACATATAATGGTTCATCTTCTACCGCCTGACAGGAAATGATCATTTTTCCATGAATCGCATCTAAAATCTCTTTTTTAGTTATCATTTTTCTCCTTGATACAGAACTGCATTCCGGCAAAATGTCCATACTCTTATCTGTGCACATTCTGTCGGAAAGCTTTTCTTTTACACTACAGTACCTTAACAATATTCAACTCTTCGTCTGTCAGCACAATATCTGCCCGTTTTCCGGGAGCAAGGGAACCCACCTCATCATAAATCCCAATACTTCTCGCCGGATTTGCTGTTGCTGCCAGAATCGCTTCTCTCTCCGGTACACCCATGGAAATAACACACTTCATACAATCAAAAAGGCAGGTTGCAGAACCGGCGATCGTTCCGTCTGCCAGAGTTGCCTTTCTGTCTTTCATGGTCACTTCCTGTCCGCCCAGTTCATACAGTCCGTTCTCCATACCTGTTGCCATCATGGAGTCACTGATAAGGACGACTCTGCTGTCTCCAAATAAACGAAAGGTATTGCGTACAGTTACAGGATGGATATGGATCCCATCACCGATCATCTCTACCATACAGTCCTGATTATCTGCTGCTGCACCGATCACACCGGGTTCTCTGTGTCCCATAGAGTTCATGGCATTATAAAGATGAGTTACATGAAGTGCTCCCTCTTTCATCGCTTCTGCTGCGCAGCCATAATCTGCTGCTGTATGTCCGATAGAAATAACCACTTCATTATGTAATTCTCTGATAAATTCCTCAGAGCCTTCCATATTCGGAGCAAGAGTTACCAGTTTGATCATTCCGCCCGCAGCTTCGTTACATGCTCTGAAAAAATTCAATATCCGGTTTACGGATATAACCTTCTACATGTGCTCCCTTTTTCACAGGATCAAGGAAAGGCCCTTCCATATTGATACCCACAATGCGGGCACAGGTTTCATCCTGTTCTACATCTTTTGCAGTCTGGAAAATCTTAAGCAGCTCCTCTTTCGGAAGTGTCATGGATGTCGGGCAATAGGATGTGATTCCCTGAGATTTTTCATACTGAAGGATTGTTCTTAACCCATCAACATCTGCGTCTGAGAAATCATGTCTGACTGCACCATGGCTGTGGATATCTACCAGTCCGGGCAGAATTTTCAGTCCTGATGCATCCAGTTGCGTTTTGTCGGTTACTTCATCTGCTGAAGCCACAATTCTGCCGTTCTCTACATACAGATCTGTGACTTTATAACTGCCATCTTCCTGAAAAACTTTTCCATTTTTTATAATCATCTGATTTTTGCCTCTTTTCTCGCTGAAGTGAATTATTAAGTATTTCCCCGACTTTATCTCTGTCAGGCAATTCTTTCCACTGATACTGTTATTATCACACAAGAGCCGGTATTATAAAAGTCCTTTTTCTTTAATAAGTCTTAAAGCATCTTCATCTGCCACTACAGTTACATCCTGATGAAGCTGAAGGATAGATGCAGGTACATTCGGTGTGATCGGTCCGTACAGAGATTTGTACAAAGCATCTGCCTTGGCACTTCCTGTTGCTACAAGAAGAATTTTCTTTGCTGCCATAATGTTCTTGATTCCCATGGTGTATGCCTGTTTCGGAACTTCATCCATACTTTCAAAAAATCTTGCATTTGCCTTGATAGTGCTTTCTGTAAGGTCTACACAATGAGTTTCCTTCTCAAAAGCTTCTCCGGGTTCATTGAAACCAATATGTCCGTTTCCGCCGATTCCCAGAAGCTGGATATCAATTCCACCTACACTGCGGATGATCTCATTATAATCTGCACATGCTTTGTCGCTGTCTTCTTCCAGTCCGTTTGGCACATAAGTTCTTGTTTTGTCAATATTTACATGATCGAACAGGTTTGTGTTCATGAAATAACGGTAGCTCTGGTCGTTGTCACCGGAAAGTCCTTTATACTCATCCAGGTTTACAGATGTGATCTGTGAGAAATCAAGGTCGCCTTTGTTGTACCACTCGATAAGCTGTTTATATAATCCGACCGGTGTAGAGCCTGTTGCCAGTCCAAGAACTGCGTTTGGTTTCATAATAATCTGGGCAGACATGATATTTGCTGCTTTTCTGCTTACGTCCTGATAATCTTTACCTACATAAATAATCATAGTTTTCTCCTTTTTTGCGTGTCATCTGACACTTCCGATTTGTTATAAACTCATTATAATTCCCGTTGGTTCTATTTTCAATGAATGTATTGTTTTTAGAATCTTCTTTCATTTTTTATTATTTTGAGCCATTTTGCAGTTCGGTTTTTAAAGCTTGCCGAAATTACTTTCCTTGTTTATATTTTTCATGAAAATATTTACATTCTCCTTGTAAAACAAATTCTACAATGTTATAGTAATCTATAGCAATTCCACCATACAGAAAGGATTCCATATGTCATTAAACAAACATAAAATTATTCCTTTAATTGAATCTTATTACCATACATTCACTCCGCTGGAAAGAACAATCGCCGATTTCTTTATTCATAATACTGAAGAGCAGGATTTTTCTTCCAAAAATATTTCCGGGCTTCTTTATGTATCTGAAGCTTCACTTTCACGTTTTCGCCCAGAAATGTGGATTTCACGGATACAGAGAATTTATTTATGAGTATAAGCAGAACCTGGCACCAGGTCCCGAAGAAAATATTCCGAATTTTGAAGTATCGGAATTTAATACTTATCAGGAACTTCTGAATAAATCTAACGCTCTGCTGGACAAAGCGCAGATCACACGGATCACAAATCTGCTGGTTTCTAAACCTCGTGTTTATGTTTACGGAAGAGGCAGTTCCGGTCTCGTAGCTCAGGAGATGAAGCTTCGTTTCATGCGTATCGGACTGAATATCGAAGCAGTTACAGACAGTCATATTATGAAGGTGAATTCTGTTATTCTGGATGAGAACTGTCTGGTCATCGGTATCAGTGTCAGCGGACAGACGGATGATATTATCTCTTCTCTGAAGGCTGCACATCAGCACGGAGCTTATACACTTCTTATGACCGCAAGACAGGACAAATCCTATCAGGACTTCTGCGATGAAACGCTCATCTTCGCAAGCATGGAACATCTGGAATATGGAAATATCATTTCCCCACAGTTTCCTATTCTGCTGGTTCTGGATGTACTTTATGCACATTATCTGCAGATTGACAGGAGCAAAAAAGAAGCTCTGCATGAATATACGATACAGACACTTCAGCCATTTCTGATTAAATAATTCTGATATGCAGGAAACATTCCCGACACTATCCACTGCCAAAATAGCCATAGAAAATCCCTCTTAAGAAGATTTTGGTTATTTACCTTGTCTACTTAAGAGGGATTATTTTTATTTATTGTCTTTTACAAGACGGATCACATTCCATGATGCTTTATGCAGCATACTTGTCAATTCCCCATTGTCCATTGTTGTCTGCTGTGTTGTCTTTGGTTTTACATTTTCCTGTCCGAAAGCATTGACTACCTTCAGGTCATCGCTTTCAAGTACGATATGCTCAGCAACTCTGTAGCCTTCGAAGCTTCTCACGTCTGTGTTGAGAACAATATCCTCTTTCAGGTTTCTGTTTACTGCGAAGATTGTAACTTCTTCTTTCTCTTCATTGTAAACAGCAACTGCCTCAACATCTGTGATGCTTCCATGTCCGCTTGTCTCATGCTCAGTGGATGAGATTACCGGCTGGAGCGCAACACCACGTCCATATTTGGAAGCATGCATAAACGGATAGAAAATAGTCTGTTTCCAGGAACCGCCGCCATTAGGGTCAGTCATGATCGGAGCGATAACGTTGATGAGCTGTGCAAGGCATGCTACTTTTACTCTGTCTGAATGGCGGATCAGAACAATCAGCATCAGACCTACCAGCAGGGCATCCTCGAAGTTATAAATATCCTCAAGAAGCGGCGGCGCTATCTGCCACGGATGATTCTCTGTGATATCATTGTCAGCAGCATTTGAATGATACCATACATTCCACTCATCAAAGCTGAGGTACATATTCTTTTTGCTGCGTTTTTTCGCTTTTACATAATCGCAGGTTGCGATAATGGTGTGGATAAATTCGTCCATATCATCGGATTTTGCAAGGAAGTCATTGCTGTCGTCAGAACGGTTTCCATAGTATGTATGAAGGGATAAATAATCTACATAATCATAAGTGTGGCTCAGTACATGATCTTCCCAGAGTGCGAAGGTCGGCATATCTTTGTTGGAACTTCCGCATACAACGAACTCGATAGACGGATCGATGAGTTTCATTGCTTTGGCTGTTTCTTCTGCCAGTCTTCCGTACTCATCCATAGTCTTGTGACCGATCTGCCACGGACCGTCCATTTCGTTTCCGAGGCACCATGTTTTGAATCCGTATGGATCTTTCTGTCCGTGTTTGATACGGAGATCACTGTATTTGGTTCCGCCCGGATGGTTGCAGTATTCCAGAAGGTTGCAGGCATCTGTGATTCCTCTTGTTCCGAGATTGACTGCCATCATCACTTCTGAATTGGCTGCGTCTGCCCATTTCTTAAATTCATGAAGTCCTACTTCGTTCTTTTCCAGACTTTTCCATGCAAGTTCCAGTCTGTGAGGTCTTTCCTCAACCGGACCTACACTGTCTTCCCAGTAAAAGTTGGATACAAGTTTCCGCCCGGATAACGTACGATCGGCACGTCCAGTTCTTTTACCAGATCAATAACATCTTTACGGAATCCGTCAGCATTGGAAAGCGGATGTCCCGGCTGATAAATTCCATCGTATACAGCTCTTCCCAGATGTTCAATAAAGGAACCGTAAATTCTTTTGTCGATTTTGGAAATGGAGAATGCTTTGTCCACTACCATTTTTGCCTGTTTTGCCATAATGTTTTTTGAACCTCCGTTCTTTAAATTTAGTTTGAGAAATTAGTTTGTCGTTATATTATTTGAGCTGCCTCATAAGTAATGTCAAATGATCACCGGTTACAGTAACATTAATTTCAAAACTCAATGGGACAGCTCATTTTATATCATGTCAGCAAGTTACGATTTGAATATTTACAACTTTTTGATCAACCCTTAACAGCACCGGATGTCATACCATCGATCAGGTATCTCTGGAAGATCAGGTAGATGATCAGGATTGGAAGAATACCGAACATGGACCTGCGATCAGAAGGTTGATGTAGTTATTTCCATAAGGTGTAAGCAATGTATTCAGACCGATCTGCAGTGTAAATTTGCTTGTATCACGGAATACCAGCATCGGCCATAACATGTTGTTCCAGGAACCCATTGCACAGAGGATTGCCATGGATGCAAATGCCGGTTTGGTGATCGGCATCATAATCTTAACACTGATACCATACTCTGTGCATCCGTCGATTCTTCCTGCATCCAGAAGCTCTTTCGGAAGACTCTGCATATACTGTTTGAAGAAGAAAATCGTCGACGCACCACATAATCCGGGGGAGAATAACACCGGCTCTTGTATTGATGATCCCAAGAGATGTAACTTCGTTATACAGAGGAAGCATCAGGATTTCAAAAGGAACACACATGGTTGCGATTACCAGGAAGAATAAAAAATCCCTGAAGTTTAAACTTGTACATGGTCAGACCGTATGCGATGAAGTAGCATACCAACAGTGTCAGAACTACCGTGATCAGTGTCAAGATCAGACTGTTTTTATACCACATAAAATATTTTCGGGAATCCTCATTTCCGGAAAACAGGTATTTGTAGTTGTCCAGATGCATCTTGGAGAAATCAAGATTCAGGGACATACCCTTCATAACTACTTCACGGCCTTCCTGGAAGGAAGCGAAGAAACCTGCAAGAAGCGGGAATGCGATCAGCACACAGAGGATAGCGAAAAGCCCTGTGGATAATACAGACGCAACTTTATGATTTGATTCCATTGTCTTTGGCTGAGCTGCTGTTTTGCCATATCACTTTTCCTCCTTCTTGAATGTTCCTGTTGCCACAAGCTGGACAACATTGATAGCCAGGGCAATGACCAGAAGCACCATACCTACAGCACACGCATAACCCATATCATTTTTCTCAATACCACGTTTATACAGATATCCTACGATAGTAAGACCAATGTTCTTCGGTGAGGAGTTACCATTCCACAACATGAAACTCTCAAGGAACATGGACAGACCGGCATATACGGAAATTGTAATAACATAGATGGTTGTCGGTTTCAGAAGCGGCAGTGTCAAATACCAGAATTTCTGTTTTGCATTGGCACCGTCGATATCTGCTGATTCATAAAGAGATGTATCAATACTCTTTAAACCGGAAATAAAATACAGCATGTTAACACCTGTCCATCTCCACATACAGAGTAATAACAAAGCTATCCATCCGGTAGTCTTTTCTTTCAGCCATGGAATACTTGCATTTCCAAGCAAATGCATTAACTGGTTCATCTGTCCGTTATCACCTTCTGAGAACATCAGTCGGAATAACATACCGGAAATAACTACAGATGTAAGTGCCGGAATGTACATGATCACTTTCCATACGCCTTTGACTTTGGTAAGACGGCTTTCCATCAGTACTGCAAGCATCATTGGGATTGGAATCAGCAGGAGCAGTGTCAAAAGCATGTATTCCACACTGTTAAATACAGCTGTCTTGAAGAACTTATCGGAAGCCAGTTTCTGATAATGCTTCAGACCAACCCACTGAGAACCGCCAAATGAAATATCCTGAAAACTCATTACAATACCACTGATGAGCGGATATAACCAGAATACCAGAAGGCTGATAACAAACGGAAGTACGAATACGTAGGGTGCCACCTTCTGAGAATAGAGCATCTTTTTCACTTTATTCACAATGAATTCCTCCTCTTCTAAAAATAGCGGTAACTTTTCAGTATCTCACAGAATCATGATTTACTGAACAGTCACAGATAATTTCTTTTTTCTTATTACCATTATCCTGAAAAGAAATCAGACTCCACATCCTGTGAAAATCTCATTTCTCACCAGGATAACAGTAGAGGAGGTCAGGGAATGCGGTTCCCTGGCCTCCCATAGCATTTCGGCCACTGCAGTAACCGTTCTTTATTCACTTGATCAGTGAACTATTATCATCTTATTATTCACATTCGAAATCAAGATAATCCTGTGCATCCTGAAGCGCTTCATCTACATCCATGCCATCCTCTAATACATTGTTCAGAGTTGTTGTACACATGTAGTCGTTCAGTGTCGGAGAGTTCTTTGTTGTGTAAATAGTTCCGATTGCATCGTTTTTCAGCAAGTTCATTCAGAACTTCGTATGGTTTTACACGGAAGAATGTGTTATAAGTATTGGATTCATCATATGCGAAATCTTCGTCAGACCATAATGCTGTGTTGCAGACATCAAATCCAAGTTCATTCCAGATCAGGTTTTCACCTTCTTCAGAGCATTTAGCCCATGCAAGCCATTCAGCTGCAAGTTCAGGATTCTCACATTGATTTGTTACAACAGTACCTGTACCACCGATACCAACGGAACATTTCTGTCCTTCTTCAAATACAGGGCATGTTGTGATGTCATATTTGCCTTCCATCTCTGGCATATAATCTTTGAAACGGCTCATGTACCACATAGCTTTGGGAAGGAAGCAATTTTGCCATCCATGATGTTGGAGAAACCAGCTTCAAGGTCAACATGTCCGTCTGTGGATACCATTGCGATTCCATCATTTAACCAGTTCTGCTGCATTGTGAGCATTTCTTTTACAGAATCAAGCTGTACATTTACAGTTCCATCCGGACCGCCTGTCCAATCTTCACCGTTCTCAGCCATTGCAAGCCACATCCAGTCAACACCGCCTGTATCAACAGATGTTAAATACACTTCACCATTGGAAGCTTCTTTTAACTCTTCACCAAGTTTTGTATAATCATCCCATGTCTTTACAGATTTGTAATCTAATCCGTAGGATTCAAGAAGATCTGCGTTCCAGTACATAACAGTTGCACCTACATGGAAAGGAACACCAAGTCTTGTTCCGTCAGCTTTTGAATAAACATCAAGTCTGGACTGTACCATTGTGTCTTCATATGGAGCAAGTGCATCATTCATGGAATACAGAGGACTGTCATCACCGGAATAGTTCGGGAACTGTCCGATTTCAATGTCGCAGAGGTCAGGAGCACCGGATCCTGCCTGTAAGGACATCATTAATTTGTTATGCATGTCAGAGTATGGATAAGTACTGAATGTCACCTGGATTTGTTTGTCCGGATTCTCTTCATTCCATTTCTCTACCATCTTGCCATAGAACTCGTTGTGCAGGTCTACGAATGACCACATCTCATACTTTGTTCCATCATCAGGACCTACGGTTGTTACTGCTGTAGGTTCTCCCTCAGCCGGTTCTTCACTCTCAGCAGCTTCCTCTGTTGTGTCTTCTTCTGCAAAGACATTCACTGCCATACTCATGCTGGACACTGCCATAGCTGCAGTCATAAGTAACGCGAACAATTTTCTTCTCTTCATAAAAAAGATCCTCCTTTTTTTTGCATTTCTTTGCGCTCTTCCGGTTTCAATGATGCTATTGTACAATCTCCATAATTATTTCGTATTTTTTAAAATATATAGTCTTTCTTTTTTGTTTATTGGTTATTTTGCACTAACTTTTTTTTTATTTTCAACTCCGGTTTTTATGTTGACGTTATTATATAATTTATTCCTA
>ENA-OQAJ01000602-OQAJ01000602.1-human-gut-metagenome-genome-assembly--contig:-NODE-602-length-11159-cov-2.233684_pt1 | contig 11159 bp, 10 predicted proteins | sample MGYA00242736_ERZ504529 | MGnify/ENA primary metagenome ERZ504529 (study PRJEB26092, sample SAMD00036275) | human gut metagenome | host: Homo sapiens | study: EMG produced TPA metagenomics assembly of...
CTTGGAACAGGCACTCAGACTGAAAGACACACATCCCGGCTCTACGGTAACTATTCTGACCATGGGTCCCGGACGCGCTGCCGAAATTATTCGTGAAGGTTTATACAGAGGAGCAGACAATGGATATTTATTGACTGACCGTGCTTTTGCCGGTGCTGACACGTTGGCCACTTCATACGCCATCGCTACGGCTATCCGCAAAATAGGCGAATATGACCTGATTATCGGCGGTCGTCAGGCTATCGACGGTGATACCGCACAGGTAGGTCCGCAGGTAGCAGAAAAGCTGGGATTAAGCCAGATTACTTACACCGAAGAAATTCTAAACGTGGACGAAACTGCCCGCCGCATCACCGTAAAACGCCACATTGACGGAGGGGTAGAAACTGTGGAAGGTCCTCTGCCTATTGTACTGACTGTGAACGGAAGTGCAGCTCCCTGCCGTCCGCGCAATGCCAAATTGTTACAGAAATACAAACGCGCTCTCGGCGCACAGGAAAAAGCAGCCATCACTAAAGACGGTTCTGAACTGCCTTACGCTGAACTATATGAAAAATTCCCTTACCTGAATATCACTGAATGGAGTGTGGCCGATGTAGAAGGCGACACCAAGCAGTGCGGTCTGTCAGGCTCTCCCACCAAAGTGAAGAAGATTGAAAACATCGTCTTCCAGGCAAAAGAAAGCAAGACCATGACAGGAAGCGACCAGGATGTGGAAGGATTGATTGTCGAACTGTTAGCTAACCATACAATAGGATAACGATTATGAATAATGTATTTGTATATTGCGAGATTGAAGGCACAACAGTGCCGATGTGAGTCTCGAACTTTTAACCAAAGGTCGTAAATTAGCTAATCAGTTAGGCTGCCAGCTTGAGGCAATCGCTGCCGGAACCGACCTTGCAGGAATTGAAAAACAAGTATTGCCCTACGGAGTAGACAAACTTCATGTATTCGATGCTCCGGGTCTGTTCCCTTATACTTCACTGCCCCATACTTCCATTTTGGTGAATCTGTTCAAAGAGGAAAAGCCACAAATCTGTCTGATGGGCGCTACTGTTATCGGCCGCGATCTGGGACCGCGTGTATCTTCCGCATTGACCAGCGGACTGACTGCCGACTGTACCCAGTTGGAAATCGGTACCCACGAAGACAAGAAGAACGGCATCACTTATGAAAATCTGTTGTATCAGATTCGTCCCGCTTTCGGTGGTAACATCGTTGCAACCATTGTCAACCCCGAGCACCGCCCGCAGATGGCGACCGTTCGTGAGGGAGTGATGAAGAAAGAGATTCTGGATGAAAATTATAAGGGTGAAGTGGTGAACCACGACGTTGCCAAGTTTGTTCCTGAAACAGACTATGTAGTCAAAGTCATTGACCGTCACGTAGAAAAAGCCAAACATAACCTGAAAGGCGCACCTATCGTGATTGCCGGAGGCTATGGCATGGGATCTAAAGAAGGTTTTGACAAATTGTTCGAACTGGCCAAAGAACTTCACGCCGAAGTAGGTGCCAGCCGTGCAGCTGTCGATGCAGGTTATGCAGACCATGACCGCCAGATTGGCCAGACGGGTGTAACCGTCCGTCCCAAACTGTATATTGCTTGCGGTATCTCCGGACAAATCCAGCACATCGCAGGTATGCAGGATGCAGGTATCATCATCTCTGTAAACAGTGACCCGAACGCTCCGATCAACACCATTGCCGATTATGTGATTAACGGCACTGTGGAAGAAGTCGTTCCGAAATTGATTAAGTATTATAAAAAGAATTCAAAGTAGTCAGTAGTAGTCATAAGTAGTCAAAGTAGAAAAAAATGAAAAGTCAATCCTTTGAACAACTGATTGTTTGGCAAAAGGCACATTCGTATGTATTGGCCATTTACAAAATAACCAAGCAATATCCCAAAGAGGAATTATTCTGCTTGGTTAACCAGATGCGCCGTGCAGCAGCCTCTATCACTGCAAATATAGCGGAAGGATATGCTAAAATCAGCTCAAAGGACAAACTGCGTTTCTATAACATTTCACAAGGTTCGTTGGAAGAAACACGCAATTTCATTATCCTGTCGAAAGATTTAGGATACATCACATTGCAAGACAAAGAACAATTAGGCATACAAGCGGCCGAAATCAGCCGCCTGCTAAACGCCTACTGCATAGCCTTGTTGAAAAATGTATCGCCACCCACTACTTAACTACCCTTAGCTACTATTAACCACTCTAACTACTAAAAATTATGGCAAACTTTTATACCGATATACCGGAACTCAAGTATCACTTGAACAATCCGATGATGGAGCGCATCTGCCAACTGAAAGAGCGCGACTATAGAGATAAAAACGAGTTCGACTATGCACCGCAGGATTATGCCGATGCCATGGACTCTTACGATAAAATTCTGGAAATCACAGGTGAGATTACAGGTGAAACCATCGCTCCCAATGCCGAAGGAGTGGACGAAGAAGGTCCTCACTGCGGAAACGGACGTGTGGAATATGCTTCAGGAACCAAACAAAACCTAGATGCGATGGTCAAAGCCGGACTGAACGGCATGACCATGCCCCGTCGTTTCGGTGGCTTGAACTTCCCCATCACCCCCTACACCATGTGCGCGGAAATTGTTGCCGCCGCCGATGCAGGTTTCGGAAACATCTGGTCTTTGCAAGACTGTATTGAAACGCTGTATGAATTCGGTAACGAAGACCAGCACAGCCGTTTCATTCCCCGTATTTGTGCAGGTGAAACCATGTCTATGGACTTGACCGAACCCGATGCCGGTTCCGACCTTCAGTCAGTAATGCTGAAAGCTACTTTCGATGAAGCCAACAACTGCTGGCGTCTGAACGGTGTGAAACGTTTCATCACTAACGGTGATGCTAATCTTCACCTGGTATTGGCACGTAGCGAAGAAGGAACCAAAGACGGACGTGGTTTGTCTATGTTCATCTATGACAAAAACGAAGGAGGTGTAGATGTACGCCGCATCGAAAATAAATTAGGTATCCACGGCTCTCCTACCTGCGAACTGGTTTACAAGAACGCGAAAGCCGAACTTTGCGGTGACCGTAAGCTCGGTTTGATAAAATACGTTATGGCATTGATGAATGGTGCGCGTCTGGGTATCGCTGCCCAGTCAGTAGGTTTGTCACAAGCTGCTTACAACGAAGGATTGGCATACGCCAAAGAACGTAAGCAGTTCGGAAAAGCCATCATCGATTTCCCGGCAGTATATGACATGCTGTCTATCATGAAAGCCAAACTGGATGCAGGCCGTGCATTGCTTTACCAGACTTCACGCTATGTGGATATTTACAAAGCATTGGATGATATTGCCCGCGAACGCAAACTGACTCCTGAAGAACGTCAGGAACAAAAAAGTCTACGCCAAGCTAGCAGACAGTTTTACTCCGCTTTCCAAGGGTATGAACTCTGAATATGCCAACCAGAATGCATACGATTGTATCCAGATTCACGGTGGTTCAGGTTTCATGATGGAATATGCTTGCCAGCGTATCTATCGCGATGCACGCATCACCAGCATTTACGAAGGAACGACCCAGTTGCAGACTGTAGCCGCTATCCGTTATGTAACCAACGGTTCTTATATCGCAACCTTGCGTAATTATGAAGCTATTCCTTGCAGTGAAGATATGCAACCGCTGATGGACCGAGTGAAAGAAATGGCCAACAAATTTGACGCATGCACCAATGCGGTAAAAGAGGCCCAGAATCAAGAGTTACTTGATTTCGTTGCACGCCGTCTTTATGAAATGGCTGCCGTATGTATCATGTCACATCTTCTTATCCAAGATGCGACAAAAGCACCTGAATTGTTCGCCAAGTCGGCCCATGTATATGTAAACTATGCAGAAGCCGAAGTAGAAAAACACTTCAACTTCATCCGCAAGTTTAAAGCAGATGATTTGGCAGACTATCGCCAGTAAACACGCCACTCCGACACCATAACGGTGAAGCGAAAAATAAGGATTAAAAGGGAAGAAGTATCAGTTTCGATACTTTCTCCCTTTTTTCGCATCCCTTTCACAAATTTTTTTGCCGTTCTTTTTATAATCTTTTCCGGCTTCCAACGTGTTGGTAGTAAGAAAAAACAAATAAAAAGAACCTTGACTTATGAAAGAATTAGAATTAACCAGCAATGCCGCACTGACAGATGTGGTATACGAAGCTGCTTTAAACGGTAGTTCACTGAATGTCAAACTAGTAACAGGAGCTGTTGGCGATGACGAAATCAGAGGACTGATACCCGAAGCAAACCATTATCATGTCACTCACCCGAAAACGAGTGAAGAAATTTTGTTTGAACAGCCATTGGATGCATCTGATAACAAGGTCCCGGTATATGGATTGGGGGCATTGATTCAATCACCCGCTGGTGGTTGTCACGGCACACTGGCAAAAGGAGAAAGCCGCACAGCCACAGCACGTAAAGTGGTTGCTCACGGACCAATGTGGATATATGTTTGCCATAGCTGTCGGCATGGATAAAGAAGGTACGGAATCACCTTTCATGGTAGTACAAAGTGCCGGCACGTATGGCTCGGAAAAAACGAACGAAAGTGAAATGATCGGTTATGTAGACGGTCGCATACATGAAATGACTGCCTTGCTGGTACGCCGTGCGCGTCTCGAAGCATTAAATCTGACCGCTATCCGTGTAGGATATAAATATTTATTCGTCGAACCCGGACAGATTGGAAAAGCGAAAGTAAAAGAAGGATAATAAATACCTGAATACAAATGTGTCAAAACTTCCTTCTTATCGAAATCACCCTCGCTACAACTACCTGTGGCGAGGGTGATTTTTAGTTTATGAGCGTTTCGACACGCCCTCTTCTTGCTGTATATTATTCCAAATCCTCCACCGGTAACTCCGTTTCTTTTCTATAGCCCGATGAGGTAAATATAGCAATCAATTCGCCTTTCTCATTCGTTATCTTCACTTCTACAAAAGGAATGCGATGGTGATTAAACACCTCAGCAGCATCTGCATACACATATCCTGATTTCGCAGGACGCAAGAAAGTAATATTAGCTGTCACAGACAGTGTAAGCCGGCGATGACTATTTGCCACGGCAGCAAATGCCAGATCAGCCAGTGTAAACAAGGCTCCTCCCTGGCACACCCCTCCACCGTTGAGATGTCGTTCCGTAACCAACATACGTGCACGCGCATACCCCGGTTTTATTTCCAGCAGCTCCACGCCGGTGCATGAAGCGAACCGGTCTGTCCTCAGAAATTCTTTTAATGTCTGCATATTAACGAATCGTTACCATAGTCGCTCCAAAGCCATATTCGCGGAAAGAAGCATCCTGACTCTGATAATTCTTATACTTATATTTTAATTCTTGCAAGATGCTTTGCGCAAAACGCCATCGCCCTTGCCATGAATGAAAACAATCTTCTGTCCTTTCTTGCTCTTGTATTCCTCCAGAGTCTTACGGAACACATCAAGCTGATAGTTCAGAATTTCACCATTACTCATGCCGCAGTAGAATCGAGCAACTCATGGGCGTGAAGGTCTATCTCTACGATATCGCTCTGCGGAACTTTTCGCCTCAGGCTTACGTGCCGGAATAACATCAACAGCTTTCTTTGCCAAAAGCGCATCTTTAATATCGTCCGCGTTTAAAAAAGTCTGTCGGGCAGGCATATCATCTTTCACAATATCATAAATTAATGATGGTTCTTCAAAGAATATGCTTTCGCGGAACGTATGGAGTTTATAAAACTTAACCGTATCTATACGAAGCTCCACCGATACGGCAGGCTTTATCATAAAGCTCTTATTATCTTTAAAAGCAAGCACTTGCACTGCCACATGCTCCAGTTCATTTAAAATGCTCTTGTCAAACTCTTCGATATAGAATTTAGTATTCGGCTGCACAGTTCCCCAACTCCGCACACGCCAATTATGACCTTCGGCACAAAGATAAGCAAATGAAAGCGTATAGTTACTGTCATTGATAATATAAGCATCAAAACCGGTGCTCGAAATTGCTTTGATATCTTGTGGAACAAAGGCCAACATTACATTAAGCACATCTCCTCCTTTACGCTCGGCAGCACGATAAGTGATGGGACGTTCGTCTTCCTCTTCTTCCATTGACTTTTTCACGGTCTGCACAGCCCCTTTGGATTTGGCTGCATCAGGCACATCCTTCTGCGCAACAGGTTTGCGCTTTATATTATAATCATCAGCATCTATTACTACACATTCTCTAACAGGCATCGGAATATCAAACCCATCGGCATCTTCCACCAATGCAATGTCTTTTCCCTGAAATCCTGTTACAATACCGCCTCCCACTTCACTGAGAAAACGAACTTTATCTCCTATTTTCATATTGTTTGCTTTTTAGTTTGCACAAATATCGGTACTTTTGCGCAAACTACAAAAGGTTATTCTAATATACTGTAGACAGCTTTTAAATTAACATGATCCGCACTTATCTTCTCTTTTACCCTCCCCCATTACATGACAACCTTATGAAAAACATTACGGAATACAGCACAATCAATGGTTATCTACCGCATCCATAGAAAGCTTCCTGACAGTTACTTCCCGAACCGCATCCCAATATTTACAATCCAATTCAAAAAAGATAGATGTGTAAGGCAATGTCAAAGCTGTTTTAATGACAACCACCTGATAGAGCTTGCTGACACTATCCAACTTTGAAATCAGTTCTTCGTGAGGAAGAAAAGTCACTTTCTCACTCCCATCCAATACTTTACTTAACGAATTTCTGTATGCCGTCACACCGGGACACAGTTCTTCTGTCAAGGCCAACTGCTCACGATCCTGATATATATGCGCAAAGACATGCTCCGACCGACGAATCCGGTCCATGACAAAAGCGGCAACATTCCCAAAAGTTTCAGGAGCATATAAAGTGATGATACCCGGATCAGCCTGCAAGGGATATGCCATATCTGTAACAACAATCCAATTACGATGCCCCAACAAAGGCATTTTTTTCTTGCAAGCTTTCCTTCCAATCAGCCACCGACGTTTTTTCCGGATGCAGGACATTGCCAGCCTGTTCATGACAGGCCGGCAATATAAGACTGATACAAACCAATAAAAAATACCAATAACGCATTAATTTACCATTTTATAGTTTCGGACTCTCCTGCCGTAAGTTGCTTTTTCTTCGTTTTCACAGTCACATCCCCAATACGAAGGCGTTCAATGCCCAAAGTTCCTCTCAGCACCTCCAATGTGGCTTCACCGTCAGAAATCCGACACATTCCCCATGCGTACCCATTGCTCCAAAAATAGGTTCCGGGAGCAGACGTAAACTGCATTTGTTTATCTACTGCCGAGTAGTGAAATCCACTCAGCGCGATCACACTCGCCCAACTAGCCATTGAACGGGCATAATGATGTCCGCATTCCGGCTCACTGAACGGATTACGCTTGGCACCATCAAAACGGTCACGGATAGAACGGATACAAGTCAATGCCTCATCCGTCATTCCTTCATATATCATACCCACAGCAGCACAATATTCAAATCCGGTCATTACCTCTGCAAAATAGGGGAAGGGCACTTCCAAACGCCTTTAGGCCACGAAGCCATCAGAAGTCCTGCTTCCTCACCCATTACATAAGAACGCATATTGTTAAAATGACGGCTGAAATCGGATACATAGTTATATTTCATAATGCTTTCCATAGTTGTATGAATATGCTTTTTGTCTCCCAAATATCCCAACCCGCAAATATGTGCCATATACTGCCCCACTAATTGGTCAACCAGACACCCTTTGCCCAACTGGAAAGCCGGAATTTTATCATCTGCACCTTCCATATTGATGAATTCAAAAGTTTCAGGATCAGTAATGTGATGTTCATAATATTCACCGTTAAACAAATGTTCATCCATCCACCGACTACCCTGTTCAAATAGCCTCCGACACTTCTTGGCAAAAGATTTATCTTTCATAGCCCATGCCATTTCCTCGGCTGCCCGCAATGCCCCCATATACCAAAATCCCATTTGAGGATTAGGGCCAAAATAATTCACATCCATCGTGTTATGCTGCGACCCTTCCATTACTCCATCTTGATTTCCATCCCATCCCTTCTCTGTCCAAGCATAAGAGAGTACTTTTTTAACCTGTCCCCAGTTTTTCCGGAGAAAAGCATAGTCACCCGACAGTTGCCACTCCCGATACATCTTCATGATACATCCCATCTGCCCATCAGCCGCAGCCGAATTTCCTTTTGTAGCTTCCGACAAAGGCAAATCAGCCCGAAAGTTCATCAACCCATTCTCTTTCGTGGCATAGTTAAACTCCACATCGCGCATTGTCTGTGCCAAACCACCGAACAAAAAGGGAGTAGCCATTTCATAATTCCAGACATGAGTACATGACCCTTGACAAGAACCAAAACGATCCATTATTCCTTCCCAACCCACCAAATGACCGCTAGGCAAACGAAATACTGTCTGCGAGCGCAAAGTAGCCAAGTTAAACAGAGCTGCCTCTTTCACTGTTTCAGGATAAGAACTATTCAAAAATGAACGAACAAACAAGAGAGTCTCTTCTTCCAATTGCTTCATACGGGGAATCACCTTCTCGGCCACTTCCCATGCATCAGCAAACTGTCGGCTATAATAATTGCCTACTATGGTAGATGACCATCCTTTACGGTTCGGGAAATTCCAAGTCAGATAAAAAACAAAAGTTTCCGTAGCCTGAGGAGCAATTGTTTTTTTTACTGCCAGAGAAGCCATCGGATCTTCATCTGACGGCTGTTCCCTTTCTACCATAACCCCGTCTTCGCTAAAATCGTCCCAAAAGTTCAAAATGGCATTATTCCATGAATCAGCTTTTGAAGAAGTCCGATAACTTACTTGTCCTGTTGAAGAAGTCACCAAAGCGATTGTCCCCCATGCCGGATCCTGTTTGTCAACTCCTTCGGAGTATAAATAAATACCTTTCCGATTTCCACTTTCCCTGTACTCATTCCTGTTCTTCTCAGCACCTACCGGAATATAATCTCCTTTCCAGTCTGTCCGAAACTTACTGCCGTCTTTCCCAATAAAATTCCTCATAGAGCCACACACGGAAACCTCCAAAGGACTATCCCCGGTATTTGTAACCTCATAGGCAAGCACCGCCACCGGCAACCCGCTGTCATCAGCATTCCCCCGGGAGCAATGGGTTGAATCCCTTTATCTTTACAGTAACCGGTAATTCGGCATCCGAAAGATTCACTTGCCCGAACGGGTAAGCCCCATCGAAAGAGGCCTCGGCAAAACGGGGAAAGCCGTGATGGTTAACCGGACGACCTTCATAGTGCAAATATTCATGGCTGTAAAGAGGACCTTCCAACAAAGTCGTCACAGGAATATTATCCTGTGACTTAACATAAATAGAAAAGAAAGGAGCATTATTACCGGTAGTTACCGTGCTATATTTCTTCCCCGGAACATTCATTATTTCCCAATCACGCAACTCTCCTCTTCCGCCAAGAGATACGGTGCCTGTTCCTATTCCGCCTAAAGGAAGAGCTATCTGAAACAAATGCTCCTTATCATAATGCTTCAACACAGGCCAATCAGACGGTTTCCATTCCTGAGCAGACAATGAGTCCGCTGCCCAAAGAGCCAACAAGCTCCATTTCTGTAAATGTGTAATCATATATATTTAATTTTATCTATTACCAATTAGGATTTTGAGTTAAATTAGGATTTTTATCTCTTGCTGACTGAGGAATCGGCCACAGATAATGTTTTTGCGGATCGAATGTGCGTTCCTGCCCAAGGAATTTTTCCTGAGTATAGTCTCCGATAGCAGTATGCTCATCCTTATTGATACCATATCCGGGTTGATTCAATACCACTTCTGCTGTTTTCCAGCGCAAAATATCAAAATAACGCTTATGTTCACCAACAAATTCATGCCTTCTTTCTTCCCTGATAATAGTACGCATCCGTTCCTGATTTCCAAGTTGACTGTCAACTCCGGGCAAACCGGCACGCTTCCTGACCTGATTGACCGCCCATACTATTTCTGCATTATGCGGCTCATATTCGTTCAAAGCCTCTGCATAAATCAACAATGTTTCCGCATAACGATACAGGCTGAAATTCGTCCATGAAGCATCAACTTTCTCCAATTCCAAATCGTTATATTTCAAATACATATATCCCGTTATTCCGCCACCCTCATTATTAATGCGTTCCGGATTATTATAAGCCGGATGAGGCATATACGGAGTATAACTTCCATCCGGTCTGAGAATATCCACCCCCGGCAACATAAATGTTTTCTTCAAGCGCGCATCCCGGTTCTCCCATGGGTGTTCCATATCATACAAAGAGGATTCATAAATAGTCTTTCCATCAGTCATCTCATACGAATCAACCAAATCTCGTGTCGGGCAAAAACTAGCCCATCCTTGACCTGTCACCCCAACTCCCGATGGTGAACATAACACAGGCAACATATGCGTCAATTCATCCTCCATATACTGATGGGCAAGAATAACTTCTTTATTATTATTGTTGGCTGCAGCTTTGAACAAAAAGGCAAAATCATTTTCCAAACCATATAAATTAAGGTCAATCACCTTCTTTGCCAACGAAGCAGCTTCCTTCCAAAGTTCTTTTGCCTCCTCTCCCTTATGAAACTTTTTATAACTTGCCATATCCAAATACATATCAGCTTTCAACATCAAAGCGGCTCCCTTAGTTATACGGCCCACATCATCTCCCGAATAGGTTTCCGGCAAATATTCTATCGCCTTATCCACATTTTCAATGGCATAGTCCAACACCTCCTGCTTAGGAGAACGAGGCAATGCAGCCTCTTCCAAAGAAACAGGTTTTTCCTTAATGAGAGGAATATCCCCAAAATGCCGCGCCATCCTGTAATATTTCAACGCTAAAATAAACGTATCTCTCCTTCAAAACGCTGTTTTTTTTCTTCTTTTATTTCCATTCCCTGCAGTTTGTCCAAACAATAAAGGATGCGATAAATATGGTCGTATTTCCATTCTTCAGACAAATAGCCTGTAGCCGCATTATGTATTCCCTGGCAAATATATCCCAAACCATTCTCTCCCCACGAATCGTCATTCAAAGAGTTGTCACTCTCACAATCTCTCCAAAAATCCC
>ENA-OQAJ01000603-OQAJ01000603.1-human-gut-metagenome-genome-assembly--contig:-NODE-603-length-11148-cov-1.922693_pt1 | contig 11148 bp, 14 predicted proteins | sample MGYA00242736_ERZ504529 | MGnify/ENA primary metagenome ERZ504529 (study PRJEB26092, sample SAMD00036275) | human gut metagenome | host: Homo sapiens | study: EMG produced TPA metagenomics assembly of...
CTTATGGGTGATGGCAAGTGCATTATAGCGCGACATCAGCGCAGATGCTTCCAGTTTTTTGACGCATGCTGAGACGCGTTGCACGATGAATGATTTATTGATACGTACCAGTTTTTTTTATCCAGGGATAAATCAGCAGATTGTCACCGATGGCAATTTCCACGGTATTCATCTTTTGGTCTATCAAGAGAATGCACAGAAAAGCGGAGTCAAGGATAATATCACGGTGATTGGAAATGAAGGTATAATTCATTGTTTTGTCCGTCAGGGCAGAACAGTCGAATGTAAGCCCATTGGCGCATTTCTTTACCAAATCCCATAATAGTCCGTAGAAAAATGCTTTTTGGAACTCCAGGTTTGTCCGGCATAGACGCATCTTCTCGGCAAGGGCCTCAAAGGGGATGCCCGGCATAACAGACTCTACCACTGCCCGGAAACTCGGGTCGGCGATTAACTCTTCATAGATTTTCGGCAACTCCTCGGGAGTGTAAGGACGAATCTTGTCAAATTCAGCTGGTATGTTCATGGCTCTTTTTATTTAAGTTTAAAACTTATTTTCAATAATATCGGTCATTACATCTTTGATGTCCAGTCCGGCAGCGCGCACTTGCTGCGGGATAAAGCTGGTAGCTGTCATGCCAGGAGTAGTGTTGATTTCCAATAGGTTGACTTTATCTCCTTCGGTAATGATATAATCGATGCGGATAATGCCCGAACATCCTAGTATATCATAGATGGCGGAAGTGAGCAGACGCACACGCTCTGCCGTATCTTCGGGAAGGCGGGCAGGGGTGATTTCCTGTACCTGTCCGTTGTATTTGGCATCGTAGTCAAAGAATTCATTGTCAGTTACTATTTCGGTAATGGGGAATACCACTTCTTTATCTTTTGTTTTATAGCATCCGCAAGTTACTTCCGTACCTTTCATATAGGCTTCGATCATCACTTCATCGCTTTCATGGAAGGCTTTTTCGATGGCAGGCTGAATTTCTTCTTCTGTTTTGACTTTTGTTACGCCAAAGCTGGAACCGCCGGCATTCGGTTTGATAAAACAAGGCAGACCGATTTTGCTGATTACTTCTTGGTCGGTGATTTCAAACCCTTTGCGGAGAATCAGAGATTCGGATACTCGGATTCCGAAACCTTTCAAATATTGGTTGCAAGTGAACTTATTGAATGTTATGGCCGAAACCAGCACATTACAACTGGAGTAAGGAATCCCCAGCAAGTCAAAGTAACCTTGCAGGATACCGTTCTCACCCGGAGTGCCGTGAATGGTGATATAAGCGAAATCGAAAAGCTTCTTCTCGCCATTCTCCATGAATCCGAAGTCGTTACGGTCGATGGGAGTTTTAGTGCCGTCGGGCAATATGACTTCCCCAACGGTGCCCTTCCATCTCTACTATATATAGGTTATAACGCTCTTTGTCAATGAAAGAGTAAATCCCTTGTGCGCTGCGCAGGGAAACGGGGAGTTCGCTGGAATCTCCGCCGGCTACTATCGCAATGGTACGTTTCATAGTTCTTCTCTGTTACTGATATAGTTTCTCCACTTGTCTATCAGGTTTGTCATATCCTCGGGCAACGGAGAGGTGAAAAACATCTCTTTGCCTGTGCGGGGATGGACAAAGCCCAGCGTCATGGCGTGAAGTGCCTGACGGGGGCAGGTCTCGAAACAGTTGTTTACGAATTGTTTGTATTTACTGAAATGTGTTCCTTTTAGAATTTCGTTTCCACCGTAGCGTTCATCATTGAACAAGGTGTGCCCGATGTGTTTCATGTGCACGCGTATCTGGTGGGTGCGTCCGGTTTCGAGCACGCATTCCACCAAAGTGACATATCCCAACCGTTCCAGAACCCGGTAATGGGTGACGGCGTGCTTTCCTTGTGTGGGGTCGCTTAACACTGCCATCTGCATGCGGTCTTTCGGATTCCGACCGATATTCCCTTCAACAGTGCCTTCGTCATTTTCCACAATTCCCCACACCAGCGCATTATATTTACGTTTGGTGGTCTTGTTATAGAATTGAAGTCCTAAGTGTGTTTTGGCATCGGGGGTCTTGGCCACTACAAGTAAGCCTGAAGTGTCTTTGTCTATGCGATGGACGAGTCCCACCTGCGGGTCGTTCGGGTCGTATTTGGGATTGTCTTTCAAATGCCAGGCAATGGCATTGACCAGTGTCCCGTGATAATTGCCGCAACCCGGATGTACGACCAGTCCGGCAGGTTTATTAATCACCATCAGGTCTTCGTCTTCATAAACAATGTCCAATGGAATGTCTTCGGGGATAATATCATTGTCGTAACGCGGACGGTCCATCATGACAGTCAGCACATCACATGGCTTTACCTTATAACTGCTTTTTACCGGCTTGCCGTTTGCCATGACGAAACCGGCATCGGCTGCTTTCTGGATTCGGTTGCGCGAAGAGTTGACCAGTCGTTCGAACAAGTATTTATCTATTCGTACTTGCGACTGACCTTTATCCACTACCACCCGGAAATGTTCATATAGCTCCGATGGGTCTTCCACCACTCGCTCTATATCATCCAGTGTATCATCTATTTCATCCGCATATTCTTCTGTCATCATCACTTTTTGGGGAAAATAGTTAGAACCAAGATTTGTCTACTACGGGAGTGTCATCGTCACCGATAGCTGTAGAGTCTGTCAAAGTCGAGTCATTGGTTAACTCATCATTGCCATTACCCACATGTAAGGTCAATAAAGCTTCGTGCGGAACTTTATCGCCGGCATTCAGGGTACGGCCTTTATAAGTGACACTGTATACCCAGTCTTTTTCACCGCTGATGTATTCCGGTTCGGTGACTCTGAAGCCTAATGCACGCAGTTTGGCTTCGGCTTGGCGCAGTGAACTGTTTGTCCATGATATCGGGAACACTCACTTTGGGTGCACTGTCCATATTGATGGTGAGATAGACCGTTCTTCCTTTTTTTACTTTTGAACCTCCGGCGGGATTCTGTTCCAATATGGCACCGGGCGGCATCCCCTTGACATAACTGGAGTCGATGGCGACCGCTTTGAGACTTTGTTTATAGATTTCATTCTCGGCCTGACGCATAGGCAATCCTTTTACATTGGGAACGACCACTGCTTCACCATGACGGGTGTAGTTGTCAAGCCATTGCAGTGTTCCTAAAGCTATTGCTATCACAACAATAATCATGGCTACCAGGTTGAGCCAAAAGAAGCGGTTGCTCTTGAACGAAAAGAATTCTTTAAATGTTACCATAACTAGTTAGATTATTCCGCGTCAAAGATACGACAAATTCAGAATTGTTCCTATATTTACAGTCGAATATCATCTGTTAACAGCCGAATATCTTTTCTTCTTTCTTTGAAGGCTGTATTTACATTGAAGCGTTTTTTGCGTTTTGCATAATTATAACGGATATTTTTGTACCTTTGCGCCCCGAAAAATAACCTATTCCAAATTCAGGATTAACATTTTTAAGCAAAAAAAGATGACAAAACGAAAACAACAAATGAACAGGAGGTCTTATTATTACGTCGCAAAATTGGACCTTTTTGTTGCGTACAGGAAAAAATGCTCATGGAGAGCGCTGCGGATACTAACCGCATTGAACGGAACATGAAGCGTGTTGCTGCCTATCTCGGCATTCCCGAGGAGAAGTTACACATTGATATCCGGTGGACTATGTTGATGGTCAATGTGAGTGATGAGAAGCATTCTTTTTCCAAGTTTCAAAAATGTGAAAAGCATGGCATTAACATGGAGGCTATTTCCAAAATCAGTAAATTGTCATGGCGAGCCATCGAACAGGATTATTCGTTGGATAAGTATGAAGAAGAACTGGAAAAGATTGCTCATCAGAAACGTAATTATACTCCTTACGTTGTTGCCATCTGTACCGGATTTGCCTGTGGCGGATTCTGTAAATTGTTTGGCGGGGACTGGATTGCTTTCTTGATAACTGCGTTATGTACTTTTGTCGGTTTCCGTACCCGTGCCCGTTGTATAGAGTTCGGTATAAATGTGTATATGAGTATTGCTATTTCGGCATTTGTCTGCACGTGTCTGGCGTATGCCTTTTCGTTTACGGGATGGTCTGTAACGCCTTATCATCCTTTGTTGGCATGTACGCTGTATATTGTTCCGGGAGTTCCGTTAATCAACTTTGTGGATGATATGATTGATAATCATTTGCTGGTAGGTATCACCCGTGCCGCCAATACGGTCATGATGGTTGGTGGAATGGCATTCGGTATTGCTTTTGCGATGAGGCTTTTGGTGATGAGTGATGTAACGATTGACCAGAAATTCAGTGAATTGAGTATGGTACCGCATGACGGATATTGGGTGTATGCTATTGCTGCGGCTATTGCTGCGATGGGGTTTGCCACTATCTTTAATATTCAGCGCCGCCTTTTTGTGGGTGGTGGCTATAGGCGGAATAATTGCCGTGTGTACCCGTAATTTTGTTAACTTTGAATTGGGATACGGTCCGGTTATCGGTTCGTTTATGGGAAGCTTTGTGGTCAGTTTGTTGGCTGTGAAGGCAGTACACTGGTTTCATGTGCCGAATCATGTGTTGACAATTCCTTCGGTCATTCCGATGGTTCCGGGAGTGTTGATGTATCGTTCCCTGCTGGCATTTATTAATATGCACGGTGTGATAGGCGAGGTGACAAATGCTTTTTCAAATGGTATTAATTCCGCACTTATTATTTTGTGTATATCATTGGGCGTTGCTGTACCTAATATTTTTGCACGCCGTTATATTGCCAAGGACCGTCAGAAATTTCTTCAAAAAGAACTGGAAGAGCGTAAAGCGCGAGGCAAATTTATTGAGTGGTAGTCTGTTAATGGATTTATAAGGCACTCCGCATGGTAGTTAAGTTTTGGAAACTTGCTCTGTGCGGAGTTCTTTTTGATACTAAAAAAACAATTATTATTCCCGATAGTGATTGATAATCTATATATTTGCATTAAATCTATGCATTATTAAAATATTATATCATGAATAACCTACATTCCGGCTTACTTTATTCGTTGACGGGTGTCACGGCTTTGGCATCTATGTCTTCATGTGCTTCTCAGAAAAAAACAGAGGAGCAGAAACCTTTTAATATTGTCTATATCATGACAGACGATCATACAGCCCAGATGATGAGCTGTTATGATAAACGTTATATGGAAACACCTAACCTTGACAGAATTGCTAATGACGGGGTGCGTTTTATCCAACAGTTTTGTGGCAAATTCTTTGAGTGGTCCCAGCCGTGCCTGTATGATAACCGGCAAGCACAGTTGTGCCAATAAATTTTATGATAACACGACTTGTGTGTTTGACTCTTCACAACAGACTTTCCCAAAACTGTTGCAAAAAGCAGGTTACCAGACTGCTTTGGTGGGTAAATGGCATTTGGAGAGTTTGCCGACAGGATTTAATTATTGGGAGATCGTACCCGGTCAGGGAGATTACTATAATCCCCGTTTCATTACCATGCAAAACGATACGATAGAGAAACAAGGTTATCTGACAAATCTCATTACTGATATGAGTATAGACTGGATGGAGAACCAACGCGATAAGGATAAGCCGTTTTGTATTTTGATTCATCACAAGGCGATTCACCGCAACTGGTTGCCCGAGTTGAAGTATCTGAATGAATACGAAGACAAAACCTTCACTATGCCTGATAATTTTTTATGATGATTATGAAGGACGTCCGGCGGCAGCTGCGCAGGAAATGAGTATCTTTAAGGATATGGATATCATGTATGATACCAAGATGCTGGATATGAATAAGGATTCACGCCTGAAATCGGCTTATTTGAACTTTATCGGACGTCTGACACCGGAAGAGCGCAAACAGTATGATGATTTTTATGCTCCTATTATTAAGGAGTTCTATCAGAAGAATCCGCAAGGAAAAGAACTTGCCGATTGGAAATTCCAACGTTATATGCGTGATTATGCCAAGGTGGTGAAGACATTGGATGATAATGTGGGCCGCGTGCTTGATTATCTGAAAGAAAAGAATTTGTTGGATAATACACTGGTGGTCTATACTTCCGACCAAGGGTTCTACATGGGTGAGCACGGTTGGTTTGACAAACGCTTTATGTATGAAGAGTCCATGCGTACTCCATTGATTATGCGTCTGCCGAAAGGATTCGACAGAAAAGGAGATATTACCGAAATGGTTCAGAATATAGACTATGCGCCTACGTTCCTTGAATTGGCCGGTGTCCCTGTTCCCGAAGACATACATGGCGTATCATTACTTCCATTGCTGAAAGGTGAGCATCCGCAGAAACTGGCGCAATGCATTGTATTATCATTTTTATGAGTATCCTGCAGAACATATGGTGAAACGTCATTATGGTGTGCGTACCGACCGTTATAAAATTGATTCATTTCTACAATGACATTGATGTGTGGGAACTGTATGATTTACAGTCAGATCCGATGGAAATGCATAATCTTTACGGACAGGCTGAATATGAGCCCGTGGTAAAGGAATTGAAAGAAGAACTGCTGAAATTGCAGGAACAGTATAATGACCCTGTCCGTTTCTCTCCAGACAGGGATAAAGAGTAAAATACGATGATGAGATATTATTTATCTGATTATTTTAGGCTTGTTTTTTCCGTTATTAATATGGAAGCGAATAACTCCGCTTCCATATCTTTAGTACCTTGTCCGACCAATGTGGTGCCGGGAACCGGGAGTTTTCAATTTACTCCTAAAACAGTTTTTGCTGTAGAAACGGAAGAACAGGCTGACATTGTCCGTTTGCTTTCCGACCAGTTTACTTGTGCGGCCGGTTTTACCCCGAAACTGAAAGTGGACAGTAAAAAGGGAAATTTAGTGCTTCAGACAGATAAGACTATTAAAAAGTGAAGCTTATTGTCTGGAGATTACTCCCAAGAAAATAACCGTCAAGGCGTCAGATGCCAAAGGTTTCTTTTATGCTCTGCAGAGTATCCGCCAGCTATTGCCGCCGGCAATAGAAAGTGCGGTCAAAGTGGATGGTACGGAATGGATAGTGCCGGCAATGACCATTACCGATGAGCCGCGGTTCGGGTATCGCGGACTGATGGTGGATGTTGCCCGCTTTTTCGTCCCCAAGGAGAATTTGCTTCGTATCATTGACTGCATGGGAATGTTGAAACTGAATACGTTGCATTTGCATTTGGTGGATGATAATGGCTGGCGTATCGAGATAAAAAAATATCCGTTGCTGACAGAAATAGGAGCAAGCCGGGTGGAGCGCCCGGGTAAACTTTTCCCCGAACGCCGTAACCAGCGTCAGGGTGAACCGACAGTAGAAAAGGGCTTCTATACTCAGGATGATATTCGTGAGATTGTTGCTTATGCGGCTGCACGCCGGATAGAGGTGATTCCCGAAATAGAGATGCCGGCACACAGTAATGCAGCGTTGGCTGCTTATCCTTTGCTGGCTTGTCCGGTAGTGGATAAATTCATCGGTGTGCTTCCCGGACTGGGAGGAAATCATGCGGATATCATTTACTGTGCCGGCAATGACAGTGTCTTTACTTTTCTGCAAAATATAATTGATGAGGTAGTTGCGCTGTTTCCTTCCAAATACATTCATTTGGGTGGTGACGAAGCCCGTAAAACCCATTGGAAGGTGTGCCCGTTGTGTCAGGCGCGTATGAAGAAAGAAGGACTGAAGAATGAAGAGGACTTGCAGGGCTACTTCATGGCGCGTATGAGCAATTATGTGAAGAGCAAAGGGCGTGAAGTTATGGGCTGGGATGAACTGACAAATACCAAGATTCCCGATGGTGCCGTTATCTTTGGCTGGCAGGGATACGGGCAGGCTGCATTGAAGGCAGCCAGACAGGGACATCGTTTTGTGATGACTCCGGCACGTGTGTTGTACCTCATTCGTTATCAAGGTCCGCAATGGTTTGAACCGGTCACTTATTTCGGCAATAATACATTGAAAGATATATATGACTACGAACCGGTGGAACGAAGCTGGACGACGAAAATGCGTTCATTGCTGATGGGTATACAGGGATCTATGTGGACTGAGTTCTGCAACAAGCCCGAAGAGGTGGAATATCTTATCTTCCCCCGTCTGGCAGCAGTGGCCGAAGGAGCATGGACTTTCCCGGTGTACAAGGATTGGGACAGATTCTTGGCGGCTTTGGATAATTTTACCGGGCATCTTGATGTAAAAGGAATTACTTATGCTCGTTCCATGTATAATATCCAGCACAAAGTGACTCCGATGGACGGCAGTCTGCAAGTAGAGTTGGAATGTATCCGCCCCGATGTGGAGATACGTTACACCACAAACGGAAGTCAGCCCACTGCCAAGTCTTCTCTTTATGAACGCAAATGGCAAGTTACCACTCCTCAAATCATCAAAAGCGCTACTTTTAAAAACGGTAAACAGATGGGGCAGACTTTGACTTTACCCATTCAATGGAACAAGGCAACGGCTAAACGGATGCTACGCAGCAATCCGGTGGAGCGTGTGATGGTGAATGGTGTTCGCGGCAGCCTGAAATATACCGATTCGGAGTGGGCGTCATGGACTCGGAATGATTCCATTGCCTTTACGTTGGATTTGAGAAAGAGAGAGCATTTGAATAAGTTGGTATTGGGCTGTATCAATAATTATGGTATGGGAGTACATAAACCCAAACGGGTTGAAGTATGGCTTTCCAATGAAGATATTGAATATTGGAAAGTAGCTTCCAAAGAGCTTGATCCGGAGGAAATATTCCGCGAAGGTACATTTATAGAAGAGTTGCCGTTCAACTTGGATGATACCGGTCGTTATGTGCGTGTCATCCTCTTTGGGGCAGGTGAATGTCCGCTTACCCACGTGCGTCCGGGACAGGAAGCGCGTGTATGTGTGGACGAATTAATAATAGAATAAGCAAAAAAAACTTTAGAACGATGAAGAAGCGAATAACAGAAACCTTGCTGGGACTTTTGGCTTTTGTATGCTGTCTTCCCATGATGGCACAGCAACACCCCGAATGGCAGAGCCAGTATGCTATCGGATTGAACAAACTGGCTCCGCATTCGTATGTATGGCCTTATAAGAACGCAGGCGATGTGCGGAATGGAAATTATGAGGATTCTCCTTACTATATGAGTCTGAACGGAAAATGGAAATTTCATTGGGTGAAGAATCCCGATAACCGTCCGAGGATTTTTATAAGCCTTCATTCTATGACGGAAGCTGGGCGGAGATCAATGTACCGGGTAACTGGGAACGACAAGGCTATGGAACGGCCATTTACGTCAACGAAACTTATGAGTTTGATGACAAAATGTTCCATTTTAAGAAGAATCCTCCACTGGTGCCTTATGAAGAAAATGAAGTCGGCTCTTACCGTCGCACATTCAGCATTCCGGCAAGCTGGAAAGACCGCCGTGTGGTAATTTGCTGTGAAGGGGTAATCTCCTTTTATTATATTTGGGTGAACGGCCATTTACTTGGCTATAACCAAGGTTCGAAGACTCTGCAGAATGGGATATCACGGATAAGTTGCAGGAAGGTGAGAATACGGTTGCCTTGGAAGTATACCGTTGGAGTGCCGGTTCCTATCTGGAGTGTCAGGATATGTGGCGGCTTAGCGGCATTGAGCGTGATGTATATCTTTACAGCACTCCCAAGCAATATATTGCAGATTATAAAGTAATTTCGTCTTTGGATAAGAAAGAGTATAAAGAAGGTATATTCGGACTGGAGGCAACTGTTGAGGGACCCTCTGCTTCAGCTTCTTCTTTGTCTTATCGCCTGGAGGATGCTGCAGGAAGAACCGTACTGAGGGGAGAGCAGCCGATTAAGTCGAGAGGCCTCAGTAACTTCATTGCTTTTGAAGAACAACGGATACCGGAGGTAGAGCCTTGGAGTGCAGAGCATCCCAATCTTTATACATTGGTTTTGGAACTAAAGAACCCCGATGGAGAAGTTTCCGAACTGACCGGTTGTATGGTTGGTTTCCGTACTTCGGAAATAAAAGATGGACGGTTCTGCATCAATGGGGTGCCTGTGCTGGTGAAAGGCACCAATCGACATGAACACTCCCAATTGGACGTACCGTGAGCAAAGAGTTGATGGAAGAAGATATTAAACTGATGAAACAGCATAATATAAATACTGTCCGTAACTCTCATTATCCCACTCATCCCTATTGGTATCAGTTATGCGACCGCTACGGACTGTATATGATTGATGAGGCGAATGTCGAGTCTCACGGTATGGGATATGGTGCGGCATCTTTGGCGAAAGACTCTACTTGGCTGCCTGCTCACATGGACCGTATACAGCGTATGTATGAGCGCTCAAAGAATCATCCTGCCATCGTTATCTGGTCATTGGGCAATGAAGCCGGCAATGGTATCAATTTTGAACGTACTTATGATTGGATGAAATCTATAGAACAGTCTCGGCCGGTGCAGTATGAACGTGCGGAGCAGAATTACAATACGGATATCTATTGTCGTATGTATCGTGGCGTAGATGTACTCAGGGCGTATGCACGCCAGACCGAACCGAAAGTTTACCGTCCCTTTATAATGACTGAATATCTGCATACAATGGGTAACAGTGGTGGCGGACTGAAAGAATACATGGATGTTTTTGAGTCCGAACCTATTGTGCAAGGTGGCTGTATTTGGGATTGGGTGGACCAGTCTTTCCGCGAGATAGATGAAAACGGTAAATGGTATTGGAGCTATGGAGGCGATTATGGTCCCGAAGGAGTGCCCAGTTTCGGCAATTTCTGTTGTAACGGACTGGTGAATGCCGCTCGTGAACCACATCCTCACCTTATCGAGGTAAAGAAAAACTATCAGTATATTAAGTCGGCACTGACAGACCGACGCAATCTTTCGTTAAAGGTGAAAAAACTGGTACGATTTTACTAATCTGAATGCCTATACGCTGCATTGGCAGGTGGTAGGTGATAATGGAACCGTCATCAAGGAAGGTACTCACAAAATAGATTGTGCTCCCCATGCAACTGCTGATTTTGCTTTGGGTCGTATAAAGTTGCCATCGAATATCCGTGAAGCATATCTCAATCTGAGCTGGACGCTGATACGCCTCAACCTTTTATCGGAACTGATTTTGAGGTGGCTTATGATCAGTTTGTCTTGCC
>ENA-OQAJ01000604-OQAJ01000604.1-human-gut-metagenome-genome-assembly--contig:-NODE-604-length-11147-cov-1.929673_pt1 | contig 11147 bp, 14 predicted proteins | sample MGYA00242736_ERZ504529 | MGnify/ENA primary metagenome ERZ504529 (study PRJEB26092, sample SAMD00036275) | human gut metagenome | host: Homo sapiens | study: EMG produced TPA metagenomics assembly of...
TGTGGTGATGGAGAAAATATTTGTAAGATCAACAATTGCAAAACAAATAGGGACAGAACAATGGTATAATTATAAAAATCGATATTGGCAATAAACATTCATTAAAAACAGGATTGGAAATAGTACGAATGGGAATGCAGGAAAAACTTCAGGAATTACGTAATGGATTTGAAACCGCATACATAGATAAAACAAGTACATCAAATCTGGCATATAAACCACAGTTTATCTCAAACGATTATAAACAGGGGAAAAAGGTGCTGTCATCAATAGAGGATGAATTGATGACATGCGATCAGTTTTCAGATCAGTGTTGCATTTATTACAATGGGCGGAATTACACCCTTATTGCAGATTTTGCAGGAGCTGGAAGAGAAAGGGATAAAAGGTGAAATTCTTACAACAATTACTTAAGTTTCAAGTGAACCGGAAGCTCTGAAAAACGCTGAATGCGCTTTTCTAATATAACGCTGAAAAATGTATGATGTAGACAAATCCGGAGAAGGATTTCATACAAAGGGATATATTTTTCGGAAAGCAGAAATCTACAGGATCATCATAGGAAGCTCCAATATAACAAAAACAGCACTTACTACAAACCGGGAATGGAATACACGAATTGTATCCACCAGCCAGGGTGAAATGTCAAAAAGTGTAGTAGATGAATTTTATGAACTTTGGAATAGTAAGTATGCACTGGATTTTGATGAGTTTTACGAAAACTATAAAAAGAGATACGAACTCATAAAAAAACAGCGAAAACTTGCCCGAAGTGAAGAAATCACATCCATAGAAAAATATCGTCTACAGCCCAATTCCATGCAGATTGGTTTTATTACAAATCTTCAGAAAATCGTGGAAGCTGGTGAAAAGAGGGCATTGTTGATCTCCGCTACAGGAACGGGAAAAACATATGCATCCGCTTTTGCCATGAGAGAACTTGGATATAAACGAGTGCTGTTTCTTGTTCACAGAGGACAGATCGCAAAGCAGGCGTTGGAATCTTATAAGAAAGTATTTGACAAAAGTGTTTCTATGGGAATGGTTACCGGGAAACATCAGGATTATAATGCGGATTATATTTTTGCAACGATCCAGACACTGAGCAAAGAAGATGTTTTGGAGAAATATGACAGGAATGCGTTTGATGCGATCGTGATCGATGAAGCACATCACAGTTCTGCAAACAGCTACAAAAAAGTAATGGAATATTTTACTCCAAAGCTATGGCTAGGTATGACTGCAACACCGGATAAACGGGACGATAATCTGGAAGGCAGAAATATCTATGAAATCTTTAATCATCAGATTGCCTATGAGATTCGTTTACAGGATGCAATGGAAGAGGATCTGTTATGTACATTTCATTATTTCGGGATTACAGATCTGAAGGTTATCTCAGACGCGGGAAAATCAGCAACAGAAAAAATGGAAAGTTTCAGATATCTGACATCGGATGAACGTGTAGAACATGTTATGAAGCAGGCGGAATATTTTGGCCATAGCGGAGAACGTGTAAAAGGTTTGATTTTTTGCAGCCGAATCGATGAAGCTAATGTGTTGTTGTGGTGATTTTGGATTTTATCGGAAATTATCGGAATAACTTTATGATCCCGATTGCATTATATGGAGACAGAAGTTACAATTCTGACACGATCCGAAAATATATGATTAGTGGAAATAATATCATACCAGGATCTTCAACGATTCATTTTGATGAAATTTCTAAAGAAAGAATATTTCATTCTATTGATAAAATCCGAGGAATAAGAGCTATTATTCGCGAGAATTATATGATGCTGAAAAATCGTTTGGGCAGAATTCCATATTTACTGGACTTTTATGAAAATGGTGAAATTGATCCACTGGTACTTATACGAGAATACAAAACATACCAGGATTTTCTTTGTATCGTAGAACCTCAAATTTACAAAGGGGTAATTTCTGAACAGGAGAAGGTAACATTAGAATATCTTTGTAAAACTGTATTAAGTGGTGTAAGACCTTATGAATTGGAAATATTAAAAGATTTATTTGAAAAAGAGAGTATCACCAAAGAAACATTTTTGGAAAAAATGAAACAGGAATATTTGATTGAAAATGAAAATGCTTGGGATAATGCGATTTATGTTCTTGAAGGACATTTTGTAAGCAATAAAGAAGAATATGAGAAATTTGCAAATATTGAAATTGTGAAAGCCAATACAGACGATATGCTGGAAAGAATGTATAGTTATACGCAACGGTTAAGTCATGCAGAATTTCGTAAACAGATGAAAGATATTGTCTTGGTAGGGCTAAAGAGATATAAAAACAAATACAGCTATGCAAAGGATAGTAAATTTGTTTTATATGAAAAATATTCTCGGCGAGATGTAAGTTTTTGATGAATTGTGAAAAAGACTTATCATCAACGATGTACGGTATGAAACGAATTGGTGAAGATGTTTTCATTTTTGTAACATATCACAAAGTTGGAGCAGAAAATGAAGATAAATTATATGCAGATGGAAAGCCGGATTATGCAGACATGTTTGTTGATAATATGATTTTTAAATGGGATTCTCAGATTGGCAAAGGGCCGGAAAGTGGTTATATGAAAGATGTTGTAGAAGCAAAGAGACGGCATCTTTTTATTAAGAAAAGTGATGCAGAAACCAGTTTTTTATTATATGGGGACATTCGACATTATAAATATCATCGGTGATAAGAAAAAAGACAATAACGGAAATTTAAGGGACATTACAAAAGTGACAATGAAAATGCATTATGCGGTTAGAGAAGATTTGCTCAGATATTTAGAAAGCAAAATTATAACAGGAGAAAATAAATAGTATGAAAACAATAAAAGTAGTAGCGGCAGTTATCAAAGCAGATAAATAAAATGGTGAAGATATTATTTTTGCAACTCAGCGGGGATACGGAGAATTCAAAGACGGCTGGGAATTCCGGGTGGAAAGATAGAAGAAGGAGAAACACCCCAGGAAGCCCTGAAACGAGAAATCATGGAAGAACTGGATACAGAAATTTCTGTTGGAGAACTGATTGATACAATAGAATATGACTATCCACTTATCTGTCCATGGACTGCTTCTGGTGTGAGGTGATAAAAGGCAATCTGGTACTGAAAGAAGCTGAAGATGCGAAATGGCTAAAGAAGAACGAGTTGGATAAAGTAGACTGGTTGCCGGCGGATGTGGAGTTGATTGGGAAGATTGGAATGGGACAGTAGATTTAATGTTAAGATGAGATAGCATATAAATTATAAAAAGAAGTTTAAGAAAATATTCAGTTTTATATCAACCCGGGAAAAAGTTTTTGCATGTTTTGGACCATATATCCCAGGAGGAGGCCATGGACATGTTTCAATTGAATTAAAAGGGAAATTGTAAAATTTTTTGTAAAATAAAGAGGAGGGTATTCACATGAAAGTAATACTACTAAACGGAAGCAGCCACCCCAACGGAACCACAATGGCAGCAATCAAAGAAATGGAAAAAGTATTTCACGCAGAGAACGTAGAAACGGAAGTGATTCAGGTGGGCGGAAAGCCGATTGCGGATTGTCTGCAGTGTAATGTCTGTCAGAAAACAGGAAAGTGCGTGTTTAAAGATGACGGTGTGAATGATTTTGTAGAAAAGGCGAAATCTGCTGATGGTTTTGTTTTTGCAACGCCGGTGTATTTTGCACATCCCAGTGGAAGGATTTATGATTTCCTGGACCGGGCGTTACAGTGCAGGGGGTGGATGAAGTTTATGATGTCTTTAAATTTTAAAACCGGGAAGGCAGCGGTAGCTGTTGCAAGAAGAGGCGGAACAACTGCAGCGCTGGATGGTCTGAATAAATATTTCGGAATTGCACAGATGCCGGTTGCTGGTTCTACATACTGGAACATGGTGCATGGTCTGTATGGAGAGGAAGCACCGCAGGATGAAGAAGGAATGCAGACCATGCGGAATCTTGCCAGAAATATGGTATGGATGATGAGATGTTTTGCCCTTGGAAAGAAAGAAGGGGTGCCTTATCCTGCGACAGAGACAGAAGCATGTACGAATTTTATCAGACGAGAAGATAACCAAAGATAAAAGAGTGGGGGGTTTGTGATGCGACAAAACTTCCTTTCTTTCATTTATTTTCTTAATCTGTGAAAACTGCAGGTGGATGCGGCGCGTGATATGGAACATGTTATCAATTATATGGACGATATTACAAATGAAAGGTTATGAAGATATATGATTTTGGTATATTGGTCGGAACCACAGAATAAGAAAATACATAAAAATATATGACTAAAACTTCCCACACCGATGCGGTGTGTTGAACCTTGAAAATTCAATATTTCAGCCAATAAAAAAGGCATAAATCTGTTCACTTTGGTATAATGGAGTTGACTAGAAACCATCTTTACAAAGGAGATTTATGCCATGTCCAGTATACCACAAAACCATTTCGATGAGAACGACTTAATCGACTGTGTTCAAAGATTTTTTTCCAAATATCATGTCGGCAAACTTCTTGCTAAATGCAACGGAATGAAAGAAAAAGGTGTTTCACCTGTTTCCCTGCTTCGTTACAAGCTCAGTAACATTTTTATCGGAAGAAGTATGTATATGCAGCAACGAACCGGCTCTTTTAAGGAACAGTTTTCTAAAAACACTTTCTATCGCTTCCTTAATTCTACAAAAACAAAACTGGCTCCGTTTTTACTTCTCTTCTTGCAGCAGATATCGTGAATAATGACATTCGTGATCTGACAAACCAAGAAAGAAAAAATGTATTCATCATTGATGACAGTCTTTTTAATCGCACAAGCTGTAAGAAAACAGAACGGGGATCAAGAGTTTTTGACCACACGGATATGCATTTCAAAAAAGGCTTCCGAGTGCTTACTTTAAGCTGGAGTGATGGAAATACATTGATTCCTGTTAACAGCTGTCTGTTGGCATCCGCAAAAGATACAAATATCATTGGTCCGGTAAAGACCTTTGATAACAGAACCCTTGCAGGCAAAAGACGCAAACTTGCTCAGACAAAAGCACCGGAAGTAATGATGACACTGTTGGATACTGCCATCAGTGCAGGACTGAAAGCGGATTATATCCTGTTTGATTCCTGGTTTTCCAACCCGGCACAGGTCACAGACATTCACTCAAGAGGTATGGATGTGATTGCCATGATCAAGAAAAGCAGCCGGATTAAATATTTGTACTGTGGTGAACAGCTGAATATCAAAGAGATCTATTCCCGGAATAAAAAAACGCCGCGGCAGATCAAAGTATCTGCTTTCTGTTGATGTTATGGTAGGAAAAGAAAATCCAATTCCTGCAAAAATTGTTTGCGTAAGGAACAAAGCAAATCGCAGGGATTGGCTTGCCTTTATCTGTACAGATACTACTCTTTCCGAAGAAGAGATCATCCGTATTTATGGGAAACGCTGGCAGATCGAGGTTTTCTTCAAGACCTGTAAATCCATGCTGAACCTGATTGGAGAATGCCATAGTTTATCTTATGATGCACTGACAGCCCATGTGGCCATTGTGTTTACCAGATATATGTTACTTGCAATGGAACAGAGACAAAATGAAGATCAGCGAACTCTTGGGGAACTGTTCTTCTTCCTTGTTGATGAAATGGCAGACATTACTTTCAACAGATCACTTGGCATCCTAATGGATGCCTTAATGGCGAGCTTCAAGAAAATTTAAAGCTCAGTGATGAACAACTGACTGCTTTTACCACTGATTTTGAAGCAAGACTGCCGGAATATCTGCGAAATGCACTCCATCCCAAGGCTGTAGCGGCATAAATTGCTATTTTGTTAGCTGAAATATTGAATTTTCAAGGTGCGAATCCCATTTAGGTATGGGAAGTCTTAGTTATTAACAAATAAAATGGAATATTTCTATTCAGATATTCAGTTTTATATCAAATTAAGGAAAAAAGTTTTTGCATGTTTTGGACCATATACCTAAGAAGAGGCGGAACAACTGCAGCGCTGGATGGTCTGAATAAATATTTCGGAATTGCACAGATGCCGGTTGCTGGTTCTACATACTGGAACATGGTGCATGGTCTGTATGGAGAGGAAGCACCGCAGGATGAAGAAGGAATGCAGACCATGATGAATCTTGCCAGAAACATGGTGTGGATGTAGAGTGAGGGGAGTTTTGCGATGCGACAAAACTTCCTTTCTTTCATTCGTTCTCTTCGATTATGTGAAGATGGAAAAGTCAAGCGGATATTCGCAATCCGCTTCGCTACTTGCTCATAACCAAATAACTGCTCCGCAGTTTATCAGGAGGAGCTTGCGCTCATCCTGATACAAGCAAGTCCCCACCCACTGCTTATTGCTTTTCGCAATTGAAGCAGGGGACTTACTTGATTTGGTTAAAACTACAGGGAAAAAAATCAGGAGGCAAAAATGCAGGAAGCGATCAAGAACAGAAGAAGTATCCGAAAATACAAAGACATGCCGGTTTCCAGACAGCAGCCCATATATAACCGGTGCGGAGCATACTCTTCAGATCATGAGACAGGCTCTGGTGGTTATTTTTGTTGTAAATGAAATTGCGGCATCCTTTGATAAGATACTGACTATGGATGAACGTGTATCGGAAATCTGCAATGCACAGTCCATAGGTGCAGCCATTGAAAATATGACACTTACCGCTACAGAACTTGGTCTTGGAAGCCTGTGGATCTGTGATACATTTTTTGCACAGAAAGAGCTGAGCGAATGGCTGAATGGAGAACTTTATGCGGACTGGCCGTGGGCTATGCAGAGGAAAAACCTGCGCCAGATCAAGGAAAAACCGGAAAATAACTATAGAATGGCGGTTATAAAAAATAATTTTCACTGAAACCAGATAAAAAATATCCATGTTGAAAAATAAAAATCAAGATAGCTGGTCAGGAAATATGGAGCTGACATCAATACTTCGCAGAGCATAGCAGGCGGTGGGAGCCTTTTTACAGAGAAATACTTACTTAATCCTACAACACCTCCCTTGCAGTACAGATAAAATCCCTGGCATACTGAGGAAGATAGGTACCTCTTCGGTATGCAATAGTCAGTGTGCTGAAAACGCCATCTTCACCAACGGAAAAGCAGGCTGGTTTTACAGGGAGGTCCATATTTCGGACATAGGTTTCTGGAGTGAAGCACATACCAAGTCCCTGCATGCAGAGCTTGACACAGGTTTCTGTGTTGCGGCTCTGGATGGGTACGTAGGGTTTGATATGGACAGCTTTCAAAGCTTCCAGTGAAAGCTGTCCGGTGGTCTGTTCCGGAAAATGCAGGATAAAAGGCTCTTCTGCCAGAAGGGAGAGATCAAGTTTCGGGTATGTGCTGTGAGTGGATGCCTTGCCGGCAGATGCAAGGGGATGATCCGGCGGCATGATCAGAAGGATCTCTTCCTTTTTCAGAAGCTCATATTCCAGCTTGGGGTGTTCATGAACCTCGTTAAAAATGCCGAAATCAAGCTGATCGTTAAGAAGAAGTTTTTCCTGGATGGAATAGGCTTCTTCCAGGATATTAACCTTTACTTTGGGATATTTTTGAAAAAAAGAGGTCATGATCTGAGGAACCATACAGGTACTCCTCATCAGAGGGAAAGCTACGTTCAGTTCCCCTTCATTATTTTCTGTAAGATCTTTCAGTTCTTTTTCCCAGTCCTGCCGTATCTGCAGGATCTTTCGGGCATATTCCATGTATTTGCGGCCTGCGAAGGTAGGCGTATAGCTGTTTCCACTTCGGCTGAACAGTTTGGTTCCCATTTCCCGCTCCAGTTTCTGGAGATGTTTGGTTAAGGTTGGCTGAGAAATATAAAGCTCCTGAGCAGCTTTTGTAAGGTTCTGATGTTTTGCGATGCAGAGAATATACTGCAGTTCATGGTAATTCATAGACTCCTCCGACTATTCCATTTTGGCATAATTTTTATGTATAATATGAATTTGACTTCCTGATATGGGTATTTTACAATACTTTCTATCATCATATCAAGGGGGAAAAACAAATGAAAAACTGGCTGGAAAAACAGTTCAGACTGTCTGAGTTCAATACAGATATAAAAACAGAACTTCTGGCAGGTCTGACAACTTTTGTAACTATGGCATACGTACTTGCCACGATTCCTAACATTCTGGCAGGTGCCGGCTATGACAAACATACGACGCTGACGGTTATGATCCTTCTGATCATTGTGACCAGCTGTGCAATGGCATTGTTTACCAATCGTCCATTTGCTCTGGCACCGGGACTTGGAAGCGTTGGGATCATTGCATCTATGATCACCAATGAAGGGGTAAGCATGCCCATCGCAGCAGGGGTGATCTTCTGGAGCGGTGTTCTTTTTATCATTATCTCTTTCTTTGGTCTGAGAGAAGCAGTGGTACGTGTGATCCCGGTAAGCCTGAAACAATCGGTCAGTGCCGGAATCGGACTGTTTATCGCACTTCTTGGAGCAAAAAACTGTGGACTGATCGTGGCAAACGATGCAAAAAACTGTCTTTCTTTTGGAGATCTTGCCTCTCCATCGGTGATCGTAGCAGTGATCGGTTTTCTGATCCTTCTGGTGATCAAGGTACGAAATATTCCGGGAGGAATGATTCTTACGATCCTTCTGACTACTCTGGCAGGAATTCCTTTTGGCGTTACCCATGCTTCGGAATCCATTTTTGCACTTCCGGCAGGTATTGGCCATCAGTTCCTGAAAGTTGATTTTCTGGGTGCTCTGGATTTTGCCTATATTCCATTTCTGATCGCTTTGTTTGTACCGGATTTCTTTTCTACATTCGGAACAGTTCTGGGTGTCGGCGCAAAGGCCGGATATCTGGATAAGGATGGAAACCTTCCGGGTATTGATAAATGTTTCAAGGTAGATGCAGTTGCAACAAGCTTTGGAGCACTGTTTGGAATGCCAAGCCTTACAACCTATCTGGAGTCATCTGCAGGCGTAGAGGCAGGCGGAAAAACAGGACTTACCGTTATTTTTACAAGTATTTTCTTCGGGCTTTCCCTGTTTCTGGCACCGCTGGCTCTGGTGATCCCGTCTGCGGCAACCGGACCGGTGCTGATCTATATCGGTATCAATATGCTTGGTGCGATGAGAAATATTGATTATTCAGATATCACAGAGTATATTCCGGCATTTTTTATGTGTAACCTTTACGATCTTTGCAAATAATATCGCAAATGGTATCTGTGTGGCACTTCCGGCTTATCTCGTCATGAAGATCGCAGCAGGAAAGATCAAAAAGATCGAACCGGTCATGTATGTACTGGTGGCAGTCTGTCTGCTGTATTTTTATTCAATTATCTAGGGATGGTGAAGGGATATGGAGCAGGTTCATCTGCTGATCAAAAACGCAAAAGTATTTAATTCCTATCTTAAGAAATTTATATCTGCAAATGTTGCGGTGAAAGAAGGAAAATTTTATTACATAGACAGAAAACAGGATACGGATTTTCAAGCTGACAATGTGATCGATGCAAAGGATCCTATATGATCCCCGGACTGACAGATATTCATATGCATTATTGAAAGTTCTATGACCACACCTGGCTTTTTTGGCAAATGTGCAGGAGAAAATGGTGTGACAACGGTGGTTTCTGAGCCTCACGAAATGGCCAATGTCAAAGGCATTCGGGGAATTCTGGAAATGATCTCCGCAGCAAAGGACGCACCAATCGATATTTTTTACGGGATTCCAAGCAGCGTTCCCTCAACCAGCGAAAAGCTGGAAACAACAGGCGGAGTCATTGACTGCAGCGCCATGAAGCATCTGCTGGAAGAAAAAGATGTAGTATGTGTGGGAGAAATCATGAATTACCGGCAGATCATCCGGGAAAACGATCTGGAGATCAGCAGGTTTCTGGAATATCTGAGAAAAGAACATCCGGGATATGTGATCGAAGGGCACTGTCCGTCACTTCTGGATCTGGATCTTGCAAAATTCCTGTATCTGGGTATTAACGGTGATCATACGGAACACACTCTGGAGGAAGTGAAGCAGCGGATTGAAAAACGGAATGTTTTTTTGAAATCCAGGATAAAAATGCTGAAGCCCGAAATCCTGGAATATATCTGTCAGAACCAGCTTTACGAATATTGCTCTTTTGTAACGGATGATACGATGGCAGACGTTTGTATGAGCAGGGACCGCTGAATGCAGTGGTGCAGAAAGCGATGGAGATGGGATTTCCTGTAGAACAGGCAATCTACTGTGCCACCTATACACCCTGTCAGCGTATGCATTTTTATGACAGGAGGAGCGATCGCACCGGGAAACTTGCAGATTTTATGCTTCTTGAAAATCCTTCCCTTCTGAAACCGGAGGCTGTATTTAAAACGGTATTCAGATTTATGCGAAGGATGAGCAGCAATTGCCGCCTCCTGTTTTCAGATATGAATTTCCGGCAGATTTTTACCGGAGTGTACAGATCCCGGAAGTTTTTCCAAAGGATTTTCAGGTGAAAGTTCCTTTTCAGGAAGGGCACGTAACGGTCCGCGCCATAGAGATCCATCCGGACCGCACCCAGACTACCGAGAAAATAGTGGAAATGCCGGTAAAGGACGGGAAAATCTGCTGGGGAAAACAGTGGCTGCCCTGCTGGCCATGGTGCTGGAACGTCACGGAAAAAACGGGAACATCGGGTATGGATTTCTTACAGGTTCCTGCCTGAGAGAAGGAACTGTGGCAACAACATATTTTCATGATCATCACAACCTCTTTGTGGCAGGAAACTGCCCGGAAGATATGCTGCTCGCAGTAAAGAGGATACAGGGAACTGCAGGGGGGATTTCTGACAGTGAAAGACGGAGAGATCCTTTCTGAGCTTGCACTTCCGGTATGTGGGCTTCTTTCTGAGAAATCCATCGAGGAAAACGGCCTTGCACTGAAAGCGGTAAGAAAAAGCCTTGTGGATCTGGGCTATGTGCATAATAATCCGATCATGTCTGTGGGCACTCTGGGCTTACCGGTAAGTCCGGCACTGAAACTGACAGACCGGGGCCTGGTGGATGTGAAAAAAGGGGAAATTGTTCCGCTGATTGTAAGTGAAAAGAGAAATAAATAAAATATCGTTGTTTTACAGTCGGATCATGTTATAATGAGTCGTCAATGAAGACACTGCGACGGGAGCAGTG
>ENA-OQAJ01000605-OQAJ01000605.1-human-gut-metagenome-genome-assembly--contig:-NODE-605-length-11142-cov-1.754063_pt1 | contig 11142 bp, 16 predicted proteins | sample MGYA00242736_ERZ504529 | MGnify/ENA primary metagenome ERZ504529 (study PRJEB26092, sample SAMD00036275) | human gut metagenome | host: Homo sapiens | study: EMG produced TPA metagenomics assembly of...
AACCCACCATAGACCGGATACTGGATGCCGCACAAATTGTAGATGTGGTATCCGAGTTTGTCACTCTGCGGAAATGCGGTGTGAATTTTGTCGGACTTTGTCCATTCCATGATGACAAAACCCCTTCATTCTATGTATCACCGGCCAAAGGATTATGTAAATGCTTCGCCTGTGGAAAAGGTGGAAATGCTGTCCATTTCGTTATGGAACACGAACAGATGACCTATCCCGAAGCACTACGCTGGCTGGCCAAAAATACAATATAGAAATAAAGGAACGCGAATTGACCGATGAGGAGAAACAAGTACAAAATATACGGGAAAGTCTCTTTGTAGTCAATGAGTTTGCCCGCGATTATTTTCAAAACATCCTCTACAACCACGCTGACGGAAAAGCCATTGCCATGTCTTATTTCCGCCAACGGGGCATCCGTGACGATATTGTCAAGAAATTCCAATTGGGATACAGCACTACCGCTCCTGACGCATTGGCACAAGAAGCCATGCGAAAAGGATATAAAAAAGAATTTTTGCTCAAGACCGGACTATGCTACGAAAAAGAAGATGGCAGTTTACGCGACCGTTTTTGGGGACGTGTGATATTTCCATGGTTTAACATCAGCGGAAAAGTGCTTGGCTTCGGCGGACGTGTACTGGACAGCCGTACCAAGGGAGTAAACCAAAAATACGTCAATTCGCCCGAATCCGAAATCTTCAGTAAACGAAAAAGAACTATATGGCATTTATCAGGCTAAAGCTGCCATTGTAAAAGCGACTGTGTTTACATGGTAGAAGGATACACCGATGTAATTGCCATGCACCAGTGCGGGCTGGAGAATGTGGTGGCCAACTCGGGTACAGCATTGAGCGAACAACAAATCCGGTTGCTACACCGCTTCACCTCCAATATCACCTTATTATATGATGGTGACGAAGCCGGTATAAAAGCAAGTATCCGAGGCATCGATATGTTACTTGCAGAAGGCATGAATATCAAAGTGCTGCTTCTGCCTGACGGAGATGATCCCGATAGTTTTTCCAGAAAACACAATGCCACGGAATTCAGAAAATACATTGATGATCACGAAGAGAACTTTATCCGTTTCAAGACCAACCTTTTACTAAAAGATGCACAAAGGGACCCCATCAAACGGGCCGGATTGATATCGGACATGGCACGAAGTATCGGACTGATTCCGGATAAAGTAATTCGATATACCTGCTTGACAGAATGTGCTACCCTCTTGAACGTAAACGAGCAAATTATTTTAGACGAGATCAAAAAGCATCTGCTTCAACGGGATGATAACTATCTGGAACAAATCAAGAAAGAAAAAGACGCATCCGCCACTACCGGCTCTCTGCCTCCAGCGGATACTCCTTTTCCTGCCGGCAGCATACCTCCTGCCGATATGCCCACCCTAGGCGTGGATGATAATGTTCCCCCTCCGTTTCCTCCTGCAGAAGCAGAAGCGGGGTATCAATCGTATATTCCCCAAGAAGGACGGGAAAAGTACGTTTTTTATGTAAAAGAACAGTTACTGCTTCAAACTTTGATACGCCACGGAGAGAAAGTCATGTGCTATGTAGAAACGGAAGAAAATACGGAAACTCCTCTTACTGTGATAGAATATATTTCTATGGATTTGAAACAGGATGAATTACAGTTCCATAATCCGTTGCACCGGAAAATACTGGCAGAAGCAGAAGCTCATCTGCATGACCCCAACTTCACGGCAGAGCGTTATTTTCTGGCTCATCCCGATCCTACAATCAGCAAACTGGCGGCAGATATGATAAATGATCGTTACCAACTGAGTAAAAGCAATTCACAAGCGATGGTTAAAGATGAAGAACGCTTACACGAATTGGTACCGCACCAACTTATCGACTTCAAACTTGCCATATTAGAAGAGGATATGAAATATACGCTGCAAGCATTGAACAAACCTGAAGTAGTAGCCAATGCCGATAAATGCCTTGAAGTTATGGCCCACTTTAAAGAATTAAGTGAATTACAAAAAATTATGGCCAAGCGTGCCGGCGACCGGGTAGTACTAAAATAAAAGGCATAACTCCTTATCGGTTATGCCGTATCAAATTCATAAATTCCTCACGTGTTTTAGCCTGGTTAAACGCACCAGTGAAATCAGAAGTAGTAGTAATTGGCATTTTGTTTCTCCACCCCGCGCATCTGCATGCACATGTGCTTGGCTTCGACCACTACCATCACTCCCAGCGGATTCAAGGTTTCCTGAATACATTCTTTTTATTTGCAGTGTCATACGTTCCTGTACCTGCAACCGATGAGAAAACACATCCACTACCCGGGCAATCTTACTCAAACCGGTGATATAACCATTGGGAATATAAGCAACATGTGCCTTTCCATAAAACGGAAGCATATGGTGTTCGCACAAAGAGAAGAAATCAATATCTTTCACGATAACCATCTGACTATACTCTTCTTTGAATTTAGCTCCCAACAAAATGGCATGCGGATCTTGTTCATAACCGCGTGTCAATGTCAGCATAGCTTTGGCTACGCGCTCAGGAGTTTTCAGCAATCCTTCTCTTTCTACATCTTCACCCAATAGGGATAAAATACTCTGATAATGGCCTTTCAACTGTTCAATTTTCTCTGCTGACCATTCGGGATGCAATAGTTCTTCCATGTTATTAGTCCAGGGGAATATTAATTTGTTCACGAACAATAGATACTTCTTTAAAAACACCGGTAGCCTTCAGACGGCGCATGGCGGCATCCGCTTCCTCAATACTGCGGAAATCACCTACACGACACAGCAACGAGGAGGCTGGAAATAGGCATAGACAGGCATATCGGGAAACTCCTCTTTCACCTTGGCAGCCACATTATTAGCTTCATTACGAGCCACCCGCGAATTGTTTCCTGCATAGACCTGAACCCGATACCCTCTGGCTTTCAACATTTTCTGCTCACCTCCCGTAACATTTCCTGTATAGATACTACCAATCAAGCCTGTTATTTTAGGATCTTGACGGATGGTTACAGTACCTTCTCCGGCACGGTTACGCTGCAAGCTTTCTACTATGTTCTGCTGTGCCAAAGCGGAAAGTCCGAGACTCAAAAAGAGTAGGATAAAAAATGTATCTCATGTCGTTTTTATGAATTTAAGTAAATCATCACAGATTACTCAGATTTCCACAGACGATTTTTATGATTCTTTTATCTGTGTAAGCTTGAGTAATCTGTGATGAAATTAATTATTTGAATGCATCGATAATACCTTTGAAGTCAACAACTTTCAAAGCAGCACCACCAATCAAGCCACCGTCTACGTCAGGGTTAGCAAACAATTCTTTAGCATTAGAAGGCTTGCAGCTTCCACCATAAAGGATTGAAGTATTATCAGCAACTTCTTTACCATACTTGTCGGCAATCAAAGAACGGATAAACGCGTGGATTTCCTGAGCCTGTTCAGCAGTAGCAGTCTTACCTGTACCAATAGCCCAAACCGGTTCGTAAGCCAAGATAATCTTACTAAAATCTTCGGCAGACAAAGAGAATACCGATGCCAACTGAGCAGCAACTACTTCATTTTGTTTGTTAGCTTCACGCTCTTCCAATACCTCACCGATGCAGAAGATAGGCTTCAAGTTATTAGCCAAAGCCAATTTAACTTTTTCTTCCAGGATTTCCACAGTTTCGTGATAGTAAGCACGACGTTCCGAGTGACCCAGAATTACATATTCAGCACCTGTAGAAGCTACCATTTCAGCAGAAACCTCACCGGTATATGCACCTGATACTTTATCTGCACAGTTTTCTGCACCTACACCAATTACAGCCTTGTCAACAATAGGAGTAACAGAAGCCAAGTGAATAAACGGAGTACAGATTACCACATCACAATTAGGTTTGTCAGCAGCCAAAGCTTCATTCAATTCTTTTGCCAGAGCAATACCTTCCTGAAGGTTCTTGTTCATTTTCCAGTTTCCTGCAACAATGTTCTTTCTCATTTTGTTTTTTGTTAAAGGGTTAATGAAATTATTTTGTTTGATTCTCATTCAATTTTATTCTCTTTCTCTTATGATATTGCTCCCAAACAGCATCTACCATACTGAAGAACAGCAATGGGAATATAAACCAGGCAAATACCAGAATTACTTTGTGGCTGAATGTCTTGGTATTTATCTGTGCCAACGGAAGCTTTTCCAAACGGTCTGTCAGCATATATTCGTCAGGGAGACTGTTCACACTCCATTTATTAATTACCACACCATTCTTTAATAACATTAATCCGGGATTAGACCGAATCATGGTTTTCAGGGTAATATTATCCATCAAACAGAACGGATATTCAGCTCCGGTACGTTCTTGCCAATCTTCAATATCTTCATCGGTAGACGAAGTAAGGCAGTAAAACTTATAATCATTTTCCACACTGTAATCATAAAGCTCATTTATCAAGTCGATCGTACTGTCATCAGCCTGATTCAGCTGATGAGCCACCAACAAGAAAGTATAATCCTCATCATTCAACACTTCTTCAGTGATATCCTCACCGTCTTCTTGGCGAATAATGGAAAAATCATGAATAGGCGGTTCATATCCCTGCTTCTTAACAACCGTTTTAGAATCCACGAGGTCCATGTGCTGTCAGGATAGTTTTCAAGTGAAAACTCTTTCTCCACACCATCCTTCTTCAAGATAAAGCGAGTTTCATAAACAGTGGGCTGAGCACCTTCCGGAATTTCCATTCCTTTACGAATATCAGCGCCGATATGGTAAGGTCTGAAATCGAAAACCGGCAATTCACGATAACAATATAAAGTCATTCCTAATATATAAAGGAATGTATAAAGCGCAACGAGCCAATCAAAACGTTTAGTAATCAACGGAGTAATACAATTCCGCCATTTGAATACAGACACCGCAGCCAGTAATAAGAAACAGTTCTTCCAAAAAGTCTGCCAGTTGGTCAACACCACCGCATCTCCGAAACAGCCGCAATCAGATATCGGGTTATCGATTGCCAACCACAAAGTAAGCGGAGTCATTACTCCCATAATAAGCAGCATGAACAAAGGTGTCGTCCGCCTGCGAATGCCAAATAACAGGTATACGCCCAAACAGAACTCAATCATTGCCTGCAATACCGATGCCAAGAACGGAAAAAAATGCCGGAACCAACGAAGTCCAACCGAAAGCCTCCAGATAATCCTGAATTTTATATTGAGTACCTAGAGGATCTACCGCCTTGACAAAGCCGGAAAATATAAATACAATTGCCAAAAAAGAAACGGCATGCATTCGTCCAAAAGTCCAATAATGCTATGTAAACGCTTACTCTCCAAATTCCAATTTTATCAATCCAAATACCGAATAATTAATCATATCCATATAATTGGCATCAATTCCCTCGGATACCAAGGTAGCCCCATCATGACCCTCGATTTGCTTGGTGCGGTAAATCTTCATCAAAATCAAATCGGTATAAAGAACTTATACGCATGCTACGCCATGCTTCATCATAGTCATGGTTCTTGGCAAGCATTAACTCCAATGCCTGTTTTGCATACTGATCGTATAATTCCAACGCACGCGCCTCTGTCATGTCATCCGTCTCGGCATACCCCAATTCCAGCTGGATTAAACCGATAATTCCATAATTAACGATAGCCATAAACTCCGAACGGATACCTTCGTCCACCATTGTTACCCCTTTGGTTTCAATGCTTCGAATGCGGTTGGCTTTAATAAAAAATCTGGTCGGTAACAGATGAAGGGCGCATGATACGCCATGCAGCACCGTAATCATGCAGTTTCTTCGCAAACAAATCACGGCAAATAGCTATCACATGTTCAAATTGTTGTTTAGTATCTTTCATCATTCTCTATGAATAGGCGACAAAGTTACACATTTTTCTGCTTAAGCGTAAACAAAAAGGCGGAAAAGAATACTCCTTTCCGCCCTATTTTATATTTCTTAATTAACTATTACTTAAGAACATCTTAACACTTGTCCCGGACGAAGTATCGTTCTACGGGTAATATGGTTCAATTTACACAGCGCATCAATAGAAGTACCTGTTTTTTGCGCAATCCGGCTTAACGTATCACCACTGCGCACTTTATGATAACGGATAGTTCCATCCGAAGAAGCCATCAGGCTGACATTCTTACTGCTGGTGTTATTGCGTCTATATCTGTTATTACCTTTTCTAAACAAATAAGAATCGGCTACAATATCCTGCTTTTCAAAATCAAATAAAAAGTGCCGGGTTGATGGCTTGCCCCAAGAAACGGGTTTCGAAGTGAAGGTGAGACCCCGTAGAACGCCCCGTATTACCGCCCAATCCGATGGGCTCGCCTGCTTCCACATATTGGTCTTCATTTACAATCTGCTTGGACAAGTGTCCATAGACAGTTTCCAAACCATTCTCATGACGGATTACCACGTATTTTCCATAACCGCGACGTTCGTATTTCACCATACGCACTTTTCCACTGAAAGCAGCACGAATCGTATCACCAATGTAGACTTTAATATCCAATCCATTGTGCATACGGCGACGGCGAGGTCCGAATTTTGAAGTAATCTTTGTATGTTCAGTCGGCATGTGAAAACCGGTCATATCAATACGGAAAGTATCAGGGATAGTAACGGTATTACCGTAAGCGTGTACACGCTCGTTGCTCCAGTTAGGATAAAGGGTATATGCAGGATAAGCAGCTTTCTCCGCTTTAATCTGACGAATTAATGCAACTGAATCTACTGCCTTCAACTTTCTGTCGATTGGCGCCTGGCGTGCCAACAAGTCCTGTCCTGACACATTCAGGCTGACTAAGGCAAAAGCTGCCGCTGCGACTACTTTAACACATTTCAAAATCATCCGTTTCTTTTGTTTTTCTTTTAATATTCGTCATTAGCATAAAGAAAGCCAAACACAGCTTGCTCGTACTCGAATATCTCTTCTGGTTTAAAAAATCTTTTAGTTCTTACTTCGGCAGCTTCAGGTGAATCGGATGCATGAACTATGTTTTCCTGAAAACTCATACTGTAATCTCCACGAATAGTTCCGGGTGCAGCCAAGCGACCGTTAGTAGGACCGGTTAATGTTCTCACCACCTGAATAGCATCTACACCTTCAAAGCAACAAACAATAGCAGGACAAGCCATCATTGAATCCTTTACACGCTGAAAGAACGGCTTTGAACTTAAATGAGCGTAATGTTCGCTAAGTACCTCATCTGTCAATTGAACCATTTTCATTCCGGCCAAACGTAATCCTTTGCGTTCAAATCTACTTGTTATCTCACCGACCAGTGCCCTCTGAAGAGTACACGGTTTCAAAATGACTACGTTTTTTCCATCATAACATTGGTTCTTTTAAGGTTATCAAGATACTTCTATTCAAAAATTCCCCCAAAGATAGAATTTTTCTTCGAAATGGCAGCTCTATCTTTAACTCTTTTTTTATGTAGAATATACACAATAGCGTGATAAAACGAACGAAAACCATTGTGGGCAGGGAAGATAGATACCTTTTATGTTTTGCAACATATATCCTCTGTTTTAACAGTAATACAGAGTAAGCTAAGATATTGCTGCCCAATTTATATTTGTTTTACGCAAAGCCTGAAGCTGCTGCCACAACACGGCATTCTCGGGACGAATACATGTAGGGTCTTCATCCACAACCCTACTTGCTACTTCACGTACATACTGAAGCAGCTGTCCGTCACGGGCGATATCTGCTATCTTCAAATCAAAAGCCACACCACTTTGCTGAGTTCCCTCCAAATCACCTGGACCACGAAGCTTCAAGTCTGCCTCGGCTATTTCAAAACCATCATTTGTCTGCACCATAATTTCCAAACGCTTCGGGTTTCCTCCGTGAGTTTATAAGTGGTCACTAAAATACAATAAGACTGGTCGGCGCCACGGCCGACACGCCCTCGAAGCTGGTGCAACTGAGAGAGTCCGAAACGTTCTGCATTTTCTATAACCATCACCGAAGCATTAGGAACATTTACACCAACCTCAATCACAGTAGTAGCCACCATTATTTGCGTTTCACCGGAAACAAACCGTTGCATCTCCGCATCTTTCTCGGCGGGTTTCATTTTTCCATGTACCTTGCTCACCCGGCAATCGGGAAACTCTGCACATATATGTTCATAACCCTCTTCCAAGTTTTTAATATCCATCTTTTCACTTTCCTTTATCAAAGGATAAACGATGTATATCTGACGTCCTTCTTCTATCTGTTTACGGATAGAAGCATAAAGACCGGCACGACGATTGTCAAACTGATGAACAGTTTGAATAGGCTTACGTCCGGGGGGCAGTTCATCAATCACTGATACATCCAAGTCACCATAAAGTGTCATGGCCAATGTTCGTGGAATAGGAGTAGCCGTCATTACAAGCACATGAGGCGGACAAGTGTTTTTCATCCACAATTTGGCACGCTGAGCTACTCCAAAACGATGTTGCTCATCAATCACCACCATTCCCAAAGAAGAAAAGCCCACCGTATCTTCGAGTACGGCATGTGTTCCAATCAATATCTGAATATCTCCGGTAAGCAAATCCTTCAAAATCTTTTCTCGCTTCTTTCCTTTCACAGAACCCATCAACAACTCCACCCGAACATTCATGCCGAATAGAAATTTCCGAATCGTCTCATAATGCTGCGCCGCAAGTATTTCGGTAGGAGCCATCATGCAAGCCTGAAAGCCATTATCCAATGCTATCAGCATCGACATTAAAGCAACCAATGTTTTTCCGCTTCCCACATCTCCTTGCAACAGGCGGTTCATTTGTCGCCCGCTCCCCATATCTTTTCTTATTTCCTTTATTACCCGTTTCTGCGCTCCGGTCAATTCAAAAGGAAGGTTTTGGGAATAGAAGGTATTGAATATCTCCCCTACCTTATCAAAATACAGGCCGCGATATTTACGTTGTCTGTCTTTGCTATAACGCAGAATGTTGAGCTGCACATAAAACAGTTCTTCAAACTTCAGGCGATATTGTGCCTTACGAAGTAATTCAGGGTTCTGAGGAAAATGAATATTACGGATGGCGTCATCCAACGACATCAAGTGATGTTCTTCTATAATTTGCGGACTTAACGTCTCCGCAAGAGGTTCCTGCAATAAAGCAAGTGCATTCTTCATCAGCTTCTCCAATCCATGCGAATTTGAGGAAACCGCGTTTCATCCTCTCCGTCGTGTTATAATAGGGTTGCAGCCCCATTGCAGAAAGGGTAAGTTCGCCCGAGGGATCCATGTCGGGATGCGCCACATTGATACGGCCGTTGAATACGGTCGGTTTGCCGAAGACTATGTATTCTGTCCGGGTCTATAATGTTCCAACAGATATTTGATTCCTTGAAACCAAACAAGATCAATAACCCCCGTTCCATCCGAGAAATGACCGACAAGCCTGCGTTGTCTTCCTTCGCCAAAAAGTCTCAAAACTGAGGATTTCACCTTTCAACTGAATGTAAGGCATATTACCGTCTATTTCATGAATATAGTAAAGACGGCTCCGGTCTACATATTTATAAGGGAAATAGTACAACAGATCACGCAAGGAAAAAATATTCAGCTCCTTGTTCAAGACTGTTGCACGTTGGGGCCCCACCCCTTGCAAATATTTTATGTCACGCGTAGTGATATCGAACATTTCAAATTAAGACTTCCGCTATTTTCAAATCGAATGGAGTTGTTAATTTAATGTTTTCCCTGTTTCCTTCTACCAACCATACCTCCTTACCCATTGCTTCCACTACGGAAGCATCATCGGTAAAAGCATCCGTATATTCTTGCCGATAAGCATCTTTCAGCAATTGTACATCAAATACCTGTGGAGTCTGAACCAGTTTATAGTTATTGCGTGGAACCGTTTCACTTCCCACCCCTGTCAGATGCCGCACTGTCTCTACCACATCTATCACAGGAATAACGGCGTGCCGCTGCCGGGCCGTATCATAGCATCCGGCAATTACCTGTCGGGACACAAAAGGACGGACACCATCATGAACACCTACCAGCCCCTCCCCCCCCGACAAGTGCCAAACCATTCTTTACAGAGTGAAAAACGAGTTTTCGCCCCCCATCGGCAATATCATGAGACAATACAAAAATGATATGTCTCACACAGATGCTTCCAATAAGCCTGTTGAGCCAATGGAAGCACCAATATTATATGTATAGAAGGATCGTAGGAATAAAAAGGCCTCAATAGTACGCATCAGCACAGGTTTGCCGCCTATCGGCAGAAACTGTTTCGGAATATCTCCACCCATACGCAAACCTTTACCACCGGCTACTATGATAACATGTTTCTTCATTCAGCAATCATCATCGCTTGTTTCAGTTCCTTCACCTTATCTGTACCGACATATTTTTCTGCGATTGCAAATGAAAAGTCCATTGCAGCACCGGGTCCCTTTCCCGTAATAAAATTGCCGTCATTCTGTACCAAAGCGGCTGTATAGTCAGCACCATCCAGATATTTATCAAAGCCCGGATAGCAAGTTGCCTTCTTTCCTTTCAACAAACCACGTTTTGCCATATACCAACGGAGCCGCACAAATAGCAGAACAACGGTTTACCGGCTTCTGCAAAGGCCATAATCAAATCACTCAATCCTTTGTGTGCATCCAGATTTGTCGCTCCGGGCAGACCACCCGGCAACACAATCATTTCCGTATCCGCTTCTTTCACTTCTTCAAACACCATATCGGCTATAACCGGAACTCCGTGTGCACCATTTACGGTCAGCACACCGGTTACAGAGACTGTCTTCACAGGCAAACCTGCACGTCTCAACACATCCACCGGGGTCAGCGCTTCCACTTCCTCGAAGCCTTCTGCCAAAAATACATAAATTGTTTTCATAAGCTACTTCAGTTTAAAGTAATATGTAATAGTACCCGTCTGGTTATTTACTCCGTCTACTTGGTTAAAGCGGGCTTACGCGCCGCCTCTTCCGCAGCCTTCCGCAACGCAGCATTTACCGTATTGGTACGTTTGTTGATACTTGTACTTATCACCTGCCCTGCCGGATTACAGTGATGGTTACCACCACACGGCCCTCATCCTGAACATTATAAACAGGCATCGGCAGACCGCCGCTGCCCAAAG
>ENA-OQAJ01000606-OQAJ01000606.1-human-gut-metagenome-genome-assembly--contig:-NODE-606-length-11139-cov-3.602525_pt1 | contig 11139 bp, 14 predicted proteins | sample MGYA00242736_ERZ504529 | MGnify/ENA primary metagenome ERZ504529 (study PRJEB26092, sample SAMD00036275) | human gut metagenome | host: Homo sapiens | study: EMG produced TPA metagenomics assembly of...
GCAGTGGGTGGGTCGGGTTTGCTTTCTAGGGCCTTGGAGGGTAGTTCGGCGGGAAGGAGGGCCTTGGGGACGGCGACCTCGTAGACGTATTCGGTGAACCAGTCGTCGCTCATAGTGAAGTAGCCCTTGTCTGCGATCTTGTCGCCCCAAGAGTTCTCCACACGCCAACGGCGGGTGGTGTGGCCATCCTCATCCACATCCACACCGACGAACGCCATCGCGTGATTCATCGCGGAATCGCCGAAACGGACACGCTGTTCCTTGTCCAGATCGAAATCGACGCCATACACGCGGCCATACTCGAACAGGTCGGTGGCCCACGCGCCGTTCTCACGGTCCATCATCGGATGCAGTCAGCGCCGAACCATACCGGAATGCCCTGTTCCTGAAGAATCTGACGCACGCAGTCCTTCATGAACTGGTTCGGCACGTTGAGGTACTCGGTCGGGTCTCCCCCGGCCACGTTGCCCAGATGCTCGATGCCGATCTTCTTGCCCTTGACGTGCTCCTGACGCGGATCGTCCACCAGGCAGACATAGCTTTCCAAATCGGCGGAACCCACATATTTCTTCCAGAACTCGACAGGCGTGATCTCGCCATCGCGGTGGAACTCGCCATCCTTGTCGGTCCACTCCCAATCGAAGCTCTTCGGCGGCTCGCCCAAGTGAATCGTCAGAATACGGTGACCGGCGGCGACCGCATCGGCGATGATCGCATCGATCGCGGACGGATCAGCGTACATATGCGCAACCGCGGTGTGCAGCATGCGGCGCAGCTGCACGTTCATCTCACCGGTGTTCTTGGAGGATTCAGTCTCCGGGAACAGGTCCTTCGGCACCGCGCCATACTTCTTGTACACGTTCATGGCCATGGTCCACTGGCCGCCGTCGCCCATCACGTCGGACAGCAGATGCTGCATCAGACGCGAATCGGCAGGCTCGCCGGCACGCACCAGCTTGGCCACGTCCTTCAGGAAGTAGTTGACGCGTTCCAGCTTGTCGTAGTACATGGCGTAGTTCTGGGAGAACTCGAACTCCTTGAGACCCATGTTCTGCTTGGCCACGAAACGGGCCACGTTCAGCGAGCTGAACAGCCAGCAACGGCCGGAACGGTCCTGATGGGTGACGGTGCCGTTGTCCACGACGGTGGAGAAACGACGCTGCATCAGACGGGCGCGATCGTAGTTGCGCGCCACCTTGTCGATGCCGGCCGCCGTGACGGCGTTCATGGCCATGCGATTGTGCTCGCTTGCTTCGAAATCGTCGACGAGCTTGTTCAGTTCATCACCGCTCAATGGCGTGATGTCGGTCATTATCCATTCCCTTTCTATGGTTTCAGTTGTTCTGCGAAGCGTCTGCGGATTCGGCGTCGCCTTCCGGCTCGGTCTCGGCTGCGGAATCGTTCTCGACGGCATCCTGCGTGTCGGCGTCTGCCGGTGCGGCGGTCTCATCGTCGTGCTGCGCGTCGTCATCAGATTGCGCGTCGGAAGGCTCGCCTTCATCGACGGCGTTGACCACGGACAGGTCGTTCATGCCGAAACCGGAGAACGCGTTGGAGAACATGGCACGCAGTTCGCTGACGCGCTGCGTGATCTGGGCCTCACGGCTCTGCAGGTCGGCGATGCGCTGCTGCACGCCGTCCAGTTCCTTCTTCGCGGCCTCGCGACGCTCGTTGATCTGCTCGTCGGCGTCTTCGGTGGCCTGCTTGAGGATGCTTGCCGCGTTCGCGTCCGCCTCGTCACGCTTGCTGGAAGCGTACGCCTCAGCCTCGTCACGGGTCTTCTGCGCGGAGGAAATCAACTCGCTGGCCTGCTTGTTGGCGGCCTCGCGACGTTCGTTCAGGTCGGTGAGCAGCTCATTGACCTTCTTCGTGGCCTCCTCCTGCTGGGCGGAGATGTCGGCGCGGATCTGCTCCACTTCGGCGTTGACCTGGCTGATGGTCTTGGTGCGGTGCACTTCCGCCTCGTCGGTGATCTCCTGGGCCTTCGCCTTGGCGGTGTCGGTGATTTCGGCGGCACGGCGCTGCGCGTCGGTCATCATCTTGGACACCTGCTCGCGCACGTCCGCCAGCTTCTTGTTGGCTTCGGCAAGCGCGGATTCGATCTGGTCGTTGGTCTCGCTCTTCAGGCGGGAGATCTCCTCATTGGCGTTCTTGCGCTGTTCGGCGATCTTGCTGGTCGCCTCGGTGCGCATGTCGGAAATCTCACGTTCCTGCGTGGCGCGTCGGCGGCAAGACGCTTGCCGTGTTCCTCACGGGAGTTGGTCAGTTCCAGATCGACGGTCTGACGCTGCGCCACCACGGCCTTCTGGGCCTCGCTGCGCATCTGGTCGACCTCATGCTGGGCATTGGCCCTCATGGCTTCGGATTCGTCCTTGGCGTCACCGAGCACCTTGGCCGCCTTGGCGTTGGCGTCGTCCATGATGCGCCTGGCGTCGATTTTGGCATTGTTCAGCAGTGTTTCAGCCTGCAGCTGCACCGTGGCGCGGGCCGCGGAAGCGTCCTTCTTGGCTCGTTCAAGCAGCTCGGCGCTGGTCTGTTCCGCGCTGGCGAGCATCTGCTGGGCGTTGGCGCCCAGTGACGCGAAGGACTTCGGAGCGGCCTTCTTGTTCTTTTCCTCCTGCAGCTGCGCCTGCAGCTCAAGGATGGTCTGGTCGTCGGCCTTGACCTGCTCACGCAGACGGTTCACCGTCTCCTGAGCCGAAGCGAACGCCTCGTCGACTCGATTCTTGTCGTACCCCCTCAACACGATTGGGAACTGCTCAACCATGCCCTTTTCCTTTCACGAATTCCCTACACTTTGCGCATCTGCCAGCGCGCACTCGTTCAGTACTCTATCTCAGTCAGCAGGCGGCACGCAGGACGAAATGCATTATTCTCACAGAGAGCACAGAAATCGTTCGAAAAAAGTCTGTCGGGGGTATGGCGGTATGTCCGCGACCACGTGTCGAAACCGCATGACTCACATGTCGCAGAAAATCGTGCCGTAGAAAGCGGAGCCGTCCTCAGCCAAGCAGAATGTCGCTTGACGAGGGTTGCAGGAAGTATCGTACCGATTCACGCAGCACGTCATCGACCGCAGCGGTCTGCTGTTCGATCGACAGTCCACGTTCGTGCGGCCGACCGTTGACGATCGGCAGGCTGACGAACCCCGACAGAATGCGACGTTCCTGGCCCGCCGACCAGTTGAGCAGATGGTAGAACAGCGAATTGCATACGAACGTACCGGCGTCGGAACTCAACGCGGCGGGAATCTCGTGTTTGGCGAAATCGTGCAGTATCGACCGCAACGGCAGGCGCGTCCAGTACGCGGCCGGACCTTCCGGGTCGATCGGGCGGCGGGGCGGAATCACGTTGTCGGCATCCGGCTTGGCCGCATCCATGAGATTTGTGGCGCATCGTTCCAGCAGAATGCCACGGGAGGTGCGCTTGAGCCCTGTGGCGATGACGATGTCCGGCTTGGCCTGTTCGATGGCTTCCAGCAGCGTGGGCCAGGCTTTGGCGAAGCTCACCGGAAGCGTGACGTTGGTGACGGTGACGGCGATGTCCTGCAGCAGTTCTTCGGAGATCGCCTGCGATTGCGCCGGATCGGCCCATTGCTTGGCTACCGCCGCCGGCACGAGCACGGCCGGATTGACGTCGATGCCTTCGTAGGGCGTGAAACCGGAGATGACGATGTTGATCTGCTGCATGGTTTCCAGTGTACGTGGTGAATGTGTTGAACGTTAAGTCTGCCGACACGTCGACGGACTTAACGTTCGATGAAAATCAACGGCTGTGCATCTGGGAGAACGCTTCGGCGAACACGGCGTGCATGCGCGCTTGGCTTCCTCCTTGGCGTGTTCGGGGTCGAGGCTGCGGGCGATGCCTTCGGCGATCGGCATGTCGGATGGCGTGGTGATTTTGAGGTTCGTTTCGGAACCGTTCACGATGGCGACCGGCTCGTCGGGCAGGTAGTCCACCACCACGCGCGTGTCGTCGGTCGGATGGAAGTCGGGGTCGGCGGCGGCCAGTTCGTAGGCTTTGACGATGGTACCGAAACGGAACGCCTGCGGGGTCTGCGCGCGGAAGGTGTTCGGACGTTCCGGCACGGATTTGACCACCTTGCGGTCGCCCAGATCCTCTGTGAGCAGAATCGTGTCGGTGGAGGCGTAGGCCACGGTGGCGGCATTGAACTGGTCCAGGCTGTCGATGCAGCCGTCGATGGACCGCTCCTCGACGAACGGACGCACGCCGTCGTGGATGAGGATCTTCGCGCCGGAGGGAATGCCGGCCTGCTTGAGCAGGTCCAAGGCGGCGAGCGTGCTGTCCACGCGTTCGGCGCCGCCGGGAACGATGGCCCGCACTTTGGCGTAGCCGGCTTCGTCGATAAGCTCGTTCACCGTCTCTTCGACACGTTCGTTGACCACCACGATGATGTCGCTGATGCGGTCGTGTTTTCGAATGCCTCGATGCTCCAGCAGACGATTGGCTTGCCGCCCACCGACACCAGCTGCTTGGGGTTGTTCTCGTCGAATCGGGTGCCGAATCCCGCTGCCAGCACCACGGCCACGACCGGCATCTTCTGTTCCTGCATCTGCTCTCCCTTACTCATATGCTCCACCGTAAAGCCGCGGCCGCATGCCACCCCGTTCCGCGGCGGGTTCTGCACGCAATCCGCAACAGTGGCCACGCGAATCACTCGAATCGCGTGGCTTGTATGGCTCGTATGGTGATTATTCGCGTACGATCAGCGCCAGCATGCGTCCTTCATGCTGTTTTTTGGCGAGCGACGCGCGGCGATGCGAGAACCACAACGGGTTTTCGAGCGTGCACAGGCTGCGGCGGATCTTGTTGAACCGTTCGGAAAGCTTCGGATCGCCTTCGCCATCGGCGGCGCAGATGCCGGCCAGTTCCTCGTCTTCGGACAGGTACTGCGTGGCCGCGTTGACGCGTGGACGGGATGAGACGATGTTGTCGGCCGGCACGCCCGCTTTGGCAAGCTCCTGCAGGGCGGCCGCGGCGATGTCGATGCCCGGCTGGCCAAATCGGCTCAACGTGAAGGTTCCCGGGAACTGCGCATCGAATTCGTCGGCGATGTCGCCGCCGACCTCGTAGCAGTCGCCGCAGATGCAGGGCCGAGCGTGGCGACGATACGTTCCGGCTGGGCGCCCTTGGCCACCATCTTCTCGATGGTCGCGCCGATCACGCCTTTCTGCAGACCGCGACGGCCGCAGTGCGCTGCGCCGATCACGCCGGCTTTGGGATCGGCCATGAGCACCGGCAGGCAGTCGGCGGCGAACATGCCGAGCGCACGTTCTTCCGGGACGTCACTTGGCCGTCGGCTTCGATGACGGTCGGCTCACCGTCATTCCCCGTCGCGTGTTTTCGCCGTCCGTCTCGTCTTCCGGCTTCTTCGTGCCGGACACGTCGAATCCGAACGGCTGGTTGATGACGAATGATTCGTCCACGTCCACCGCGTCGCCGGAATGCACCTGGCTGATGAGGCTGATTTTCGCGCCGAGCACGTCGCGAGCGCCTTGCGGTTGGCGAGCACGTGTTCCGGTTTGTCGCCGGATTTGCCGCCGAGGTTGAAGTGCGCGAAATCGCCTTCGCTGGTGCCGCCGAGTCGCGTGGTGTAGACGACTTTGATGCCGGGGGCCAGCATGATCGGAATGGTCACGGGAATCGGGTTGCCGTTTTTGTCAGTGGGGTCGATGGCGTTGGAATCGAGGATCGCGTCATCGTATTGTGTGCTGCTCATGTCTTGTTTTTCCTTGGTTTTGCGATTGGAAGGCCTGCTTGCGATTGCCGTCTTCTATTCGGCTTTCAGCGTCGGCTTTTTCGTGCGCGAGCGGATGGCCGCGTTGACGGGCACTTCCTGCGGGCACGGCATGGAGAAGACGTGCGCGGGGTTGTTGATGGCTTCGACCAGTGGCCGTCGGCGTCACGGAAACCGCCGGCAGGCACGGTGTAGGCGAAGGGGGCCGCGCCGGGCAGCACGAATTCGACTTCCTGGCCGGCTTCGATCTTGTTGCGGCTCATGATGGTCACGCGTCCTCCGTCTTCCGGACTCCATGACAGCACTTCGCCGACGACGAGCCATGCGCGGAAGTATGCGGAACGGTCGGTGCTTTGCCGCACTTTGTGTTCCGGATAGTAGAAGCCGGTGGAGTAGTCGCGGTGCGCCACTTTGTCGGGCTCGTCGAGCAGCCAATCCGGCAGGGTGACGTGTGGTGCCGGCCGTACACCGGCGTGATGCCAGCCTTCCGGCAGTATTTCGGCGGCGGTGTTCGACTTGCGTCGGGTGCTGCGTGCGTGGTAGCTCAGATTGTCCGGCTCGCCAATCGCGATATTGCCGGACGAAACGTTGCCAGCCGAAACGTTGCCGGACGGCACGCCCCCAACGGGAATGGCGTCGATGTCGGGCTTGCCTGCGAACGCGCCATCGGCGTTGGCCATGATCGCATCCTCGGTGTCCGGCTTGCCGTATTCCGGGTCACCGGGACGGATCACGCGGTCGCGGAACGGCTTCAGCACATTGCCGTCGGCATCTTCGAAGCCACGCTGGACCATGTATTCGTTGACGGCCGTCTTGTAGGCGTTCGTCATGGCGGCGATGTAGTAGGCGCTCTTGGAACGGCCTTCGATCTTGAGGCTCGTCGCGCCCGAATCGAGCAGATCGTCGATGTGGGCGAGCATGTTCATGTCCTGCGAATTGAACAGGTACGCGCCTTCCGCGGTCTGTTCGATCGGAAAATACCGACCGGGGCGTTTCTCCTCCACGATGGAATACTTCCAGCGGCACGGCTGCGCGCATTCGCCGTGGTTGCCGTCGCGTCCGGTCAGATAGTTGGAGAACAGGCAGCGTCCGGAGAAGGCCATGCACATCGCGCCATGCACGAAGCATTCGATGTCGAGGTCGTCGGGAATGCGGGCGCGGATGTCGCGCACGGCCTGCAGGTCCATTTCGCGGGCCAGTACCACGCGGCGCGCGCCCAGTTCGTAGAACGCGTTGGCGGCCTGGTAATTGGTGACGCCGGCCTGCGTGCTCACATGCAGTTCGAGGTTCGGAGCCACCTGCTTGGCCATGAGCATCACGCCGATGTCGGAGACGATCAGCGCGTCCACGTCGGTGTCCTTCAGCTTGCCGAGGTATTCGCGCATGGCTTCCACCTCGTTGTTGCGCGGCAGCACGTTGAAGGTGACGTACACGCGGGCCCCACGCTCGTGGGCGTAGCGTGCGCCTTCCTCGAAATCCTCGAGGCTCAGGTTTTTCGGCGCGCTGCGCATGCCGAACGCCTTGCCGCCGCAGTAGACGGCGTCCGCACCGTAATCGACCGCTGTTTTCAGTCCCCTCAAATTGCCTGCGGGGGCCAACACTTCTGGCTTGTTTCTTCTTTGCACGGATGTTCCTCTTACTCGTAAAAGACCATCAGATATTGTCGTAGATTCACGGGACAGGCAAAGCCCGTCCAGCCGTTACGCAAGCTCGGGCTACGCCAGGCGCTACGCCAGCTCGCGTGCGACGGCGGCGAGTACGTCCACTGCGTCGGCGAACTCTTCCGGCGTGGTGTAGGAGTAGCTCAGGCGCAGGGAGTTGTCGGCGCGAAATCGTAGATGTCGCCGGGGTTGAGCAGCACGCCACGTTCGGCGGCCAGCTGGAACAGGCGGTTCATGCGTATCGGCCGGTCGAAGGTCATCCAAATGTAGAAGCCGCCGGACGGCACGTTCCAGTGGGCGAGCCCGTCCATTTTCTCCTGCAGCGTAACGAGCGCGCGGTCGCGGCGGTGCCGCAGCTCCCGTTTCAGGCCGGCCACGTATTCGTCGTACATGCCGTTCGTGAGGAATCGCGCGAACGTCCACTGGCTCAGCACGCTCGCACCGTAGTCCATCTGCATTTTCACGTCGGCGAGCCGCTGCACGATCGGTTCGGCGGCGACCAGCCATCCGATGCGCAGTCCGGGAGCCAGCGACTTGGACGCGCTGCCGAGCGTGATGACCATGCCGGTCTCATCGAGGGCCTTCAGCGACGGCAGCGGGGCATCATCCTCGAAATACAGGTCGCGGTAGGCGCCGTCCTCGATGATCGGCAGTCGGCTGTCCACGGAAAGCTCGACCAGTTCATGCCGGCGTTTGTCGCTCATGGTGACGCCTGTCGGATTGTGATTGGTCGGAATCGTGTACAGGATCGCATTGCCTTTGCGGTTGCGCGCGTTGAGCGGCGCCGGACGGCCGGTGTCAAGCTCCCCTTCCGCCAGCAGGCCGCGCAATGCCTGCACGTTGAGGCCGTCGTCGTCCATCGGCACGCCTTCCAGATGCATGCCGGCCGACTGGAACACCTGCAGCGACTTGATGTAGCTCGGCGATTCCGCGTATACGGTGGTGCCGGCCGGCAGCAGGCTCACCGAAATCATCTGCAGCGCCTGCAACGCGCCGGATGTGACCAGCACCTGGCTTGCCGTGCAGTCGACGCCGGTGGCGCGCATGTGCGCCGCGATGGCCTCGCGCAGTTCGGGCAGGCCTTCGGGCGGCGGGTAGCCGAGCGTTTCGATCTCGTCCGCGGCCTCGCCGAGCACCTGCCGCCACATGGCTTTCGGAAAGAGCCGTGGGTCGAGCTCGCCGGTGCCGATGCGCGTCATGTTCGGCGTGAACTCGTACCGGTTGATGGCTTGGATGGTGTCGTTGTTGGCTTTGAAGAAGCCGGAATCCACGTAATCGGCCCAGTCGGGCGCGCCCGGCAGCATCAGCGACCACGTGTTGCTGACGATTCGCGTGCCCGCTCCATGCTGCCCTTCGACGATGCCATAATCGGACAGCTCGTTGATGGCCGCGATGACGGTGGACCGGTTCACGCCGAACCATTCGGCGAGCGCGCGTTGCGACGGCAGACGCGAGCCAATCGGCCAATTGCCGCTGTGCACCTGTTCGCACATGTACCCGACGATTTGTTCGGTGACGGGTTCGCCGGTGGTACGGTCCGGTTTCCAATCGATGTTCAGCGGCGCGATGCGTGCCATGACGCTCCTTCACATTGGTGGTGTCGGTATGGTTCGGCGTTTTCCGCGGTCGGCGCATCTGGTTTCTGACAGTGGACCGTCCTGCGATTGGCTGAGCCAAACCTCAGCTTTTGGCTGGTTGCCTATTGTAGCAACACCTATACAATATGACACTGGTTACGTTGTTTTTCGCAGATAGAGGTTTTTCCTGCGATTACAAAATGAGTAATTTGGTTGGTTTTGGCTGGGTTGATTACAACCAACCAAATATGTTTGGATGGATAAGAGGCGAGTATGGGATTCTTTTTCCAAGGGCTGACGTTGGGATTGGCGTATGTCGCGCCGATCGGTATGCAGAATCTGTTCGTCATCGATTCGGCGCTGACCAAGCCGCGCCGCCGCGCGCTGCTGACCGCGCTGATCGTACTGTTCTTCGACGTGTCGTTGTCGCTGTCCTGCTTTTTCGGCATCGGCAAGCTCATGCAGGACCACGCATGGCTGAAGCTGGCCATTCTGGCGATCGGCGGCTTGGTGGTCATCCGTATCGGCGCGGGTCTGCTGTTTCCCGGCAAGGGTGGCGATGATGGCGCCGCGCAAACGCCGCAGTCGCAGACCTCGCAATCGCAGGGCCTTGCGCAACGCGTCACTTCGAAATTCGGCGGCGACAGCGAGCTGCTGCACACCATCGTCACCGCCGGTGTGGTGACGTGGTGCAATCCGCAGGCCATCATCGACGGCACGCTGATGCTCGGCGCGTTCAGCGCGACGCTTACCGTCGGTCAGTCCACGCCGTTCATCACCGGCGTGGAAACCGCGTCGGCACTGTGGTTCTTCGGCATCACCCTGCTGGTGTCGCTGTTCAGCCACAAGTTCAGCCCGCGAATCGTCACCGCGATGAACCGCGTGTGTGGCGCGGTGGTGGTGCTGTACGGCGTCAAACTACTAGCTGATTTCGTGATGGCCGTGCTGTAATCCCCGATAGCCGTCCGGTTCCGCAAAACGTATGCCCGTCCGTGTTTGTGCCCGAGCTGAGTGTTGGGTTAACAAAATGCGGACGGGCAGTGCTTTTTCAGCCGAGGAAGGCGAGCTCCTCGTCAGTGAGTTCGAGCTCGTCGGCCTTCAGGGAGTCGAGGATGGTTTCGGGACGGTGTGCGCCCGGAATCACGAACATGTGGTCGCCCTTGGCCAGCTCCCAAGCCAGCACCACGCGCTGGTAGCTCACGCCATGCTTGGCGGCCACTTCGCGGAACGGGTCGAACAGATGCTCGTCGTACGGGTGGCGGTAGCCGCCGAGCGGACTCCAGCACACGAAGGCGAGACCTTCCTTCGCGCAGTATTCCAACGTGTCCTGGGTTTCCAGATGGATCGGCGAATACTGGTTCTGCACGGCAACGAGCTTGTCGCCGAGAATCTCCTGTGCGATTTTGAGCTGTTCGATGCTCACGTTGGACACACCCGCCCACTGGGCAACGCCTGGTCGAGCAGCGCCTTGATACCTTCGCAGGACTCGTTGTACGGCACTTCCGGATCGTGGCGATGCAGGTAGAGCAGGTCGATCGAGTCGACGCCGAGCGCCTGCGCGGACTGCTTGCCGTATTCGATGAGGTGTTCCGGCTTGCCGTCGCGCGGCCAGATCGGCTTGTCGCCATCCCACGCGCGGCGCAGACCGACCTTGGTGGCCACGGTGACTTCCTCACGCGGCCCCTTCCATGTGTCCAGCGCTTCGCGGACCAGCTTTTCGCCGGTCTGTTCCTCTTCGCCCGGCGTGTAGTAGGCCCATGCCGTGTCGATGTGGCGGCAGCCGGCGTCCAGCGAGGCGTGCAGGGTTTCGATGCCGACGTCGTGGCCCCGGTTGTTTCAATGGTTAGCGGCATCTCGCCGTGGCCGATGGCGGTGGTGTGGAACGGTCCGAGATTACGGAACAACGTCATGTCTTCTCCTTCGAAAGTGGTGTCTTCCGGCAGGCGCGAGCCGGTTGGAGCCGGGTCGGAACCAAGTCGGACGGCATCTCGTTCAGGTTCTGCCAATGGAAAAGCCTACCAATCGCCATGGGCGAAAGGTAGGCTTTCAAGCCGGACCGGGCGTGGGCAAACACAATGCCGACAATCGCAATGTCATAGGGCGTCACGTTGTCCGACGGCGGGCGGCATGTCGTGGATCAGCG
>ENA-OQAJ01000608-OQAJ01000608.1-human-gut-metagenome-genome-assembly--contig:-NODE-608-length-11114-cov-1.252116_pt1 | contig 11114 bp, 19 predicted proteins | sample MGYA00242736_ERZ504529 | MGnify/ENA primary metagenome ERZ504529 (study PRJEB26092, sample SAMD00036275) | human gut metagenome | host: Homo sapiens | study: EMG produced TPA metagenomics assembly of...
TTCAGCATGGCATAACCTGGCGCGTGGAAGGTGCCCAAGGAATCCTCATGGCCTTCCGCATAAGGAATCTTCAAATATCTCATCTCGATGTCCGGGGCATTCTTAGCGAAGTCTTTCACATACCAGGTACCGCCGGTGGACATGGCCGCGTCTCCGGACATCAGCACGTTGCGTCATAGCTGACACCCAGCTCTTTCGGCGTAACCACATAGCCCTGGCGATAAGCGTCAATCAGGAACTGGAGAGCCTCCGCGTTTTCCGGAGTATCGATGGTTTGCCTAAATCCCAGCCGCCGCCGAAAGACAGGCAGTAGTTGGTGAAATGGTATTCTTGTGTATTGACGCACAAGCCGGTCATGCCAAGAGTATCCTTAAATACCTTGCAGGCATCCAAAAAACGTCATCCCAGGTTTCCGGGTAATCGGCCTCTGTCAGGCCCGCCTCGCTCCAAAGATCCGTATTGATAGCGAACACCGCAGGAGTCTGATAGAAGGGAATAGCATAAACATCCCCATCGACCGTCCAAACATCCTTTGCATTCTGATTTATTCTATCCCAACAGGTGATGGTACCGTCCTCAATATACTGGGTTAGAGGAACGATCAAACCATCGCGTATGTAGGGCAGATATAGCTCGTTAGGCATCACAACAAAGTCCGGCGCTGTTTTTGCCGCGATTTGCGCTGGAAGATTGTTCCAGAAATCAGCGTCTGTAGGGTACTTTTGGAATTCTACGTTAATGCCGATGCTCCGCCTATCCCAACAACCTCCAGCCTCATGTTCTGTATCGATTCTTCCCCAGCCTCCACAATGAAGTGTTACCACCTCACCGCTGGGTTCCTGAGATTCCCCGCTGCTCTGAGACGCTTCACTCTCTGCGCCGTTGCTTGCGCCGGAACCCCCGTTCTGAGAGCAGCCAGCCGCTGTTCCTACCATAGTCGCCGCTAAAAGCAGCGCTAAAAAGTTTCTTTTTCATTTTTATCCTCCCTTGTTTTTAGTTGATAAGACTAGTTTTTTTAAAGTACCTCCTTTTTGTTTATTTTTACTGGTTTTGGAACTATATCTAGCATAATGAATTCAGGGAACGTTTTTCTATAAACGCCATTGGAAAGTTTTTTATGGATATTGAACAATTTCAATAAAGATAAAATGAATTTATCTGTCGAATATCGTTTTTATTATTCACATTGACCTTTTTTATCCTGTATTGATAAAATTTTTTATTACTGTTTAAGCCATTCCGATACTCAACCGGAGTGCACTGCATAATTTTTTGAAGACGATATTGAAATGGGTTGAGCTGTTAAAGCCAGTCAGTTCCGCAATCTCATAAATTTTCAGCCGGAAATCATTCAAGTATTCTTTCGCCTTTTCAATCCGGATGTTATGAATATAATGCTGGACGGAAACCCCCAGCTTTTTTTTGAAACAAGCGGCAAAGATAGGATTTGCTGATCATCAAATGCTCCGCGATTTCATCTAAGGAGATATCGCCGCGGCTTAAATTCTGCTGAATATAGTCGGTAGCCGCCCGGATTAAATAATGTTTTTGATCCAGCTCCGGCTCTTCCGCTTTCAACTCCCTTTGGAACTCCGAAAGGAACTGTTCGGTATCCTCTAGATTTTCGCATTTTTGCAGCTTGTCAATCGTTTCTTCTGGAATTTTCCCCTCCTGCAGCAAAATGAAGCGAACCATATTGGAAAAGAAATTCAGAATTCCCGCAACGTCGAGATTTTCCCTGTGATGACGCCGTAACCATTGAATAAAAGTATACAGATGGGAAAAGGCATGGGAATACTGCTTTTGGGAAATACAGGAGTTGATCTCATTTAACCCGGATTTAACCTCTTCCTCGCTCAGCGTTCTGGCTGGCTTCCGCACCTCTTTGAGAATTATTTTATCCGGCTGGAAATAATGAAGCTTGTAGGAATATTGCGCCCGCTCAAAACGCTTCCGGCAAGCTAGAAAATTTCGAAACGATACCGCTTGCCCCATAGTAGGTCTCCGCGTTTAAATAATTTCGAAATACGGTATACAACTCGTTGATCAGAGAGAAAACCTCTTCCTCCCACTGAGCCCCGCTAACGCTGTCCCGGCTGCTGAGCAAAAGCACATATTGGTTTTCCTGGAAAAGAAAAAATTTCCATTTCCCGCGTTCGCTGGCGGATAACTTCCTTCGCTAAATTTGTGATGCTATGCTCTAAAGTAAAGGGATAGCCATCCTCATACCGGGTAAGCACCTGCCGATAATGGCTAACACCAAAAACAACGCAGCAGAGTCCTCCCTCTTGAATATGCAGCCGGCTCACCGGAACTGAATGTCCGTCCGCCTCTGTTCCTTCGGTAACCAGGCGCTGCAGCCAGCTGTGCCGCGAGCAGCCGCCCCATTCCTCTTTTTCTTCCGACGCCTCCTTATTCTTTCTTTCCTCTCGGACCGACTGGCGGACTTCCTCTAAAATATTTAGGATGTTTGCGCTGTTGATCTCATTCTTTCTTAGATAATCATAAGCGCCGTTTTTCATAGCCTCCTTTACAAAATGGAAATCATCGTGGCAGCTGAGAATAATGACCTTACAGTCAATTTCCATTTGCTGAAGCCGTTTCAGAACCTCTATTCCATCCATAACCGGCATACAAATATCCAAAAGCACGATATCCGGCTGTTTCTGCTGAATCATTTCCAGACCGTTTTGGCCATTGTCGGCTTCTCCTATGATCTCATAGCCATAGTTCTCCCACTCTACAGAGGACTTAATTCCAAGTCTAACTAAGCTTTCATCGTCAATTATGGCAATGCTGATCTTATTCATCTGCCTTTTCCTCCTTATAAACGCGGGCCGGAATTTCCACAAGCACTCTGGTATACCTGCCTAGCTCACTGTCAATTTTCACGCCGTAATCTCCGCCGAACGTATATTGGATTCTTTTGTTGACATTGTATAATCCAATTTTGTTGAAGGAATGAGAATTCGCCGAGCGTTCCTCCTTTAGCGCCTGTCTTATCTTTTCCCTGCTCATCCCCTTCCCGTTGTCGATTACCTCATATAAAATCCTGTCCCCCTTCCGGCTGATGTTGATTTTAATCGCGCATGACTGCGTCATTTTATTAAAGCCGTGATAAATGGAATTTTCTACAATAGGCTGCAACAGAAATTTTAAGGTTTCGTAGCGTTCTACCCCTGGTTCCACTCGGATCAGTGTAACGATTCTGTCGAAATATTTTAAATTGATCAGATTGATATAATCCTTGATCAGATCTATTTCATCCTGAATCCGGATGACCTCCTGGCTGTTTTTCGATGAAAACTGCATCAGCTTAATCAAAGAATCCAGAGCCGTCACCATCCGTTTGGAGCCCTGCATATCCGCCATCCATTTAATTGAATTCAGGGTGTTATAGATAAAATGGGGGTTGATTTGGGACTGCAGCGCCATCAGCTCCGCTCGGCGGAGCTGGAGCTCCGTCTCGTAATTTTTGATGGTCAGGCTGTTGATTTCTTCAATCATGCGGTTATAGCTTCTGGACAAGCCCTTAATCTCCACCTGGTTTTCCGGAAGGGGATTCCCGCTTTTTTCCGCCTCAAACCGGCGCATTTTAACATACAGCTCCTGAAGTGGACGTGTAAAAATCTTGGAAATAAAAAGCGACACCAGCACCGCCAAGCCTATGAGAACCAACACAAGGGTAATCGTCATTATAAGGAACCACTGCGAATTTCCTTGTCCAGCTTGCTGCGCATGATCATTTTGACGCTTTTCCAGCCCTGATGGCCGGATTCCGACACCATCGCGTCGTAAAGAACGCCTTCCATTTCGCAAGAGGAAATTCCAACGCTCAAATCGCTCATAGAAAACTGTCCGCCGATTTCCTCTGATGAATCACTGAACACCACTCGATTTTCATCATCCACCAGGTAAAATTTTCCTGGAATTTTGGTCAGGCTCAGGCCACAGCTCCTGAAGGTCCCGTACATTGACGTTAATGATAATCGTTCCCAGCAGCCTGACTCATAAGCGGAATAAATACTTCTTCCAATGGTCACACAATAGGCTGCCGCGCCTGAAAGGATGCCTGAACCAAACCATTCTGATGAATTCCAATTAACGCCTGCGCTCCTTCTTTTTCTAAAATACGGCTGTACCATTTTTCCTCTCTAACATCATAAGCCGGATTAATGGTTTCTTTGGTGCAGTAGTAAAACATGTCGCTGTTTTCGGGAAAGATCGCGATTGTCTCGATCCGATTGTCCAAATAATAACCGTTCCTGTAAAGCAGTTCCTCTACCTGCCTTTTATCCCGGTAGTTTTGAAGCTGCGCTTCCGGACCCTGGTAGGTGTTTTGAAGGATTCTCGTGAGCTCCTCGCTCATGAGGAGAGAATCAGAAATTTTAGAAAGTGAATTAAAAAAATCATCTAAGCTGTAAATGATCTGATTGTTGTTTTGCAGCTCTCTTTGCTGCACATTGTTTAGCAGAACCTTGCTGAAGTATTGATAGCAAAAGCTGCCTAACACTACCACTGGGATCACGGCGATGGATATCATGGACAGCATCAGCTTTTTTCTCAGAGACATCTTTTTTCCCCTTTCGATTAGCAATATTTTCTGTGTTCCTGAGGAGCTTCCTATTTTTTCCGCCGTAGCCAAAAAGCCGCCTGATGACAGCTTCATTAGGCGGCTTTTTGATGATTTTATTAGCAATAGATTTAGTCCCTAAGCGAAACTAAATTTCCTGTTTCCGCAGACTGAAACGCCGCTTCGATTACTTTCAGCACCTTGCGTACCTGCCAGGGCTGTACGATCAGTTCCGCTTTTCCGTCGATGGCGTCCCGAACATTCTTATAGTATTCAGACCAATCAGCTTGTACATCCGGCAGTTCGCTTTCCAGCTTTACGTTATCCGGCCTAGGCGCAAAAGTACGTGTCGGCCCCGCGGATGTCATGATGATTTCTGATTTTGTTTCCACAGTGTTTATCCAGCCGGATAATGCCGCCGCTTCTGGAGAAATCATTCACATAAGCGGTAGCCTCGTCTCCTAAAAGAACCCATCTGGGCAATTCTTTCAAAACAAAGGTTCCAATTTCCACCTGGACATGCCTGCCATCCTCTAAATCAAACACCAGGAAAAATAGTCCTCTACCTCTGTGGTTTTCACATGATAAGTTTTACAAAATACGCTCTTAAAATTGTCATAGCCCAGCATCCACATCAATTGGTCTATAAAATGCACTCCCCAATCATAAAGCATACCGCCGCCGTGCTTTTTTTCTCCGCGCCAACCGAACATACGCCCCCGGAACCATGGAGCCGGGATTGAATCGAGTATACCTTTCCCAATTTCGCCGGAATCCAAAATTTTCTTTACGATCCGAAAGTCTTTATCCCAGCGCCGGTTCTGATGCACGGTAAAAAATTTTTCCGTTGCGGCCCGCTGCGGCTATCATCTGGTCCAATTCCCGGACATTCATGGCAGCCGGCTTCTCACAAATCACATGCTTTCCTGCATTCGCAGCTTTTTACGCATAACTCCATATGCTTATCGTTTGGCACCGCAACCAAAACAGTGTTGATCTCATCGCAGGAGAGCAGATCCTCTAAAGTAGAAAAGCCTTTAATTCCGTTTTTCTCAGCAACCTGTACGCGCACCGGGTCGATATCGTAGGCGCCGATCACCTGCACACCTTCAATCTTAGACGCGTTTCTGTGATGAAAGCCGCCCATTCCACCGTAACCAATAATTCCCAGTTGAAATTCCCATATTAAAATTCCCTCCGTTTTTATGTCGTACTGTTTGTGTTTATTATAAAATTGAGACTTTCCTTTTACAATAAACACGGTTGTTCAATCTCTTGGAATATTGGACAAATTTTCTTAATTTAGACAATTAAGAAAATTTGTCCTGATTGGATTAACGCAAAAAGCGTCTGAACATTAGATATTCAGGCGTTTTTAAGAGGCGCTGATAAAATAAGTATCCGCTATAAACCCGGTCATCAAGCCAAAAAAGCCCCGAATGCAAACTGCGTGCCGAGGCTCTCAATTGGGACGCATTGACAAAAAATCCCTGTCTTTGAGTATGAGCAGACAGGCAAAAGAAAACGGACCTGGAACGCAATGTGCGTCCAGGCACAGCCTGGGAAGCGTTGCCAAAAACATCTGCCTCAGACGCGGGAGCAAAAACAACGCACCCCATAACAATGAGGTGCGCGTCTGGGAGCGGCAGCTTGCCGCTGGAGCTACTGGTCGGACTCGAACCGACGGCCTGCGCATTACGAATGCGCTGCTCTACCAACTGAGCCACAGTAGCATTTTAATTTTTTTAAGCGAGCCTCTTTTTACTGCATTTTGGCTCATATGTTTTTATTATACAGAACTTTATCCAAATAGTCAAGAGACTTACAGTGAAATTAGTTCACAAGGTTACACATTCCCTATTTTCGTATATTATAATAGTCTACAATGGGGCATAATAAAAACACGGAAAGGGAGGGTGGCACGCTTGATTCGTATGGGAAAAAAACTAAAAAAGGCTCCGAGAAAATTTTAATTTAACCCAGCAACAGGTCGCCGAGGCTTTAGGGATTGACCGTTCTACCTATGCATACTATGAATTGGGACGTACTACTCCTGATCTGGACAAAATCGATAAGCTTCAGCGATTATATCAGGTTCAGTATCAAGATTTAATTGAGTACGATGAAGAAGAAAACCGGATGCAGCTAAGAGATTCTGGTTCTGATTCAAGCCCCCTTAAGAAAAATTTGTATTTGAAAACCAATCCTAAAAAATTCAGATTTTTTTTTATCAGCTAAATAATGACGAAACAACGGCTGATTTAAATTTCAGGTTGCTTTCAAAATCAAATCAAGAGAATGCGAATTCAGCATCTGCTAACTCTGCGCCAGCAGCAAAACAATGACAAATAAAAGAGAAGGATAAGAGTCCTTCTCTTTTATTATTGTTATCCTCCGGTTTCCAGAAATAAAATCGAACCCCTTACGCTAAAAGAATTTAAACGCTCCCTTATTTCATTGCAAAGAATAGTTAAATAGCATACAGCTTATGGGAAAACCTTCCCTGTGATTTCTTGAACTCTGTCGTGTGAAAAACAATGAGTATCAAGGTTTCACCTAAAGCCATCTCGGGCGTTGGGACAAAAATAATAATGCCCTTCTGGCTTTCTAAAATCCTTTCTCTTAGTATATAAGATTCCTTTCCTCCTTATAATAACCACAGAAAGTTGCCGTTGACAAACTCGTTGAAGCGGATTTATAATAAGGATACACCCTCCCCCCTAGGTGGGGTAGTAAGGAGGCCGTAATGAAACAAAAATTTGATGTCACCGGTATGTCCTGCGCCTCTTGCAGCGCCCATGTAGAAAAAAGTGTTTCCAAGGTTGCTGGAGTCCAGGAGGTACAGGTTAACCTGCTCACCAATAGTATGACCGTTGTTTATGATGATTCTGTCACAAGCAGCGGTGAGATCGTTTCTGCTGTGGAAAAAGCCGGATACGGCGCTTGTCCCATCCAGCGGCAAGCGTCCTTACAGGCCTATTCCTCCCTACCGGTATCCCGCGAGGATCCGGCGCTCAAGGAGCAGAAGGAAATGAAGCGGCGGCTGATAATTTCCTTAGTCTTCCTGATTCCTTTATTTTACCTGTCTATGGGACACATGATGGGACTTCCGATCCCCTGGTTTTTCCAGGGGGAGGAAAACGCTCTCGCATTCGCCTTTACCCAGCTTCTGCTGTGTCTGCCCATCGCGTTAGTGAACCGTCATTATTTTACCGGAGGCTTTGCCGCCTTGTGGCACCGCTCCCCTAACATGGATTCCCTGATCGGCATCGGTTCCGCCGCCGCTTTGGTTTACGGCATCTGGGCTATTTACCAAATCGGATTTTGGCCTGGGCCACGGCGACCTTCACCTGGTCCACGAGTATTCTATGGACCTTTACTTTGAGTCCGCCGGCATGATATTAACCCTGATTACCGTGGGAAAATATCTGGAAAGTCGCGCCAAGGGAAAAACCTCTCAAGCGATTACCAAGCTGATCAACCTCGCACCAAAAACCGCCGTCCGTCTGACAGAGGCGTGGAACAGGAAATCCCGCTGGAAATGGTACAGGCCGGGGATATTCTGGCGGTAAAGCCGGGGCAGTCCATCCCCACTGACGGCCGGGTGGCCGAAGGGCTTTCCGCGTGGATGAATCAGCGATTACCGGGGAGAGTATTCCTGTGGAGAAGCAGCCCGGCGACCCGGTCACCGGCGGTTCTATCAACCAGTCCGGTTATTTAAAATAGAAGCTACAAAAGTGGGCGGCGATACCACCCTTGCTCAGATTATCCGTTTGGTGGAGGAGGCCAGTTCCTCTAAGGCGCCGATTTCCAAGCTGGCCGACGGGTCAGCGGCGTATTCGTCCCCATTGTTATTTCAATCGCTGTTCTGGCCATAATCGTGTGGCTGCTTGTCGGCGAGCCATTCTCTTTCGCCCTTTCCATCGGCATCTCCGTACTGGTCATTTCCTGTCCCTGCGCCTTGGGCCTCGCCACCCCTACCGCCATCATGGTGGGAACCGGAAAAGGAGCGGAAAATGGTATTTTAATTAAATCCGCAGAGGCATTGGAGGTGGCCCATTCCGTCGGCGCGGTGGTATTGGACAAAACCGGCACTATCACGGAGGGCAAGCCCCATGTCACCGATCTTGTGGATGTGGGCCGGGTCCCCAATCTGCTGCAGCTTGCCGCCTCTCTGGAGAAAAATTCCGAGCATCCGCTGGCCGCCGCTATCGTGGCGGAGGCCCAAAAGCAGAACCTCTCCCTGCTGCCGGTAGAGGACTTCGTTTCCGAGCCCGGAAAAGGCATCCGGGGCAGAATCAAGGGAAAAATCTATTTGGCAGGAAATCAAAAGATCATCGAGGAAAACGGCGTGGATATCAGAGCCTGGAGCGCCCCGCCGCCCGGCTGGCCGAGGAAGGCAAAACCCCCATGTTTTTTGCCCAGGATGGCCAGGCCATCGGCATTATTGCCGCGGCGGATATCATCAAGCCACCAGCGCCCAGGCAGTGGCTGAGTGGAAGGCTATGGGCATCGACGTGGTGATGCTTACCGGAGATAACGAACGCACCGCCGCCGCCATCCAAAAGCAGGTCGGCATCACACGGGTGGTTGCCCAGGTAATGCCGCAGGACAAGGAAAAGGAGGTTCGGGCCATTCAGCAGAGCGGCAAAAAGGTGGCCATGGTGGGAGACGGTATCAACGACGCTCCGGCCCTCACCGCCGCGGACGTGGGAATCGCCATCGGCGCGGGCACGGACATCGCTATAGAGTCTGCGGACATTTGTTTTGATGAAAAGTGATTTGATGGACGCAGTTACCGCCATTCAGCTCAGCAAGGCTACTCTGCGTAATATCAAGGAAAACCTGTTCTGGGCTCTGTTTTACAACAGCCTGGGAATTCCCTTACTGCGGCGTATTCTTCTTCCTGCTGGGCTGGAAGCTCAACCCCATGTTCGCTGCGGCCGCTATGAGCTTGAGCTCTGTATTTGTAGTATCCAACGCCTTGCGCCTGAAATTTTTTCCGTCCTAAGTTCTCCGCGCCGGCCGCAGGAGCTGTGAACGAGAAAGCGAGCAAAGGAATTCACGTGGAAAACCTTATCCTCCGAAACCGGAGGAATTACAAAATCAATGGAAAACAAAGAAAACAAAGGAGAATTTGCTATGACAGAAAAATTATGAAAATTGAGGGCATGGCGTGCGGCCACTGCTCCGCCCGGGTAGAAAAAGCCCTTAACGCTATTGACGGCGTATCCGCAACGGTAGACCTGGAAGCCAAAACCGCCTCCATCACCCTTACAAAGCCGGTTGACGACCAGGTTTGATCAAAGCGGTTACAGACGCCGGCTATGAAGCGGCAGGGCTTGAATGATGCAGGCGGATAAGGAAAAGGTGTCGGCTCTGCTGAAAACGGCCCGGGGACAGATCGACGGGATTTTAAAAATGATAGAGCAGGATCGTTACTGCCTGGACATTTATCATCAAATTACCGCTACCCAGTGCGTGCTGAAAAAGCGAATAAGGAGATCATGACCGCACACATGTATCACTGTGTGAAGGAAGCCTTTGAGCATGGGGACCCTGAAGAAAAAATTCAGGAACTGATCGATTTAATGGAGAAATCCTCCCGTTAGCGCCGATCATTGTCACTAGAACAAGCCGGTAAACTTTGTCATTCCCTACAAAAAAAGCGGTTTTATTGTTTACAGGGCTGTTTTTCCGTAGTAAAATAAAAATTGCACTAAATATTATTTTATTGCATCGTATTAATTGTAATCAATCAACAAAATCTAAAAGGGGGTAATCGTTTGAACTCCAGAGCAATTGATCTGCGCGCCAAGAAAAACAAAAGAATCGGGATTAAAATTATTCCGGGCCATTTTTCCACCAGCCATTCCCATGTAAACTATTACATTGATATGACGGATATCAAATCTTACTATAAAAAAGCCAAGCTTGCGGCTGAGGAATTGGCGAAAGCTTATTCCTCCACACCGGTAGACGTGATTATCTGTCTGGAAGGCACCCGCATCGTCGGCGCTTATCTGGCGGAGGAGCTTGCCCAGACCAGCATCGCCGCAATCAATCACGACGCCAACCTCGCTGTTGTCACTCCGGAAACCAATGCCAACAACCAGATGATTTTCCGGGATAACATCCAACCGATTATTTGGAACAAGCGGGTGCTCTTGATGGTTGCGTCGGTAACTACCGGAAAGACCATCGGCCGGGCTATGGAATGCATCCAATATTACAACGGGCAGCTCGCTGGAATCTGCGCCCTGTTCAGCGCCGTGGAAGAAAGCAACGGAATTCCGATCCACTCCCTGTTCTCTCTGAAGGATATTCCGGATTATCAAAATTTCTCTCCTCACGAATGTCCCTACTGCAAGGAGCATACCAAGATCGACGCCATGGTCAACAGCTACGGCTACACCAAATTTTAAAATCTTATGGAAACTTTGCACTGGGATGGCTCTTAGCCATCCCAGTGTTTTTTAACCAGGTTGTGAGAAAAAAGCAAAAACAAATTGTGATATTTTCCCGAAAACATTTCTTTTTT
>ENA-OQAJ01000609-OQAJ01000609.1-human-gut-metagenome-genome-assembly--contig:-NODE-609-length-11112-cov-2.242513_pt1 | contig 11112 bp, 18 predicted proteins | sample MGYA00242736_ERZ504529 | MGnify/ENA primary metagenome ERZ504529 (study PRJEB26092, sample SAMD00036275) | human gut metagenome | host: Homo sapiens | study: EMG produced TPA metagenomics assembly of...
CTAAGCCCGCCGATGCCGCCGATGCGTTGGCTATAGCGATTTGTCATGCGCTTCGCCCCGCAGGCGCGTTACAGGGGGGAGAGCGTGAACAACACTTGACCGATGCACAGCGTCAATGGGCTCTGGCCTCATAGAAGGCGGCGCGACAACGCGGCGTCCGTAGGGGAATGTAGACTATCGAACAGATGTTCTACAGTTGTATGCGGGAGGTGACGGCATGATAGGCATGTTGCATGGCCAGGTCGATTTCATTGACGCCGCTTCGGCGATTATTGAGGTCGGGGGAGTGGGATATGAGACCCGTATGCCTTCGGCGGATTTGGCGTCCATGCACGCTGGGCAGACGGTGAAGGTATACACGTCATTGAATGTTTCGCAGGATGCGATTACATTGTATGGGTTTCCCTCGCTTGCTTCGAAACGCATGTTTTTGCAATTACAGAAGGTCAGCGGAATTGGTCCGAAAGTCGCGCTTTCCTTGCTTTCGACGTTTGCCTCCGGAACGTTTGGCGAAAGCTGTGGCGGACGGGGATGCCACCGCGCTGGCGAAGGCGCCTGGTCTAGGCAAGAAGGGTGCGCAGAAGATTATTCTCGAACTCAAGGGGTCCATCGATCTCAGTCAGATCGAGGGGGCTTCCAAAGAGGTTCGTTCTGCGGAAGATGCCGGTTCGGAACAGGTCGTGGAAGGTCTGATGTCACTAGGGTGGCGTCAGCAGGATGCCTTGCATGCCGTGCAGACAGTCTGCGAGAGCAATCATATCAATGTTCCATTGAGGGACGATGATGTGCCCCGCGTGCTCAAACTTGCATTGGCTTCTCTTGACCGAGGTAGGTGAAACGCATCATCATGACGAACGACGTCGCATTCGAACAGTCGAATACCGGTGCCAATGAGGAATCGCTTCGCATGGTTTCCGCGTCGCCTGTCGGCAACGAGCCGGTAAGCGATGAGGAACTGCGTCCTCACGTCCTCGATGGTTTTATTGGACAGCCAAGACTCAAGGCGCAATTGCAGCTGTTTTTGGATGCTGCCCGTAAACGTGACGTTCCCCCTGACCACATCCTGCTGGCGGGGCCTCCGGGCTTGGGAAAAACCACGTTGGCCATGATTGTAGCCAACGAGCTTGGAGTGCCGATTCGAGTCACTTCCGGACCTGCTATCCAGCATGCTGGTGATTTGGCCTCGATTCTAAGCTCCCTTGACGCAGGGGAGGTGCTGTTCATCGACGAGATCCACCGCCTTCCACGGGCGGCCGAGGAGCTGCTGTATATCGCCATGGAGGATTTCCGTGTTGATGTGATGGTGGGCAAAGGGCCGGGTGCTTCCTCCATTCCCCTTACTTTGCCGAGATTCACGGTGATTGGCGCCACCACTCGCGAAGGCATGCTGCCATCACCGTTGAGGGCTCGTTTTTGGTTTTACCGCGCATCTTGACTTTTATCCGCATGAGGAGCTTGAAAAGCTCATCGAACGATCCTCTTCGGTGCTGGGCATCAGTCTCGAAGAGGGAGCGGCCCATCAGCTTGCCATGCGTTCAAGGGGCACGCCGCGTATCGCCAACCGATTGCTTCGCCGCGTAAGGGATTGGGCCATTGTGCACGATTTAGAAACTGTGCATCCGGACGATGTCAAGGAGGCGTTGGCACTGTACCAGATTGATACCGAGGGCTTGGATCGTTTGGATATTGCGGTATTGAAAGCCATTGTCACCAATTTCAACGGCGGTCCGGTCGGTCTGAACAACCTGTCGGCCATGGTCGGTGAGGAATCGGAGACCGTGGAAACGGTGTGCGAACCGTATCTGGTCCGAGAAGGATTCCTTGTGCGCACCCCGAAAGGGCGTGTGGCGACGCGCAAGGCATGGGATCATCTCGGCTTGACTTCTGACGAATCTCAGGTTGATGTCAGCAAGCTAGCTTAGACTCGGTGTTCTGGACATAGAGTCCTGTTCGAGCGTCCATCCCAAGGAGTTGTGCTTTGGATTACATGTTTCTTATCGTCATCATTGTCGTCATGTTTGGCATGATGTTCTGGCAGTCCAAGAAGGCTAAGCAGCAGCAGGCCGAGCGTCAGGATTTCCGTGCCAACCTGCAGCCGGGCACTGAGGTCATCACCATTGGTGGTGTGATCGGCAAGGTTGTTTCCGTCGATACCGAATACGAGGAGATCGTCATCGATTCCGAAGGCTCTCAGATTCGTTTCGGTTTCAACGCCATCAGCCGCGAATACGTGCGTCCTGCGTACGTACACGACGATGAGGTCGATGAAAACGGTAATCCTCTTTCCACCGATTCCACAGACGAAGATCAGGCTGCTCAGGAGCCGATTGAAGGCGAAATCGAAGCGGCGCAGACTGAGACCGAGCAGAAGAACAGCTGACAAGCTCATTAAGGCATCGGCGAAAATCTCATTTTTGAGGTTTTCGCCGATTTTATTCCTGACGGAAACCTATAATGCAAAGTGCCGTAGCACTACAAAAGAAGGACAAATAACAGTCATGGCATCGTCGGATATTACCGTTTCCGGTCTTAGCAAGATTGGAAACGAAAACGCCGAGTACCTTGTTTCAAAGATTCGCACCATCCGGGATTCCCCAAGGAACGGTATTCTTTTTCTGTGATTTCATGCCTGTTCTGGCAGATGCGCGTGCTTCGGATTGCTACTTGACGCACTCGAAGCCGCGTTGCCGGTCGCTGCCGATGAATTCGATATCATCGCAGGTTTGGAAGCCCGCGGATTCCTTTTTGGTCCTGCGTTGGCAGCGCGCCTGGGCAAGGGCTTCATCGCAGTGCGCAAGGCTGGCAAGCTCCTCCGGAAACCGTTAGCGAAAGCTATGACCTTGAATATGGGCAGGCCACCGTCGAAATCGAGACGAATATCGTGCATGAGGGATCTCGTGTGCTTGTCGTTGATGATCTGATTGCCACTGGAGGAACAGCGCGTGCGGCTGCTTCGTTGATCGAAAAGTGTGGCGGCACGGTGGCAGGTTTCAGCTTCGTCATGGAGCTTGTCGGCATTGGTGGCATGGCATCGCTGGGAGACTGCCCGACAAGTTCACTGATCACCATGCCTGCGTGAGTTAAGTACATTCTTCGTAAATAACCAATAGCATCAAGGGAAAAGAATCCATGGATCTCTATGAGTACCAGGCTAGGGAACTGCTTGAAGAGCAGGGTATTCCAACGCCTAAGGCAGTGTTCGCGCAGAACTCTCACGAAGTGGCTGAGGCTGCCGAGCAGATTGGCTACCCCAACGTGATTAAGGCTCAGGTGAAGATTGCCACCGCGGTCAGGCTGGTGGCGTCAAGCTGGCGAAGAATCGTGATGAGGCCATTCTTGCATCCGAAGACATCCTGCCGATGACCATTCACAAGCACAAGGTCAGCGGCGTGTTGGTGGCCGAGGCAAAGAACATTCTTCACGAGTATTATGTCTCTATTTCCGTGGATCGTTCGTCTCGCGATTTTGACGTGCTCGCTACTGCGAATGGTGGAACCGAGGTCGAGGAGATCGCCAAGGAACACCCGGAATCTGTGAAGCGTCTGCATATCGACGCTCTGGAGGATTTCGATATCGAGGCTGCGACCAAGATGGCGGAAAGCATTGGCTTCTATCATGCGACGTCAACCAGGCAGCACAGATTCTGCTGAAGATGTGGCAGTGCTTCAAAGAGAACGACGCCACGCTTGTGGAAATCAATCCGCTTGCCAAGATCGGCGATCCGGATGACGAGTCTTCCAAGACATTGTGCGCCCTGGACGCCAAGATTTCTTTAGATGACAATGCTGCGTTCCGTCATGATGGCTGGAAGCGCTTCGCTGACCCAGTGCATGTGGATCCGTTTGAGCAGAAGGCGCGAGAGCATGGTCTGCACTATGTGCACCTTCAGGGTTCCGTCGGTGTCATTGGCAACGGTGCTGGTTTGGTGATGAGCTCACTTGACGCGGTTTCCGGAGCTGGAGAAGATCAGGGCACCAATGTCAAACCGGCAAACTTCCTTGATATCGGTGGTGGTGCGTCCGCCGAAGTGATGTGCGGCAGTTTGGAGATCGTGCTGTCCGACCCGCAAGTCGAATCGGTGTTGATCAACGTGTACGGTGGCATCACATCCTGCGAGCAAGTTGCCAAGGGCATTCTGGAAGCCCTTGACAAGCTTGGCAGTTCCAAGCCTCTGGTAGTCCGTTTCGACGGCAACGCGGCGGCAGAAGGTCTACATATTCTGGCTCAGGCCGATCGTGTCAATCTGCATGTTGCACAGACCATGGAAGAAGCCGCACAGCAGGCCGCGCGTCTTGCGGCCAATGGCAAGGAGGTTCGCTGAAATGACGCTTTTCATTGAGGATGGCGCACCTGTCATCGTGCAGGGTATGACCGGACATCAGGGCATGACCCATACCGCCCGCATGCTGAAGGCCGGCACCAATATCGTCGGCGGCGTCAACGCCCGCAAGGCCGGCCAGGAAGTCAATTTCCCCGCGGCCAAAGACGGCGAGGATGTTACGTTGCGTGTGTTCGGCAATTGCGCCGAAGCCGTGGAAGTCACCGGCGCCCAAGCGAGCGTCGTGTTCGTGCCGCCGCGTTTCGCCAAGGATGCCGTGGTCGAAGCCATTGAAGCCGGCATCAAGCTGATTGTTGTCATCACCGAAGGCATTCCTGTTGCCGATAGCGCGTACTTTGTTGAACTCGCATTGCGCAAGGATGTGCGTATTGTCGGTCCGAACTGCCCTGGTCTGCTTACCCTGCCTTCTACGGAAGGTGTGAATGGTTGCAATCTTGGCATTATTCCGGACGGCATCGTCTCCCGTGGACCTTTGGGTTTGGTGTCTAAGTCCGGTACGCTCACCTATCAACTGATGGGAGAGTTGTCTGACATTGGTTTTACCGCATGTTTGGGTGCTGGCGGCGACCCTATCGTCGGCACTACGTTGCAGGAGGCGCTTGAGGCGTTCGAAAACGATGATGCCACCAAGCTGTCGTGATGATCGGTGAAATACGGCGGTAGTGCCGAACCAGGATGCGGCCAAGTGGGCATCCGACGCATATGACCAAGCCGGTTGTCGCCTATATTGCAGGCTTCACCGCGCCGGAAGGCAAGCAGATGGGCCACGCTGGTGCCATCGTTTCCGGAGGCAAGGGAACTGCGCAAGATAAGAAGGAAGCGCTCGAAGCCGTGGGTATTCGTGTCGGACGCACTCCGGGGCAGACCGCTGAAATCATGCGCGAGGTGCTCGCTTCCAAGTCGATATGATGGCGAACCTGAAGTATTGGTTGAAGGGGCTTGCCGTGGCGGCATTGTCCATGGTCGTCTATGCCGGTGCCCTAGGCTGCTACATTGCGCTGATGCTTCTGGTTATTTCCATGGAAGAAGGCGGCGACAATCTCTCCGCCTTCTCTGTTTCCTTGACCGAGGCGGTTGTGCTTCTCAGCCAAGGGAACGGTTTCAAAACCGGATCCATCACTTTGACGATTATGCCGTTGCTGCTTACGGTTTTGCTGATCGCTCTTATCGCATCGCTCGCCAAACGCGTCGGAACGAGTCTGTCCGGATGCGTGGCAGGAACCATAGGCTGGGTGTTGATCAATGTGTTCTTCGCCAATAGCCTTGACATCAAACTCGTTGATACGACGGGCGTGGTTGCTGTGAAAACAGCGATCGTCTTTGTACTTGGCTATGCCATTGCCGCGATTCCCGAATCACCACTGACCAAACGAGATTTGGATTGGATCAGCGAGCATGTTTCGTCTCCGGTCCGTAAAACCGTCACCATTGGTGTTGCCTTGGGTGTGCTGTTGATCACGGTCTATCTGGTCATTGGACTGATTGTGGTCTTGTACTGGGCATTCAGCAACCAGTCGGCCATGGTGAAGTTGTATGAGCTATCGGGAATGCAGAACGGTTCTCGCATCCTCACCACGATCGCCATGATCGCTTGGATTCCAAATATCGCGATTTGGGCTATTTCCTGGGTATTCGGGGCCGGTTTTTCGATTGGCGATCTAGCGGAATTCACCATGTGGAGCGGTCAGGGGTCGCATTGCCGTCTCTGCCGATATTCGGTTTGCTTCCTCAAGCGATTGAAACGAATTGGATTCGGATCGCGTTGATGTGCGTTCCTTTGGCTTTAGCTTGTGCCGCGGGCATGGTGGTCATGCTGTTCAACAAGGGCTTTCATATCAGAGTAGGCAACTCCGATCAGCAGATTGATGTCAAGAGGGTAGTGCTTGGCTTTGCCTATCCAGCGGGAGCGTTCTGCATTTCCTGCACCGTTGTATCGGTATGTTCGAGTCTGCTTTTTGCCATCTCCAGTGGAGCGTTGGGCTCAAAACATCTTGCGCACATCGCGTCGACGTGATTTCATCGACCCGTAAGATTGGACAGCCTACTGCCGTGGGACTGTTTTCGTCATGGCTGCTGACTTTGGTGGCCGTATCCATGTTTTTTGGAATACGCTGGATAGTAAAGCGTGTCCGCGAGAGCAGGAGTGGTGCGTCCACTGCGGCTCTTGAATCAGATAATCGTGAGGTCGCCAATGCGGCCCGCACAGTGACCTCAACCATCAATAACAAGGAGGATCAGGGTGACAACAACGAATCGACCGATACGGCGAGCTCTGGTATCGGTCTTCCATAAGGAAGGCATCGAGGTTCTTGCCGAAGCGTTCATCAAGGCCGGCACTGAAGTGGTTTCCACTGGTTCCACTGCGAAGCGTCTTGCGGAACTTGGCGTCAAGGTGACGGAAGTCTCGGAAGTAACCGGCTTTCCGGAGTGCCTTGACGGTCGCGTCAAAACCCTCGACCCGCATATCCACGCGGGCATTCTCGCTGACATGACCAATGAGGACCACGCGGCACAGCTGGAAAAGTTCGGCATCAAGCGTTCGATCTGGTGGTCGTCAACCTGTATCCATTCGCCGATACGGTTCGTTCTGGCGCGGATGAGGCTGCCACCATCGAGAAGATCGACATCGGTGGTCCGTCCATGGTTCGCGGTGCGGCCAAGAACAGCGCCACTGTGGCCATCATCACCGATCCGAACGATTACGCACTGGTAGCTGCGCGCATCGAAAACGGAGAGGGCTTTTCTCTCGAAGAACGTCGTTGGCTGGCCGGCAAGGCGTTCGCCCATACTGCCGCCTACGATGCCACCATTAACGAGTGGACTGCAAAGCACTGGCCGAAGCCTTTGACCGTTTGAGCAGCCAACCGCCGAAGACGAGCCGGAAGTGGATGAGACCAAGTTCCCGGCCGCATTCACTCGTACTTGGGACCGTGCCCACGTGCTGCGTTACGGTGAGAATCCCCACCAGCAGGCCGCGCTGTATCTGGATCCGCTGAACCAGGATGGTTTCGCGCATGCCGAACAGCTCGGTGGCAAGCCGATGAGCTACAACAACTATGTTGATGCTGATGCTGCTTGGCGTGCCGTATGGGATTTTGCTCCCCAGATTGCCGTCGCCGTGGTCAAGCACAACAATCCGTGCGGCCTCGCCGTTGGCGCCACTGTTGCGGAAGCGCACAAGAAGGCACATGCCTGTGATCCGATGAGCGCCTATGGCGGTGTGATCGCCGCGAACAGCAAGGTCACCATGGAAATGGCGGAAAGCGTCCGCCCGATTTTCACCGAGGTGATTGTTGCTCCCGACTATGATGCCGACGCTCTCGAACTGCTGCAGACCAAGAAAAAGAACCTACGCATTCTGAAGGTTTCCGAGCCGCCGAAGTCCAAGACGCAGTTCCGTCAGATCGACGGCGGTCTGTTGGTGCAGTCCACGGATCTTATCGATGCTCCGGGCGACGATCCGAACGCTTGGAAACTGGTTTCCGGCGAGCCTGCTGATGAGCAGACCGTCAAGGATCTGGTTTTCGCTTGGCGGGCCATCCGCTGTGTCAAGTCGAACGCTATCCTGATCGCCCACGATCAGGCCACTGTTGGCATTGGCATGGGTCAGGTGAATCGTGTCGATTCCGCGAACCTGTCCGTCGAACGCGCCAACACGCTGGCTGATGGCGCAAACCGCACCAAGGGCGCTGTCGCTGCATCCGACGCGTTCTTCCCATTCGCGGATGGTGCGGAAATTCTCATCAATGCAGGCGTAAGGCTATCGTTCAGCCGGGCGGTTCCATTCGCGACGAGGAAGTGTTCGAAGCGGCTCGTAAGGCCGGCGTCACCATGTATGTGACCGGCACCCGTCACTTCTTCCACTGATACGCCGCCTCTCATGTGAGGGTATTGGTCAACGTGGCGTCCGATTCCGTATTGGTTTCGGACGCCACGTTTTATTATGATTACGGTTGTTGTACAGCAAGCAAGATGAAAGGCCCCGGAATGAGCCATCCTTACGTTTCCGAAGATCATGAGGGCAAACCGTGGTTCGAATGGATCGTCGCCGCGGTAGTGATTGTTGCGACGGTGCTTGCGGTCGCAGGATATACAAAAGCCGCCACCGCTGCGATTGCGGTGACGGCCATAGCGACTGGACTGGTCAGACTGGCATTGCGTGAGCGCAGTCCATGGAAGGTTCGGTCAGTTGCTTTCGACGCTTTCATCGGCATTGGCTTGGGCGTAGGACTGTCCATCCTGCTCACCATCGTTCCCGTCGGCAACTGACGCTTCGCCAAGAACGGTATTGCCTTCGACCTCATCGATTGTCTCGACAGTATCCGGCACGTTCTTCTTCGTACCAATCATGCCGGCGACGATGACGACGAGAGCAACAACTGCAGCGACAAGAACAGGGCAAATCCAGAAGACCCACAGCTGTTGCAGCGGCTCTTCATTCAGTCCTTGATTCTGTGCGAAAATGGCAATGCCCGTGGCACGTGCCGGATTCAGTGCGGCTCCGGTCACCGGATAGGTGATAGCGGTGCCGATGCCGTAGGCAAGGCCCATGGCAACGGCGTGGTTTGTTTGGACTCGCCGTGTCCGTCCGTGGTGCGCAGTGCGGAGGCAACGATAATGATACCTGCGACGACTTCAACGGCGATGGCCAGAGTGATGCCGAGGGTCACTCCATAATTGCCGAGGGTGGAGTAGGAGACGGAATTCTTATCGAAACCGTTGACCGTTGGTGTCATCCAGATCTTGAATGTCACCTGCTCGGAAGTCGGCAGAAGGAACCGGATAGCGGCACCCGCGCCGATACCGCCGAGCACTTGGGCAATGATGTACAGAATGCCATCAAGCACGTGGGTTTTGCCAGTGAGCATGGCGGCGACGGATACGGCCGGATTGAACTGTGCTCCGGAAATGGAACCGAAGATTACGGTGACGGCGGCGTATACGATGCCCGTCAACAGGGCGATGAACGCCATGTTAATGCCATACACCGCGGAACCAAGCGAGCAGATCGCATAAATCGCGAAGCAAATGATGAAGCTTCCCACAAGTTCCGCTCCGACACGAAGTGTCAACGGCTTGCTTTGTTCTTCCTTGGTTATGGGCGTTGCTTCAACAGCAGTCATAGTCTTTCCTCTGTCATATAGTGGACAAGTTGCGATTTTGGGAAATCGCCAAAACGACTGCCATAGTACCAGCAGTCCCTATAAGTATTATCCGGCCACGTTGGGAGAACGATGCCAAACGCATATTCCCGCGCCGCGAAGGCGCACACACACGATAATGAAAGGTATCCGTCTGCAGAAGCTTCTTGCTCAGGCAGGATTCGGATCCCGTCGCAAAATGTGAAGAGATCATTACTGAAGGACGTGTCGAAATCGACGGCGAGCTTGTTACCGAATTGGGCACTCGCGTCGATCCGAAACATCAGGAAGTCCGTGTGGACGGCTCCCGTGTTCGCGTGAATCCCAATCATGTCACGCTCGCTTTGAACAAGCCGAAGCGTGTGCTGAGCGCCATGGAGGATCCGAAGGGACGCTACACCCTGAGTGATATCGTCGGCGACAAGTATGACCGCATTTTCCACATGGGCCGTCTGGATTATGATTCCGAGGCTGATTCTCATGACGAACGATGGCGAGCTCAGCCAGCACGTCATGCACCCCAAGTACGAGGTTGAGAAGACCTACATCGCCACGTTGGAAGGTCGCATCAGCGGTCAGGTGTGCCGCCGACTGGTCACTACAGGCGTGCAGCTCGACGATGGTTGGATCAAGCTCGACCGTTGCGCGATTCTTGATGCCAGCCGCGACAGCACGCTGGTCAAGGTTGTGCTGCATTCCGGCAAGAACCGTATCGTCCGTCGCATTTTCGGTTCGATCGGATTCCCCGGTCAAGCGTCTGGTACGCACCCAGATCGGCCCGATTAAGCTTGGCGATCTGAAATCCGGATCGTACCGTGTGCTTTCGCAGACCGAGGTGCGTTCCCTGTCCAAGGCGGTGGGCCTGTGATTCGTGTAGCGATTGATGGACCTGCGGGTGTCGGCAAGTCTTCCACATCCAAGGCGTTGGCCAAATATTACGGTTTCGCTTACCTCGATACCGGTGCCATGTATCGTGCCTGCGCATGGTGGTGCATGAACAAGGGCATTGATCTTGACGCGGAGACGATCGATGAACAACTGGTCACCGAAACCGTGGGAGAGTTCTTTACCGAAGGTCATTTCGGCATCAGCGTCGATCCAGACGATTCGAAGGTATATGCCGACGGCGAAGACATCAGCGACGTTATTCGTTCCTCCGAAGTGTCATCCCATGTGTCCAAGGTGTCGAACATCATTCCCGTCCGTCACGTGCTGATTGCCGCTCACGCGCGTACATCGCACGCGAAGCTGCGTCTGACTCTTTTTCTGAGGGTGCCGGAGTGGTCGCCGAAGGCCGTGACATCACTACGGTTGTTGCGCCGGATGCTGAAGTGCGTGTGTTGCTCACCGCCCGTGAAGAGGTGCGACAGGCTCGTCGTTCCGGTCAGTCAACTGATGGTGTCGGATCAGAAAATGTTGCGGCGCGAGATGCAGCTGATTCCAAGGTCACGAATTTCACATCTGCCGCGGAAGGCGTGCTGACCGTCGATAATTCCGATTTGAATTCGGCGAAACGCTTGATGTGCTTGTGCGCATTGTCGACGATGCCATCGAAGAGCAGCAGTATCGCCAGTACGCTTCCAATCTTGACGATTATGAGTTGGATGAGGGCGATGAAGGACTGATCGAATG
>ENA-OQAJ01000611-OQAJ01000611.1-human-gut-metagenome-genome-assembly--contig:-NODE-611-length-11083-cov-2.376780_pt1 | contig 11083 bp, 13 predicted proteins | sample MGYA00242736_ERZ504529 | MGnify/ENA primary metagenome ERZ504529 (study PRJEB26092, sample SAMD00036275) | human gut metagenome | host: Homo sapiens | study: EMG produced TPA metagenomics assembly of...
TTGGCTGCGGCGGAGGCGTCTATGTATCACGAATGGGACGGGGACGCGCCAGACCTGACGACACGTATCGAACAAATCCGTCACGATAATGTCCATGTTGGCGCATAGCGTCGGCACTGTAATGCAGGGGAACTCGCATGTGGTTCGCGAGTTGAGAAAGGCCTGAGCCTGACCCTTAGAACCTGTTGGTTAAGACCATCGTAGGGAGCAGTAAATGAGCAATAGTGCATCATCGTTTACCGGCGTGTCCAGCGGTTATACCGCCGGGACTCCGGTTCCAGCCGATTCACCCATCCGTGACAATATCGCCGATGCCGTTCGCCGCGTACGCGAGACGACTCCGTTGGCCCAGTCATTCACCAATTTTGTGACCATCAATTTGGTTGCCAACGCGCAACTGGCGGCCGGCGGCACTGCGGCCATGAGTTTCCTGCCGGATGACGTGATCGAAACCGCGAAAATCGCGGGCGCGAACTACATCAACGTGGGCACGCTGCTGCCGTTCTATAAGGACGCACTGCCCGAAATCGCCCAGCGACTCAACTACTTGGACAAGCCGTGGGTGCTCGACCCGGTGGCCGCCGGCATCGGCCGCACCCGTACCGCCATTCTTCAGGCCTTCAAGGCCGCTCCCCCCGACCATGATTCGCGCGAATGCATCCGAGGTAATCGCGCTGGCGAACATGTGGGGGGCTCAATACCGAAACCGTGGGGGGACGCTTCCGAGCACCGCCCCGCCGGAGTGGAATCCGTCGACGACGTGGAGTCCGCAACCGGCGCGGCGGTGGCGCTGGCACAGTATCTGACCGAACAGCACGCCAAGCATTCCTCCCATGACGCTTCCACCCGCTGCGCCGTGGCCGTGTCCGGCATCGCCGATCTGGTGACCGATGGCGAAACCGTGTACCGACTGCCGGGCGGCAGCGCGATGATGACCAAGATCACCGGTGCCGGCTGCTCGCTGGGCGGCGTGGCTGCCACGTATTTGGCGGTCTCCGATCCGTTGACCGCCGCCCTGTCCGCGTCTCTGCTGTACAACCGCGCGGGAGAGGTGGCCGATACAACTTCGCACGGACCGGGCTCGTTCCAAGTTGCGTTCCTTGACGCGCTGTGGAATGTGACCGCCGAACAGGTGGCGGAATCCGAGATTTTGGTGCAGTAGTTTCAGTTCCCTCTGATGAGGGAGCTCATAACAGTTTTTTCCAATAAGACTTCCACAAGAAACAACAAAAGCAGGAATAATAATGAGTAATGAATACCCATACGCCTCCATGCGCGACAGCTTCGACCTGTCCGCGTACTTCGTGGTGGGGCCGGAGGACTGCAAAGGCCGTCCGCTGACCGACGTGGTGGATCAGGCTCTGCACGGCGGCGCAACCTTCATCCAACTGCGCGCCAAGGAGGCCGATGCCTCTGAGCTGACCGACATGGCTCGCGACATCGCGCAAATCATCGAGGACAATGAGAAGTCCGATTCCGTGGCCTTTGTGATCGACGACCGTGCCGACGTGGTGTGGCAGGCCCGCCGCAAGGGCATCAAGGTGGACGGTGTGCACATCGGCCAGACCGACATGGAGCCGCGCGAAGCCCGCGCCCTGCTCGGCGACGAGGCCATCGTGGGCCTGTCGGCTGAGACCGAAAGCCTCGTTCGGCTCATCAACGAGCTGCCGACGGCTGCATCGACTACATTGGCGCCGGTCCTCTGCACGTCTCCACCACCAAGCCCGAGGCTTCCGTGGGCGGCAACGACGGCTCCGGCAAGACGCTGGACGCCGCCCAGATCAACACCATCTGCGTTGCCAGCGAATTCCCGGTGGTCGTGGGCGGCGGCGTGACCGCAGCCGATATGGCCATGCTCGTCGATACCAACTGCTGGCTGGTCTGGTCTCGCCATCGCGGGTGCGAGAACCCGGAAGAGGCCGCGCGCACCATGGTCGAAGGCTGGAAGGCCGTCCGCGGCGACAAGAAGCACGGCTACGCTCCGCGCGTCGTAACCCACACCCCCGCTACTGACACTCAGGCTGCTCAGGAAGGGGCCGCGAAGCCCGGTTCCGAGGCCACTGAGAAGAAGTTCACCAACGCCAAGGACGCCAAGGATGCCCAGAAGCTTGCCAAGCAGCAGCGCGTGGACATCGCCGCCCGTGGTTCCAAGCAGCGCGACAAGGCGCACATCCGCAAGACCAAGTCCGTACCGTTCACCTATCAGTATGGTTCCTACGACCTGGAAGTGCCGTACACCGAAATCAAGCTGAGCGACACGCCCGGCGTGGGCCCGAACCCGCCGTTCCACGACTACAACACCGAAGGCCCCAAGTGCGACCCGAAGGAAGGCTTGAAGCCCCTGCGTCTCGACTGGATCCGCGACCGCGGCGACATCGAAGACTACGAGGCCGCCGCCGCAACCTTGAGGACGATGGCAAGCGCGCCATCAAGCGCGGCCGCGCCACCAAGGAATGGCGTGGACGCAAGCATGAGCCGATGCGTGCCAAGGACCACCCGATCACCCAGATGTGGTACGCCCGCCACGGCATCATCACCCCGGAGATGCAGTACGTGGCACCCGCGAGAACTGCGATGTGGAGCTCGTGCGCTCCGAGCTGGCCGCCGGCCGCGCGGTGATGCCCTGCAACATCAACCACCCCGAGGCCGAGCCGATGATTATCGGATCCGCCTTCCTGACCAAGCTCAACGCCAACATGGGCAACTCGGCCGTCACCTCCTCCATCGATGAGGAAGTGGAGAAGCTGACGTGGGCCACCAAGTGGGGCGCCGATACCGTGATGGACCTGTCCACCGGTAACGACATCCATACCACCCGTGAGTGGATTCTTCGCAACTCCCCCGTGCCGATCGCACCGTGCCGATGTACCAGGCCCTCGAAAAAGGTCGAGGATGATGCCTCCAAGCTGAGCTGGGAACTGTTCCGCGACACCGTAATCGAACAGTGCGAGCAAGGTGTGGATTACATGACCATCCACGCCGGCGTGCTGCTGCGTTACGTGCCGCTGACCGCCAACCGCGTGACCGGCATCGTCTCCCGCGGTGGCTCCATCATGGCCGACTGGTGCCTGCGCCACCACCAGGAGAGCTTCCTGTACACGCACTTCGACGAGCTGTGCGACATCTTCGCCAAGTACGACGTGGCGTTCTCTCTGGGCGATGGCCTGCGCCCCGGCTCCCTAGCGACGCGAACGACGCCGCGCAGCTTTCCGAGCTCATGACTCTGGGCGAGCTGACCGAGCGCGCCTGGGCCAAGGACGTGCAGGTGATGATCGAGGGCCCGGGCCACGTGCCGTTCGACACCGTACGCATGAACATCGAGCTGGAGAAGGCCGTGTGCCACAACGCCCCGTTCTACACCCTCGGACCGCTGACCACCGATACCGCTCCGGGTTACGATCACATCACCTCCGCTATCGGCGCCACCGAGATCGGTCGTTACGGCACCGCTATGCTGTGCTACGTGACCCCGAAGGAACACCTCGGCCTGCCGAACAAGGATGATGTGAAGCAGGGCGTGATTGCCTACAAGATCGCCTGCCACGCCGCAGACATCGCCAAGCACCACCCGCACGCGATGGATCGCGACAATGCGATTTCCAAGGCTCGCTTCGAGTTCCGTTGGCTCGACCAGTTCAATCTGTCCTACGATCCGGACACCGCCATCGCCTTCCACGACGATACCCTGCCCGCCGAGCCGGCCAAGATGGCGCACTTCTGCTCGATGTGCGGCCCGAAGTTCTGCTCGATGGCCATCTCCCAGAACATCCGCAAGGCATTCGGTGGCGAGGCCGCTCAGCAGCAAATCGTGAAGGAGGCTGCTGCAGGCATCGACTCCGAGGCACTGGCTACGGCCAAGGCCAATGTCGATAACGGCGTGGTGTCCGCCAACGTGCTCAGCCCCGAAGAAATCCTCGCCGGCATGGATGCGATGAGCGAAAAGTACACCGCCCAGGGCGGCAAGCTCTACTCCACCGCCCAGGAGTAAACCTCTCTGGCTCCCTCTCTGAGGGGAGCCAATTATTATGCCCGGTGGTGTCTTAATTCGGGACGACGCTCGACTCGCTCGAAGGCGGTGCCGAAGTGTGCGCCATCTGGACCGAGGCCGTCGGAAGTCTCCAGGACCACGCCTTCGTTGAGCGCACGGCGCAGTACATCGTTATCAGCCATGCCCCCTCCCGAACATTTCATGAATCAATCGCAATCAGCAAACCTTCCCCGTCTCACCACAGGAGCGGCAAAACATCAAGGAAAACCGCTCCGAAAAACATCATGGGCCCCACTTAGAATGAACACTATGGCACAAATTGCAACATCTACACTTCCCGCTGTTCTCGCGATCTCCGGCTCCGACTCGTCCGGCGGTGCCGGCATGCAGGCCGATCTGAAGACCATGCTGGCCTGCGGCGTGTTCGGCATGAGCGCCATCACCGCGCTCACCGCACAGAACACCACCGGCGTGCGTTCCATTCAGGACACCAAACCGGACATTCTCGCCGACCAGATCAACATGGTGTTTGAGGATATTCCGCCGGTCGCGGTGAAAATCGGCATGGTGTCTGCCACTGACATCATCGACGTCATCGCTGAACGACTCACCTTCCATCACGCCACGAACATCGTGCTCGACCCGGTTATGGTGGCCACTTCCGGCGCCAATCTCATCAGTGACGATGCCATTGCGGCCTTGACCGGCAAGCTGTTCCCGATGGCCACGGTCGTGACTCCGAACATTCCCGAGGCCGAAGTGCTGACCGATACGCTGATTCGCGATCAGGAGGATATGGAGGCCGCCGCCCACCGCCTCGTGGAGCGTTATGGCTGTGCCGCGCTGGTCAAGGGTGGTCATGGCACCGAGGATGCCAACGATGTGCTTGCCGAGACGGATGGAACCGTGACCTGGTTTGATGGCGCGCGTATCAATAATCCGAACACGCACGGCACCGGATGCACGCTGAGCTCCGCCATCGCCTCGTATCTGGCGCTTGGCGACACATTGCCCAAGGCCATCAAGCATGCGAAGAAGTATCTGACCGGTGCACTGAAGGCCCAGCTGAATCTTGGCCACGGCTCCGGCCCGATGGATCATTTCTGGAAGTATCGCTGAGTCCTACTGGCTCTCCTCTCTGAGGGGAGCCAAGTAATAAAAGGAGAATTATGATTATTGACCGTAATGCCGTTACTCAGGAAGTGCCGATCGACCCGGAAACCGGCAAACCGTACCTCAATACCGTGGCCGCCATTCAGGTGTCGGCCAATGGCGTGGGCTCCGAGGTTTCGCCATACGTGGCTCAGGCCGTCGAGGTGATTCGCGAATCCGGCCTGCCGCAGGAAACCAACGCCCTGTTCACCAACGTGGAAGGCGATCTGGACGACGTGCTCAAGGTGGCCGGTGAGGCCGCCAAGAAGCTCGCCGAGCAGGGCTACCGCACTTCTCTGGTGCTGCACATGGATATCCGCCCCGGCTTCACCGGCCAGCTGACCGAAAAGCCCAAGCTGGTGGATGAGATCCTCGCCGACAAGCAGGCGAAGTAGCAAAGCATTGCTTCCACCAGCAAGGGCATGCTTTGTTATTACACGTTTCATGGGGCGGTAGCTCACCCATGGGGCGGTAAATATCTCATGGGGCGGTAGGCGAAAACGGCTCTATTCTGCGGAAAGGCAAAATCCGCTAACCGCCCCATGGGCAAATACCGCCCCATGAGTGTTTTACCGCCCCATGGGAATCAGGTTCTGCCTTCTTTCGACGGGGTAAGAGCGTAAGTGGGGCATATATAGGAGCGTTACAACCTCTGTTATCGTTCACGATGTGACCGCAACGCGGCGTGCCACAAAATCGAACCTATAGTTAAGCCCCATGTAGTGAGCTATCTCACAACGATTGGCTCGCTACGTAGATTCAAGACTTGGATCGCAAACGTCGTTCATCCCACACAATGGGAGGGCGAACGGAACACACAGTCCAATCAAGAGTTCGCTCGCCGCAACACCATTGAGCAGTTGCACGCGGGCAGGTTTGCAAGAAGAGGGCTCAAATATGACTGCTGCTGAACAGCAGATTTCCGGCAATCCCGCGGCTATGGAAAACGCACAAGCACGTACCACCGTGACGGATCAAGCCAAGGTTCAGGATATTATCTCGCGCATGGATCGCGCACATGAAACCCCGATGTTCCATCGCATCGTGACGCTGGTCGCCGCTGGCATGCTGATGGACAGCATCGACGTATATATTGGCAGCGCCGTCGCCTCCAGCACGTTGGCTACCCGCTGGTCCACCGTTGCGCAAAATTCCACCTTTATGTCCGCGGGCTTCCTGGGTCTGCTGGTCGGTTCGCTGCTGGCCGGCTTCGTCGGTGACCTGAAGGGCCGCCGCGTGGCTTACCAAATCAACCTGCTGCTGTTTGGCGGCTTCACCTTCCTCGGCGCATTCGCCCCGAACATGGCTGTGCTGTCCCTGTGCCGTCTGGGTGCCGGCCTGGGCCTCGGCGCTGAAATCGTCACCGCTTCGCCATGGTCAACGAGTTCGCACCGATGAACCGCCGTGGCCACTGGTGCGCGATTGTCTCGCTCGTGGCCAACTGCGGTGTGCCAATCGCTATGCTGCTGTGTGCATGGATCATCCCCCGCTGGTCCTGGCGTCCGCTGTTCGTGGCCATCGGCCTGGTGGCCGCCATCATCTGGTGGCTGCGCCGCGACATCCCCGAATCCCCGCGTTGGCTCGCCGTGCGCGGCCGTTACGATGAGGCCGACGCCATCGTCAAGCAGCTTGAGGCCAACGGTTCCGAACCGATCGACGCAGCCGCCAAGGCCGACACCAGCGACACCCGCAACGCCGGAGGCCGTTCGCTCGGCATCTGCCTGCTTGTGGCTGTGGTTGCTGTGGCCGCCACGAACGTGTGCTCCTACGCCTTCACTTCTTGGGTTCCGACGATTCTGGTCAAGCGTGGTATTAACCTGTCCAGCTCGCTGCTCACCTCCACGGTGATGATGCTCGCGCCCCGGTCGGCTGCCTGATTGGCTCTCTGCTTATCGACCGCATCGGCCGCAAGGGCACGATTGTGCCGGCCTTCCTGTTCACTGGCGTGTTCGGTTTGATGTATGCCTTCCAGACCTCTACCGTGAGCGCAATTATCGTTGGCTTCCTGCTCATGATGTGCCTGTACGTGCTTATGGCTTCCGTGGTGGCTGTGTACGCTCCGGAACTGTTCGCCACCAAGGTTCGCTTCCGTTGCGTCGGCTTCGCGAACGCCGTGGCCAAGCTGCTCAATGTGTTGATGCCAATGGTGGTGGGCTGGATGCTTACCTCGCTTGGTGCCACGTCCATCTTTGTGGCCATCAGCGCGATTGCTATTGCATCGATGCTGATTGTCGGCTTCTTTGGCGCGGAGACTGCGCAGAAGTCGGTTGGGTGATCGGTTTCCTCACAGTGGAATAACTGCTGATAATGTCCATTCGGCGTCTTGCGTGGTGATATGCAGGGCGCCGTTTTGTTGTTCTAGTAATTGTTGGTAACGGTTGAGGCCGGTGCCGGTGGATAAGTCTGCGTCTCCAGCGGACAATCAGCGTCTGTGATGTCACATGCAATGCCAGGAGCGGCATCAACGGTCGAATCATGCGGAGTCACTGCACTGTGCGCCGCTTCTCCCCTGCCTTCAATCACATCAATGACTTGATGCGTGCGATCCAATGCGCCCATAGACATATCCGTAACCAGCACGTCAGGCCGCTTGGTGGGGCTCAGGCATCGGCTGATGGCCACAGCACCCAAATCGCAGGTCTATATCACGGCAAAATCGCTGGACATACGTTCGATTAGCGCGCCGAACACTTTCAGCGCATATGGGTCATTGTCCACAATGCCGATGCGTATGTTGCGGTTGCGCGCTTCTTCCATTACATTCACCCCTTCAGTGTGCCCGACGCCGAACTACTCCGTCCTGACACGTCATGGTCACTATGACAACTATCATTCCACATTTCCTGCGTGATTTACGATGGAATCATCATCAATCCTTGACAAGGCGGTAAAGGAGGACGGCAATGAACCGTGCACAAGCACTCAGCAAGCTCAACAGGAGCGATATGCGCAATGCCGCCGCCGAGCGCGGGATGCAACGACTGTTCACGTGGAACCGCGCGCATTGGATTGGCATGGTTGTACTGATAGCGGTGTTGCTGCTACTGCAGTGGAGCTCATCAATGTATCTCATGCCCGACGAGGTTCTTGACAGGGCTGCCAAAAACCTGTTCGTATGGTTCCCCGGTATGGTTCTGCACTGGCCATTGGTGTTGGGAATCACCAACTTGATACTCGGTTCGACACGATCCGGCAGTCTGTCTTTCCCGTTGGCGAGCGCAATCATCGGACCACTGGCATTCGGCTGGACCAATCTTCGCTTACGGCCGGGGTTCCCATACCGTTCCTGGGCTCGAGGGAAAGCCGCAATATAATGAAAACAGCGATTTCATGCAATGATGCACGAGCCGATCCAAGCAAAGGGGCCAACCATGAGCGAGCAACTGATGGAACAGTACCGGTTGCGCGGACAACGCAAATGCCGTAACGCTTGTATCGCCGCCATCGTGACAGTAGTGCTTGTCCTTGCCGTCGCCGGCGGCGTATGGTGGACGGCCGGCGATGGCAGCGCATTGGTTCGCAATATGTTCAAGCCGAAGGCACGCCTGCCACGCAGCCGGTAGTCAACAGCACCGCAACCTTCGCCTACCGCACCGCACCGGAATTCCTGGCGATGGAAGCCGGCGACCGAGGCACCGGCAATGTGAACTACTCTCCTGCTTCGATGTGGATGGCGTTGGCCATCGCCGCGCAGGGCGCCAATGGCACGACCCGCTCGCAACTGAACGAACTGCTGGGCTCCGGTTCGCTGACCGATAGCGACTACCAATCGCTGCTAAGTTCGATCAACGGGCAATATTCGGGGGCGAAATCCGAGATGAGCGCCGCGAACTCGCTGTGGATTGATGACGACTACTCTCTTGCCAGCGATTACCAATCCACCGTCAAGAAGATGTTCGAGGCCGAAGTCACCACGTTACCGTTCGACGATCAGGCCGCCGCAAAGATGTCCGATTGGATCGCCAAGCATACGAATGGTTCGCTCAAGCCGAAGATCACGCTGCGTGACCGTGAAGTCCTGTCCATCATCAACACCGTCTATGCGGATGGCCGTTGGAAGGATCCGTTCGAAGAGCAGTCCACCGGCAACGGCACCTTCCACGGCGAAGCCGGAGATGCTCAGGTGCCGATGATGCACCGGACCTTCAGCCAAATGGCTTACGGACATGATGAGTACAACACTTGGCAGCGGGTGGAGATTCCGTTCGACAACGGCGGCAATCTGGCCATCGTGCTGCCGGCCGAAGGGCATTTCGACGAGTTGGCCGGCGATGCCGAGAAGCTCAGTTGGGCGTTCGGTACATGCTCGACGGCTTCCCTTGGCGAGGGCGCAATGGGTTGCGCCGCGGACAGTATGCCCGGATGGGGCGTCTCCGTCAACTCGGTCATGGTGAACGTCACGCTACCGCGATTCACCATCGACAGCATGTTCGACTCGGAAGCCACCATCAAGGCATTCGAAAAACTGGGGGTGACCGATGCGTTCAGTGCAGGCGACGCCGACTTCACCAAGATGATCGACACCGGTTCGCACGGCGAGAACCTGTATATCGGCTCGATTCTGCAAGGCACGCGCATCGAGGTGAACGAAGCCGGCGCCAAGGCCATGTCCTTCACCAAGGTCGGCGCAGACTCCGTTAGCGCGCCGGTGGACAACGTCGAGTTCACGGTGGATCGCCCATTTCTGTATTCGTACGTCACCCCGGACGGCATACCATTATTCATCGGTGCGGTGCGCAACCTCGGCGGAGTCGGTGGAGAAAACTGATACTTTCCTGGCAGTCCGTCAATTAGGGTGTATCGTTTGACGCATGGTTACGATGAAGGAAATCGCGAACAAGGCGGGGGTTTCCGTCTCTACGGTATCGCTGGTGCTCAACGGACGCGACGAGGGGCGCGTAAAGTCCAAAATTGCGGACAATGTACGCGCCATCGCCACCAAGCTCGGCTACCAGTCGAATCCGCTGGCCAGTTCGCTGCGTACAGGCAGGACGCACATCCTCGGTTTCATCAGTGAGGAGGTGGCCACCACCCCGTACGCCGGCGGTATGATTCTGGGCGCGCAGACCGCTGCAAGCCAGTTCGGCTATATGCTCATCACCGTGAGCACCGACGGCGAGAACAGCGAGAGCGAGGAAATCGCCGCACTCAAGCGATACGGCACCGACGGCTTTCTGTACGCCAAGATGTCGAACCGCATCACCCATGTGCCTTCCTCGCTGGCCAAGACGCCACTGGTGTTGGTGGATGCCACCGACTCGCTTGGCAAAATCCCGAGCGTGGAACCGGACGAGTTCCAAATCGGCTACGACGCCACCACCAGATTGGTTAAGGCCGGATGCGCACGTATCGCCTATGTGGGTTGCTTGGAGCCGCTGATTGCGCAGGACGATCGTTTGGAAGGCTATCAGGCGGCGCTCAGGGACGCCGGCCTCGACTATGACGATCATCTGGTCGTCAATGTGCTCAACAACGGGCCGGCACTGACCGCAGTCAGCGATTTGTTCGATGCCGAGCATCCGGACGGATTCTTCTGCTTCAACGATGCCCGCGCCTGGTATGTGTACGAATGCGCCGCACGCCGAGGACTCACGGTCGGCAAGGACATCTCCGTGGTCGGCGTGGACAACCACCGCGTGTTCGCCGAAACGCTGGAACCGATGCTCACCACTGTGGAACTGCCGCATTTCGAGATGGGCTACTGGGCCGTGGCCAAGCTGGTGTCGATTATCGAAGGACGCTCGATGGACGACGTCTCATGGCCAGCGACCACCGCTCCCCTGCCGCCGATCGACGCGCCGATTCCGGCGAAGATCCACTGCACGCTGATCGAAAAGGCCTCGGTGAAGTAACCGAGTCCCACACGATTCTCAAGCCTCCGTTCAGCCACGGAGGCCTTTTGCGTGTCGAACGGATACGACACGCGATTTACGTCAACTCGAT
>ENA-OQAJ01000612-OQAJ01000612.1-human-gut-metagenome-genome-assembly--contig:-NODE-612-length-11083-cov-2.110716_pt1 | contig 11083 bp, 16 predicted proteins | sample MGYA00242736_ERZ504529 | MGnify/ENA primary metagenome ERZ504529 (study PRJEB26092, sample SAMD00036275) | human gut metagenome | host: Homo sapiens | study: EMG produced TPA metagenomics assembly of...
CGTTTACCAACGTATTTAGATAATTTGTCATCTTTGCTTTTGAAAAACATTAGATTTTTTCATAGTTAAGGTTTAGGTTAAAAAAATAGGGGAAGACAACTGTGAAGTTCTCTTCCTTTTTTCCTTGTTTCATTTCCTTAAAAGAAGTTTCTGACACAGATACCAAAGAGAACTTTTGAAAAACGAAGTCTTGTTGGGATAACTCCCAATACATTATACTTTCCTTGTTTATTTTGCCCTTTTATGAACGAAGTTATAAAATAATTTTCTAACTTTGACCGTTCATTATCAAATTTACTAAATAAAGAAAGCCTATGGAAATTGTCCAAGTATTAATATTTATGGTAATCATTGCAATTGCCATTGTGCAACAAATTACCAAGGCTAAAAAAGAAACGGGCACACCTTCTCCTCGTGAAGTTCTTACTGATATGTTTCCCACAATAGAAGAAACGGAGGAAGAGGAGCAGACTATTTCACCACGCCCCATAAAATGTGCTCCTCGACCCATCCGCAAAAGAAAGAAAAGCCCTTATCAGCACCAATTGCCAACGAGAATACCCGACATACTCCTTCCGATGAAAAAAACGCATCGCGCTAAACACACGCGAAAGAAGCACGACGGGCCTTATTTACTCGGAAATTTTCAATCGAAAATATTAATAACAACAATACTAACAACCAGAAAACACATTGAATATCATGGGATTTAATATCATTTCAGCAGCCGAAGCTGCCAGCTATGTAAAACATGGCTATAACATCGGACTTAGTGGCTTTACTCCGGCAGGGACTCCCAAAGCCGTAACTCCTGAAATCGCAAAAAATTGCAGAAGAAGAGCATGCCAAAGGAATCCGTTCCAATTGGTATTTTTACCGGTGCTTCCACAGGAGATGCCACCGATGGGATTCTGTCAAGAGTAAAAGCTATTCGCTATCGCGCCCCTTATACCACAAATCCTGATTTCCGTAAAGCGGTAAATAATGGAGAAATAGCTTATAATGATATTCATTTGTCACAAATGGCACAAGAAGTTCGTTATGGTTTCATGGGTAAAGTAGACGTGGCTATTCTGGAAGCTTGCGAAATCACTCCTGATGGAAAAGTATATCTGACTGCCGCCGGAGGTATCGCTCCGACCATTGCGCGATTGGCAGATAAAGTGATTATCGAACTGAATGCTGCCCATAGCAAAACGGTATGGGACTGCACGATGTGTACGAACCGCTTGATCCGCCTTATCGCCGCGAGATTCCCATCTTCAAACCAAGTGACCGTATTGGTCTACCATACGTACAGGTAGACCCGAAAAAGATTATCGGTGTAGTGGAAGTGAATATGCCTGACCAGGCACGTTCATTTACAGCACCAGACCCCATCACCGACCGAATCGGACAAAACGTAGCTGATTTTCTGGCTGCCGACATGAGACGAGGCATCATACCTGCAAGTTTCCTACCATTGCAGAGTGGAGTAGGTAATATTGCCAATGCTGTATTAGGTGCACTAGGACGTGATAAGACAATTCCTGCTTTCGAAATGTATACCGAAGTATTGCAAGATGCTGTGGTAGACTTGATTCGTCAGGGACGCGTTAAGTTCGGAAGTACTTGTTCTTTGACAGTCACCAATGAATGTTTGCAAGGCATTTATGATGACATCGATTTCTTCCGGGATAAACTGGTAATGCGTCCGTCCGAAATTTCAAATAATCCGGAAATAATCCGCCGTCTCGGTGTTATCTCTATTAATACTGCCATCGAAGCAGACATTTACGGCAATGTAAACTCTACCCATATCAGTGGAACCAAGATGATGAACGGTATCGGTGGTTCGGGTGACTTCACCCGCAATGCTTATATTTCCATCTTTACTTGTCCATCCGTTGCCAAAGAAGGAAAAATCAGCGCCATCGTTCCTATGGTATCTCATGAAGACCACAGCGAGCACGACGTCAATATCATTATTACTGAACAAGGTGTTGCTGACCTCCGCGGAAAGAGTCCGGTGGAACGTTCGCATGCCATTATCGAAAACTGTGCCCACCCGGATTACAAGAATATCCTATGGGATTATGTAAAGATGGCTTCAAAGGGGCAGACCCCTCATTGCATTTCGGCTGCATTGGCAATGCACGATACATTGGCAAAGAAAGGTGATATGCGCCTGATTGACTGGGCAGAATACAAGTAATAACCATTTGCTTTTACAAAAAAGCAGTCCGAATAATTTTCAAACTACCCTAGGGTAATGAAACAATTACTATACAGTAATTGCCTATTTACTCTAGGGTAATTCAGCAATTATTATACAAACACGCGACTCTTCTACCTTTTAAAGTAAATGACATACCCGACCGACCTGTCTTTCTAAATATTATGACAGAATTTACAAACTATAAATACGGATTTGAACAGCTTTATAAAGCTAATTAGTTCGATTGTATTATTATGCATTCCAATTTATCAGTGATGCCGAAACTTGCAAAGACATTGTAAATGATGTATTCGAGAAAAACTTGGAATCTATATGAATCGCTCCAACAAGAAACAATCACTGCCTATCTCTATGCCAATGTGCGTAATAAAATGTATCGACCATCTGCGCCATTCACTGGTAAAAGAACAAATATGCCGACTTCTACAAAGCTGTAACGCAAGAAGAAGCCGACAATGACTTCAGCGAACGCGAAGAAAAGGATAGCCCGTATAGAGAAAGTGATAGAAGAGCTGACCGACCCCACCAAAACGATTTTGAAAGAATGCTATTACGAAAACAAGAAATATCAGGAAGTAGCCGATGAATTCGGCATAAGTACCAACGGAGTGAAAAAGCATATAATGAAGGCGCTCCGACTGATACGCGAAGAGTTCGGTATAAAAAAGAAGAGTAGGGAAGTACCCGAAAATGAAGTAAAACGTAACATACCATATAAGGAGTAACAAGTCCATGAAAGAAGATAAATATTTTGAGGAAAAGATAAGCCGAGCATTGGAAGCAATAAAACACCCCGAAAACTTTACCGATGAAGAGTTACGGAAAATTGCTGAATGATACAAAAGTGCTTGCAAGCTTGCCGTGACCTGTTGGACGGCAAAGAGGCATTGGCACGCCAAAATGCAACCGCTCCCGATATAGAAAAGGAGTGGAGCAAATTCTCCTCACAACACACCACGCAAAAGGACATACGACACAAAGGTGAGCTGAATTCGCCTGATGGTGCTCCGAAAGGAAAAACAAGAAACGTAGATACATTCGGGCGAAAGCTTTCTGTCCCTGCCGTAAAACGGATGCGCTTTTATTGGTTTAAGCATCGTTTTGATTGCTGCCTCCATTGCTTTATTATTTTGGCTGTATGCACCTGCACATTCTTACTATACTGTTTTCGAATCCCGGACAGTAGCCCAAGAAATCAGTATCCACACTCATGAAGGAAAGAATCTCCTGACGGTGCCCCGTGGCATGAATAACCAAAATAACCTTGACAGATGGTACCCGGATATGGCTGAATGCAGAAAGCCAATTAGAATATCCCGAAAACTTTGAAGGGCAGGAGAAGAGAGTGGTCCGCCTGAAAGGGGAGGCCTATTTTGAAGTGGCAAAAGACACCGCTCATCCTTTTATCGTAAAAACCGATTTACTGGAAACACAAGTCTTGGGAACTTCTTTCAATATACGGGTCTACTCGCCGGACAACGCCCATGTTACTCTATTGGAAGGCAGCATAAAAGTAAGCGATACGCATCACACGAAAGAATTGCTCATCAAACCGGGACAAAATGCCACATTGCAAAAAGGAGGAACCTTTTCCATTCATGAAGTACAAGCCAAAGAATACAGCACTTGGGCCGAAGGTCAGTTCTATTTCGACGATACCGAACTAATAGAAATCATGCGAGAATTGGGACGCTGGTATAACGTCAATATCATTTTTACCAGTAAAGAGGCTATGCACTACCGGATGCATTTCCAATCGGACAGAGGTGATTCACTTCCTCAAGTTCTCAATTTACTGAACAGTATGCAGAAAGTCAATGCCAAATTTGAGAATGATAAAGTAATTGTAGGTTTGTGAAAAGAACTACTTATTTACTCTGAATAAATTCTTGTTCAAGGTATATACAACTATTTTATCACTTTTCAACTGCTTACCTACTTTACTCAATCCTTTCAGTGAGGTATCCCAACGACTGTAGGATTTCAGCACAGGATGCAAAGTAGAAAGTACCATGGGAGAGAATAAGCCATTCTTTGTATAGAACAGCCCATCCCGATAAAACACGGCATGGATGATATGATTATAACCATTATAAAAGGCTAAGATACAGTTATCGGGAAAAGTAACATTTTTTATTTCCTTATAACGACACGGATAAGAAGCTGTGGAGGTTAAAAAGTAATCAAAAAAAGCATTCAATTCCTCTTCACGCCTATACGTAGTATTACGAGTAATCACCGGTTCGGTATAAATGCCATACGTTTGAAATAAAGCATCCAACGCATAAAAAATACAAGTTTGATTAGTTATTCTTCAGCATAGACACTGTCCAAAATTTTGTGTAAATGGAAACAGGATTCAGCAGTAAGTTTGTTCTTATATCTGAATTCTGTTTTCAAAAATAAGCATAAATTGATTCATAATCAAGCCCCAGTTATGAATCGGCTGTGTCCATTTCTTCTCAATCTCCATAAGTGAAAGATACACAGTCTTTTTGACTGCATCATCCGTAGGGAATGAAAGCTTTGATTTCGTGTACTTTCTGATTTTTCCGTTCAGGTTTTCAATAAGATTTGTAGTATAGATTATTTTTCTGATTTCCAGCGGAAACTGGAAGAAAACAGTCAGATCATCCCAGTTGTTTCTCCATGAAAGTATAGCATAAGGATACTTTCCTCCCCATTTCTTTTCCAGATTGTCAAGTTCTGCAGCAGCAACCTCTTTGTTGGGCGCATTATAGATATTCTTCATATCCGCCGTAAACTCTTTCTTATCCTTATAAACGACATATTTACAGGAGTTTCTGATCTGATGTACCACACAGATTTGAGTGGATGACTGAGGGAATACGGTGCGGATGGTATCCGTAAATCCATTCAGATTGTCGGTACAGGTAATCAGGATATCCTGCACTCCACGGGCTTTTAAATCGGTCAGAACGCCCATCCAGAAAGAAGAACTTTCCGATTTGCCGACCCACATGCCAAGAATCTCCTTCAAGCCGTTCTGTTTCAGCCCGACACAAAGATAAACGGTCTTGTTTATGATTTTGCCGTTATCCCGTACCTTGAAGACGATACCGTCCATCCAAACTATCAGGTAAACAGGATCAAGGGGGCGGTTCTGCCACTCCTGGGCCGCCTGATTAACTTTGTTGGTAATGATGGAAATGGCAGATGTAGAGAGCTCTATTTCATAAATCTCACGCATCTCTTCCTCTATGTCAGAAACGCTCATTCCTTTGGCATATAGGGAGATAACGAGCTTTTCTATAGAAAGTCCACGGCTTTCATGTTTGGGCACTGCTATCGGCTCAAACTGGCCGTTACGGTCACGTGGAATAGAAATGACAGACTCTCCATGTTCGGTCTGGATCTTCTTCGGATAGCTGCCGTTGCGTGAATTCCCACTGTTATTACCGGTCACAGAGTTCTTTTCATACCCCAAATGGGCATCCATTTCGCCTTCAAGCATTTTTTCCAATACTTGGGCATGCAACTGCTTCAGGAACTTGCTTACATCGGCTTCTGTTTTAAACCGGCTAAGGAACTCCTTGCTTAATACCTCATCGGGCACTACTTGATTCTTTTCTTTCATAATCTTCTTCATTTTGCAAATCTATAAAATAAAAATACGAGACTCAAACTTAAATCCCGTATTTCCCATTTACACAAAATATTTTATAGTGCCTATAAATCCCTGTAACCGTAATGGTTATGGGGATTTTTGTTTTAATACTCCACTTTCCCGTTATCTGCTTATGCTTTCCTATGGTTTTTCGTCTTATATCCTTTGTCAGAGACAAACCGTTCAATATTGCTTTGCCACGTGGGTGGTTAAGCCTAGTCACCTACGTGGTTAACATTAACCACCCACGTGGTTAGACTTAACCACGACCTGACGAAGTAGCTCCGTACTTAAATGACCTACTTAAACAACGAACGCATGAAGATAAAAGCATATACTTATTAGAACTTCATAGCTCCATTAACCGATTCCTCCCCCCAATTGCAAATCATCTATTAGTACATCAAACAAATTCTTGTTTAATACCAATACATTAATTATATTTGCAGCAACTTAGAGCAAAAAGAATCATGGAATGGCAGAACACAAAGCCACAGAAAGCTAAATTATCAAATAGATGTATGACCGGGCTTTAAAATGAATTACCCGGATGAGTTTCATTATGAAACTTATGAAATATGCTATGTTATTCCTAAACAATGTGCTTTATGGTATAAATAATGATATTTATTTTGTTGATACGCCAATCAGATTAAAAGAGTAATAGTTCTTATCCGATTTGCATGTTCTCAATCCCATCAGGGATTTCTCTTAACAGAACTGATATTAGTAGTTAATCTATAATACAGTTTTTATAATGTATAATAAAAGAATAAAACATTTGGAAAAGCGTTTCCATTCTTATACTTATTAAAAAAGATATTTGAGCTTTTAGCTCTTATTCTCACAGTCTGAAAACCGCCAATTTGAAGCACACGAGAATAAGCAGATGAAGTTTACGCTCTATGGGGCGTGAACTATTCATGCTTATTTGTGTGCAAGGTGCTTGGCGGTTCCTCAGACTGAAAATAGGTTATGAATGGTTCCGCCTTTTTTTTATTGCACTATGATACACATCGGAAAACTTATCGAAGAGGAACTTCACCGCCAAGAACGCTCCGTTACCTGGTTCGCCAATAAACTTTATTGCGACCGAACCAATACATATAAAATTTTCAAACGACAAAGTATAGACACCGAATTGCTTTTACGAATTTCTCAAGTCCTACACGTTAACTTTTTTGAATATTATTCGCGAGAATGCCAAAACCGTGAAAAACAATCAACACTTATGTAGTATTCTTGGCTACGGGAATAATAACTACTTCACACAAGAAAGACATACCTTTGCCCCGGAATCATAAATATAGAAATCATGGAAATTATTATCGGACTCATTATTGCTTTCATCCTATTAGCTTTTTTATATGGCATACTATGCCTTATCATTAAAAAATGGCCGGTGTTGATATGGATTGTCGGCATCGGAGGCGGAGTCATTCTTGCTATAATCACTTCCTGGTGGATAGGAGCAATCGGAGGTTTCATCCTAATTGGTTTCTTAGCTGCGGCAGAGGCATCGGGAGGTCATAAATGCGCCCATTGCGGAAGCTATGACACAGATGTTACCAAAAGAAGACGGTTTGAATATTGGCAATGCAACAAATGTCATGGGATAACATACGATTATATAACAAAGTAACCGCCTTCCGCAAATGAGGTTTACACAACTTCAATATTGAAGAAAAAAACAATATTATAAAAACATCATAGATACAGATATTATATATCGAACTATGACAGCTAACATCCTATAAGAACCATGCAAAAGAAAGTCTTCAGATACGAAAAAGAAAAAAGATGCACCTGCACACTTTACATGACGGAATCTTGCAATTTGAATTGTGTCTATTGCTATGAACACATCAAAGGCAAAGCTATTATACCACTAGAGATTGCTCAAGAAGCCATAAAGTCTACCTTCAAACGTGCTGTAAAAGAACAGATAAACTATGTTGAAATATTATTCCATGGCGGAGAACCATTTATGGCATTTCAACATATCAAAGTGATATGCGAATGGCTATGGCAACAAGCATGGCCTACTAAATACATTTGTTATGCAACCACTAACGGCACCCTTATACATGGAGAAATTAAAGACTGGCTCAACGAAAATAAAGAAAAATTCATTGTCGGATTAAGCTTGGACGGAACACGTGAAATGCATAATCGGAACCGTTCTAATTCTTACGATAAGATCGATATAAACTTCTTTAAAGACAATTGGCCTGACCAAGGTGTAAAAATGACTCCCTCTCCCGGCACCTTATCTTCATTGGCAAAAGGAATTATCTATATACATGAATTAGGATTCAAACGCAATAATTGTACTTTTGCCAGTGGTTGTAGAGTGGGACAAAGACGAATTTAGACAAAATGTAGATTACAAGAAAATATTACAAGAGCAATTAATGGAAATCGCCCTGTACTATTTGGATCATCCTGATATACAGCCGGTAGAAATGATAAACATGAAATTTATAGCCGTGGCAGCAGGTGTGAATAGCATGGTCGATAAATTATGTGGAGCAGGTACAATCATGCGATGCTGGACACCGGACGGTCAATGTCTCCCCTGCCATTTATTCTATGAAGTAAGTAAAGAAAAAGGAGAAAAGTTAGGGCACATAGATCTGTCTTCTCCTTGCCATCTATCAGATACACGATGCAAAAATTGCATTCTTGAGCCTATATGCCCAACTTGTTACGGTGGAAATTATATAACTTATGGTGATGTAACAAAACGTGATCCATACACGTGTGTAATTACTAAAATACGTGCCTTAGCCAGTTCGTGGATGATAGGTCAAATGTTAGAAAATCCTGAAAAGTTCCGAGCTTTAAGCGAGCTTAGCAATGAAGAGTTGGCGATGACTGCCAAAGGAGTGATATTAACGCAATCCTTCTTGGAAGAAACAGGATTTATGAAAGAACTTCAGAACGGTTAATTGTCCTTCCCTGAAATAGGACAAATCATTTAAATACTTAAATTATGAACTTTAAATTAGCTAATTTGTCGACCATTAATCAAAAATATGGCAAGACAATAGAACAAATGAAGGACGCAACTTGGGAAATATATGCCAATAGTTGCGGATGCTCAGGAGATTGCGGTTCCAACTGGATGCAGTCATAAAACAATGAGCGTGTCAAAAGTCAGACAATTTATCTTCAAGGCTATCAATAATAAGCTTAAATAATTATTATCCACCTTTTGACACAGCTCTATATACTTAATCAACTTTAATCTAAAAACAAATGAAAGAGCAAGCAGATCGGGCTAATGATTTCATTGACTTTATAGCCAAAAGTCCAACCAAGTATCACGCTATAAACAATATAAAATCAAAACTACTGAAACACAATTTCATTCCTTTGTCTTTCGACAATAAATGGGAATTGAGCCCAAGTGGAAAATATTTTATAGAGCAAGACAATTCAGCATTAATCGCCTTTTGTATGAGCCTCACGATTTTAAAGAACAATCTCTGTTCGAGGATGGGATACGATTAGTATGTGCTCATACAGATTCACCGACATTTAAGATAAAACCGGTGGCTCAAATGATAACCACACCGGGTCACTACATGCAATTAAATACTCAAGGGTATGCATGGCCTATCCTGTCAACTTGGTTTGACCGCCCTCTGTCATTAGCGGGAAGAGTTGCCTTAAAAAAGCAAGTCTCCTTTTAAAACCGACCATACGCCTAATCGACATACAAGACCCTATATTATTGATTCCTAATATAGCTTTTCACCTGACGAAAAGGGAAAACAGAAAGCGGCATATCCAAACAAAAAGAAATGTTGCCTATAATGGGAATGGCAAATAGAGAGACAAATGAAAATGAGCTATTCGAACTTATGGCCAAGAAACTGAATATTGATAAAGAGAATATCCTTGACTATGAATTATATCTTTATCCGGTAGACAAAGGACAACTAGTAGGAATAAATGCTGATTTCATAGTCACTCCTCGTCAAGATGACTGATAATGGTATATGCTGCTTCAGAAGCATTAATAAATTCCCCTGCAAATGATACAACAAAGATGATAGCTTTTTTTCGATGCCGAAGAAGAAACCAATTCGACACAAGGAGGAGCCGACACACCTTTCCTCAGAAATACGCTAACAAAAATAGTCAAAAGCATAGGAGGAGATGAAGAAAATCTGATAAGACTGATAAGCCGTTCATTTGCTGTATCATTAGATTCTTCTTTTGCAATGCATCCCAACTACATGGAATGCAGTGACCCGACATGTACTCCTATTATGAATAAAGGAGTAGTTATAAAATACGATGCAAATATGCATTATGCTACAACAGCTTTTTCTTCGGCTGTTTTTCAGGAGATATGCCATAAAAACAATATTCCCTATCAAAAAGCAGCCGCAAACTCTGACTTAAGAACAGGAGGAACAATAAGTGCCTTTATGCAAACGCAAGTAGAAATGAACTGCGTAGAAGTAGGGATTCCCACTTGGGCTGTGCATTCTGCATACGAAAGCTGTGGCACAAAAGATTTCTATAATTTTGATTCGCTCACTGATTTCTTTTTGGAATCAGATAAAAGAATAAGGTTAATTGTCCTTCCCTGAAATAGGACAAATCATTTAATTTTTTTGATTATGAATTTCAAATTGACTAACCTGTCAGCCATTAATCAAAAGTATGGCAAGACAATGGAACAGCTGAAAGGCTCGATTTGGGAAGTATGCGCAAACAGTTGCGGATGCTCAGGTGATTGCGGTTCTAACTGGATGCGCAGTTAAACGGTTCCAGCACCAAGCTAATTAAAGGGGATGTCAAAACCAAAATGGTCGTATCACATCATTAATGTTTAGACACCCCCTTAATAAAGTAATCTTTTATAAGTGATTAATAATATGGAAACCGATATACCAATCGGAGCAATTCCCCCCCATTCCACTCTCCATAAAAAACAGGAAATCTTCCGGGCCAATTAATATGATTTCCCAAATAAATTCTTTATATTTGCAATAATCCTATGGCGATAACCTTAAAACAATATAATCATGAAAAAGATTCTATTACTATTGGTTTTATGCCTCAATATAAGTATTGTTCTCGGGCAGGAGTACAAGGCATGGGAGAAGCATGATATAGAAGGTATTTATATCATGGCAAAATCTAAAGACGAAGCAAAGAATTATAATAATGTGCTCAGAGAAGGAGCCGATTATTATATTCCCACCGAACAAGAAGAC
>ENA-OQAJ01000613-OQAJ01000613.1-human-gut-metagenome-genome-assembly--contig:-NODE-613-length-11065-cov-2.275736_pt1 | contig 11065 bp, 18 predicted proteins | sample MGYA00242736_ERZ504529 | MGnify/ENA primary metagenome ERZ504529 (study PRJEB26092, sample SAMD00036275) | human gut metagenome | host: Homo sapiens | study: EMG produced TPA metagenomics assembly of...
AGAATAAAGTAAAAGGAGGCTCTTCCTTTTTCTTCTGCTTTTTTCAGAATATCTTCCACTGTGGAATAGTCGTAAGCCGCAACCTGCGCGATCACACCCTGGTGGGCACCGGTCTCGCTCATGGAATCCAGACGTTCCTTCGGAACAAATTTCACGATGGTATCATGTTTTCTGGCTTCTCTTGCGATAGTACGAACCGGTCCGTCCTGACAGCCATCCAGAATAAACAATTTATCAACACATTTGCCGGAACGAAATGCCTCAAGTACTGCATTTCTTCCTTCTATCATTTCAGTCAATTTAAATTTCCTCCTTCTCAAGTCCTGCGTGGACCAGTTCCAGTATCCTTGAAAAATCCTCTTTCAGATAAAGATATCCCATCAGTGCCTCAAAGCCTGTAGCACGCCGGTAATCCGCCATAGTCGCATGTTTTGGCCATGGTAGCGGATGGCATTTCTTCCTCTCCGGTATACACTTTTTTCCTCTTCTGTCAGAAGCGGTTCAAGAATTTCCATCATGCCAGACTGCGCAGACGCTTTTACAAGGCTACTGGCCTTTTTGTGGAGACGGTTTACCGGGCAGTTTGCCTTTTTCACAAGGATGGTACGGATCACCAGTTCATAAACACCATCCCCGATATAGGCCAGTGTCAGAGGTGAATAGGTCCGAAGATCTGCGTCTTTCAGATCAAACAGCTCTTTAAGCTCCCTTAAGCTCTCTGCCATTTCACACCTTCTCTTGTATCTTTCAAAATGATACCTTTTTTCAGAAGCTCGTCACGGATCTCATCTGCTCTCTTGAAATCTTTAGCCTTTCTTGCAGCCTGACGCTCCTGGATCAGATCCTCGATCTCTTTATCAAGGATTTCCTCTTTCTTCTCGATCTTCAGTCCCAGCACATCACTGAGTTTGAAAAGTTCCTCATAAAGACCTGCCGCAAATTCTTTTGAGCTGTTTTTCGTTTACATTCGTGTTGGCAAATTTAACAAGCTCAAAGATGGCAGCAAGTGCATCTGCAGTGTTGAAATCATCATCCATGGCAGCTTCAAATTTGGTAACAAAGCCTTCTGCCTCTTTGAGAAGTGCAAGTTCTTCCTCTGTGATATTCTCCACTGCCGCATTGTCCTTACGGTCGCTGAGCTTGCCTGCTGCTTCCAGGATACGCTCCAGAGAATTCTTGGCTGCTTCCATCAGATCCGCACTGAAATTCAGCGGGCTTCTGTAATGCGCGTTCAGCATAAAGAAACGAAGGACCTGAAGATCATACTGCTCACCGATCTGACGTACAGTACGGAAGTTTCCAAGAGATTTGGACATCTTGCGGTTGTCGATGTTGAGGAAACCGTTATGCATCCAGTATCTTGCAAAAATCTTACCATTGCAGCACTCGCTCTGTGCGATCTCATTCTCGTGATGCGGGAAGATCAGATCCTCTCCGCCTGCATGGATATCAATCTCTTCTCCAAGATATTTTTTGGACATGACAGAGCACTCGATATGCCAGCCAGGCGTCCGTCACACCACGGTGACGGCCAGGACGGCTCGCCCTCTTTTTCGGTTTCCAGAGTACGAAGTCCAGCGGATCTTCTTTCTGGTCCTCACCGGATACCTTCAGAGAACGGAAACCGGACTGGAGATCATCCAGATTCTTATGAGAAAGCTTGCCGTACTCTTTGAATTTCTTTACACGGAAATATACGGTTCCGTCGGCTGCCGGATACGCGTATCCCTTGTCAATAAGGGTCTGGATCATGTCGATCATGCCCTGGATCTCCTGTGTTGCCTGAGGTGCGGTTGTGGCAGGTTTTACATTCATGTCTGCCATATCTTTCTTGCACTCTTTGATATAGCGGGTGGAAATTTCCTCTGCGGAAACACCCTCTTCAATGGCTTTTTTGATAATTTTGTCATCCACATCTGTGAAGTTGGATACATAGTTAACCTCGTATCCTTTATATTCCATGTATCTTCGTACCGTATCAAAAATGATCATGGGGCGGGCATTTCCGATATGGATCAGATTGTAAACCGTAGGTCCGCAGACATACATTTTTACCTTGCCCTCTTCCAGAGGTACGAACTCCTCTTTTCTTCTTGTGAGTGTGTTAAAAATCTTCATGTTACTCTTCCTCCAATTTCCCGATTCTATACAGGGAGCAGATCGCCTGAGAAGAAATTCCCTCTCCCTGTCCTGTAAAACCAAGGCCCTCTTCTGTAGTTGCCTTGATATTCAGCTGTGATATTTCAATTCCAAGTGCTTTCGCAATGTTTTCTCTCATCTCTGGAATATGTGGTGCCATCTTTGGTTTCTGGGCAATGATCGTAGCATCAATATTCCCCACCGCATAGCCGTTTTCTTTCAGAAGTCCGGCAACATGTACCAGAAGTTTTACACTGGAAATTCCCTTATATGCAGGGTCTGTGTCCGGAAAATGTTTTCCGATGTCTCCAAGAGCCGCAGCTCCCAGAAGTGCATCCATGATCGCATGGATCAGCACATCCGCATCGGAATGACCAAGAAGGCCTTTTTCCCAGGGAATGTTTACTCCTCCAAGGATCAGATCTCTGCCTTCTGTCAGTTTATGTACATCATATCCCATTCCTACTCTTATCAAACCATTCCTCACTGCCTTTCCTGAAATTTATGCCAAGTCAACAGAACTTATTGTGATCTTTTTCTGATCAGTATGTGAGCATCTTCCGAAGCCTTAAAAGACTCAGCCTTCTTCTTGTATACGGTGCAAGGCGAAGACTCTCTTCGATCACCTCTCCCGGCAGTCCGATATCCCGGACTCTGCTTACACAACCAGCTGTATTCATCATTTCCTGCATATCTGTAACCGCCGGAAGTGCATCAATGATCTTAAGAATTCCGGGAAGCGTATCGGAAAGTTCTTTCGTGCTCACATCATCCAGAAGTTCCGGCGTATTTTCTTTTTCGATTGCTCCAAGAATTCCTTTTTTTCCAAAAGTACTCTGGAGAAGTTCCCGGTCTTCCTCTGTACAGGTATGCACTTTGCAGTTTCCTTTTCGGATGGCATCCGCAATTTTCTTGTACTCCAGAAGTACCAGCATGGTTCCTGCAGAAACTTTTTCACCGTGCAGCGCATCCAGATGCCCGTTCACAACTTCCATATCCCAGAGATGTACCAGATGATGTTCTGCTCCGGATGCAGGTCTGGAATTTCCGGTCATCTGCATGGCAAGCCCTGACAGCACCAGGGCATACATCAGTTTCTCACATGCTTCTTCTTCGCCAGCCGCAATCTCCTTCAGATTATCCTTCACAGTCCTGACAGCTTTTGTTTCCAGATTTACCACCTCTGCACAGTAATATTCTTTCGAAAGAATGCTGGCTATTTTCCAGTCTGCCAGAGCAATATATTTTCCCAGAATATCCGACACACCTGCAGCGGTAAGTCTCTTCGGTGCTTTTGCAAAAATATCCGTATCCGCAAAAACAAAAAGCGGCGCAGATGCTGCTACTGCCTTTTTCACACCGTTCCATGTCATATCTGCTACTGTAGAAGTAAATCCGTCTGAACTGGCTGCGGTGGGCACAGAGACAAAAGGAATCCGGTACTGATGGGCCACAAACCGGCTGAGATCATGGATCGTACCTGCGCCTACCGCAAGAACAAGATCAATGTCCTCTTCCATATAATTCTCCACAATTTCCACGGCCCGTTCATCTGCCTCAAGATCTTCGGCATCCAGGATCAGCACCTGGCACCGGTCGTAGATATCTTCCATCAGTTCCTCTGTTGCCTTGTAACTGTTTGTGTCACAGATCAGAAGCGGGGAAATGTATTCTCTCAGATCTCCGTCTGACATTTCTTCTTCCAGTTTCCCGATAGCTCCTGATTCAATTACAATTTCCTTAACGTCTATGTGGTGCTCCCTCCCGCAGCTGCAAGGTCGGGCAAAATCGTCCGCATCGACTCGCATGTATTTATATCCTCCTGACTTATCTTGATAATTCACAGCGTACGTCTCAATCCGCTGAATGATACAATATTACAGTTTGGTATTATACAGGATTTCTTTTTAAAAATCAATCACAGCAAAAAATCCCCTGCCGGAAGATCATCTCTTCCTGACAGGGGATTTACTGCTCGTTTTATATTATACTGCCGCGATTACTTCTACCTCACAGAGTACATTCTTCGGAAGTGTCTTAACTGCGACACAGGAACGTGCCGGTTTGTTTACGAAATATTTTGCGTATACTTCGTTAAATGCGGCAAAATCGTTCATGTCTGCAAGAAAGCATACAGTTTTGACTGCTTTCTCATAGCTGGAACCTGCTGTCTCAAGAACTGCACCAAGATTCTTCATTACGCGGTCTGCCTGCTCCTCGATGGTTGTTCCCACAACTTCTCCGGTTGCCGGGTCAACCGGGATCTGACCGGATGTGTAAAGAGTATCTCCATGGATGATTGCCTGGGAATACGGTCCGATGGCTGCCGGTGCCTTGTCTGTATGTACTGTCTTCATAATAAAAATCTCCTTTCGTGAGCTCGTGAAATCCTCCTGTTTTGTATGAAACATTCAGATACCGCTCGGCCGATTTTCATTTTAGCTCACAAATCAATCCTGGTCAAGCCGCATATTCAGATAATTGTAAACAATCCCTGAAATATCACGAATGTGCGAAACTGCATCCCCGGATTTACAGTTCTCAGACATTACGCAGAGAATATAGGTTGTCTTCTCCCCATATACAATGGCAATGTCGTGCTGGTCTGTATCCGTCTCCCCGGTCTTGTTTGCGATTTCCACAGAGGCGGAAATACCACTGGGGATCTTGGTTGTCACCTGCTGATTCAGAAGGAGATTCAGCATTGCTTCCGAAGCTTCCTTTGATACACATTCCCCTTTATAAATCCGGGAAAGAAGCTCTCCACAGTCCTTTACAGAAGTGGTATTTCTCCCTCCCAGCCCCGCATCTTTGGATGCGGAAGGACTCAAGGTATGCTGTACCGATGTATCCGCAAACTGACTTTCCGCAAGGAAAGCATTCACTGCCTCTGCCCCGTCTTTAAAAACACCGGATGTCGTCTGCAGGCGTACCAGCTCATTAAAAGATTCATTATCACTGACTGTGATCATATTCCAGAGAAGATCATTAACTTTTGTCGAGACTGCCGGATCAGAAACATCTTTTTTCATTTTTGCGGCTTCGCTCTGAAGAACAGTATCCATATTGGCATATGTCTGTGCCATAACAACGCCTTGATCAGGCTGGCCGAATATAAGGGCTGGCTGTTCAGCTGAAATTCCTTATCATTGGTAAGATCTTTTACATATACACTCCAGATACCGTCATAGGAACCGAAAAGTTCCGTAAGCCTGGTTTCCAGGCCCTCCATACCCAGGTCCTTTGTTTCTACCTTCCTGTTCCATCAACAGGAAAGCCTTCCGGTGTGGTACCTTCTTCCTGCACCAGACTCCGTTTTCTCCGCCAAAATAATAATAGCCATCAAACATCTGTCCTGCCGCATTCATTTCCAGATAATGTATTCCGGGATCTGTGACCATCTTTCCATACTGATCAAAATAATACAAACCATTATAGGTAGTCTTATCCACCACCAGATTGTCCATATACCGCACCTGCGGCGAAGCACTGAGTTTTCCCAGATTATTCACCATATAACAGCCATCAAAAGAAACTTCCGCCCCGCTCCCGTCCTCTGTGGGGGCAGTCAGATTTCTGATCTGCACCATATGCGGATTTCCTGCTGCAAATTTACCGTTTTCATCATGATAATAATATCCGTCAAATACCGTACCATCAATCACAAAATGATCAAAATAATGCACTGCCGGTGCATTTTCTCTGGTTCCGTCTTCATTCAGGCAGTAAAAACCACTGCTTTTTAAAATGTATTTCCCACTTCCATCGGGAATCGGAAGTATCTGGGACTCCTCCGTAACAGACCCAAGGCTGCCCTGTGCCGTCTGCTGCGGCGCCGCCGCTGATGCCGGCTGAGTAAGCATTACCGTGCTGAAACACACTGCCAGTATTTTTAATATTTTTTTCTGTCTCATATACTTCTTTCACTTTTCTTATCTTTGGATTTAACAGTTACTGATTTTATCCGGGTCTCATATCTTCCTGTCTGCAATGTGGATAAATTCTCTATCAGTATACCGGATTTCTTACGTCTGTCAAGTAAACGACCGCCAGAACCTGCTTACTGCTTCTTCTACAGTATTCAGTCTGCAGCTGCTCCGGTCTTTCCATTCCCTCGGAAAAATTTCTCCGTAATCCCGTCCCAGAAAACGGTCATCCAAAAGCAGGATCACACCTCTGTCCTCTTTGGTCCGGATCACACGTCCGGCGGCCTGAAGAACCTTATTCATACCAGGATAACGATAGGCATAATCAAAACCGCTCTGTTTCTTTCGGTCATAATATTCTTTCAGGATCTCCCGCTCACTGCCGATCTGCGGAAGTCCGGTTCCCACTATGATCGCTCCGATCAGACTTTCACCTGTAAGATCAACCCCCTCGGAAAAAATTCCTCCAAGTACGCAGAAACCTACCAGTGTTCCTTCCCTGCTCTGAAATTCTTCCAGAAATTCCTCCCGTTCCCGTTCGGTCATATCAGAATTCTGCCGGATACAGCGCACCCAGTCTACCGAAAATTCCTCCTCATAAACCTGATATACATCTTCCATCAGACGATAGGAAGGAAAAAACACCATATAATTCCCCTGGCGCTGCCATACACACCTGGAAATATATTCCGCAATCTTACGGTACTCTGTATGGTTTCTTCTTGTATACCGGCTGCTTACATCGCTTCCAATGAGAATTCTCCTGTTTTTTGCCGAAAACGGGGACTGCACATAAATTCCATAAGCATCTGTTTCTGTTGTAAGAAGTTCCCGGTAATACAACATCGGAAAAAGTGTTGCGGAAAAAAATACCGCACTTCTTCCCTTTTTCAGGTATTCACTTAAGTTTGCAGCCGGATTCACGCAGAACAGGCGCAGCCGGAAATCATTTTCCCCAAAGCATTCCGTATAGACCACATAGTTCTCATCCACCAGTTCTGATACATTCAGAAAATCACGCACAACAAAATAAAATTCCAGGATCTCCTTTCGAAGCTCCTCTTCCAGATTTTTTTCTTCCAGAATTTCTTCCAGCTCACCGGAAATGGTAAGAAGCGTAACCGGCAGTACACCTGGGTTGGAAAGCACCTGATACGGATTTTGGGATGCCTTAAGATCCTCTTCCAGTTCCAGCATCTGCCTGCTGGCTTTATCCAGTGCCCTGGCGAGTTTTGGAAAATGTTTCCGGATTTTTTTCCGCAATGTAAAAAGTGTCTGTCTGGATATCTCCGCACTGTACATTTCTCTTCCGCGTTCTACCAGATTATGCGCTTCATCAATGAGAAAATATAATCTCCGGAAATATTTTCCCCGAAAAGCGTTTCAGATGGACATTGGGATCAAAGGCGTAATTATAGTCACAGATCACCCCGTCTACCCAGACGGAAAGATCCAGGCACATCTCAAAAGGACATACCTGCCATTTTTCTGCATGAGCACGGATCACTTCTCTGGAATATACCTCTTCGGTTGTCCAAAGTTCATAGACTGCATCGTTCACCCGTCAAAATGTCCTTTCGCATAGGGGCATTTCTCCGGTGTACATTCCGGTGAATCTAGGAAACAAAGCTTTTCTTTTGCGGTAATGGCTGTGACCTTAAATTTCAGTCCATTTTCACGCAAAGTATGGAACGCTTCCCAGGCAACTGTTCCTGTAATGGTTTTTGCGGTAAGGTAAAAAAGTGTTTCGCCCTTCCCCTCTCCGATGGCACGTACAGATGGAAAATTGCAGACATGGTTTTTCCCACTCCGGTAGGTGCCTGGACAAACAGCGTTTTCTTACTGGAAACCGTATGATATACACCACTGACGATCTCTCTCTGCCCTTCTCTGTAAGGAAACGGAAACTGCAGATCTTTCATGGATGCATTCCGTTCTTTTTTTCCAGGAAAGCGAACAGGAAATCCATTTATGGTAATCATCCAGAAGTTTCTGGTACCAGTTTTTAAGTTCCTCCATGGAAAAAATTCTCGAACCTCTGGTGTCTTCTGTATCCAGATGGGAATAGGTCATCTGGATCCCAATTTGGGAAAGGCCTTCTTTTTCTCCGTAAATCCACCCGTAACACATTGCCTGTGCGCGGTGGACAGGTACCGGTACCTCCATTGCCTGAAGATTTCCATAGGTGCCTTTGATCTCATCAATCCAGAACTCCCCGTCCTCAGTAAAAATTCCATCTGCGCGGCCTTCTACCTGGATGATTACATCTTCATATTCACTTTCTCTTTTCAGGGAAACTTCTGCCTGATAATTGCCCTTCATACTTCGCTGGATCTTCCGGTGAAGTCTTCCACCTTTTAGCATGGCTTCTTTATCTCCGGATGATCCACGGCTGTTATCCAGATCTCCGCTTCTCAGTATAAATTCCACCAGGTTTCTGACAGAAATTCGCACTTTTGGTTTTCCATAATTTACTCCTGCAGCTGTCAGAGTTCTTCACCCTGCAGCTGTCCTTTTCTGCAATGCTGTATTTCAAGATTATACCACAAAAACACATACAAAATCTCTCTGCAATCAAAAAAGACGCATGTTCTGCTTTACTTTTCATGAACTGCGCCTTTTTATTACCTTTTTTCTTTATTCATATTTCTCAGCCTACCGCATATTTGGAAAGAACCTGGTTAAAATTTTTCATCCTCTCCGTAACACTTTACTGTCAGGGTTTTTGTCAGATCCAGACTCAGAAGTCCAAGGATTGACTTTGCGTCGATGATAATGCGGTTGTAAAATACATCAATATCAAAATTGCATCTGCTGGCTGCACTGACAAACTCCTGTGCGCTTTTTTCATCCAGTTTGATCTGTTTCTCCATTGCTGACCGCCTGCCTTTCTGAAGTTTTTGTATATGTCTGTTTTACACAAAAGTTAAGTTTTTGTCAATACTGTTTATTTCCTGTCAGGTGTTTTTCGACACAATGTATAATATCTTTGCTTTTTCTTTGGAAATTTTTGTCAGATTTATTTGGATTTTTTTTGGATAAACAGGTCAGATTAACAGAAAAATCCGCCACAGGACTGTATGTTACATGTCCTGTGGCGGATACTGCTTCCGGAGTCAAGCGGATATTCGGATTTTGTTCAGATCCGTGTCAGAACAAAAATATCATAGATCGCTCTGACAGCTTTTTCGAAATCACGGTTCTCACGCCGATGATGATATTCAGCTCACTGGAACCCTGATCGATCATTTTTTACGTTTACATTTGCGTGAGCAAGAGCAGAGAAGATTCTTCCTGCAGTACCTCTCTGGGATTTTCATTCCACGGCCTCAACTGCGATCAGCGCGAGGTCAGATTCCATCTCCACAAAGTCAGGCTGTACCAGACGGTGGATGCCTGCGATAACCTGCTGCTCTTTCTCCTCAAATTCATCCTGGTGAACATATACAGTCATGGTATCAATTCCGGACGGTACATGCTCAAAGCTGATTCCCTGATCCTCAAATACCTGGAGAACCTTACGGCCAAAACCGATCTCACTGTTCATCATGGATTTCTCAATGTTAATAGAACAGAAACCTTTCTTTCCGGCAATACCGGTAATGGTAAATTTCGGTTTTTTGCAGGTGCTCTCCACGATCAGTGTACCCTTATCCTCCGGGCTGTTTGTGTTACGGATGTTGATCGGAATTCCCTCTTTACGAACCGGGAAGATCGCATCCTCATGAAGAACAGTTGCACCCATATAAGAAAGCTCACGAAGCTCTCTGTATGTAATTGCCTCGATCGGTTCCGGATTGTGAACGATACGCGGATCTGTTACAAGGAAACCGGAAACATCGGTCCAGTTCTCATAAATATCTGCATGGATGGCTTTTGCAACCAGGGATCCGGTTACATCAGAACCACCTCTGGAAATGTCTTCACCGTGCCATCGCACATGCTCCGTAGAATCCCGGGATAACCGCATGCTGGGATTTGCTGAGCTTCTTGGAAAGGAGTTTATTTGTCTCCTCCGCTTCCAGATTACCGTCTTTATCAAAACGGATCACTGAAGCCGCATCCACGAAATCGTATCCAAGGTATGCAGCCATGATCTTACCATTGAGGAACTCTCCTCTGGACGCCGCATACTGAATTCCCGCCTGTGCACGGAAATCCTCATCGATCTTCTTGAACTCGTCTTCAAGAGAAAGGCTCAGCCCAAGACCTTTGATGATCTCGTAATATCTCTCTTTGATGGCATTAAGTTTCTCAGTGATATCCTCACCTTTGGATGCTGCGTCATAGCATCCGTAAAGCATATCCGTTACTTTGATATCTTCGTCAAATCTCTTTCCGGGAGCTGACGGAACTACATAACGGCGGCTCTCATCGCTGCGGATGATATCGCCCACTTTCTGAAACTGCTCCGCATTTGCAAGAGAACTTCCACCGAATTTTACAACTTTTTTCATGATAACACCTCTCACCTGTAATTTCGACTTCCAGCGCTGCATATTCACGATTCACTGCAACGCTTTACCACAGAAACCTACGGCTATTTTATTGAATAATTCATGATTTTGCAAGTCTTTCCGTTACATTTCCGCAAAAAAGTCAAATTATACAAGAGAAAAGTATCTCCTGACCTGTTTCTTATGCACAGTACTGTTTCAGAATATTCTCAAGAGCTGCAGCGCTGCTTGTGTGACAGCGGCATACAGGGATGGATTTTTTCTTTGCTTCTTCTACTGCACAGTTTACCATTTTGTGGGAAACGGTACTTGTAAACAGAATCATCAGATCCGGCACACCGATCTTTTTCTTCATGGCTCCTTTTTCTTTTGCAAAACTTTTGCCTTACATCCGAATCCCTTACAGATATCCTCATACTGACATACCATTCTTTCATTACCGCCTACGATTACAACGCTCATAATTCACTCTCCTTTGATCTCTGAACTTTTTTTTATATAACTGTTACTGGTTATCTTAACTAACTACTTGGTTTAAAATAT
>ENA-OQAJ01000614-OQAJ01000614.1-human-gut-metagenome-genome-assembly--contig:-NODE-614-length-11062-cov-7.363237_pt1 | contig 11062 bp, 9 predicted proteins | sample MGYA00242736_ERZ504529 | MGnify/ENA primary metagenome ERZ504529 (study PRJEB26092, sample SAMD00036275) | human gut metagenome | host: Homo sapiens | study: EMG produced TPA metagenomics assembly of...
TTTTGCCCCCGAAGCACGATGCGGGTACCGCAACCCGACATTATCGAGCATTTTGGCAACGCAGATGCCGTGCCGCAGCTGCCGGAGCGGTGCTTAAGCCGCAAGGCGGGAATTGTGCGGTGTTGCCATAACGCCAAAAAAGGGAACGCACCTGATTCACAGGGCACGTTCCCTTTTTATTTCTTAACTTATCCCTTTATGCGTTTCACAGCGGTGCCAAGTCAAACCGGTACAGAGTGGTTGCGCTGTAGGGGCGGTCGGCAGGACGGTGGTATCCGGGAAATCGGGATGGTTGGGGGCATCAGGGAAATCCTGGGTTTCCAGGCAGACGGCGGAATACTGGCCGTAAGATGCGCCATCCTTGCAGGCGGTGGCGGACTTGAGGAAGTTGGAAGTATACAGCTGCACGCCGGGCTGGGTGGTCAGGGTCTCCATGCGGATGCCCGTTTCGGGGCCGGTCAGCCATGCGGTGTGGCGCAGACCGCTGTCCGCAATAACATAGCAGTGGTCATAGCCGCCGCACTGCTTCAGGGCCGGGTAATCGGCGTTGATATCGCGGCCAATGGTCTTTTCCTCGGTAAAGTCCATCGGGGTGCCTGCCACAGCGATCTTGCGCCCGGTGGGGATGGAACCGGCATCCGTTTCCAGATAGGCCGGTGCATCCAGAGACAGACGGTGCCCCAGCACGCTGCCGGAAGCATGGCCGTTCAGGTTAAAGTAGCTGTGGTTGGTAATGTTTGCCACAGTGGGGGCATCGGTAGTCAGGGTGTACTGAATCATCAGGCCGGCGCCTGCCAGGCTGTAGCGCACTTCCAGCTCGGCGTTGCCGGGGAAGCCGTCGGTGCCGTCGGGGCTGGCTGCGGTCAGAACCAGGGTATCGTCCCCCTCAAAGCCCATGTCAAACACGGTCTTATCAAAGCCGTGCAGGCCGCTGTGCAGGCAGTTTTTGCCCTCGTTCGGGGTAACATGGTATTCTTCCTCATACAGGGTGAATTTGGAGCCGCCAATGCGGTTGGCGTAGCGGCCCACCACAGCGCCCAGAAAACAGGTGTTCAGCTCATAATCCTGCACGGTGGGGTAGCCCAGCACAACATCCACCTTGTTGCCCTTGCGGTCCGGCACAAGCAGCTGCTGGATGGTAGCGCCATAGCTTAAAATATGAACTTCGATGGTATCGTTCGCCAGAATACCGACCTTGACCGGCTGGCCTGCGGTGGTTTTTCCGAAATCTTTGATTTGAATGCTCATTCTGTGGTTCCTCCTTCAGAATTTTCGCCGTCCTGCTGTGCAGCAAGGTCATAGCGGACGCTTTTGCCCACGCGCCGGTGCCATAGTTCAGCATCCGGTTCACCCGGCTGACCGTTGCGCTGGAAGCGCCCGTCAGCTGGCGGATTTCGCTGTACACCTTGCCTTGCAGCAGGCACCCTGCTACATCATAGCGCTGTTCCATGGTGCGGAGCTCCGTTACAGCGCAGAGATCCTCAAAAAATCGAATACAATCGTCCAGATTATCCAGCCGCAGGATGGCTTCATACAAAGCAGTGCTGCGGGGCTGCCCGTTGGGGGTGGTTCCAGCGCGCATAGGCGCCTCCTTATATATTGCATCATCGTGCATATTTGCCCTGCCAAAACAACCAAAATGTGGCAAGCTATCACTTATCAATTTTAGCAACTGCACCAACACAAGTCAAGGCTTTAATGCGCTGAATTCTATATTTAATTTTTATGAGGTCTGCCAGTTCCGCCCCGCCGGGCCAAAAGTTTTTCTTGCGCTCCGGCAGGCCCCGCGGTATGATAAAGACATTGAGCACCGGCGCGTGTCCGCCGCCCAATGGTTTTAGGAATCTTTTTTAATCACCACGGCCCGCCGCCCCAGCTGGCGGTAAATTTTCATGAACTGGACACGCGGTACCACACGGTTAAAATCCAGCGGGTCTGCCACCACAAAGTTCTGGTCATCCATGCCGCACAGCACCATGCAGTGCAGGGTGTGCAGCACCTCGTGCCGCCGCCCACCGGGCAGGTCGTATTCACCGCAGGGGTCGTGCTGGATATCGCCAAAGTGCAGCGTTGCCCAAAAGATGACCGGGTTCCCGGCCTGCAGCTGGGATGCCAGTTCGGCTTCCTCGGCACCGGTCAGATCATAAGCGCGGCAGCTGCTGCCCTGCACAGCCAGGTAGCGTTCGCCGCCTGCACAATCGGCCCCGCAAAGCAGTAATAGCCGGTTTCGGGGCTGCCATCGTCCAGGTGAGGATTGCCCATATAAACCTCGTCGGGGTCTGCGCCGTACCACTGGGCGCTGCGCGGCAGATAATAGTCGGCCAGTTCGCACTTATCCGGGGCAAAGCCCAGGTAGTGCAGCACTTCGCAGCAGCTGGTAATTTCGCAGCCGTTGGGCAGCTCCGGGTTTTGCAGGATCTGGGGAACTGGCAGCAGGATGGATGCCATAAAAACGCCTCGCAATCATACGATTATTTCCGTTTTGATTGTACCAGATTTCACCGGGAAAGGAAAGCCGCAGTATCCGCTCAGTCTGTTATAATTTATAGATAAATACAAAATGTATACCATGGAGGGGATTTTATGAAAGTATGGGATATGCACTGTGATACCCTGGCCGAGCTGCGCTATGCCCAGCAGGCAGGCAAGCCCAAGAGCTTTTTGCACAATGATTTAATGATAGATCTGGAACGCATGAAACAGGGCGACTATCTGCTGCAGTGTATGGCTTGCTTTGTTCACCTGGAACCGGAACGGGAAAAAAGCCCCCTGTTGGCCTGCCTGGAAGAAATCGACATTTTCTACCGCCTGCTGGAACAGTATCCCGATGACCTGATGCAGGTGCGCACTGCGGCGGACATCCAGACGCTACTCACCTCCGGCAAGCGCGGCATGATGCTGACCGTTGAAGAAGGTGGTGCCTGCCTGGACAGCCTGGGTGCGTTGCGGGATCTGTACCGCCTTGGCGTGCGGATGATGACCCTGACCTGGAACTTCAAGAACGGCTTGGCCGAGCCCAACATTGTACCCGGCACCGATGACATGTGGCCCCGCCCGGCCAACACCACCGGAGGCCTGACCGAAAAAGGCTTAGAATTTGTGGAGGAGATGCAGCGCCTGCATATGCTGGTGGATGTTTCTCACCTATCGGACGCCGGTATCTGGGATATTCTGCGGGTGGCAAAGCGGCCTTTTGTTGCCAGCCATTCCAACGCGCGCGCCTGCTGCCCCCATGTGCGCAACCTGACGGACGAGATGCTGACCGCCATGGGCGAAAAGGGCTGCCTGATTGGCCTGAACTACTGCGCTTCCTTCCTGGATACAAACCCCGACCGCAGCCAGGTCAGGAGCCGCATCACCGATATGGCCCGCCACGCCCGCTATATTATGGATAAGGCCGGTGAGGACTGCCTGGCCTTGGGCAGCGATTTTGACGGCATTGACGGCGACCTGGAAATTGCCGGTGCGCAGGACATGCCCAAGCTGGCCGAGGGGCTGAAAAAAGAGGGTATCCCCGAGCGTGTGGTGGAAAAGATTTTTTACGGCAACGCCGTGCGCTTTTTCAGCGAGAACCTGTAACGCTACCAAAATAAAAGGAGAACCATTATGCCGCATCCTGAATTGACTTTGGAACGCCGCATTGATGCAGAGCTGTGCGGGCTGGACGCCAAAATGTGCGTATACGCAGATGACCTGCATGGCCATGTGGTGGAGCGTGGGGCTGATGATGAATTTGAATCGGCATCCACGATCAAGATTTATATTCTGGGCTGTTTGTACGCCCAGGCGGAAGCCGGCAAAGCCAGCCTGGATGCCGAACTGACCTATGAAGCCCGGCATTTTGTGGACGGCTCCGGCCTGATCCGGTCCTTAGGCGAAGGTGCCAGGCTGCGCGCCCGCGATGTTGCCACCCTGATGATCGTTGTCAGCGACAACATTGCCACCAACATGCTGATCGACTATCTGGGGTTGGATACCATCAATGCGTTTATCCGCAGCATTGGCTGCACCCACACCAAGCTGCACCGCAGCCTGCGCAGAGATAACTGGAGCGAAAAGCTGGGTACCATTACCCCGCGGGATATGGGCCGCTTTTTTGCCCTGTTGGCAAAGGGCGAGCTGGTCAGCCCCCAGGCCAGCGATGCCATGCGCAATGTGTTCCGCCAGCAGCACTACAACACCATGCTGGCGGGCAGCATCCCCCCGTATTACACCGACCCCGAAGAATCCCACGCGGATCCGGATCTGATCTATGTAGCCAGCAAAAGCGGCTCCATGGATGCCTGCCGCAATGACGGCGGCCTGATCCACACGCCTTACGGGGATTATGTTCTGGTAATGATGTGCACCGACTTTGCCAACAAGCTGGAAGTAAACGACCACCCCAGCGTGATTTACGGCAACCGTGTCAGCCGCATGCTGTTTGACCAGTACCTGGCGCTGGAGGGTAGCTTTGTAAAGTAAGTGGAGGGCGTATTCGAAAACGATTTTGACGTTCTTGGATACGGCTTGTACCAAGCAATATTATGGCCTATGCGGCAAAGTTGCGGAACGGTCGAGACCGTTCCCTACAGAGCATTTTGTTGTGCACGACCAACCAATAAACGCTCTGTAGGGCGCGATGCATCGTCCCGCACGCCGGGCCTTGCCCAATATTTCATTCAATCACCCGCCGCACACCCTGCGGGTGCATTTCACCCCAAAACCAAACCGACCGCAAAGGCGATGCTGCTCGCCCCTGCGGTCGGTTTTACTATTTATGGCAATACCGCATAATTCTAAGTGCCGATACGGCGAGCGAGGTGCGGCAGATGCTAAGCCAAAAGCGCAGATAATACTGGATGTCTTATCGAGCATTTTGGCAATGCAGATGCCGTGCCGCAGCCGCCGGAGCGGTGCTTAAGCCGTCAGGCGGGAATTGTGCGGTGTTGCCTTATATTTGTATCTGATTTACCCCTTCACGCCGGTGGTTTCATCAAAATGGTAGGTGGAACCCTCAATGGTGTGCCAGCCTTTGTACATGGCGCCGGTGGTCAGGTCGTAATACCAGGTTTTACCGTCCTGGGTGTACCAGCCTTGATCATGTGGCCGTTGGCATCGTACCGCACCCATTTGCCGCCGTTGGAATCCTGATATACTTCCTTGCTGGTGGCCTTGGCACCCTGCTGTACGTTGTCCAGCCAGTACCAGGCACCGCTGGCGGGGTCGTAAATCTCCTTGCCGCGGTAATTGCTGTTGCCCGGCTGCCAGCCCTGGCGCACCCAGCTTTCATACCAGAAGCTCTTGCCGTTGCCGTCTGTGACCCAGAAGTTGGTCAAAGCACCGCTTTTCATTGTGCCGTAAACCGGGTCAAAGTAATACAGCGAGCCATTGATGGACACATTGCCGTACTGCATAATGCCGGTGGTCAGGTCATAGTAGACCTTGCGGCCATCCGGCAGGGTCCACGGGCCGTGGATCATGGCACCGGTGACAGGCTCAAAGTAATACCAGTTGCCGTTCTGGCAGTTTTCGCCTTTGATCATGTGGCCGTTTTCATCATAGCGCACCCACTTGCCGCCGTCCGATTCCTGGTAGACATCTTTGTTCACGGCTTTTGCGCCGCCGTCCACGGCATCCAGCCAGTACCAGGCATCGCTGGAGGCATCATAGATTTCTTTGCCGCGGCCGGTGGTGCCCTGCTTTACGCCGTTCTCGTACCAGTAATCGCGGCCGTTCTCGCTGCGCCAGCCGGTATAGCCGCCGGTGCTGCCGTTCTGGTACTTGGGCCAGAAGGTATCGCGCGCCAGCGTTCCGCGGGAATCGCAGCGGGTGGTATCAGAGATGTTGCCGCCCAGTTCATACACGCGGCACCATTCGTACCCAGCATGATAGGCACCGTTGGCATCATTGCTGATACCATACATGTAAGAGCGCAGGCTGGAAAGGCTGTTCAGCTCATATTCCAAAAAGCGCATCTGGCCGTACAGGGTATGCCAGTCCAGGCCGTTGTTGTTGCAGTAGTTCTGCAAATTGGTCCAGCGGTCGCCGTACCACTGGCACAGGCCGTATGCGGTGCCGTAGTCATTGGTAATGTCCACATAAAAACGGGATTCGCGGTACATGCTGGCCATCACGCCGCTGGCGGCGGCGCTGTTCATGCCCATGGTGCCGGTCAGATAGTTGTAAACATCCCGCTCGTTGGCGGCAACATCTTCATTGGTGTTATAAGAAGCGTCATACGTTGCGGCGTCTTCCTGGACGATATCGCCGGAGTATTCGGCAATGCCGGTGTCAGCGGTATCAAACATGGGCATCAGCGGGGTCAGGCTGCCGGCAGTTTCCGGCGTGGCGGCTTCGGCACCCGCCGAAAGCGCCAGCGCCATGGCGGCAGCCACGGCGGCGATCAGGGTCAAAAACTTACGTTTCAATGCTGCACCTCCTTAGAATGGTAAACAACCTTGATGATGAACGATCTGCGGGCCCGATACCAAAACAGCTCCCGACTGGAAGCAATCGGGAGCTGTAAAGCTCGGTGGAACCGTGGAACGCTTAGTTGTAGCGGCGCTCCTTGATCTCGGTCACGATATTGTTGATGAAGGCATCCAGCTCCTGCGTGGTGGTTTCGCCCTTGCGATCACGCACACTGATGTTGGCCAGCCTGCGGCCCTCCTTCAGCGCCCAGGCACCAGCATGTAGGGCACGGCGGTCAACTTGCTGGGCTTCGCGGATCTTGTAACCGATCTTCTCATTGGATTCATCCAGCACAACGCGCACACCGGCAGCGGTCAGCTTGTCGGCAACGGTGCGGGCGTAATCCAGCGTCTTTTCGCTGACGGGCAGAACCTTGACCTGGGTGGGAGCCAGCCAGGTGGGGAAGCGGCCTTTAGTCTCTTCGATCAGATAAGCCATGAAGCGGTCCAGAGAACCCAGGATGGCACGGTGCAGCACAACGGGGGTCTTCTCGCTGCCGTCCTTGTCGATGTAGGTCAGGTGGAACTTGGCAGGCAGGCAGAAGTCCAGCTGGCAGGTGGACAGGGTGTACTCTGCACCGACAGCGGGCTTAACGTTGACGTCCAGCTTCGGGCCATAGAAAGCAGCTTCGCCGATCTCCTCGGTAAAGTTGATGCCCAGCTCGGTCAGAACTTCGCGCAGAGCGTTCTCGGCATGGTTCCACATGGCGTCGTCGTCATGGTACTTCTTCTTGTCGGCGGGGTCACGCAGGGACAGCACGCAGCGGTAATCGGTGATGTTGAAATCCTTGTAGACGTCAAAGATCAGGCTGCAGACATTGGCAACTTCGCTCTTGATCTGCTCCGGGGTGCAGAACAGGTGGGCGTCGTTCTGGCAGAAATGACGGCCGCGCTCAATGCCTTTCAGGGTGCCGCTGGACTCATAACGGAAGTCGTGGGCAATTTCGCCAATGCGGATGGGCAGCTGGCGGTAGCTGTGCGGGCGGTTGGCGTAGATCATCATGTGGTGGGGGCAGTTCATCGGGCGCAGAACATAGCTTTCACCCTCCATCTCCATGGCGGGGAACATGTTCTCACGGTAATGATCCCAGTGGCCGGAAGTCTTGTACAGGTTCACGGTGCCGATGCAGGGGGTCATAACGTGCAGGTAGCCGCGCTCGCGCTCCTTGCCCTTGATGTAATCTTCCAGCTGCTGCCAGATGATGTAGCCGTTGGGCAGGAACATGGGCAGGCCGCGGCCAACCAGGTCATCGGTCATGAACAGGCGCATTTCCTTGCCGATCTTGCGGTGGTCGCGCTCGCGGGCTTCCTGCTGCTGCTTTTCCCAGGCTTCCAGCTCTTCCTGGTTGCGGAAAGCAACGCCGTTGATGCGGGTCAGCATCTTGTTCTCTTTGTCATTCTTCCAGTAAGCGCCGCTCTGCTGGGTGATCTTGAACGCCTTCAGAGCCTTGGTGTAGGTCAGGTGGGGTCCGATGCACATATCAACGTACTCGCCCTGCTGGTAGAAGCTGAACTCGGTCTCATCGGCCAGGTCGTCCATATGCTCCAGCTTATAGTGCTCCTGGCGCTCGGTCATCAGCTTCACAGCTTCATCGCGCGGCAGGATGAACGGCTTGATGGCAAGGTTTTCCTTGCAGATCTTCTTCATTTCCTTTTCAATGTTGGCAAGGTCTTCATCGCTCAGTTTGGCATCGCCAGGTCAACATCATAGAAAAAGCCGTTTTCGGTAGCGGGGCCAAAGGCAAAGTCGGCCTGCGGATACAGGCGCTTGATGGCCTGTGCCATAATGTGGGCAGCCGTATGGCGCAGAACGTGCAGTTCTTCTTCTTTCGGGCATTCGGCAACAGTGCCGTCTTTGTAAATGATTTTCATTGGTAAACGCTCCTTTGGGTAAACAAAAATGCTCCATCCCATTCTTGACCATAAACGGGATGAAGCATACAATTCATACTCCACGGTTCCACCCGAATTGGACGCGGCAAAGCATCCCACTCGTAAAACAAAGGCCCAAAGCCCTGTTTTGTAAGCGCCGGTAACGGGGCGCTACCCCGGCGAAGGTTCGCCTTCGCACTCGGCAGTGGTAACTGTGCTGCCCGCCTGCAAAACCGCTTGCACCACGCCAAATTCGGCGGCGGTTCTCTCTTTTGCGCGTTCCAGCATGTATTGTCTGCCTCAACGTTTTATTCAGGATGAAGTTGCCTTTACTATATACCACCCCGGCGGGGAAGTCAAGGGGGCGGCGCAAAATTTTACACCGTAACAAAAGATGACCTTTGCCCAAAACTGCGATATGATGGAAAAACGGGCCGCACCCGGCAGGGGCTCCCGGCCCGCTTTGCCATCGGCTACTCCCAATTCTACAGACAGGGCCCCTGCTTTGAAGCTGGCAGGCAGGCCCTGCCTGTGTTTTTTCGGTGTTTGTGCGTCAGGTGGGAACGTTCACGGTGTTGTAACAATTCCTTGACAATTTCCTGCAATGTAGCTACAATATTAGATAGGACTTAAGGGTGTCGCCCATCGGGAACGCCGCTTTTCAGATATTTGTTTTACCGCCGCAAATTTGGCGTTTTTTCGTTTTATTTGTGTATATGGGGTTTGAGGTGTATCCGCTTTTGGGTATGCTTTGGATTATCGCCCCATTTTGTATAGAATATCGCAGGCAGTATTTGAACCGCAAAGGTCAGCCCCTTGCGCTGTAAGATGCTGGCAGTGTACCCATGGTAGCTGCCAGATAAAACAGGCGCGGGCTGCCCGGGCTTTTCAGGTATGCCAGAAATAAAAGCGTTCCGCTTGTGCTGCGCCCTCCTGCATTTGATTTGAGTTTTGTAAGGAGTGAAACTGCCATGCCCCCAATTTTGATGTGGGTGCTGGTTGTCGTTGCCGCTGCCGTGTGCGGGGCGCTTGGCTATTATTTTGGCGGGGAAAACCGGAAGCGTACCGCCGAAGCCAAGATCGGCTCTGCCGAAGAGGAAGCCAAACGCATCGTGAACGATGCCATCAAGGCTGCCGAGCAGAAGCGCAAGGAAACCATCATCGAGGCCAAAGACGAGGCGTTCAAGCTGAAAGCTGACGCCGACAAGGAAATCAAGGACCGCCGCGCGGAGATCAGCCGCCAGGAACGTCGCATGGACCAAAAGGAGGAAGCGCTGGATAAGCGCACCGCCGCCATGGAGCGCAAGGAAGAGGACCTGAAAAAGCGCGGCGAACTGGTGGAAGCCCGCCTGGACGAGCTGGAACAGCTCAAGCTGCGCCAGACCGAAAAGCTGGAAACCATCGCCGCCATGACCCAGGAAGATGCCCGCGCCGTGTTGTTGAAGAACATTGACGATGAGCTGACCCACGAAAAGGCCATGAAGATCAGCGCCTACCAGGCTAACATGAAGGACGAATGTGATGCCATCGCCCGTGAACTGGTCGGCCAGGCCATTGCCCGCTGCGCAGCCGATGCCACCAGTGAAGCCACCGTCAGCGTGGTGCCGCTGCCCTCTGACGAGATGAAGGGCCGCATCATTGGCCGCGAGGGCCGCAACATCCGTGCTCTGGAAACTGCCACTGGCTGTGACCTCATTATTGACGATACGCCGGAAGCCATCACCCTTTCCAGCTTTGACCAGACCCGCCGTGAAGTGGCCCGTATGGCCCTGGAGCGCCTGATCGCCGATGGCCGTATCCACCCGGCCCGCATTGAGGAGACCGTGGATAAGTGCCGCCGCGAACTGGAGATTCAGATGAAGCGCGAGGGCGAAAAGGCTGTGATGGACCTTGGTATCCACAGCCTGCATCCTGATTTGGTCAAACTGATCGGCCGCCTGAAGTACCGCACCAGCTATGGCCAGAATGTGCTGAGCCATTCTCTGGAAGTGGCATGGCTGGCCGGCCTGATGGCTGGCGAGCTTGGCGTGAATGTTCAGCTGGCACGCCGCGCAGGCTTGTTGCATGATATCGGCAAAGCCCTTGACCATGAGATCGAGGGCAGCCATGTGCAAATCGGTGTGGATATTTGCAAGAAGTACCGCGAGAACCCGCAGATTATTCATGCAATCGAAGCCCACCACGGCGATGTGGAGCCCAAGACGGTGCTTGCCTTCATTATTATGGCAGCGGATGCCATCAGCGCAGCCCGCCCCGGTGCCCGCCGTGAAAACATGGAAAGCTATATCAAGCGTCTGGAAACGCTGGAAGCCCTGTGCAACGGCTTTGAGGGCGTTGAAAGCTCTTACGCCGTGCAGGCAGGCCGCGAGGTCCGCATCCTGGTCCAGCCCGACAAGGTTGGCGATGATCAGGTCATCCTGCTGGCCCGCCAGGTTGCCAAAAAGATCGAGGACGAGCTGGATTACCCCGGCCAGATCAAGGTCAGCGTGATCCGCGAAAGCCGCGCCACCGAGTACGCGAAATAACCAAAGCGAATAAAACAGATGCCGCACCTGGTATGGGTGCGGCATTTTGTATAAGCATTGATTTATCCCGTGGATGCTGCCATATGTTTAAGGCAACACCGCACAATTCCCGCCTTGCGGCTTAAGCACCGCTCCGGCAGCTGCGGCACGGCATCTGCGTTGCCAAAATGCTCGATAATGTCGGGTTGCGGTACCCGCATCGTGCTTCGGGGG
>ENA-OQAJ01000615-OQAJ01000615.1-human-gut-metagenome-genome-assembly--contig:-NODE-615-length-11062-cov-5.346411_pt1 | contig 11062 bp, 13 predicted proteins | sample MGYA00242736_ERZ504529 | MGnify/ENA primary metagenome ERZ504529 (study PRJEB26092, sample SAMD00036275) | human gut metagenome | host: Homo sapiens | study: EMG produced TPA metagenomics assembly of...
TGCGGCACGGCATCTGCGTTGCCAAAATGCTCGATAAGACATCCAGTATTATCTGCGCTTTTGGCTTAGCAGCTGCCGCACCTCGCTCGCCGTATCGGCACTTAGAATTATGCGGTATTGCCTTAACCTTACGCATCAGCAAGGCTGGCCCCGGCCCCATGGCGGTGGGGCCAGCCCTTTATTATGTAACAAGGAGGTTTCCTTTATGAGCGCACCTGCTGCCAAGACAGTGACCCGCACTCCTTTCAAAAAATGGTGTGATGAAAACGTTGGCCTTTTGTTCCTGATTCCCTGGATCATTGGTTTGTGGTGTTCAAGCTGTATCCGTTTGCCACTTCCCTGTTCTACAGCTTTACGGATATGAACTTCTTTGACGGCATTACCAAGTACGGCCTGATGAACTACATCTACATTTTCACCAACAAGAAAACGCTGACCTCGTTCATCATCACCTTCCGTTATGCCCTCATCACCGTTCCCCTCAAGCTGATTTTTGCTTTGTTCATCGCTTACATCCTGAACTTCAAGATCAAGTGCGTCAACCTGTTCCGTACCATCTACTACATTCCCTCCATCCTGGGCGGCTCTGTTGCCATTGCCGTTCTGTGGAAGGCCCTGTTCAAAGAGGATGGCATCATCAACATGCTGCTCTCCTTTATCGGCATTCAGGGGCCCAGCTGGCTGGCTGACCCCGATTACGCATGGTCGTTATTATTGTGCTGCGTGTATGGCAGTTCGGCTCCGCATGGTGCTGTTCCTTGCCGCATTGAAGGGCGTTTCGGTCGACCTGTACGAAGCCGCCACCATCGACGGTGCTTCCAAGACCCGCCAGTTCTTCTCCATCACCGTGCCGATGATCACCCCCGTTATCTTCTACAACCTCGTTACCCAGATCGCTCAGGCGTTCCAGGAATTCAACGGCCCCTACATTATCTTTAATAATGGCGGCCCCCGCGGTTCCGTCACGCTGGTTTCGCTGCTGGTTTACAACTATGCGTTCAAGAGCAACGAAATGGGTATGGCCTGCGCCATGGCCTGGGTCATGTTCATCATCATCGCCCTGCTCACTGTCATCGCATTTGGCAGCCAGAAGCATTGGGTCTACTATGCTGACTGATTGAAGGAGGAATTGATTTATGGGTATGAAAGCACGCGCCAATGTGGCAACCTTCTTCAAGTATTTTGTTCTGATTTTGATGGGCTTTATCATGGTCTATCCGCTGCTGTGGATGGTGGGCTCCACCTTTAAGACCAACGCCGAGATTTTTACCAGCCTTTCCCCGTTTACCGCGCACCCCACCCTGGATGGCTATTATAACGCTGTGACCAAAACTTACGGCGGCGATATCACCATCTGGCGTGCATTCCTGAACACCTACAGCTACGTTATCCCCAAGGTTGTGTTCACTGTTATTTCTTCTGTCATTGCTGCTTACGGTTTCAGCCGTTTCAAGTTCAAGGGCCGCGATTTCCTGTTCGGCGTTATGATCATGACGCTGTTCCTGCCGCAGGTTGTTCTGAACGTTCCGCAGTACATGATGTACAACAAGTTTGACTGGATCAACAACCCCCTGTACCCCGCCCTGTGGGTGCCGTCCCTGTTTGCTACCGAGACCTACTTCGTCTACCAGCTGGTGCAGTTCATGCGCAGCATCCCGCACGACCTGGACGAAGCCGCTGCCATTGACGGCTGCGGCCCGGTCAAGATCCTGTACAAGATCATCTGCCCCATGCTCAGCCCCTCTCTGGTCGCCTGTGCGCTGTTCCAGTTCATGTGGAGCTGCAACGACTTTATGGGTCCCCTGCTTTACGTTACTACCCCGCGCAAATACCCCATGGCAATCTTTGTTAAGCTGTCTATGGACAGTACCAGTGAAGGCATTCAGTGGAACCGCATCCTTGCCTTGTCCCTGATTTCCATTATCCCGCAGCTGCTGGTTTTCTTTGCCGCTCAGGATTCCTTTATTGACGGCATTGCCGCTGGCAGTGTAAAGGGCTAAGGCAACACCGCACAATTCCCCGCCTTGCGGCTTAAGCACCGCTCCGGCAGCTGCGGCACGCATCTGCGTTGCCAAAATGCTCGATAAGACATCCAGTATTATCTGCGCTTTTGGCTTGGCATCTGCCGCACCTCGCTCGCCGTATCGGCACTTAGAATTATGCGGTATTGCCCTAAGCTTCAAGTTTTTTTCCAAAACTTTTTGATCTTTTTTGCGCCCAAACCACCACACAGGCTGCCCCGTACCGCTGCAAAAGGGGTACCGGGCAGCTTTTATTTTGAAAACTCCGGCCACTGGCTTTTCTCGCTTTTGGCCGTTCCTAATATTCAGGATGCAGCCGGAATAAAAAAGCTTTCGGCTTTCCGCTGTATTCCGGCACATGATGGTGCCTTTTCTGCTGATTTCTTTGCATCGCTCTCCCCTGCCCTGCTTATCCGTTAGGGGCAAACAAAAGCGGCTGCCTGTTGGCAGCCGCCGGGGGTTGTGGTTTTGTGCTGTAACATTTTTGGCCTTATTTTTCCGGTTTGTTTACCCGCTTGAAATATTGGCGGTACTGCTGGGGCGAAAGCCCTGTGGCATCTTTGAACACCCGCCGGAAATGCGCGCTTGTCATAAAGCCTGTCTTTTCCGCCACGCTGGAAATGCTTTCGTTGGTCTTTTCGATCATGTTCTGCGCCGCTTTGATGCGTACGCCGTTGATGTATTCGATCAGGCTCAGGTTGATGGTCTTTTTGAACAGACGGCTGAGGTAATACGGGCTGATGTAAAACTGGTTGGCAATGCTTGTCAGGGTCAGCTTCTCGGCGTAATGCTCCGCAATATAGCTTGGATCTGGCTGACGATGCGGTTGGTCACCCGGCCGCTGTCGCCCCCCAGCTCATGCTGGTTTTCGCACATCTTTTTCAGCTGCAACAGCAGCGTGGCCAGCAGCATTTTGCGGGTCACAGCGCTTTCGGGGCTGTTTTCGTCCTGCATCTGGATCAGCTGCTGCAGGATGGAGTAGATATAGTTCTGCTGCTTAACCGTGATGTTGCTCAGCAGGTGGTTGTTCTCCTCGCTCATAAAGCTGAACAGGTCAATCTCCGGGAAAGCCCCGCTGATCTCCTGCAGATACTCACGGCTGAAATTGCACACAATGCGGCTGGTGGGGCCATCCCCTACCGAACCAGTCTTGTGGATCTGGTTTTCCCCAATCAGGATCACATTGCCTGCATTGCGATATAGGCGGATCCTCAATAAATAGCGCCGCGCGCCTTCCACTTCATAATACAGTTCATATTGTGGTGTGTGTGGAAACTTCCCATATCGTAGCTATGCTCGCGGTCGATCATATCGATATAAAAGTCCACATGGGGGGAATAGGTATATTCCTTGACCATCCTGTTCAAACCTCCCGCCACGCCCCGCCCAAGCATTTTTGCCAGTTTTAGGGCAGAACGCGCTTCAATTTTGTTGATTTATTTCATATTAACACATTTCTTGTTGAATTTCAAAACTTTTTTCATTTTTTACGGAGGAAATTATCGTATGAAACTCGCTCTCGTTCGTGCCTGCACCCGCAGCGCCTGTTTTGAGCTGCAAAACAACACCTGCTATGCCGCCCCTGCCCCGTTCCGGGTTCAGCTGAACGGCCAGACTGTGCTGGAAGCCTGCTGCACCAACGTGTTCAGCGTGTTCAGCCTGGAACCCGGCAAAACCTACCACCTGGAAGTGCTTGCCACTGATGGCGATACCGGTACACTGGACTTTGCCACCGCGGCGGAAAGCTTTTTTTGTAGATGCTTCCCGCTATGGCCTGGTGAATGACGGCGTGACCGACAACACCGCCTTTTTGCAGGCTGCGCTTTCCACCTGCCCGCCGGGCGGCACGGTGTATGTGCCCGCCGGTACTTACCGCACCCAGAGCCTGTTTTTGTGCAGCAACACCACCCTGTACCTGGAAAAAGGCTGCACACTGCTGGGCGGCACCGACCGCCGCGAATATCCCATCCTGCCTGGTGTGCTGCCCTGCGCCGATGAACAGCACGAAGCCTATCTCGGCGGCTGGGAGGGAAACCCGCTGGACTGCTTTGCCGGTTTAATCAATGTCATCAATGCCGAAAATGTGACCATCACCGGCGAAGGCTGCATCAACGCCAACGCCGACAACGGCGACTGGTACCAGCACATCAAGGTGAAACTTATCGCTTGGCGGCCACGGCTCTTCTTTACCAGCAAAGCCAAGAATGTGACCCTACACGGTGTGGAGGTGTGCAACAGCTTCTCTTGGACCATCCACCCCACCTACTCGGACGGGGTGAACATCCTGCAGCTGCAGATCCACAACCGTGCCGACAGCCCCAATACCGACGGCATTGACCCCGAAAGCTGCAAGAATGTGAACATCATCGGTGATTCCATCCATGTTGGCGATGACTGCATCGCCCTCAAGTCCGGCAAACTCTTCCTTGGCACTGTGATGCATACCCCCTGCGAGAATGTGACCATCCGCAACTGCAACCTGAACCGCGGCCATGGCGGCCTGGTTATTGGCAGCGAGATGAGCGGCGGCGTGAAAAATGTGGTGATGACCCAGTGCCTGATGGACCACACCGACCGCGGCCTGCGCATCAAGACCCGCCGCGGTCGCGGCAAGAACGCCGTGATCGACGGGCTGGTGTTCCGCAACGTGGAAATGCGCCATGTGCTGACCCCATTCGTCATCAACATGTTCTACTTCTGTGACCCGGACGGCAAGAGCGACTATGTACAGAGCCATGAACCCCTGCCGCTGGACGATGCTACCCCCCGCCTGGGCAGCCTGACGATGGAAAATATCACCGCCACCGACGCCGAGTATGCAGGCTGCTGGTTCAGCGGTCTGCCGGAGCAGCCGGTTGAAAAAGTGGAGATGAACAATGTCAGCATCTCCTTTGCCGAAAACGCCGGGGCTGGCCACGCCGCCATGATGTGCGGTGCCGCCGAATGCAGCAAGCTGGCGATCTGGGCCGAAAACGTGAAGGAGATTCACTTCCACAATGTCAAACTGGAAGGCTATGCAGGCGAACGCCTGAACTTTATCAACGTTGGCAGCTTTAAGGAGGATTAAGCCATGACCCATGAAGAGATTTTGACCACCCTGGGCAATTATGTGGATTATCTGATTGCCGGCAGCTCTGCCGAAGCCCCACTGTGGAACATTGAAAAGGTGCGCAGCGGCAAGCCCAATAAATGGAACTATGTGGACGGCTGCATGATCACCGCCTGCCTGAGCCTGTACAAGACCACCGGGGATGAAAAGTTCCTGAAGTTCTCCCGCGATTTTGTAGACTACTTTGTCAAGGATGGCGGCGAGATCTACACCTTTGACGCCAACGAGCATAACCTGGACAACATCAACCAGGGCAAAAACCTGTTTTCCCTGGTTGATTTGACCGGCGAACAGCGCTACCGGGATGCCATCAACACCATCCGCGCCCAGCTGGACACCCAGCCCCGCACCAAGGATGGCAATTTCTGGCACAAAGCCATCTACCCGTGGCAGGTTTGGCTGGACGGCACCTATATGGCGCAGCATTCTACATGGAATACGAGACCCGCTACAACGGCATGAAGGGCTGCCAGGACAGTTATAAGCAGTTCATGAACATCAAAAAGTACATGCGAGACCCCAAAACCGGCCTGTACTACCACGGCTATGATGAAAGCCGCCAGATGTACTGGGCCGATCCTGTAACGGGCTGCAGCGCAAACTTCTGGCTGCGTGCCATGGGCTGGTTCCTGGTTGCCATGGTGGATGTTCTGGAGCGCATGGACGAGCAGATGTATTATGAATACCGCGCCATTATGGCTATGTTCAAAGAAGCAGTGGAGGCCATGATCCAGTTCCAGGACGCGAGACCGGCATGTTCTGGCAGGTCATTGATAAAGCCGGCGTACCGGGCAACTATCTGGAAACCTCCGGCAGCTCCCTGTTCGCTTACGCCGTGCTCAAAGGCGTGCGGCTGGGCTACCTGCCCAAGCGGTTCCGCGCTTACGGCGAAAAGGCATTCTATGGCACCTGTGACAAATACCTGGGCGTGAACGATAAGGGCGAGCTGCAACTGTCCGGCATCTGCCTGGTAGCCGGTTTGGGCGGCGCCACCCGCCGCGATGGCAGCCTGGAATACTATTTCAGCGAGCCAGTTGTGGAAAAACGACGCCAAGGGCGTTGCTCCCCTGCTGCTGGCCTATACCGAAATGATCATCCAGTAAGGAGGTTCCGCTGTTATGGCCGTATTTACCGTTGGTGCCCGCCTGCATGATTACGGTAAGGGCACGCCTGATGAGCTGTTTGGCAAGGTTTCCGCAGACGGGTTTGCCTGCGTGCAGCTGGCCTACAAAAAAAAATGCGTGCCCGGCGTTGCCAGCTATGCGAACGTTACCCCGCAGCTGGTGCAGAACACGCTGGAAGCGCAAAAGAAGCACAACATCGCTGTTGCCGTGCTGGGCACCTATGTGGAGCTTGCCATCGCGGACGAAGTGCAGCGCAGCGCCAACGCAGCGGATTTCAAAAGCCAGCTGGCCGTGTGCAAGGCGCTGAACGCGGGCTGCATTGGCACCGAGACTACCGGCATGCACAAGCAGCCCGCCGGCACCACCCGCGAGCGAGCCCAATATATGCTCTGCAAAAGCCTGGAAACCATTCTGCCGGAAGCCGAGCGCCTTGGCGTGACCGTTGCCATTGAGCCCGTTGTTGGCGACAGCACCAACACCCCGCAGGCAGCGCGGCACATCCTGGATATGATGCAAAGCCCCGCGCTGGGGGTCATCCTGGACATGAGCAACCTGGTCAGCTTTGAGGGCAAGGACAACCAGCAGCCCCTGTGGGACGCCATGGGCGAGCTGCTTGGGGACAAGATCAAGGCCGTACACTTTAAGGGCAAGAACTTTGCGCCGGACGGCACCATGCTGCACACCCGCCTGGAAGATTCCTGCACCGATTACGCCGGTGCCTTTGCCATGCTGCGCACCCTGCCGCAGCCGTTGCCCGTTCTGCGCGAGGAAGCCGTGCCCGCCCGTGCTGCCAGCGATATTGCTTTTATCAAACAGTTTTTCTAAGGCAATACCGCATAATTCTAAGTGCCGATACGGCGAGCGAGGTGCGGCAGATGCCGTGCCGCAGCTGCCGGAGCGGTGCTTAAGCCGCAAGGCGGGAATTGTGCGGTGTTGCCCTAAGGTGTAATGCCGCTTCTTTTTGCCCCACCGGACCGGAGTATTTGCACCGATACCATGGAAGCCTTTTTGTGAAAGGAACCGATTCAATATGGAACGCAAGCTTGTAACCGTTGCCGTGGATGGCAGCGCTGAATTTACCACCCTGACCGCCGCTGCTGCCGCGCAGGACCCCGCCCAGCCGCTTCACTTTGTGCTGGGGGCCGGGACCTATTATGAACGCCCGTTTTTGGAACTGGCGGATTACATCATCACCGGTGCCGGGATGGGGCAGACCGTGATCTCCGCCGGGGCCGCCGGGCGCGACCCCTGGCCCGGCGAGGAGCGCACCGGTACCTTTCGCAGCCAGACGCTTTTCCTTGGCGGCGGCAGCGCCCGGCTGGAGCACCTGACCGTGGAAAACACCGCCGGTGATGGTGCGGACCGCGGCCAGGCACTGGCGGTATATGCCGATGCCAGCCGTGTGTGCATGGTGGATGTTTCCCTGCACGGCAACCAGGATACGCTCTTCACCGCTCCCCTGCCGCTGGCCGTGCGGCAGAAAAACGGCTTCCGCGGTCCGCGGGAGAACACGCCCCGGCTGGACACCAAACAATACTACCGTGACTGCGAGATTTCCGGCAACATTGATTTCATTTTCGGCGGGGCCAACGCGGTGTTTGACCATTGCCGCATTGTGCCCGTTGCCCACCGCGGCGTTACCAGCTATATTGCCGCCGCCAGCACGCCGCAGGGCAAGCCGGGCTACCTGTTTGCCGACTGCACTGTGCAGGGCAACAGCCCCGCAGGCAGTGTCTATCTGGGCCGCCCGTGGCGGCAGTACGCCCGCGTGTACTGGCTGGACTGCGATTTAAGCGATGAGATCATCCCCCTTGGGTGGGACAACTGGTCTGACCCCGCCAACGAGGAAACCGTTCACTTTGGCGAGTACGGCTCCAAAGGCCCCGGTGCCCCCAAAGCAAGCCCCGCCCGCGCCGGTTACGCCGCCCTGAATGATGAAGCCTCCGCCCAGGAAATGCGCGCCATGCTGGCTGAATTCCGGGCCGACTTCGGTGCAGAAGCGTAACACGCTCTTTGCGGAGCCGCCAATTATAACATTCCACCTCCTCCTAAGGCAACACCGCACAACGAATGATTTTATGTTTCTCCGCGGCGGGGTGAGAGCATCCCGCCCTACTGGTATTTTAGAAGGTTAGCCGCGCAGAATAAAATGTTCTGTAGGAAATGGTCTTGACCGTTCCGGGGCCTTGTCCAAATCTGGCATAATGAGATTTGTGATCGGGCCCGTCCGGCGGCCAGAGGGCTGGCCGCCCCACTTTCCCCTACTGCCCTGCTACCCACACTCAGGATATAATAACAGCCCCGGTTCTGCGTTTGCAGAGCGGGCTGTAATACTTAAATGATACCTATGTACCTTATTTACCGCCCATGAAAGCCGGCAGAGGTTTGTCCTCTTTGAGCCACTGGTGGTATTCGGCGGTGGCGGCAAATTCCACGTCACCGGCGGAGTTCAGCGCAGTCTCAACGGAGTCCTGAATAACGCCAATGATGAAGCCAACGCCGACGACCTGCATGGCAATATCATTGGAAATGCCAAACAGCGAGCAGGCCATGGGGATGAGCAGCAGCGAACCGCCCGCAACACCGGAAGCGCCGCATGCACCCAAAGCCGACATGATGGACAGCAGGATGGCGGCAGGCACGGAGACCTGCATGCCCAGCGTGTTGGCGGCAGCCAGCGTCATGATGGTGATGGTAATGGCAGCGCCGTCCATATTGATGGTTGCGCCCAGCGGGATGGAGACGGAGTAAATATCCTTATCCAGGCCCAGCTTTTCGCACAGAGACATGTTGACCGGGATGTTGGCGGCGGAGCTGCGGGTGAAGAAAGCGGTCAGGCCGCTTTCACGCAGGCAGCGGAACACCAGTGGGTAGGGGTTGCGGTGCAAGTAGATAAAGATGATGAACGGGTTGATCACCAGCGCCATCAGCAGCATGGTGCCCACCAGCAGCAGCAACAGGCGCCCGTACTGGGTAAAGATGGACAGGCCGTTGTCCGCCACGTTGGTAAACACCAGGCCCATAATGCCAAACGGCGCCAAGTTGATGATCCACCGCACAATGGCAGAAATTGCATCCGCCGTGTTGGCCATAAAGTTCTTGGTGGTATCGCTGCCCAGCTTTTTCATGGCAAGGCCGAACAGGCAGGCCCACATCAGGATGCCGATATAGTTGCCGTTCATGATGGAAGCAACCGGGTTAGAAACAATGTTGGAAAGCAGGGTGTGCATCACATCACCCAGGCCCTGGGGCACCACATCCGCCGTGGCAGCTTCCGCCAGAACCAGCGTCTGCGGGAACAGCTTGCTGGTCACAACGCTGAGCGCAGCCGCCACAAAGGTGGTGAGCATGTACAGCCAGACCACCGTACCAAGCGGCGGTCCACGCTGGAGGAGCCCTGCGCCAGTGCACTGGCAACAATAACAAACACCAGCACCGGTGCAACGCCTTTCAGCGCGCCGACAAACAGGTTGCCGAATTCTTCGATCCATGCAGCACCGGGGCAGATCAAAGCCAGCACCGAACCGATCACCAGGCCGATTGCAATGCGCAGGATCAGCTGGTGGAGTTGTACTTGGCAGCCAGCGTTTTGGCCGCTTTTGTGAGTTGATTCATAACGATTCCTCTTCCCTATTTTAATTGGGTTTGGCAGATGTTCCGCACCTGCCCATTCCGCCACCGCCCGCACAAACGGTTTCGCGGAATGTTTTCCATTATACCGCAATCGTTCAAGATTGCAAGAGGGCGGACAGGTGTGCCCCGTGGAAAAACAATCTATTTTATCGTTGATACGAAGTAAAAAATATTTAAAAAAATGTTTTTGCGGGCAGTATATCTGTGTTCCGTCCGTGGACATTTCGTTATATGAAAGAGGGCAGCATACGAATACACTGCCCTTTATTGGGAACACGGTTTAGAGCCAGATTCAGGGCCACAGGGAAACGCAGGCATATGGAAATTCGCCTGACAGCTTGTGGTAAACCTTCATATGGCCTTTTTCCCTCACTGATACCGGAGCGGTCATCATCTCTCTGCTTTTGGCAGGGCGATAAACAACTTAAAAGTCAAGACAAAGAAAAAGAGCCTCAAGCCAAAGCTTGAAGCTCTTTGGTGCGGATGAAGGGATTTGAACCCACACTCTTTTAAGGGAACTAGAACCTGAATCTAGCGCGTCTGCCAGTTCCGCCACATCCGCTTATTTTGTTTGGCCGCCTCACCGGCGACGAATATTATTATAACCAAGTATCCCCCTTTTGTCAACACTTTTTGAAAGTTTTTTTATTATTTTATGCCTTTTTATTTTCGTCAAAATACAGTTCGTTTCATCGTCATTTATTTCCCATATCTTACAAAGTTTTTCCTGTTTTTGTCTCCCGAACTCCCCTTTTCATCCGAAATTCCTCTTTCCAAAAGAAAAGTACAAAATTTCCTTTGTGATTTTTTTCAAAAAAGAGTAGCGATATTTTTCTTTTCCCCGTAAAAGGTTGACTTTTTATAAGGCTGCGGAACGGTCAATCCCGTTCCCTACAGCATTTTTTCAGCATGTGGCTAATGATACAGTGCCCTATCGTGCTTTTCATCAGCGGATGGATTTCAAAGTTTTATTTTAGGCAACACCGCACAATTCCCGCCTGACGGCTTAAGCACCGCTCCGGCGGCTGCGGCACGGCATCTGCGTTGTCAAAATGCTCGATAATGTCGGGTTGCGGTACCCGCATCGTGCTTCGGGGGCAAAAGCCCCTCGCACTCTGCGACCGCTGCCCCTGCTTCGGTTCGCTGTTTCCGCCACTGGCGGCGCTCACCTTTGC
>ENA-OQAJ01000616-OQAJ01000616.1-human-gut-metagenome-genome-assembly--contig:-NODE-616-length-11051-cov-1.685097_pt1 | contig 11051 bp, 16 predicted proteins | sample MGYA00242736_ERZ504529 | MGnify/ENA primary metagenome ERZ504529 (study PRJEB26092, sample SAMD00036275) | human gut metagenome | host: Homo sapiens | study: EMG produced TPA metagenomics assembly of...
GTCATTTTTATTTTTCTGCTGCCCTACTCCGCCTCTGTGTATAAGGGCCTGACCAGCGTTTGTTCTGTGCTGCTGAATATTGATGAAACAGTATGCATGATTCTGATCGCCGTAGGTTCGGCGGTGGTTTTGGTGCTGGGAGGCTATATGGCCACCTTGAAGGCAGACTTTGTTCAGGGGATTATCATGATGTTCGGCGTCAGCGCCTTGCTGGCTATGATTATCATCTGCCCCCAGGTGGGCGGCCTGCAAAACGGCTTCCAGAATATGATCTCCTACATGGAACAGAACCAAATGGCTCCCATGGATTCCCAAATGCTGGTTTCCCTGGTCGCCACCATTTTGATGACCAGCTTCGGCACCTGGGGACTGCCCCAGATGGTACATAAATATTATGGCATCCGGGATGACAAAGAGGTAAAACGGGGCGTGATTATTTCCACCTTCTTCGCTCTGCTGGTTGCGGGAGGCGGATATTTTATCGGTTCCTTCTCCCATTTGTTCTTCGGCAGCGAGCTGCCCCAGGGAGGAAAGGACTACATCGTGCCGCAGATGCTGAATATGGCCGGATTGCCCAATATCCTGATCGGTATTGTGCTGGTGCTGCTGATTTCCGCGTCTGTGTCCACACTTTCCAGCATCACCCTGACCGCCTGCTCCACCGTAACCATGGATTTGGTGAAGGCGAAGCTGAAGCCCAATATGAAGGACAAAACCCTGGCCAAGCTGACCCGTATTTTCTGCTTGATTTTCGTCGTGGGCTCTTATGTGGTGGCTAACTATCCCACTCCTATCTTGGAAATGATGTCCTATTCCTGGGGAATCATCTCCGGCTCCTTCCTGGCGCCTTACGCTGTGGCGCTGTATTGGAAGGGCATCAATAGGCCGGCGCCTGGGCGGGGATGGTCGGCGGCTTTCTGACCGCCCTTGTTCCGGTGGCGGTTTCCGGCTTCAAAACCCCAAACGGCCCCTTGTATGCCTGTCTGGCCATGGCCGTCTCTCTGGCACTGTGCTTCCTGGTCAGCGTCATCGCTAAAAGGGCCGGAATGGAAAAGCGGGGAAACCAACGGACTTTTTCTATACCGGCACCGCCGAGGAATGGCGGGCCAAGCATCATATCGTCAAAAATTGAACGGATTGGATTATTTTACAAAAAGCGAAGGCTGAGAAAAAGCGCAGGCGGATTGCCTGCGCTTTTACCTTTGCGGTGCCGCTGCTCCGCCGGCTGAGAAATCTTTCATGATGGAGAAAAGCGGACTTTCTTTTCCCGAAAAGAACCATGCTGTTCCTGCGGTTTCTATTTGTCAAACAGGCGGAATTATGGTATAATAGCTTCACGCCATAAAAGGAGGGCGAAGGCCGCCGGAGGCTAAAGGCGGCATTAGAACCATAAACGAAAAAACGCAGGTGCTTTTTGTTAAAAAAACAGGCTGTGCCAGCCTGCTTTTATGGTGGAGCAATAGGGCAAATCTTAGGGGGAAAAGGCCTTGCTTTGAAAAGAAAAAGGGAAGTGTTACGGTTGTTTTTTCAGAAAGACATTGAAACCATGAACCGCAGGGATTTGGAAGCCTTGCAATTGGAGCGGTTGAAGCATATTGTGGATTACTGCTACAATAATGTGCCGTTTTACCATGAGCGGCTGCGCCAGCCGGCGTGACCGGCGATAAAATAAAAACCTTAAGCGACGTCCAATATATCCCTTGTACCACGAAGGATGACATCCGGGATAATTACCCCTTCCAAATGCTGGCCCAGCCCATGAAGAAGATCGTGCGGATCCACGCTTCCTCCGGCACTACTGGAAAGCCTACCGTTGGGGTGTATACCCGCCGGGACATTGAAAATTGGTCTGACCAGGTAGCCCGTGTGGCGGTGGGCGGAGGCGCACCGAAGGGGACATCATCCAGATCGCCTTTGGCTACGGCCTGTTCACCGGCGCTTGGGCCTGCACTACGGACTGGAAAAGCTGGGGGCTACGGTGATTCCGGCCTCCTCGGGCAATACGGCCAAGCAGCTGATGATGTTCCGGGATTTTGGCGTTACCGGTTTGGTGGCCACTCCCTCCTATGCCTTGTATCTGGGGGAGGCCATGAAGGAAGCGGGCTATCCTATGGAGCAGTATAAGCTGCGGATCGGCCTGCTGGGTTCGGAAACCTGTACGCCGGAGATGCGGACCCAGATTGAAAATTCTATGGGGATTTTTGTATCCGACAATTATGGCATGACGGAGCTGGGAGGGCCGGGCGTGTCCGGCGAATGCGGGCTGCGGTGCGGACTCCACTTCGCGGAGGATCATTTCCTGCCGGAAATCATCGATCCGGATACCCTGGAGCACAAGGCTCCGGGCGAGGCCGGGGAACTGGTGGTCACTACCCTGACCCGTGAGGGAATGCCGGTGCTCAGGTACCGGACTAAGGATATCACCAGGCTGAATTACGAGCCTGCGCCTGTGGCCGGACCCATGTCCGCATGGAAAAGTGCATGGGCCGCACCGACGATATGCTGATTATTAAGGGCGTCAATGTGTTCCCCACCCAGATTGAAAGCGTGCTGGTGGGCATGGAGAACGTGGGGCCCCATTACCAGCTGGTGGCCGCCGGAGGAACTTCATGGATAACCTGGAGGTTAAGGTGGAGCTGCTCAACGGCGATCTGCTGGAGAATTACCGGGCGCTGGAGGCTTTGCAGAAGAGCGTTCACGACCGGCTGAAAAGCGTGCTGGGCCTGGAAACCAGGGTGACCCTGGTGGAGCCTAAGAGCCTGGAGCGGTTCCAGGGCAAGGCCAAGCGCATTCTGGATTTGAGAAACCAGCCGGAGGAATCATCCCGGCTTTGACAAGAAAAGGAAATTGGAGGAGCTACATAGATGAAACAACTAATGCTGGGCAACGAGGCCGTTGCCAGAGGCCTGTATGAAGCAGGCGTCCGTTTTGTTTCCAGCTATCCTGGAACCCCCAGTACGGAAATCACGGAAAACGCCGCCAAATATCAGGAGCTTTCCTGTGAATGGGCGCCCAACGAGAAGGTAGCGGCGGAGGCCGCCATTGGCGCGAGCTTTGCCGGCGCCAGATCCTTCTGCGCCATGAAGCACGTGGGCCTGAACGTGGCCGCGGACCCCTTTTACACCATGAGTTATATCGGCGTCAACGGCGGTATGGTTCTTGGAGTGGCCGACGACCCGGGTATGCATTCCTCTCAGAATGAGCAGGACAGCCGCCGCCATGCCATTGGCGCCAAGGTTCCCATGCTGGAGCCTGCGGATTCCCAGGAATGCAAGGACTTTACCAAGCTGGCCTATGCCCTTTCCGAGGAGTTTGACACCCCGGTGGTGCTGCGGCTGACCACCAGGATCGCCCATTCCAGAAGCCTGGTGGAGCTGCAGGACAGGAACGAAAGAGATTTGAAGCCCTATGAGAAGAACCCGGCGAAAAACGTCATGCTGCCGGCGTTCGCCCGGCCCAAGCACGTAAAGGTGGAGGAAAGAACCCAGAGGCTGACCCAGTGGGCGGAGACCGCGGAAATCAACCGCATGGAGATTAATGACCCATCTATCGGCATCATCACCTCCGGCAACTCTTATCAATACGCCAAAGAGGCCATGGGCGGCGGCGCCTCTTACCTGAAGCTGGGCATGGTGAATCCCTTGCCGGTGGAGCTGATCAAAACGTTCGCGGAAAAGGTGGAAAAGGTCTATGTTATCGAGGAACTGGACGACGTGATCGAGTCCCACTGCAAAAAGATCGGCGTGGACGTCGTTGGCAAGGAGCTGTTCCCCCTGTGCGGCGAGTTTAACCAGAGCCTGGTGCGCAGGCTGCTCACCGGCGAGGAACTGCTCGCCCAAGCCCTGGAGGCTGAAATTCCGGTGCGGCCTCCGGTGATGTGCTGCGGCTGCCCCCACAGGGGCCTGTTCTACGCCCTGAAGCGGGCCAAGGTTTATGTGTCCGGCGATATCGGCTGCTATACCTTAGGCGCCAGCGCCCCCTTGGGCATGATGGATACCTGCGTCTGCATGGGCGCGTCGGTGTCCTCACTCCACGGCTACAATAAGGTGCTGGGGGAAAAAAGCGAGAAAAATCCGTGGCGGTCATCGGAGACTCCACGTTCATCCACTCTGGGATTACCGGCCTGATTGATATCGCCTATAATAACTCCAATTCCGTGGTTGTGGTTTTGGATAACTCCATCACCGGCATGACCGGCCATCAGGAGAACCCCACCACCGGTAAAAATATTTACGGCGACCCGGCGTCGGCGGTTTCCCTGGAGGCCTTGTGCAAGGCCGTGGGCATCGACCGGGTGCGGGTGTGCGATCCCTATGACCTGAAGGAAACCCAGAAAGCCGTCAACGAGGAGCTGGCGGCGGACGGCTCCTCTGTGATTATTTCCAGAAGGCCCTGTGCCTTGCTGAAAACCGTGAAGCACAACCCGCCGCTGGCGGTGGATACCGATAAATGCATTGGCTGCAAGGCCTGTATGGCCATCGGCTGCCCGGCCATTTCCCAGCGATGGCAAGGCGGTCATCGACAGAACCCAGTGCGTGGGATGCGGCGTGTGCGAGGGCCTGTGCCCGAAGCAGGCTATTGTGAGCAGGAGGCGAAAGCATGAGCGAGGTAAAAAGCGTTTTGATCGTGGGCGTTGGCGGCCAGGGAACATTGCTTGCCAGCCGGCTGCTGGGCAACGCTATGGTGGCTGCGGGCCACGACGTGAAGGTCTCCGAGGTTCACGGCATGAGCCAGCGGGGCGGCTCGGTGGAAACCTATGTCCGGTACGGGGAAAAGGTTTACTCCCCGGTGATTGAAAAGGGCGGCGCCGACTATATCCTGGCCTTTGAGCAGCTGGAAGCCGCCAGATATCTGCCTTACCTGAAAAAAGGAGGCGCCATTATCGTCAATACCCAGCGGATCGATCCTATGCCGGTGGTGGCGGGCAACGCCGTCTATCCGGAGGGTCTGATTGAGAAGCTCCAGGAAAAGGAAGCGAAAAATTGTCGCGGTGGACGCCTTGTCCTTAGCGGAACAGGCGGGATCCTCCAAGGCGGTTAATGTAGTGCTGATCGGCGTGATGGCCAAACACATGGAGCTGAGCAAGGAGGAATGGCTGAAAACCATCGAGGCAACAGTTCCTCAGAAGTTTATTGAGATGAATAAAAAAGCCTTTGAGCTGGGCTACGAGAGATAAGCCGCTGTAAGAGGCTTGAAAAAGAGCATATTTTATTCAGAAAATCTTTTATGTCCCGGCTCTCCGGAAAAGCTTCCGGAGGAATACGCCTGCGCTCTTGCGGGCGCGTGCTGCACAGACCAGCGCGGCGCGCTGGGAAACGGCGCTGCGCCGGCTGAGTCTGCGGACCGGGCCGGGGGAAATAATACGCTTCATTTACCCAAAAGAGCTCCCGGCTTTTGGGAGACGGCCCGCGGCTATGCGGAATAAGAATTCCGGTGGAAGTATGGCTTTTCCGGATTCTGATTTTAGGAAAATCAAAAGAAAAAGAACAGGAAGTGGTAACCAATGCAGGATAACTATTTTGAGCCGGACCTAGAGACCGCTCCCCGAGAGGTATTGCACTGGATTCAGTCCCGCCGGCTGGTTAAAATGGTGGAGAACTGCTATAACAACGTGCCTCTTTACAAAAAGAGGTTTGACGAAATGGGCCTGCTGCCCGGGGATATTAAATCCATCGACGATATCCATAAGCTGCCCTTTACCTACAAAACCGACCTGAGGGATAATTATCCTTTCGGTATGATCGCCGTACCGAAGGAGCAGCTGGTGAGAATCCACGCCTCCTCCGGCACTACCGGCAAGCAGACGGTGGTAGGGTACACGAAAAACGACATCGACGTGGTGGCCAGGCGCCGCCAGAGCGCTGGTCGCCGCCGGCGCCACCAAGTCTGACTATATCCACGTTTCCTATGGTTACGGCCTGTTTACCGGCGGCCTTGGGCTGCACTACGGAGCTGAGATGCTGGGCGCCACGGCCATCCCGGTTTCCTCCGGAAATACCAAGCGCCAGGTGGATATCCTTCGGGATTACGGCTCCGATTTCCTGTGCTGCACCCCATCCTATGCCATGTACATCGGCGAAACGGTGCGGGATATGGGCATTGATCCCAAAACCCTGAAGCTTCGCGGCGGCATTTTCGGCGCCGAGGCCTGGAGCGAGAATATGCGCCGGGAAATCGAAAAAATCCTGGATATTAAGGCTTATGATATTTACGGCCTGTCTGAAATCGCCGGACCCGGCGTTTCCTTCGAATGCAAAGAGCAGACCGGTATGCACATCAACGAGGATTTCTTCTATCCGGAGATCATCGATCCGGAAACCGGAGAGCAGCTTCCCGACGGCGAGTACGGCGAGCTGGTATTCACCTGCATCGGCAAGGAGGCGCTGCCTCTTCTCCGTTACCGCACAAGGGATATCTGCAAGCTGAGCCACAAGCCCTGCTCCTGCGGAAGAACCCTGGTGAAAATGAGCAAGACCCGCGGCCGTACCGACGATATGCTGATTATCCGCGGCATCAACGTGTTCCCCCTCTCAGGTGGAGCACGTGCTGCTGAGCCTGAACATGGAGCCTAACTATCAGATCATCGTGGACCGGAAAAACAATCTGGATACTATGGAGGTTCAGGTGGAAATGTCGGATCAGATGTTCTCTGATAAGGTGAGAAACCTGGAGGATGTGGAGCATAATATTGCCGCTGCTCTCCAGTCCACCCTGAATATCGCGGCGAAGATCCGCCTGGTAGAACCCAAGAGCCTGCCCCGTTCCGAGGGTAAGGCCAAGCGAGTGATTGACAAACGGCACATCTAAAAAGGAGGCGGCACTATGAAGATTCAACAGCTTTCCATTTTGTAGAAACCGGGAGGGACGCCTGGCCCAGATTACGGAAGTCCTGGCGGCGGCTCAAATCGATATCCGCGCGATTTCCGTGGCGGATACCAGCGATTTTGGAATCCTTCGGCTGATTGTGAATGATCCGGGGCAGGCGGTTAAGGCGCTGAAGGCGGCGGGAATGACCGTTTCCCTTACGGACGTGATCGGGATCGGCATCAACGACAGGCCTGGCGAATTTTCCAAGGCAATGCGTATTTTGGCGGATCACCATATCACGGTGGAGTATATGTATGCTTTCATCAGCCGGGATAAGGGCAAGGCATTCGTTATTATCCGGGTGGATAACGACGAGAAAGCCATGGAAGCCCTGAGAGACGCAGGAGTGGTCCTGCTGTCTGCGGAAGAAATCCATGGAATGTAATTTTATGCTGAGATAAAAGTGAGGACGGTTCCTTTTCCTGATTGAAGCTTTCAAGGAGAAGAGGGCAGTCCTCTTTTTATCGGATCATAGCGCGGCGGGGAGAGTGGGAAAAGGCCTCAAGTGAAAAGAAAGAGCCGAAAAAGCCGCAGTTGTGCCGGAAAATATCTGTCAGGGGAAATAGTGTGAAAATGATTGCCGCCGGAAGAGCCGTCGGCTTTCCTGCCCAATAAAAAAGAAACCGTCTGACAGATTTTCAGACGGTTTCTTTTTTGTGGCGGAATCAGCCTAATTAGAGCTTTATACGGCTGTCGTGGTGAAGATAACGCCCAGCACGGAACCGGCCAAAAGAAGGGCGAGAAGAATAGCCATGACCCGGACCCATATCACCCGCTTTTCTGTTTTTTTCTTTTTCGGGGGAACAGGCCGGTTTTTCTTGTTTGCCATTAGGATAAGTCCTTTCTATTTTGGAACGATAAAAGAAAGAGCCGCCAAGAGCGTCCTTCCCTTCCTCAAAATTATTTTGCGGAGAAGACGAGCTCACCGCGGAGTGGGGAGCGGGCTGCTTTTATTTTAGCATATCGCAAGGAAAAAGCAATGGATAAATTGTGAAAAAGCGGGTAAAATGGTATCCTAAATAAAGGATGGGAATTATGGCGGCCGAGAGGCCGCTGGGAAGCGGTAAGACGAGGATCGAAGGAGAAACAAGGAGGTAAGGAAAATTGAAAGCCTTAGTGACAGGAGCGAGCGGAGGGATCGGCCGGGATATGGCGAGAATGCTGAGCGCTATGGGATACGACCTGATTGCGGTAGCCCGCAGCAGAGATAAGCTGGAGGCATTGAAACAGGAATTGAACACAGAGGTTCAGGTGCTCCCCCTGGATTTGTCCAGAGAGCAGGCCTGTTTCGACTTATACAATCAGGTCAAGGACCAAAATATCGACGTGCTGATTAATAACGCGGGTTATGGAATGTACGGCAGGTTTTACGATACGGATCTGGAGCAGGAGCTTAACATGCTTCGGCTGAATATTCAGGCTGTGCATATTCTGACGAAGCTGTTTTTGCGGGATTTTAAAAAACGGAATAAGGGATATCTGATGAACGTATCCTCATCGGCGGCTTTTTTTGCCGGCCCTCTCATGTCCAGCTATTACGCCTCCAAAGCCTATGTGTTCCGTCTGACCGAGGCTGTTTACGAGGAGCTTCGCCGGGAGAAAAGCGATGTCAGCGTCAGCGTTCTGTGTCCCGGCCCGGTGGATACCGGGTTTAATGACCGGGCGGGCGTGAAATTCAGCGTAAAGGGCCTGAGCAGCTGTGAGGTGGCGGCTTATGCGCTGCGGAAGATGTTCCAGAAAAAGCTGCTGATCGTGCCGGGAGCCTTGATGAAAGCGGCGAAATTTACCGGCAGGCTGGCCCCGGAAAAGCTGATGCTGCGGTGCAGCTATCATATGCAGAACCGTAAGGGAGAGGATGAGTCCCGATCAACGGAACCGAGGCAAGGCAGAGGGTAAGAACATGGCCCAAGGCTGCCGGTCAGCAGCCGCATAAGGTTGGAAAGCCGTCGGCATAGCTGGACGCGCGGTAAGAAGCAGAGAGGGACGACACACAGCCGTCCCTCTCTGCTTTCTTAAAACCAACGCTTTAAGCCCGTGGCTTTTGTGGTGTTTTTTCTTTTCCAACAAATGATTTTTATTTGCTGATTGATTAATATCTTTTTCTTAAAGCCCAATATGCGGCAAGAGCGGCAAGGCAAAGGGCCAGCAGCACGCAGCCGAGAGTCAGCAGCTGGGCGGCAAAACCCGTGATTTTGGGAAGACTGGTGACGAAAATGGAGGTGGGGCCATCGGCTCCGCCAATGATGGCGACGGTTTCTCCCTCGGTAAGAGGCGGCGTGTACCAAAACGGCAGATAATGCAAGGCCGTACCAGCGAGCACCAGGAGAACGGCTGATACAAGCAGAACAATAACGGCGATTTTCAGTCCTCGCTGTAAATAATACTGCCGTTGTGCCTCCGGATCGGAACTGCTGTCGTTAAATTCTTTGGCTACCAGCTCTGGCGCGCCTTTTTGCCGCACGATTTCCTCGAGTGAAAGCCCTGATCCTCCAAGGCTTCTATTTCCGTCATTAAGTCCGCCCGGATCCTTTTTTTCGTACGGTCGGTAGCCAGAAGCCTTTTCAAAATGGAATTTACATATTGATTCTTATTCATAGCGCATCCTCCAAAAGGCGGTCGATCACCTTTTTATAGCTTTGCCAAAAGCTTTTCTTTCCGTCAGGGCGGAAAGCCCCAGATCAGTAATCTGATAATACTTTTTGACCCGCCTGCCGCTGTCTGATGCCAGCTCGCTTTCGATAAGGCCTTCATCCTCCAGCCGGTATAAAATGGGATAAAGAGTACCTTCCTTAGTCTCCTGGAAAAGCCCGCCGCCCTCCCGCTGAAGACGCGAAATCAACTCATAGCCGTAGGAGCGCTGACGGGCAATCAACGAGAGAAGCACCATCTCTAAGGCGCCTTTTTTGAATTGCTGTTCCAGCTTTAATTCCATATCTGCTGTTCTCCATCTTTGTTTTCAAAATACTTAGCATAACTATGCTTTGTATTACTAATTATATAGAATCAGGCAGTGCTTGTCAAGAGGAAAATGGTAACCCAAAACGCAGATAAACCGGCAGTTCACATCAGTCCTGGAAAGTCCTGCTGCAGGCTTGGCCTTTAAAGGGATGTGGGATTTTATCATTGCGGCGTATGCCGCAGCGCTCGCAAAGGACTCAATGGGCCGCCGGCAGCGGCCTCCGCCATGGAACGGTGCCTCTTCATAGGGTCTGGTTCCTATGAGGCTTCTCCTGGAAGAACCAAGGGCTTTCCTTAAGCGGAAGCCGTGCTTGACAGCTGGGCCGATGATTTTCTGAATCAATAAAACAGGGACGCTTACAGCCGTCCCTGTTTTATTGGCCATGAATGAACATAAAAACATGAAAGCCTTCCCGCTCGGATCCTGGAAAAGCAGAAAACGTATGGGCAGAGAACCGGAGAAAGCCGGCGCGGCTCGGCCAACGCATGGAACCATGTCCCATAGAGGAATCATGCCGGGCTGCCGGTTAAGGAATCACCACGTTAAATTCGTCAGAAGGCCGCTTGAGACAGCCGGCCAAAAACAGAGGGAATGTTTTCGTCCCCCTCTACCTCCAGCAATAAGGCCTGCCGGTCGGTATCCTGATTGAGAATTGCAAATAGGCCGGAGGAAGTGGTGGTGATTTTATTTTTACAGGCTTTATCCACGGCCCCAGGATAAACAAGAAGCACGCTGTTTTTAAGCTGTACCGTATAGTTCCTCATCATCGAGTCAGAGTCAGGAGAAATGTGAACTCCTTGCCGTTTGCAAGATCCTTGTCCACCAGGGTTCCCATATAATCCAGAATCGCTTCCCCTGACAAAAAAGTGCTGGGCTTTCTGCCCAAGCGGATCCAGCTCCACCTCTTGGGGATCCGCTCCTTCCCGAAGCTCTTTGGCTCCGGTTAAATAGGCGTTGCGCCACAGGACGGACTCGCATTGGTAGCCCAGCTGCTCTAAGGCGTCTGCGCACAGGTAGCGGGCCTGCTGGTTATTAGGGTCGGCTTGTATCAAAATATTGGTGATCTGGGCCACCCATTGGTAGTCTCCCTTGGCAAAATCCTCCTCCGCACGCTTTAAAACGGTGGTTACATCTCCCAGATATTCTACCAGCCGGCGGGCTGTCTCTGTTTCCGTCAGCGGGTTTAAATCCACCGGGTTCAGGGTGGAGGCAGTTTGATAAGACT
>ENA-OQAJ01000617-OQAJ01000617.1-human-gut-metagenome-genome-assembly--contig:-NODE-617-length-11017-cov-2.048669_pt1 | contig 11017 bp, 13 predicted proteins | sample MGYA00242736_ERZ504529 | MGnify/ENA primary metagenome ERZ504529 (study PRJEB26092, sample SAMD00036275) | human gut metagenome | host: Homo sapiens | study: EMG produced TPA metagenomics assembly of...
CTGCATTTGAAGCAGCCGCTCTAGCTGGGGCTTGATGGTGTGCAGGCTCTTCCCGCCCACATTCACGCCGATGAGGCGCAGAAACTCGCGGAACGTGGTGCCCAGATGCAGCGTGTTCGTCTCCGGGTCGAAGCACGGGTCATCGGTCTTGATCATCGTGCACGCCCACAGCTCGAACAGTCTCGGGTACTTGCCATAGGGCAGACAGTCCGCACCGGACACGTAGCGCACGACCAGGCTGCCGTTGCGTCGTTCGATCTCCTTGACGCCGCCCTTCGGCTTGCGGTAGGGCAGGGAGACCTGCGCGGCGATCTTCGAAATGAAGCCGTGCGACATCCACGGCTCGTCCTCCGGGAGCGTCAAATCCTTGAAACGGGTATCATCATCCATTGCCAATCACGGTCCTTTCGTGGTTGCCACGCCTCCGGAGATTGCCGTCTCGCGGGGCGATTTTCACACCAAAATCCAGTGTGGACTTAGCCACCATAGTAATCGAACAAGTGTGGACTTTAGCCACCGACATGCGTGGACTTTAGGTAGGTTCGGTGGATAACTGCCGTGGACTTTAGCCACCGAAGGGTGTGGACTTTAGCCACCCGCAATGTGCTCTTAGCCATTGTGGGAGTAGGGCTGGCAAGGAAAAGAACCTCTCTGTCGGGAACGGCGATTCCTCGTGCGCGACGCCACAATCGACTGCCGCATATCGAAAGAGGATAATTGTGGTCTGTGGCGCCGGATTGTCGGCGCGATTGTCGTCATTGTTGCCATTGCCTTTGTCGTCGTAGGGGTTCTTGCTAGTTTTAATAAAGCGGAATGGCCGACCGCAGTGGGAGCGATACTTCTTATATTACTTTCTATATTGGTGCCTCTGTATAAGGGAGGCAAAGATTATTGGCCCGGATACCTCTTCGCGACAAAGGCGTCGGGTTTCATTATTCTTGCGATGCTGCGCTAACGATGAGTTTCATAGCGGCTGACGGCGACGGCAAGGCTGTGTATCACTTTGCCGCCTGCTCTTACCCTTATGTATGTAGTGCTTTACTTTTTTACTTCTTTTTGCTAATGGGATACATTGCGAGGAAAGACGATTCGGGCATCAGGAAAATCCCTAAAGGCGGCAAGGGCAGCGTTGGAATCTGGCTGGGTTGGAAGAACGCGGAAGCAGCTCGGATTGGAGCGAGGTTTGCTATCTATCCGATGCTTTTTGACATAATCCTCATCCTCATGCTCATACCTTCCATGGATTCGCTGGTGAAGGAGATAATGAAAGTATTCTTTTCGCTAAGCACCGTCTCGTATATCTTGAAGCTATGGGATACGTTATGGGACGAAAAGGAAAAGATCGAAAAGGAAAAAGGAGAGAAATCTTCGGCCTCGTGTGCGTAGAAGGCAAAGGCAATCGTCTCTTGCCCGACGGAACCATTGCGTGTAACGAGGAATCGTATCATACCGGCCATGGCCTCTTGTCACATGCAAAACACGGTCGGCGATGCCGTCGCCACCGATCAGATACGACGGCTCATGTCATTTCAATGAGGATACAGGTGAGAAGCTGTTCGGCCATCTCTTCGGCAAGGGTCGTACGGTAATGGATTCCGAGGCTGAAAACCGGTTTCGTTATCTCGGTTTTTCGGTATTTACCGGTTCCGGTATCGCGGTATCCAGTCGGTTGAAGGCATTGCCTCGCGCTTCGACCGTGGCTGCCTCACGTGTTTAAGCGTTGCCGCTGTACTTGTTGCAACACTTAGACGTGTGAGGCTGTTCCGTTTGATGCCGGTCTTTACCGGTTTTGGTTTTTCGGTAAAACGGTGTCCGGGTCCGTCGGTATTCCGGTATCCCGTTCCAGCAGGATCTTCCTGAGTCTTTCCACTTCGTCCCGGAGCTTGTCGATCTGGCGTTCCTTCTGATCGATGACCGTGCGGATTACGGTCGGATCGTTCGATGGCATGTACCGGTAGGCGAGGAGTTCCACGGTGTCGCGGTGGTGTTCTCTGACGACCCGTTGGTAGCTGTCCACCGCGACGGTGAGGCTGGTGTGTCCGAGGTCGTCCATCGTCTCGCGCATGGTCCCGCCCTCGAGGACGAGCATGGTGGCGTGCGTGGCGCGCAACGAGTGGAAGGTGATGTCGGGGCGTCCGATCTTTTCGCGGGCCATGCGGAATGTCCGTTCGATGGTCGTGGGCGGGAGCAGCCAATCGTCCAGCATAGGCGAGTGAAACAGCATGGTGTCGGGCTTGCGGTCCTTGCAGAACCGGCTGATATGGGCCTCGATGAGCGGGGCGAGTGGTTTCGGGATGGGCACGACCCTTTTGCTGCTTTTGGTCTTGGGCTCGCATAATTGGTATTTGCCCCTGTCATCGGGGCCGCGGTTGACGGAGTGGCGGACGTGGAGTTGCAGGTTCTCCAGGTCGATGTCCCTGAGTTGCAGTGCGCATACCTCGCCGAGGCGCAGTCCGCCTGCCAGAAGGGAGAGCCAGAGCGCGAGCCGCTGGTAGTCGGGGAAGAGCGTGGCCAGCCTGTTGATCTCGTCGGCGGTGACCGGCGGCTGGTCACGTCGTTTGGATTGCGGTTTGACGACGCGGTACCGGCACGGGCTCGCGGGGATGAGCGGCGGGGTGCCATCCGCCTGTTCGTTCGCGGCGGCGAGCATGATTCGTTTGAGTGTTCGCGCCGCCTGTTCGAACGTCCATGCCGTCAACGTGTCTCTGGCGTTTGCATACCATTCGTCTACCATTTGCCGGGTGATGCGGTCGAGCGGGGTGTCTCCGAACGTCTCGTTGAGCCGACGCAGTACGATTCCGTTGCATCGGTTGGACCGGCCGGATAGCTTGCTGCCGTCCGGTTTGCGGTATTTATCGAAGTAGTCCTTGGAGTATTCCCTGAATGTGGGCATGGTGTTAGCGCCTCGCTGCGATGGATGAACCCATTGCCTGATGCCTTTGTTGTGGAGTGTGACGAGGTAGCGCTCCTCGTCGAGCCACCTGTAGGCCTCCGTCTCGTATTCCAGGCCGAAGTTCCGTCCGACCTTCTTGGGCGGGTCGAGCGGGTTGACGTACCGCGCCTGGAAACTGGTCGGGTTGCCGTCCGCGTCCCTGCGGACGATCACCGATCCCCATTTCCTGCGTTTTCTCGGTTGCGGCCTGTTCTCCGTGTCCTTCATTGGCTTCCCCTTGGATAGACGGTATGGGTCCGGGCGCTATCGTCGGCGGGAGATCTCGAATGAGCATCATGGACCGGCCGGTGGTGGTCGGCCGTGGGGAGCAGTCGAGATTATTCTTGGATGCCTGTAGGTGCCTCGTGAAAAACGAGGGTAATCGGCAGTTTCCCAAAAATGGAAAACCTTGGAATAAAGCCAAAAACAGCTGACCACGATTATCATCAGAGGTATTCATAATGATGGTAGTCATACGTTCCATGTTCTCATTGCCCCACGTCATTGACTGGCATTGCCGCCATCGCTGCTATCGAGTCGGCGATTGTCAGCCAATGAATTTGATGCCGGTTCCGCTGCTGCTACCGGTTGAGGAGCCGCTCGAACCGCTATTACCGGAGTTTGAACTGGATGATCCGCCCGTGGAGCTGGAAGAGGAACCGGAGCCATTGGCTGATCCTGAACCCGATCCGGTTGAACCGTTGCCGGTGCCGGTGGTGCCTCCGGTGGTGCCGGAACCGGTGGAACCGCCAGTCGTGCCCGAATTAGTGGAGGAATCGGTGCCGGTCGAACCATCGGTGGATCCATTGGTGTTGGAATCGGTTGAGGAGTCGGTGCCGGTTGAGCCGGACGTGCTTGAATCGGTGCCGTCGTTGGACGAGCCGGATGTGGAGTCCTTGGTGTTGGAATCATTCGAACCGTCGGTAATGCCCGGCTGCGGCAGTCCGTTATTCTGATTGGACGTGTCGGTCTGCGTTTTGGTGTCGGTTTGCGTGGGCGTGGTGGACGGAGTGATGATATGGTCCGTGCCACGGCCCTGCGTGACCAGCATGACGATGCCGGCGGTTACTGCCACGGCGAGCAGGCCGGATACCAGCGTGACGATAATGGCGGTGCGCTTCGAATTATGGGAGCGGGCCTTGCGCAGTTCATTGACCGAATAGGTTCGTCCGTTCGCTCGATTGGACACGACTTCGCGCGGCTTGCGCGCGGTGGAAACGGTATTGACCATGCCGGTCATCGTCGTATCGGACTCGGATTCGGCTGCCTTATCGGACTTATTATCCGTAGTGTCATCGTCATTGCCGGAAGACGAGGCCGACTGTAGTTTCTCACCGGAGGCGGTGAGTATGTTTTTGATAGATTTTTGGTGGCCACCGCGGAGACGATGTAGCTGGCTGCCGCGCCGATTACCGAGCCGGCGATACCGATTTTCGATGCCAGTAAGAATGAGGTGACGGCGGCAAGGGTGCCCGCCACGATGGATGAGAGGGAAAGACCTTCGAAAAACTTCTTCACAAGACACGACCGTAAAGTGTCGGGCTGGAAGGTTGCTTAAGGCTCGGTGATACCGAGAGGATGCCTACACGAGACCTTCAAAACCTAGCCAGCGGAATGTGGAATGACTCAAAAATATGGTGCCGATGAGCAGTGGGAATCAGCGCAAAGTGGCGCAAAGTAGCGCAAAGAACAACCGAAATTGGTTCGCTTGGAGCGAAAACGACGTTCAGCAGAACGTCATGCAGCCCAAGCGAAGCTGCCGTTGCCGGCACCCAACTCGAAATGCAGTTTGGCGATGCCAAGTCCGATTTCCGATTGCACGCCTTCAAGAGCCTCGGCCTTCACCGTAACGGTTCAGGGCAATGGAGAACCCATGACCATCCATGGCCGAAACTGAATCGTCAGTTCCGGTGCAGCGACTGTTTGGTCGGCTTGATTACCGACATCAGCACGGCGACGAAGATCAGCGCAAAGCCCACCAGTGAACTCCACATGATTGTCTCGCCCCAGAACAGCGCGGAGAACGTGACAGCGAACAGACTTTCCGTACACATGATGATTGACGCCTGCGAGGCAGGCACGTGAGCCAGACCGATGTTCTGCATGATCTGGGCACTCATCGTGCGCCGAGGAACAGATAGAGCACGCTGGCCACTACTGAGGGTGCCAGCCAGCTGGCGTTCGGCATGGGTTCGGTGAACAACGCGCCGATGATGAACAATACGCCGGCAACGCCGAACTGCACAAAAGTGACGGCGATAGGGTCGAAGCGTTTGGTGTAGACACCAAGGCAGGTCAGGTTGAACGAGAAGATGACCGCGGTGGCGATGGTCAGCCAGTCGCCGGCGCCCAGCGACAACGAACCGCCCGGCTTCAACGAGACGAAGCCGACGCCGATCAGACATATCACGCCGCGACCAGATTGATGGCCTTCGGGCGGGTTTCGAAATGATCCACGTGGCGAACGGGGTGAGTACGCAGTAGGCGGCCGTCAGGAACGCGCTGCGGCCCGGTTCAATGGTCTGCAGGCCGATGGTCTGGGTGACCATCGTTCCCCAGTAGGTCAGGCCCACCACGAGCGCCGGCACAATGATTTTCGGCGTCAGATACGGCACGATGTGCTTATGGAACAAGGCCAGCATGCACAGGCAGGCGCCGATCATGCGCAGACCCATCAGCATTGGGGCGGAATCGCCTCCATGGCGAATTTGGCGAGCAGATAGCTGCCACCCCATAATGCAGCGCAGCCCAGCAACATGAGTCGGGCGAGATTCGGGGGAAAGCTGCGGGACCAGCGGCTGCGCAGCTTGTTGAAACGTTCGATCAAACCCATGGTGCACCTCAGGACAGTTAGGAAAACTTGTGGCTCTCTCGGCTCACAGATTACGGGGAACTACCGGCCAAAATCGACCGGTCGATGGGCGTCGGGTGTGTGACAGGTGTGTGGCTGGTGCGCGACCGGGGCATGGCATCGCCAAGCAGGTAAAAACCGGATGAAAGCTGTGCGAAGGTGAGGTTCCTCACAGCGAACATCCGGGCTAGTCGCGTTCGAAACCGGTACTCTGGAAAGAGTAAGGATACGTTATCCGTAGCAATCATGAAAGGATTCGACATGGCAGTCATTACTCCGGAAATCAAGGAATTCATCAAGAACAACCTTGGCTGGATCACCACCGTCTCCAAGGACGGCGCAACTGGACCTCGGCCCGAAGATGTCCCTGTTCGTGCTGGACGACACGCACATCGCCTACCACGAGCGCACCGCCGGCCAGCACTATGAGAACCTCAAGAACGGTTCCCCGCTGGTCATCGCTTTCGCCAACCTCGAGAAGAAGCAGGGCTACCGCTTCCGCGGCAACGTGGTGCTGCACGTTGACGACGACATCTACAACGAGCAGGTCAAGGTCGCCGAGGAAAAGGGCACCAAGAAGCCGGCCGTGATTCCGGTTCTCGAAGTCACCGAGATCCAGGACCTTGCCTCCGGTCCGACCGCCGGCAAGACCATCGCCAAGGACTGATTAGCTGACGTATTGGTGGCTTCCTCGTCAGAGGGAGCCACTTTTTCGCTTTTTAGTGCGCAGTACTAGGTGACGGCCTTGGGCGTCGGTGGTGGCGAAGAGGTAGGTGCTACCACCGTCCTTGAGTTTGAGTTTTTTGCGCAGCTGGGCCACGGTTAGGGGGAAATTGCGTACGGCGATGTTGGCGTGCGTGAGGCCGGCCAATAGCTGTTTCAGTTCTTTCTTGTTCATGGTGGCGATGGATTCGATGGCGAATGACCTGCCTGGAAAATCGGCAATAGGTTCGGCCGCCACGAACAGGTGGCTATTCGGGCTGATGTGATGCACGGCGAAGCGCTGTTCGAGAACATCAAGCATCCGCCTCATGATTGAGGCGTGGGCTCGTAAAGGTACTTCCAATGCGAGGAATCGAAGTCGTTCGCGCTTTCTCAGACGGGGAGTCTTCGGTATTGCAAGTATTGCGTGCAGCCAAGGCAGAATCGCTGATAGTGGTGTGATTGTCGCTGTTATCGCCGGCCTTGTACGACAGCACCTGCTCGTCATTAGCACATACCACGAGCGGTGAGACGCAACGGCCGCGCCCCAACACCAGCAACAATTCCTTGCACTCATTCCCGGTGGAGACGATATGCACCTCATGTACCGCGCCGGCGAAATCGGCGACGGTCTTATGCCAGTCGAGCATGGGGGAGAGCTTGACCATGACCGTCGGTGCTTGGCCAGCAGCATATCCTTCAGGGTCAGCACATCCGGCGTGCAATCGGCAATCGCGTAGGTACGCGAGCATGATCGTCACGGCGGGCCGGATCGAGGAAGATCATGGAGACTCGGCCAAGCGTGTCAAGCACTGCTGTTGAATCATCATTGATGACTTCGGCGTGGTCAAGGCCGAGTATCGGGAAATTATGGCGAGCGATATCACATAAAATGGATTGTTGTTCCACATATGTGGCACGATTGAACACTCGGGACATGTAAGAAAAGTCGACGCCGAACCCGCCGGTCAGATCGACTAGGGATGCCGGGGAGTCGTCGTCGACTGCCTCTTCGGCCAACAATCGCTGTGCCAGCCGAGCCTTGTACTGTGCGGTGAACTGGCTGGAACATTGTTCCATTGGGACTTGCGGCGGGAAAATCAGCCCATCATGGGACGCCCAGTCGGGTAGCTTGAGTGAAGCGCGCTGCCAGCCGGCAATTTGCTCCAGCGCGAACGGCACATCCACGTCGCCATCATGCTTGGCGTGCAAGGCCACATCACGCACATCTTCACGGCGGTGTTTGGCGATGAACGCCCAAGTCGACTCAGAAATCTCCATGCCGCCATTCTAGGGGTTGTGCTGAGATGAGTATGGCAAACCGCAAGAGAACGAGGTGGCGAAAACCGATGATCGATGAAGTGATGATGCTGCGTCATGGCCGTACGCAATACAATCTCGAACATCGCTTGCAAGGCCAGATCGATGTGCCGCTCGACATCGTAGGCCAATGGCAGGTTGACCAGACCGGATTCGCGCTCGCTTCACGGTATTACTGGGCCAAGGTGAACCGACTTGCCGAGCATCCCGAAGCCATCGCCCAGCCCGGTCCTGACGCCGCCGAACGCACTGATACGCGCCAGTTCGAGGAGGCTCCCGCCGCCGGCCGGCGCATGGTGGTGATGACCTCCGACCTGTTCCGTGCCCAACAGACCGCACACGCCTTCGCCGATATTTTGGGATTGCCAGTCACCTGTGACCAACGACTGCGTGAACGCAGCTTCGGCGAGTGGGAAGGCATGACCCGCGCCGAAATCAAAGCCGTGGCAGCCGACGACTACGCCTCTTGGAAACAGCACACTGGGGGCGAAACCAAGCATGGTGTGGAAAGCCGTGCCGCCGTGGGGCAGCGAGGTGCCGATGCCGTGCGCGCACTGGTCATCGACTCCGCCTATTCAGACAGCACGCCCACCACGCTGATGCTCGTCACCCATGGCTCATGGATTACCGCCACCATCTCCAACCTGCTCGAACTTGACCCGGACGGCATGAACGCACTCGGCGGCATGCGCAACGCCTGTTGGTGCCGGCTTAAAGTGCGCCACAGCGTCAACGGCACCCCCATCGAACAGCCCCTGTGGGAGTTGGAGGAATACAACAAGGCTCCCGCCATCGCCGACAGCGCCGACTGGGAGAACGGGCCGACCGATCTGCGAGGACCGCACATGCCGAGTTGGCAGCCAATCGTCTGGTGATGGTCGCTATGCGAAACCCCGCTCGCAAATTCGAACGGTGGGTCTAGACTAATCTCGGTTTGGAACCGTACAGCGATAGAACAGTAAGAAAGCGCGGAAGGCGGGTGAGACGACATGCTGAGAATCTTCAGCTCAATCAATGGCCAAGTGGAGCAGATCGAGAAACCGGAAAACGGCTCCTGGTTATGTTTGAGCGAACCCACTGATGTGGAGCTCGCCACCGTCGCCTCGCAAACCGGCATCGACCTGGCCGACCTGCGTGCCCCTTTGGATGACGAGGAACGTTCACGTGTAGACGTCGAAGACGATTACACGATGATCATCGTCGACATTCCCACCGTGGAAGAGCGTGGCGGACGCGACTGGTACGAGACCATCCCGCTGTCGATCATCGTCACCGAAAACCTCATCATCACCGTCTGCATGCAGGACACGCCCGTGCTCCACCCATTCATGGAAGGCACGATCCGAGGCTTCAACACCTTCATGCGTTCGCGCTTCATCCTGCAGATCCTGTACCGCAACGCCACGATGTACCTGCGTTACCTGCGCATCATCGACCGCGAAAGCGACAAGCTTGAACTGAAGCTGCGCCACTCCATGCAGAACCGCGAGATCGTGATGCTCATGGAGCTGAGCAAGACTTTGGTGTATTTCACCACATCGCTGAAATCGAACGAAATCGTGATGGAGAAGCTCACCACCCTGCAACGCATCAAGCAATACCCGGACGACGAGGACCTGCTCGACGACGTCATCACCGAAAACAAGCAGGCTATCGAGATGGCCAACATTTACAGCGGCGTTCTTGCGAACATGACCGACGCTTTCGCCTCGATCGTGTCCAACAACCTGAACAACGTGATGCGCATCTTCACCATCATCTCCATCACACTGTCCATCCCGACCCTGATCTTCTCGATGTACGGCATGAACTTCGATGGCGGCATGATGGGTATGCCGTTCACTGACAAGCCGTGGGGTTTCATGCTCATTATCGTGATTTCCATGGTGCTCTCCGGTGCGGTTGCCTGGTTCCTCACGCGTTCGCGCATGTTCAAGTAAGGCGTTTGACGGTTATGCACCACTGGTCATCGTTCGCCAGCCGTAGCATGCTCCGCGCTCGCCGTCCGATGCGGCGCGGATTTCGCTCCCGACTGATGGCAGGATTCGCCGCGGCCTTTGGCGTGATATTGCCATTATCCGGTCTGGCCGGTTGCGGCCAAATTCAAGTCACCACCGTCTCCGGAGCGCCGGAGGGGCCCACCATCGCCATTGGGGTCGCAGCCGACGAGCCATCGGTGGGAGCATGGCATGACGGCACATACCAGGGCTTCGACATCACCATCGCCAAATACGTGGCCGCCAAACTCGGCTATGCGAACAAGCAGATCGTCTTCAAACAGGTTCGCCCCGAAAACCGGCGCTCCATGCTGGACAATGGACAGGTCGACATGGTCGTCGCCTCTTGGCCTATCACCGATGAGTCCAGCGCGATCGTTGATTTTGCCGGACCATACCTCACGACCAGCGTCGGTTTGCTGGTCAGGTCGGATGAGCGTGGCCGATTCACCAATGACGCAGGTTCGGTGGGTGACGTAGGCGACGGCACGGTGTGCGCAGTGAAAGGTGACGAGACAGTCGGCATCTTCCGCGGCAACCACCCGCAGGCCCGGATTCAGGAGCGCAGCAGTTATGCGCAGTGCGTCACGGCCGTGCAAGTAGGGTCGGCGGATGCCATAGCCTCCGATATGGCGGTGCTTTCCGGTCTTCAAGCGGCCAACGGGCCCCAGTATATGGACGTGATTGCGGACAAGGGCGAGGTCGGTTATGGCATCGCCGTGAGTCAAGGCACCAGCAATTGGCACAGAAAATCGCGGAAGCATTGGAAGACATGGTTGAGGATGGCAGCTGGACGGCCGCCAAGGATACGTTCACAAGCCAAACAAAGCTCACGGTTTCGCTGAACGGCGACCCCAAAGCCATCGTCTCGGATGCTGAATAACGATTGACGACGTGTCCAGTTGCGAGGCTACCTTGCTGATTTATGAGTGACAACGAGAAGAGCACGCAAACCGAAGAGCCCAACTTCCGCTACAACGCCGCACTGGCGCAGGACATCGAAAACAAGTGGCAGAAGATTTGGGACGAGCAAGGCACCTTCTGGGCCGCCAACGTCAACGGACGATTTGAAGGACGGCAAGGGCCGTAACGCCGAAGGCGCACCGCCTACTTCGCCATGGACATGTTCCCTACCCGTCCGGCAAGGGCCTGCACGTCGGCCACCCGCTGGGCTACCTGGCCTCCGAGTGGTGAGCCGCTACCACCGCATGAAGG